>ENA-UEQE01003201-UEQE01003201.1-human-gut-metagenome-genome-assembly--contig:-NODE-3201-length-10760-cov-7.379107_pt1 | contig 10760 bp, 7 predicted proteins | sample MGYA00242934_ERZ507935 | MGnify/ENA primary metagenome ERZ507935 (study PRJEB26167, sample SAMN06115423) | human gut metagenome | host: Homo sapiens | place: China:Anhui | collected 2015-03-30 | study... | reverse complement strand
CCATATCCCATTTTATATACGATCAGATACAGGATCAGCAGATGCACCGGATAAAATGCGTAAAAGAAATATTTCATTCCAAAGCCACGTTTTCCATTGTAATAAAAGATTGGAACGAATGCAAACACTGCTGCCCATTCCCACCATACAAATGCCAGACATCCAAACACGACCTGCTGTATTCTGCTTCTCCGGAACAGGTAAAATACCATAATGCAGAGAACTCCGAGTGCGCCGTAATCCGTTGATAAAAACTCTGCCGCAAACATTCCGGCAAGGATCGCAATCGTAGATAATGCCGTCCGCTTCCAGACACTCCAGCGGCTCTGGTTCATCACCGCATCATACGCCATCATGGTAAGCAGACCCAGCAATAATGTAAAAAACACATTCTGATATCCGACTTCCAAAACTTTTCCGTTGAATGCCAGATCAAACGGGATCTCAGATACTGCCGCAAAACATCCCAGACGCAGTGCATATTTTTCCCGGTCTCTTGTATGCATAAATCCTTCTACCAGAAGAAAACAGAATATCGGAAACGCAATTCTTCCGATATTCCGCATCACACGATACAGCTGATAAAGGCCGTCATTATAGCCTCCGAATTTTAATATACGAATGATCACGGTTGCCGCAATATGATCGATCAGCATTGTTACGATCGCGATTATTTTTAATGCGCTTCCACTGAGTCCTTTTCTTTCCATGAAATCCCCTATCTGTCTCAAATTTCTCTCTTAACCGAAAAAAGAGAAAGACCCGTTCATCTTTCTCTTTTCCTGTTTTCATCTGGTACTAGCCTACAAATTCTTCTACACATCTGCGGTATGCTGCTACCGGATCATCTGCCTGAGTAATCGGTCTTCCGACTACGATATAGTCAGAACCAAGTTCTTTTGCCTTTGCCGGTGTTGTCACACGTTTCTGATCGCCAACATCGCCGTCTGCAAAACGGACACCCGGTGTAATGGCAAGGAATTTGTCTCCACATACCTCGTGTACTTTTCCTGCTTCAAGCGGAGAACATACAACGCCGTCTAATCCGGCTTCCATCGTATTCTTAGCATAATGCATAACAGTCTGGTCGATCGGTTTATCGATCCACAGTTCCTGCTGCATTACCTCTTCACTGGTGGAAGTAAGCTGTGTGACTGCGATCAGCAGTGGTCTTGTTCCATCTTCTCTCGTGAGTCCCTCGATGGCTGCCTGCATCATCGCCTTGGTACCTGCCGCATGTACGTTACACATATCCACGTCCAGTCCTGATAATACGGACATTGCTTTTTTAACGGTATTTGGAATGTCATGTAATTTTAAATCAAGGAAAATCTTGTGTCCCATCTGTTTGATCGTGCGGACGATCTCCGGTCCCTCTGCATAAAACAGCTCCATGCCGATTTTTACAAAAGGTTTTTCCTCTTTGAATTTTCCAAGAAAATTGATCACTTCTTCTTTGCTGTTAAAATCACATGCAATAATAACGTCTCTTCCCATATCTTCCTCCTGCTTTACCCTATCCGGTTTATTTTCCCATTGTCAAATGCAATCTATCGTCAAGAATTATACCCGTATAGCAGGTGTTTTGCAAGTCATTTCCATGACTTAAGCGAGCTTAAAACGATTGATCGTCTCCATCAGGTCTTTTGCGATTGCCTGCAGCGTCTCGGTATGTTCGCTGATCTCTTCCATTGTAACATTTACCTGCTCGGTGGAAGCATTGACTTCCTCGGTTGCCGCTGCGGACTGCTCAGATACCGATGCGATCGTTCCCATCTTATCCACAACAAGATCTTTGTTGGCAGACATAGTGTCATTCAGGGCATTGATACGTTCCATACCGGAGCCTAACATTTCGATCTGTTTCATAATCTCGCCAAAGATCTCTTCCGTGCGGTTGATCGCCTCCTGCTGCTCAGTCTGCAGTACTTCATTTTCCTGCATCGTGGACTCAACCAGTTTTGATTTTTCCGTGATTTCCGTGATGATCTTCTTGATCTCATCCGTTGACTCTTTCGACTCATCCGCCAGTTTACGGATCTCATCTGCAACAACTGCAAAACCTTTTCCCATCTCTCCGGCTCTTGCTGCCTCAATACTTGCATTTAACGACAACAGGTTCGTCTGGGATGTGATGTCTGCGATCGTATCCGATATGTAAAAAATCTTATCAATACTCTCAACCATCTCATTCATAACCTCTAACGAAACTTTTGATTTTTCAGCTGTTTTTCCTGATTTTTCAATCAGATCTTTTACACTCTCAATTCCCTCGGTGCTGACTTCATTTGCCTTTTCTGTCATTCCATTCATGCCGGAAACATATTCTTTTGTCTCATCTAAGCTGTTCTTTAAATGCTCTACTTCCGTGTTGGCTTCCTGTGTACTTTCCGCCTGTTTTACCGCACCCTGCGCCACACTGTCGATTGCCTGTGTTACCTGCTCGATCGTTGTTTTTGTATTTCCAGCGACTTCTGAGATGCCTCCTGCAACTTCAAGAATATGGTTTGATTTATCCTCGACTGCATGGATCAGTCCGGACACATCATCCATCATACCGTTAAAGTTCGTCTCAAGCACACCAAACTCATCGCTTCTGGTAACTTTGATCTTCTCGGAAAAATCACCGCCCGCCACACGATGTGTCGCATTCTGGAGTTTTTTGATCTCGCGGTTAAAACTGAGCGCTGTCAGGACTGCGATCACACATCCAAAGATCAGACCGATCACACCGGCCATCAACGTTCCTATGTTAATGTTGATCAGGTTCTTCTGGTTTTCCTGATCACTGATACAGCCGAGCAGTCTCCATCCGGTAATGCGGTCTGTCATCGCCGTAATGGCACAGTCCCTTCCCTCTGCACGCATGGTATAAGATGCCTGCAATACGATATCATCCGCTGCCGGATCTTCATTTTCCTCCAGCTGTGCTTTCTGTTCTTCGAGTTTATCTAATTCTTCTGTTAACGGAGCAAAAAATTCGAGGTCAGCAACTGTACCATCTGCAAAAGTATTACTTTCGCTGTCAACCACGATATTTCCCTGCTCATCTACCAGCATAACAAATCCCGTATTTAAAAGTCTGATATTTTCCACATAGTCTGCCAGTGCAGATGCATCAATATCCATCGCAACAACGCCCTGGACAACATCTTTATATTTTACTTCCTGACATACCGTAATGATCTGCTCCCCGGTTTCTTCATCCACATACGGCGCAGTGATATAGCTGAAAATAGAATTTACTTTTGCTTTTCTTCCCTGACATGCGGTGTACCATTCTTTCCCGGAAAGGTCTTTATTTTCCACCGTGTTCATCGCTGTCTTTGAACCGTCAGCTTCGTATTGTACCCATCCGGTGATTGTTCTGCCATCATTTAAAGCATAATAGGCACGCACCGAACCATTTACGACTTTACAGGCTGCAACCAGTTCGTCGTTTACATTGTCAATATATTTATCATAGTTTTCCGGCTCAAGCAAAAGCTGTTTGATACTGTCTTTTCTCGTCAAAAGATCTACCGGTATACTGATCGTTTTCTCATATGTCTGCAGACTTGTCATCGCACTGTTTAGTGTCTGCTCACTCGTAAGCCGCATGTTACTGTTTAACACGCTCTCTACTTTACTGTGTGTCAGAAGTGCACAGATCAAAACACTTCCAAGAATCGCAGCCATAAACGCTGCGATCAGCTTCGCACTAAGACTTGTTTTTTTCTTCATTTATGAAATCCTCCTTCTTTCCTCGTTATGTAAGCGGTTACATTTTTTATTATAACATAGATATGACAAATAGGGAATATATTTTAAACAAAGAAAAACCGCCAACCCATGATCTCTCAAGGATTGACGGCTTCCCATCTCATAGTCGGCGCGACAGGATTTGAACCTGCGACCTCTGCGTCCCGAACGCAGCGCTCTACCAAGCTGAGCCACGCGCCGTAATCAAGTCGTCTTGAATCGTGCTTGATTATATTATCACATCTCTACGGAAATGTCCATACCTAATTTTATATTTTTTCAAATTTTTCTCTTAAACTCACTTGCAGAGTTAAATTCTACCCTTCTATGAAATTTAATCCTGTAAAAACATGCTGTTTCTTTTTACACATTACTATTCATATCAGTTTATACTAAATACCATGATGGGCTACACTTTTATTACATTAAGCAGATCCACCCGTTTTCTTTATCCAACTATCTGCAGCCGTCTTATATGTTATGGGCTATTTTTTTCAGCGTTCGTGTATTTCGCCCGTTCTCCCACTTCATTGCTTATGTTTTGGGTTATTTTTTTCCGCATTCATATATTTTGCCCATTTTTTCATGTATCCTCCTCTTTTATTTTCAAAATGGGTGAATTTCTTCATTTAACATCAAAATAGCCCTCGTTTTTTCGTTTTCATGGACTATTTTAAGTATTTCGACCTAATTTTCACCCATTTTGATTGAAAAATACTATAATTCAATAAAATTTCGGACTATTGGTTTCTGATATATATACCTTTCGCCCATTTGAATACCTATACATTGTTCATGTAAAATAATATTGAATCAGTAGTTCTACATACTCATAATCTAAAGGATTCTACAACTGTAACTTTGAATATACATTATGAGCATAATTTTCATTATCCATCATTCCAAAATGTTCCCAATAATACACTTCACCTGTAACAGGATGACGGATGGTGAAATCCGGATATATACTAACATTTTGAATCTGTAATAAACATTCATAACGAAATGGGATTTTGTGTTCGAATAACGCATTTATGATTAAAGCTTCAGATTTTGACCGGACCAGAATTCCGGGAATGGTTTTATGTATCAATTTTTGTGGTTCTTTCGGATTGTTTGTGTAAGAAGCATTTACCCACTCATCCAGTTCTTGCTTTAACGGTACATAGACTCCTGACAAAAGTTTCTGCAACTCTGGATGTTCCTCTACATGATATGAAGAAAATTCATCTAAGCTATATTGCTTCAGATAAATATCTATCCTTTTCTCCTCCTGCTTAAATTTTCGCAGCCTGCTCTCTAAATATTTTCGTTTTACCAGTTGTTCCGCAAGTTTTCGTTCACTTTTGGGAATGTATTTTGTTTTACCCTTATCGGTATAATACCACTTATAGTACTTATTATTTCTCGTACAGAAAAATGTACCTGATGGAAGCACGTCAATCTGGCTTTGTAAGTCATTGATCCGATCCTCCACTTTTTGTTTTTCCTTCATCATTCGTTGATATAGCACAAAATAAGTCCTCCAATACTATTATTTTTATGCAATAATTCTAACACAGTGCTGTTTCCCTGCAAATCTACAATTTTAATTTCATTTAGATTTTCATTGAAATTGTTTCATTGATTTATTCATGATATAATAAGACTGCCGAGCGAAGCGAGTGTAGATCACGATCATGAAGCATTGCTTCATGATATAATGAGCGCAAGTGAGTCAACATGCTCGTATGATTGACGAACGGTGAATTGGATCATGTGCTGTTTTTGCACATGATATAATGAGCGCAAGTGAGTCAACATGCCTGCATGATTGACGAACGGCAAATGGCATCATAAATGAGTCAAAATACTACGTATTAGAATGAACATAAAAAATATACAAATATAGCGTAAACACAAACTGGAAATGTTCCAGTAACGGACAAGAATGGAGATTTTTATGAATAGAACCGTACTAGTTACCGGCGCCTCCCGTGGAATCGGACGCGCGATTGCATCCGCATTTGCCGCAGAGGGCGACCGGCTGATCATTACCTGTTCCAGATCAGAACAGGAACTTTTAAATTTCAAAAAAGAACTGGAAGAAACTTTTCACACGGAAGTGCTCGCCAGCGTGGGCGATATTTCTTCCTTTGAATATGTCGAACAATTATTTGAACAGATCACAGAACGCTTCGGTGGAGTGGATGTCCTCATCAACAATGCCGGTATTTCCTATATCGGGCTGCTGACGGATATGTCGATCGATGACTGGAACCGCATTGTCTCCACAAACCTCACATCCGTCTTTTCCACCAGCCGGCTCGCAATCCCACATATGGTGCACGAAAAGAAAGGAAAAATCATCAATATCTCTTCCGTCTGGGGCATTGCCGGTGCCTCCTGTGAAGTTGCTTATTCCGCATGCAAAGGCGGCATCAATTCCTTTACAAAAGCACTTGCAAAAGAACTTGCACCGAGCAATATCCAGGTCAACGCGATCGCCTGTGGTGTCATTGATACGCAGATGAATGCCTGTTTTTCCGAAGAAGAACGCGCAGAACTTGCAGATGAGATCCCGGCAGGAAGATTTGGAACGCCGGAGGAGACTGCCCATCTAGCAGTACAGCTTGCCACAGGAAATGAATACCTGACCGGGCAGATCATTACATTAGACGGCGGGTGGCTGTAACCCGCCGCATTTTTATGTCCCACACTATTCTGCCACTAAAATAACCACACTTCTCGGCGGAACTTTCAATGTTTTTTTATAATAAAACTCGGTCTGTGCCTCCACATCTTTTCCATCCTCATACTCTATGTTTGTATTGACACAGATTTTCCACTGCAGATTGTTCGGCAGTTCCGGAAGCTGCATCACAAGTGTTTCCCAGTATGCATTCATTCCATAGAAAATGATATCATCCCTGGTATCCGCGTCATCCCTGCCGGCATACATGATACCGATCAGTTTACTGGTATAATCCGTACCCCCATTCCACGGGAAACCATTGTGGATACTGATCTCCGGTAGGCCGCAGAGCGCTTTTTTCGTGGAGCGGCGCAAAATCGGATATTTTTCGCGAAATGCGATCATATACCGGAAGAAATCATGGATCTCCTGATATTTCTCCAGTCTGGTCCAGTCAAGCCAGGAAATGATATTATCCTGGCAGTAGGCATTATTATTGCCAAACTGTGTATTACAAAATTCATCTCCCGCATAAAACATGGCAGGTCCCCTGCTGCACATTAAGGTTGCACATGCATTTTTTACCATTCTAAGACGCAGTCCTTCGATCTGCGGATCATCTGTCTCTCCCTCTGCTCCACAGTTCCAGCTGTTTCCGTTGTTATCACCATCCGAATTATTCCAGCCGTTTTTCTCATTGTGCTTCGTATTATAGGCATACAGATCATACAATGTAAATCCATCATGACAGGTGACAAAATTAACGGATGCACTGTCTCCGCGGTGCTCCGGATAAAGATCTTTTGAACCGGTGATACGCGTGATTGCTGTTCCTGCCATACCATCCGCACCTTTTAAAAACTGACGGATATCATCACGGTATCTTCCATTCCATTCTGACCATCGGTTCCATGACGGAAAACTTCCAACCTGATAGAGACCACCCGCATCCCATGCCTCCGCGATCAGTTTGACCTTTCCAAGAATGGCATCACATGCAATCGCCTGAAGCAATGGCGGATCTGCCATCGGTGTCCCTTTTTCATCGCGGGTTAAAATGGATGCCAGATCAAACCGGAAACCATCGACACGATACTCCGTTACCCAGTATCGCAGACAGTCAATGATAAAACGTCTTACTGCCGGATGATTACAGTTCATGACATTGCCACAGCCACTGAAATTATAATAGTATCCATCCGGTGTCAGGATATAATAAATATCATTATCAATTCCCTTAAAAGAAAAACATGGACCATGTTCATTTCCCTCTGCCGTGTGGTTAAATACAACATCCAGGATAACTTCGATTCCATTTTCCTTTAGCTCGTAGATCAGTTCTTTTAACTCATCGCCCTCGTGGTTATGTTCCACCACCGAGGTATAACTGGTATTGGGCGCAAAAAAACAGACTGTATTATAGCCCCAGTAATTATACAGGCGCTCTCCGTCTACCACTCTGGTGCTTTCCATCTCATCAAACTCAAAAATCGGCATCAGCTCGACTGCATTCACTCCCAGATCCTTCAAATACGGGATCTTCTGGCGCAGTCCCTCATAAGTGCCTTCTGCCCCCGGTGTAACACCCGATGATGCATCTTTTGTAAATCCCCTCACATGCATCTCATAAATAACAAGATCCTCAAACGGATGCTCCGTCGGACGGATATCTCCCCAGTCAAAGTTGTTTTCCACAACCCTTGCGTGATAAATAAAATCCGCTCCGCCTTCCGGGCGTTCTCCCCAGTTACGCTGTCCCGTTACTGCCCTCGCATACGGATCAAGCAGAACATTTTCTTTCTTAAATAATAATCCCTTCTTCTCATCATAAGGTCCGTCCAACTGGAACGCATATTCAAACTCTTCGATTTTCAATCCAAAAACGAACATGGAATATGTGTTTCCAATATGATAAGCCTCCGGATATTTTAGGGTCACATACGGCTCTTTTTCCTGCGGCCGGAACAACAGAAGATAACATGCCGTCGCACCAAAGGAATGGATCGTAAAGCTGACACCTCTTGTGGTTGCTGTCGCACCATCTCTGTTATAAAAACCCGGACGTACCTGATATCCATTGATCTCATCCAATGGCTGCAGCCCAACGCCGCGTTCCTGTTTATGTCTGCCTGTACTCATCTGCAATCCTCCCTGTTTTTCGAAGCAAAATGCGACTCACCACTATATTTCTTATATCCCGGATGTTTTCCACTCATTTTATAATAATTGTTTCTAAGATCCACAAGCCGGTCGATATTTTCCCGGTCAATTTCTTTTGCACCGCCGAGCAGATGTGCCGTCAGTGTTATTTTCGCAAACTGCTCTAACGTTTCCATCCGGTAATACGCCGTATAAACATCGGCTCCAACTGTTACCGCTCCATGATTTTTTAACAGGATCGCATCATGTTCCTGCAGATACGGGGTAATGGCATCCGGCACCTCATCTGTGGAAGGTGTCGCATAAGGCGCAATCGGCACTGAACCAAGTGCGAGCACAGTCTCGATCATGGAATACTCATCGAGCGGAATGTCTGCCACGGCAAATCCCGTTGCAACCGGAGGATGTGCATGTAATACCGCCCCGACATCTTCGCGTTCTTCATAACATCTGAAATGCATCCGCATTTCGGACGACGGGCGGTACCCGTCCACAGTTTCGATCACCTCTCCTGCTTTATTTATATGCACGATCATTTCCGGTGTTACCATACTTTTTGACACGCCGGTCGGCGTTGCTAAAAATGTGCCATCGGAAAGTTTTACCGACACATTTCCGTCATTCGACGCAACCCATCCAAGCTGCCACATCTTATGGCACACATCACAGATCTGTGCTCTGATTTCTTTATAACTGAGTTCCATAATCTCCTCCCACCGTACTTTTTTCCTATTTTACTTTCCATTATAATCATCCTCTTTCCCAATTTCAACCAGGCAATATCTGTGTTATACTATCCTCAGAAAATATTAAGAAACAAAGAAAGGCTTTTCCCATGCAAAAAATACTTCATGTTTCCGACAACCCGGAACATTTTTCCTCCATCGGCTCTGCCCTTGCACAAATTCCTGCTAATAACACAACACCTGTTATCATTGAAATTGCACCGGGCATTTACCATGAAAAACTAACCATAAATAAACCATATATCACACTTCGCGGAATGGGCGAAAGCAGTGCTCACACCGTCATCAGCTATGATGATTATGCCCTGGATCTGATGGAAGATGGCAGTAAGCGCGGTACATTCCGCACTTATACCCTCTTTATCGATACACATGATGTAACGCTCCAGCATCTCACCATCGAAAATGCCTCCGGGGATTCCGCAACACACGGACAGGCGATCGCTCTCTATGCCGACGGGGACCGTCTTATGATCGATTCCTGCCGCCTTCTCGGCCATCAGGACACACTTTTTACCGGACCGCTTCCCGAAAAGGAACGACAGCCTGGCGGTTTCATCGGTCCAAAACAGTTTGCCCCGCGTATCAATGGCAGACAATATTATAAAAACTGCTATATCTGCGGCGATATTGATTTTATTTTTGGAAGCGCCACCGCATATTTTGAACACTGTACCTTAGAATCCCTGCTGCGCACAAAAACATCTGCACAGTCCGATTTAGTTTCCACTACATCCACCCTGCATGATTCCGGTTGTGATACATCTGCACTGTGTCATTCCAATTCAGATATGGTTCAGAAAAATTATACACTCCCTCCTATCCAGGGTTATGTAACTGCCGCCTCCACACCAGAAGGCCAGGAATACGGCTACATTTTTTCCGACTGCCGGTTCATCTCCAAAGACTGTCCTGCCGGTTCCGTCTATCTTGGCAGACCATGGCGCGACTATGCAAAAACGATCCTGATTTCCTGTGAACTTGGTGCGCATATCCATCCCGCCGGTTTTCATGACTGGAACCGCGAAAATACACATGACACAGTATATTATGCCGAATACGCAAGTTTCCCTGCCACCTCTGACTACCGTCCGCTTTCTGACCGGGCTGATTTTGTTCAAAATCTGAATGAACAACAAGCCGGATATTTTGCAAAAGAACTGGTTCTCGGTGACTGGGCACCTGATAAACTGTAATTTTTAGCAGATATTTTTTAATCTGGGTTTGTATATTCATGAGAATAATGATAGAATAATATACATTAGGAATATGAGAAATCCAAACAAAGGGGGCATATAAGATGGACGAGAAAATTTATAAGACAATGGGTTCTGCCGGAGCTTCCACACTGGCAGTTGGTATCTGTGTCCTTGCAGGTGGTCCACTTGTTGACCAGAATCCGTTCTCCCTGATAAAGAGAATTTTCCATCCCGGAAGAA
>ENA-UEQE01003200-UEQE01003200.1-human-gut-metagenome-genome-assembly--contig:-NODE-3200-length-10767-cov-2.932367_pt1 | contig 10767 bp, 11 predicted proteins | sample MGYA00242934_ERZ507935 | MGnify/ENA primary metagenome ERZ507935 (study PRJEB26167, sample SAMN06115423) | human gut metagenome | host: Homo sapiens | place: China:Anhui | collected 2015-03-30... | reverse complement strand
AGTCCGTCGATGAGGTTGACCGCGTTGGTGATGCCCACGATCCAGATCACGGAGATGGGGATGGACAGCCAGCCCAGTATCCAGAAGGGGTCGCTGCTGAAGATGTTGATGTTGGACAGGATATAGATGCGGCAGCCCGCGTGGACCGCGATGAGAGCGGCCACGATCTGCACCAAGAACTTGGGCTTGGCGGGCAGGGCATAGATGTCGTCGAAAATGCCCAGGATCACGATGATAACGGCCCCCAGCAGCATGCCCCGATATTGCTTGGACAGGGGCAGAAAGACCAATACGCTGAGCAGAAAGCCAAAGAAAATGGCCAGGCCGCCCATGCGGGGGATGGGGTGGTTGTGCATCCGGCGGCCATCCTTGGGCACGTCCACCGCACCCACCCGAAAGGCCAGGGAGCGGACCACCGGCGTAGAGATCAGGGCCACCACCGCCGCCGCCAGCAGGGCGGCAGCGGCAGTGCCCACAACAGAAAGTTCAATGGTCATGGTAAATCCTCTTTAATATTCCAGATTCCTCCTCTGTGCGGAACGTCTTCAGCGGGGCAGAAAGCCCACCTTCTTATAGACCTTCCGCAGGGTCTTGTTGGCCACATAGCCGGCCTTCTCCGCGCCCTGCTTGTACACAGACTCCAGATAGGCCTTGTCGGCCAGAATGCGGGTGGCCTCCTCCCGGATGGGGCGCAGGGCCTCGATGACCGCGTCGCCCACGGCGGGCTTGAACGCACCGTAGCCCTGGCCGTCAAACTCCTGCTGGATCTCCTCCATGGTCTTGCCGGTGACGGCGGAGTAGATGTTCATCAGGTTGGACACGCCGGGCTTGTGCTCCGGGTCAAAACGGACGCAGTGCTCGGTATCGCTGTCGGTGATGGCCCGCTTGAATTTGCGCTGAATGTCCTCGGGCTTCTCCATCAGGAAGACGCAGCCCTCGGGGGCGGACTTGGACATCTTGGAGGTGGGGTCGGACAGGCCCATGATCCGGGCACCCGCCTTTGGAATGTAGGGCTCGGGGATCTTGAACACGTCGCCATAGATGCCGTTGAAGCGCTTGGCGATGTCCCGGGTCAGCTCCACATGCTGCTTCTGGTCGTTGCCCACGGGAACAAAGTCGGGCTGATAGAGCAGAATGTCCGCCGCCATCAGGGCGGGGTAGGTGAACAGGCCGCCGTTGATATTGTCGGCATTCTTGGCGGACTTATCCTTGAACTGGGTCATGCGGGACAGCTCGCCGAACATGGTGTAGCAGTTGAGCACCCAGCCCAGCTCCGCATGGGCGGGGACGTGCGACTGGATAAAGATGGTGTTCTTCTCCGGATCCAGGCCGCAGGCGATATAGGCCGCGATCTGTGTCAGCGTCCGCCGGCGCAGGTCCGCCGGATTCTGACGGACCGTGATGGAGTGGAGGTCCGCCAGCATGTAATAGCACTCATATTCATCCGACAGCTTCACCCAGTTTTTGATGGCCCCCAGGTAAGAGCCCAGTGTCAGTTCACCGCTGGGCTGAATGCCGGAGAGGATGACTTTTTTCTGATTCTCATTTTCCATATTGCACACCCCTAAAAAGGTCGTCTGTACACAGTTGCATACCAGGGTATCATACCACATCCATCATTGCTTGACAAGTTTTCCCCGCACGATTAAAATGGAGGGACATCAGGAATCTTTTTGGAGGAATTTACTTTGGACAAACAGTGGTTCGACGCTATGGAGGCCCGCATCCCCCGCGGCGAGGTCCGTACCCGCTTCGCCCCATCCCCCACCGGCTATATGCACGTGGGCAATCTGCGCACCGCCCTTTACACCTGGCTCATCGCCCGCCACGGCGGCGGCAAGTTCATTCTCCGTATTGAGGATACCGACCAGGAACGCCTGGTGGAAGGCGCCACCGAGGTCATTTACGCCACACTGCGCAAATGTGGCCTCAACTGGGATGAGGGCCCGGACCTGGGGGGCCCTGTCGGCCCCTACATCCAGACCCAGCGCCGGGATCTCTATGCAAAGTATGCTCAGCTTTTGCTGGATACCGGTCACGCCTATCGGTGCTTCTGTACCAAGGAGCGGCTGGACGCCCTCCACAATGAGAATGGCCTCGGCGGCTACGACGGGCATTGCCGGACCCTTTCTCAGAAAGAAATAGGCGAAAAACTCTCCGCCGGTGTTCCCTATGTGATCCGTCAGAAGATCCCCCGCGAGGGGCATACCACGTTCCACGACGTGGTTTTTGGCGACATCACCGTGGAAAACAGCACCCTGGACGACCAGGTGCTGATGAAGCGGGACGGCCTGCCCACCTATAACTTTGCCAACGTCATCGACGACCATCTCATGGGCATCACCCATGTGGTCCGGGGCAGTGAGTACCTGTCCTCGGCCCCCAAGTATGACCTGCTGTATCACGCCTTCGGCTGGGAGGTGCCCACCTATGTGCACTGCTCCCCGGTGATGCGGGACGCCCAGAACAAGATGTCCAAGCGCCACGGCGACCCCTCCTATGAGGACCTGAAGGCCCAGGGCTATCTGACGGAGGCCATTCTGAACTATGTGGCCCTGCTGGGCTGGAGCCCCAAGGGCGACCTGGCGGAGCAGGAGATCTTCGACCTGGAGGGCCTGACCCGGGCCTTCGACATCACCGGTATCTCCAAGTCCCCGGCCATTTTCGACCGGGCCAAGCTGGACCACTTCAACGCCGTGTATCTGCGGAGCATGGAGCCTGCGGCCTTTGCCAGGGCGGCGGAGCCCTACATCCGCCAGAGCGTCCAGAATCCTGCCTATGACCCGGCAGCCATTGCCGCCCTGCTCCAGGCCCGGTGCGAGCGGCTGACGGAGATTCCCGAGAAGGTGGACTTCTTCGACGCCCTGCCGGAGTACCCGGTGGATTTCTATACCAACAAAAAGTCCAAGACCAACCCCGAGGTGTGCGCCCGGATGCTGGAGGCCGCCATTCCCATGCTGGAGGCCCTGCCGGACTGGACCGACGAGAGCATCCATGACGGCCTGGTGAATCTGGCCGCGTCCCTGGAGGTGAAGAACGCCACCCTCATGTGGCCCGTGCGCATTGCGGCGGCGGGCAAGCTGGTGACCCCCGGCGGCGCGGTGGAGATCTGCCGCATTCTGGGCCGGGAGGAGACCCTGCGCAGGCTTCGCCAGGGGCTCTCCATGCTGACGGCATGCTGAAATGGCTGGCGCGGCAGCGGCAGCAGCTGCACGGGTTTTACCGGGACGGCTTCGGCCGTGCCTTCGGCATGACGGCCCTGGCCTTTGCCGTGGTCATGGTGGTCAGCTATCTGGTGACCCTGCGCTATCCCGCCCCCATTGAGCGGCTGATTGAGCTGTTCCGGGAGCAGATCGCGGACCGGGGCATCGTGGACGCGGAGGGGAATTTCAGCGCCCCGGCCCTGTTTCTCAACAATCTCCAGGCCTGCGCCCTGGCCATGGGCTATGGATTCATCCCGTTTCTGTATCTGCCTGCGGTGTCCCTGGGCATCAACGCCATGATGTTCGGCGGCTTTGCCTCGTACTATGTGCAGTTGGGTCTGCCCCTGTGGTACTACGGCGCGGGGACGCTGCCCCACGGCGTTTTCGAGCTTCCGGCCCTGTTTCTGGCCATGGCCGGGGGCCTGTACCTGTGCCGGACCCTGGTGCGCTATGTGCGCCGCAACGAGAAGGGCCTGGTGGGGCCGGTGGTGCTGAACCTGCTGCGGCTGCTGGTGATGCATATCACGCCCCTGCTGATGGCGGCGGCCGCCATCGAAGCGTATGTCACCCCCGTTGTTATGGAGGCGCTGGCGCGGTATATCTGATGTTGTTCCTGCGGGAGTGTCCCGCTGAAAGATAGAACTACAGACCGCAAATGCGGCGAAAGGAGCCTTACAATGAACGAAAAAGTCACAAGTATCCCTGAACTGTTCGGAAGCATGGTGTTCACACAGGAGCAGATGCGACAGCGTCTGCCGGCCCACATCTACGATGCTTGGCAGCAGTGCCTGGTGCAGGGAACGTCATTGGACCGCTCCATCGCCGACGAGATCGCCGCCGCCATGAAGGAATGGGCCATTGAAAAGGGGGCCACCCACTATACCCACTGGTTCCAGCCCATGACCGGCTTCACCGCCGAGAAGCACGACAGCTTCATCGCCCCCCAGGGGCCCACCGGCGTGCTGATGGAGCTGTCCGGCAAGGAGCTGTCCCGGGGCGAGGCGGACGCCTCCAGCTTCCCCTCCGGCGGCCTGCGGGCCACCTTCGAGGCCCGGGGCTACACCGCCTGGGATCCCACGTCCTACGCCTTTGTGAAGGATAAGACCCTGTATATCCCCACCATTTTCTGTTCCTACGGCGGCGAGACTCTGGACAAAAAGACCCCCTTGCTGCGTTCCATGAAGCTGCTGGACACCCAGAGCATCCGCATCCTGCGGCTGTTCGGCAACACTCAGGCCCAGCACGTCACCGCCCAGGTGGGTCCGGAGCAGGAGTATTTCCTCATCGACAAGGAGATGTACCGCCGCCGGGAGGACCTGGTCCTCTGCGGCCGGACCCTGTTCGGCGCCAAACCCCCCAAGGGCCAGGAACTGGACGACCACTACTACGGGGCCATCAAGCCCCGGGTGGCGGAATTCATGCACGAGCTGGATCAGGAGCTGTGGAAGGTGGGCGTTCCCGCCAAGACGGAGCACAACGAGGTGGCTCCCGCCCAGCACGAGGTGGCCCAGGTGTATTCCGATGCCAACAGCACCTGCGACCACAACCAGCTGACCATGGAGTTTCTGAAGAAGGTGGCCGACCGCCACGGTCTGGTGTGCCTGCTGCACGAGAAGCCCTTTGCCGGCATCAACGGCAGCGGCAAGCATGACAACTGGTCCCTGGCCACGGACACCGGCGAGAATCTGCTCAAGCCCGGCAAGACCCCCAGCCAGAACGCCCAGTTCCTGCTGTTCCTGGCGGCGTTTATCAAGGGCGTGGACGAGTATCAGGATATGCTGCGCTGCTGCGTGTCCTACCCCGGCAACGACCACCGGCTGGGCGGCAACGAGGCCCCTCCGGCCATCATCTCCGTGTTCCTGGGCGATGAGCTGACGGCCATCCTGGATTCCATCATCAACGGCCAGGCCTATGTGGACAAGGCCAAGCGGAAGCTGGAGATCGGCGTGGACACCCTGCCGGAGATTCCCCAGGACACCACGGACCGCAACCGCACCTCGCCCCTGGCCTTCACCGGCAACAAGTTCGAGTTCCGTATGCTGGGCTCCTCCCAGTCCATCGCCAGCCCCAACGTGGTGCTCAACACCATCATGGCCGACGAGCTGAAACAGTTTGCCGACCGGCTGGAGCGGGCGGAGAGCTTCCATCAGGCCCTGCAGGAGCTGCTGCGGGATACCTTCCGGGATCACCAGCGCATTATCTTCGACGGTAACGGCTACGACGACGACTGGGTACAGGAGGCCAAGCGCCGGGGGCTGAGCAATCTGCGGGACACCGTGGACTGTATGCCCGCCTACATCGACGAGAAGAATGTGGCGCTGTTTTCCCGCTTCGGCATCCTGACGCCGGAGGAGATGCACGCCCGGTACGAGATCCATCTGGAAAATTACTGCAAGGTCACGGCCATTGAGGCCGCCACCCTGCGGGATATGACCCTGCGGGGCATCCTGCCCGCCGTCACCCGCTACACCGGCGATCTGGCCAAGGGCGTTCTGAGGAAGCGGCAGGCGGAGATGACCACCTCCTGCCGGGTGGAGAGCTATCTGGTTCAGCAGCTGGACGCCCTCAGCGGCGACCTGCTGGACGCCTGCCAGGCTATGAGCCGGGCGCTGGAGGCCGCTCCCGCCGCCGATGCCGGCATCGACGCCGCCCGGTACTACCGGGATCAGGTGGCCTCCCGGCTGGAGGAGATGCGGAGCATCATCGACCGCATGGAGCCGCTGGTGGGGGCCGACTACTGGCCCTATCCCACCTATGCAGACATCCTGTTCTCCGTGTAATGATACCCGATACGAAAAGAGAGTGTGTTCCGGATGGAACACACTCTCTTTTTCGTCAACCGGCGGGGTGAGCCAGACGGCTGAGTAAACTAAACGGAGGGATCAATAGTCGGAGTTCAGCCACGGCTTCTGGCCGTAGTGAAGAAGCTGCGCCAGCTGCTGCCAAGGGCCGGTGACGGCGACGGCTCCCAGCCGCACCATGCCCTCCAATCCGCAGGAGGCCATCAGCAGGGATGCCAGATCCCCCTGCCGGCACGTCACCGTTACCTCGGCGGGTGCTTCCTCCGGGAGGGCGGACCAGCGGCCGCCGTCGAAGCGCAGCACCGTGCGGCAGTCCCGGTGGGCCAGCTCATCACGGTAGCAGAAGGCCGCTGTCAGCGTCCCCTGTGGGAGGGTGCGATAGGCGGTGGCGGTCACGAAGGCCGCCGGGTCCAGAAGCTTGAACATGGTGCCGATGGCGGAGACGTTGGTTTGCAGGAAGCCGTAGTCGATGTAGTTGCCGGAGACGTCCTGCGGGTCCTCCAGCAGGTGGTGGAAGTCCTCCTCTCCGGTGCGGAGGAGCACCGTCTGGGCCAGATCCTCCTGCAGCTTCAGCGCTCCCAGCAGCGCCCGGAGGACAACGCCGTCGTCGTACACCAGTTCCTCCACCGACAGGCGGTTGCGGGTATAGTTGGTGTCGCTGGCGCTCTCAAAGCGATAGGCCACATAGCCCCGCAGCGTCCCGTCGTCGGCGCAGTAGCCGATGCGGCGCACCTGAACATCCGTGCGGGCGGCCCGGACCTCCTCCTCGAACTTCTCCACCATGCCGTGGTTCTGGGCGGCGAAGCGGCTGTGACAGGCCAGCACCCGGTCAAAGTCCTCCGGCTGCAGCAGGCGCAGATGGCGGCGGGCCTCCCCGTCGGGCTTGGGCAGCACGGCGGTGGGCAGGTGGTACTCGTAGAGTTTCCCCGCAAAGCCATAGCCCATGCGGCGGTAAAAGGAGATCTGGAAGGGCAGCAGCAGAGTCAGGACGTCCGCCGCCCTTACCGCCTGTGAGTGCTGCTACCTTGCCTGCTATCTTGCCTGCGTGTGCACCCTTTGCAACAGCATTCTTGCCGCAAACTACAACAAGGTTTGCCTTTTCACCGTCAACGCCTGCAACAACTGCAACTGCGTCAGCTTCTCTTGCCTTAAGCTCGTCGCCCATTTTTCTGAGCATATCAGGTCTTGTGTTGGTGAGCATTGCAGTGACCACCTTAACGCCGTTGACCTCATACGGATTATCGAACAGCGACTTTGTTTTGAGATTTGTTATCTCTGCCTGCAAAGCGTCTCTTTCCTTTTCAAGATCCTTGACTTCCTGCATGATAGTGTGGCATCTCTTTACGATGTCCAGTGGATTTGCAAGCTTAAGGCTTTCAGCCGCCTGCTGGATAGTTGCTGCTCTTTCCTCAACGAGCTCCAGAACGCCTCTGCCTGTTACGGCTTCGATACGTCTTACGCCTGAAGCTACAGAGCTTTCGGAGATTATTTTGAACAGACCTATTCTTGAAGTATTGTCAAGATGTGTACCGCCACAGAACTCGATAGAAGCTGTTTCGTCACCGTCACCCATTGTTACAACTCTTACAGTTTCACCGTATTTCTCACCGAACAGAGCCATAGCGCCAAGCTTCTGAGCTTCTGCGATAGGCATTTCTTCCATTTTTATATCAAGAGCCTCAAGGATATACTTGTTTACAAGTGCTTCGACCTTGAGCTTCTCCTCTGCTGTCATTGCGTTGAAGTGAGAGAAGTCAAATCTCAGTCTGTGGGCGTCAACGAGCTGACCTGCCTGATGAACGTGTTCACCGAGAACTTTTCTCAGTGCAGCCTGAAGCAGATGTGCGCAGCTATGATTTCTCATAACAGCATAACGTGTCTTTCTGTCAACAGTGAAGTGAGCCTTCTGACCTACAGCTATCTCGCCCTCTTCAACAACTGCCTTATGAGCGAACTTGCCTGCAACGACCTTCTGGGTGTCAACGACTCTGCACTTACCGCTTTCTGTAACGATAGTACCGATATCGCCAACCTGTCCGCCGCTCTCTGCATAGAAGGGTGTCTGTGAAGATACGATATATACTTCATCGCCAGCCTTTGCGTTTTCGATAAGCTCATCATCAGTTGTAATGAATGATATCTCGCTGTCGCCCTCGAGCTTGTCATAGCCGATGAACTCTGTGTGGAAATCCTTGTCTATTTTATGGAAAACAGTTTCGTCTGCGCCCATATACTTTGTTGCAGCATGAGCGTTCTTGGCTGTTTCTCTCTGCTTTGCATAGCACTCAGCAAAGCCCTCTTCGTCACAGGTCATGCCCTTTTCTTCAAGGATCTCTCTTGTAAGGTCGATAGGGAAACCGTATGTGTCGGAAAGCTTGAAGCAGCTCTCACCGTCAAGCTCCGTCTTGCCGTCTTTCTGCATCTGTGCGATAAGATCGTCAAGTATCTTCATACCTCTGTCGATAGTGGCATTGAAATTCTGCTCCTCAGTTGTGAGCACCTTTACGATATAGTCATACTTTTCTTCAAGTTCGTTATACTCACACTTGTTGCAGTCAACAACAGTTTTTACAAGGTCTTTGAGGAAAAGTCCGTTTATGCCGAGAAGCTTTCCGTGACGAACGGCTCTTCTGAGCAAACGTCTCATAACGTATCCTCTGCCCTCGTTTGACGGCAAAATTCCGTCTGACGCCATGAATGTTACAGAACGGATATGGTCTGTGATAACTCTGATAGAAACGTCCTTTTTGTACTCCTTGCCGTACTCACAGCCTGCTATCTTACAAACATGATCTCTGATAGCCTTTACTGTATCAACGTCAAAGATAGAGTCAACGTCCTGCATGATAGAAGCAAGTCTTTCAAGACCCATACCTGTGTCGATATTTTTCTGCTTAAGTGGAGTATAAGTGCCGTCCTCATGTCTTTCAAACTGTGTGAACACAAGGTTCCAGAACTCCATATATCTGTCGCAGTCGCAGCCGACCTTACAATCAGGCTTGCCACAGCCATATTTCTCTCCTCTGTCGAAATAGATCTCTGAACATGGACCGCAAGGGCCGTCTGTTCCTGCCTCCCAGAAGTTGTCTTCCTTGCCCATTCTTACGATATGATCCATTGGAACGCCGGCGTCCTCATGCCATATCTTCTCAGCCTCGTCATCGTCCTCATAAACAGAAATATAAAGTCTGTCCTTTGGCAGTTTGAGTACCTGTGTAACATACTCCCAAGCCCATGCAATGGCTTCTTTCTTGAAGTAATCACCGAATGAGAAGTTGCCAAGCATTTCAAAATATGTGCCATGTCTTGCCGTCTTACCAACGTTTTCGATATCGCCGGTTCTGATACACTTCTGACAAGTTGTCATTCTTGTTCTCGGAGGTGTTTCCTGACCTGTGAAGTAAGGCTTCAGAGGCGCCATACCTGCAACGATAAGCAGCAGGCTGTTATCGTTCTGAGGTACAAGAGGATAGCTCTTGTGTCTTAAGCAGCCCTTGCTCTCAAAAAATTTCAGATAAGATTCACGCAGTTCATTAAGTCCTGTCCATTCCATAAATTCAGATCCTTCCAAATGAAATTATTCGCAAAATAAAAAAACGGCTCGTCCCTAAACATGGGACGAAACCGACAGTTCCGTGTTACCACCCAAATTGCCGAACTCATCGCCCGACCACTCGAAGCCCTTTAACGCAGAGCATACGTTGCTGTTTTCAGCACCGCTCAGGTTAGCCACCGAACTTGCCGCAAAGGCTTTCACCCACCGCCTTTTCTCTTTACCGACACTGTTTCGGATAATTCCGTCACCGCATTTTGCATATATTGATATTATAAAGCATAACCCGACGATTGTCAAGCACTTTTTTATTAATAAAATATCCATTGCTAAAAGCAGAGGGAAATGCTATAATGTTCAGGGTGATTTATATGTATGTTTGTCCGATATGCAAAAAACGGCTCAGAAAGCTTGACAACGTATGGCACTGTCAGAACGGTCACAGCTTTGATATTGCGAGAAAAGGATATGTAAATCTGCTTACCACAAAGGGCAGAAACCCTAAGAACGCAGGGGATAATGCGGAAATGGTAAAGGCGAGAACGGATTTCCTTGACCGTGACTATTATCTGCCGCTTGCGAAGAAAACAGCTGAGGTAATGGGCGGTCTGCTTGAGAATGTGAAACAGCCTTATATTATCGACAGCGGCTGCGGTGAGGGTTTTTACACTGTGAACTATGCCAAGGCACTGCCAAAGGCGAAGTTTTACGGCATTGACATATCAAAGGCGGCAGTTGCCCACTGCATGACGAGGATACATTGCGAAAATATCACAAATTGCGAATTTGCAGTGGCATCGTCATTTCAGCTTCCGTTTATAGACAAATTTGCAGACCTTATCGTATGCACATTTGCACCTGTTTCAAATGACGAATACGCAAGGGTGCTGAAAGACGGCGGAAAGCTTGTGGTAGTTTCTCCGTCCCCAAGACATCTGTTTGAGCTTAAAGAAGTGCTTTATGAGAAGCCTTACGAAAACAAGCCCAATGTATATGGACTTAATAAATTTGACGAGTCAGAGGAGATGATTTTTGAATACCCTGTGGTGCTTGAAAGTCATGAGGATATTTTCAATCTTTTTACAATGACTCCGTATTACTACAAAACATCTGCCGAGGCGGTGGAGAAGCTTAAAAAGGTGAACAGGCTTGAGCTGACCTGCGGCTTTTCTATCAAAGAGTGCGAACACATTTTGCTCGCTTGCACATA
>ENA-UEQE01003186-UEQE01003186.1-human-gut-metagenome-genome-assembly--contig:-NODE-3186-length-10789-cov-4.385922_pt1 | contig 10789 bp, 10 predicted proteins | sample MGYA00242934_ERZ507935 | MGnify/ENA primary metagenome ERZ507935 (study PRJEB26167, sample SAMN06115423) | human gut metagenome | host: Homo sapiens | place: China:Anhui | collected 2015-03-30... | reverse complement strand
CGGCGCGGACGGTGGGGCGCTCCCCGCCGTGCATCATCTGGATGCACTGGGCGCAGGAGTCTGCCCGCTGGTCGTACTGGCCGGGCAGGGCCTCCACCGCGAGCAGGGTGTGCTCCCCCTCCGGGGCGGGCATGACCTCATCCCACAGGGCGTCCACCTGCGGCTCAGAGAGCACGGTGGTGCGGGCGGCGGCATAGACCGCCGCGGAGGAACGCTGCGCTGCGGCGCATCCTGCCGCGGCGAAGCGGGACGGAACGGCGCGTCCTGCGTCTGCGCCATTCGCTCGCCGTTCTTTCCGATCGGTTTTCCGGTCGTTTTACCGCCCCGGCACGCGGTATTTTTGACCGAAGCTTTTACCAGCGCCGCAACGATCAGCACGGCGATGATAAAAAGAGAACGAGCTTCCATTTATTCCTCCGTGACCTCTACCGCGCTCTCGCCCGGTTCGGCGGTCTCTTCCTCGCTTGCTTCGCGCTCGGTGCGCGCCATGGCGACGACGTGCGCGCCCTCCGCCGGGCGCATGAGCCGCACGCCCTGCGTGGCACGGCCGAGAAGCGAGATGCTGCCGGCCTCCATGCGGATGATCGTGCCGTCGTCCGATACGAGCAGGATATCCTCCTCGCCGGTGACCTTCTTCGCGCCGACGATCTCGCCGGTTTTCTGCGTGATCTGGTAGGTCTTTAGTCCCTGACCGCCGCGGTTCTGCACGCTGTATTCGCCGATACGGGTGCGCTTGCCGTAGCCGTTCTCGGTAACGGTGAGCACCGCCGCGTCCTCGTCCGTGGCGCGCACCGCCGCGACGCCCTCGTCGCCGTCCTTGCGACGGATGGCGCGCCCATCGGCCGGACATCGTTTTCGTCGAACCGGATGGCCATGCCGCCGCGCGTTACGACGAGCAGCTTCTCGCTTCCGTGCGTCGTGAGCGCCTGTACAAGCTCGTCGCCCTCGCGGATGTCGAGCGCGCGGATGCCGTTTTTGCGGACATTGCGCAGCTCGAGCTGCGACATGCGCTTTGTGACGCCGTTCTTCGTGAAGAACATGATGAAATCGTCCTCCTGCAGGCCCTTGCCGCGGAGCATCGCGGAGATCTTCTCCTCCGGCTCGAGAGGCAGGATGTTGACGATGTTCGTGCCGCGCGCGCTGCGCCCGGCCTCGGGGATCTGGTAGCCCTTGCGGACGTACACCTGCCCGCGGCTCGAGAAGAAGAGGATAAAATCGTGCGTCGAGGCGGTGAATACGCTCTCCACATAGTCCTCCTCGCGCGTGGCCATGCCGCGCACGCCCTTTCCGCCGCGGCTCTGCGCGCGGTACTCGGCGGCGGGGGTACGCTTGATGTAGCCGTTGTGCGAAAGCGTAAAGACGCACTCTTCCTCGGCGATGAGATCTTCCATGTCGATCTCGTCTTCCACATCCTGAATTTCGGTCTTGCGGTCATCGCCGTACTTGTCGGCAATGGCGAGAAGCTCGTCCTTCAGAACGCCCTTGAGCTTTTCGGGGTCCTCGAGCAGGGAGACGAGATACGCGATCTTCTTTTCCAGCTCGTCATATTCATTCTGCAGTTTCTCGCGGTCCAGTCCCTGCAGGGCTTTGAGGCGCATATCGAGAATGGCCTGCGCCTGCACATCGTCCAGCCCGAAGCGCGCCATGAGGTTTTCCTTGGCGTTATCGTAGCTCGTGCGGATGATGTGGATGACCTCGTCGATGTTGTCCTGCGCGATGAGCAGTCCTTCGAGCAGATGGGCGCGCTCGCGCGCCTTGCGGAGATCGTACTTCGTGCGGCGCGTGATGACTTCTTCCTGGAACGTCAGATACTCGTCGAGAATGTGGCGCAGGGAGAGGATCTTCGGCTGGCGCTGGTTATCCACGAGCGCCAGATTGATGATGGAAAACGTGCTTTGCAGCTGCGTCTGGGCAAAGAGCTTGTTGAGCGCGACCTGGGGGTTGGCGTCGCGCTTGAGCTCGATGACGATGCGCATACCGTTGCGGTCGGACTCGTCGCGCAGATCGGAGATATCGTCGAGCCGCTTATCCTTGACCTGCTCGGCGATGTTCTTGATGAGCATCTTCTTGTTGACCTGATACGGCAGCTCGTTGACGATGATGCGGACACGGTTCTGTCCGTGCTCTTCAAACTCGGTGCGCGCGCGGATGGTGACCTTGCCGCGGCCCGTGGCGTAGGCGGCGCGGATACCGGCGCGGCCCATGATGATGCCCTTCGTCGGGAAGTCGGGGCCGTGGACGTGGCGCATGAGATCGTCGAGCGTCGCGTCCGGGTTATCGAGCACCTCGACCGCCGCGCCGATGACCTCGCGCAGGTTGTGCGGCGGGATGTTCGTTGCCATGCCGACGGCGATACCGGAGGAGCCGTTCACGAGAAGCTGCGGAATGCGGCTCGGGAGCACGCGCGGCTCTTTTCTCGTCTCGTCAAAGTTGGGGTCCCAGTCTACGGTTTCCTTGTCGATGTCGCGGAGCATTTCGTCCGCCATGCGGGCGAGACGCGCCTCGGTGTAACGGTAGGCCGCCGGGGGGTTGCCGTCCACGTCGCCGAAGTTGCCGTGGCCGTCAATGAGCGGGTAGCGCAGCGAGAAGTCCTGCGCCATGCGGACGAGCGCGTCGTACACCGAAGCGTCGCCGTGGGGGTGATACCGGCCGAGCACGTCGCCGACGGCGGTGGCGCACTTGCGGTAGGGCTTATCGCGCGTGAGGCCGTCCTCATACATCGCGTACAGAATACGGCGGTGGACGGGCTTGAGCCCATCGCGCACGTCGGGCAGAGCGCGCCCGACGATGACGGACATGGCGTATTCAATATAGCTCTTTTCCATTTCCGAGACGAGCTCGGAGGAAACGATATGCTGTTCGGGGAAGGCAATATCTTCCGGCTTATAATCGCGTTTGTGTGCCATTATGCCGCCTCCTTAATAATCCAGATTGACGACGTAGCGCGCCTTGGTCTCGATCCACGCGCGGCGCGGCTCGACCTCGTCGCCCATGAGAACGGTAAATATCTCATCGGCGCGCTGCGCGTCCTCGAGCGTGATGCGGCGGAGCATCCGGCGCTCGGGGTCCATCGTCGTTTCCCAGAGCTCGTGCGGGTCCATCTCGCCGAGACCTTTGAAGCGGGAGATGTCCACCTTCGCGTCCGGGTTGTCGCCGCGCAGCTCGCGGGAGATCGCGTCGCGCTCTTCGTCGGAGTACGCCACGCGCTGCTGCTTGCCGCGGCTCAGCTTGAAGAGCGGCGGCACGGCGGAATAGACATAGCCGTTTTCGATGAGCGGCCGCATATACCGGAAGAAGAACGTGAGCAAAAGCGTCCGGATGTGCGAGCCGTCCACATCGGCATCGGCCATGATGATGATCTTGTGATAGCGGAGCTTATCGATGTTGAACTCATTGCCGATGCCCGCGCCGAGCGCAACGATCAGCGGATAGAGCTTGTCGTTGCCGTAGATCTTATCGACGCGCGCCTTCTCGACGTTTAGCATCTTGCCCCACAGGGGGAGAATGGCCTGGAAGCGGGAGTCGCGCCCCTGAATGGCGCTGCCCGCGGCGCTGTCGCCCTCGACGATGTAAATTTCGCAGAGGGACGGATCGCGCTCGTTGCAGTCCTGCAGCTTATCCGGCATCTGGCCGGACTCCAGCCCGGTCTTGCGGCGGACGCTGTCGCGCGCCTTGCGCGCGGCCTCGCGCGCGCGGTTGGCCATCATGGCCTTGTCCAGAATCGCCTTGCCGACGGCGGGGTTCTCTTCCAGAAATTCCGCCAGCTGCTGCGTGACGATGTTGCTGACCAGCGTGCGCATGGAGGCGTTGCCGAGCTTGGCCTTCGTCTGGCCCTCAAACTGCGCATCCGTCAGCTTGACGGAGACGATGGCGGTCAGACCCTCGCGGACGTCGTCGCCGCTGAGCTTGTCATCGTTTTTCAGATAGCCCTTCTTGATGCCGTAGGCATTCAGCACGTTCGTCAGCGCCCGCTTGAAGCCCTCCTCGTGCATGCCGCCCTCCGGCGTGTGGACGTTGTTGGCGAAGGAGAGGATCGTCTCGTTATAGCCGTCGTTATACTGCATGGCCACTTCCGCCACGGAGTCCTCTCGGGCTCCGGACATGTAAATCACGTCGTTGTGAAGCACATCCTTGCTCTTGTTCAGCCAGGTAACAAACTCCCGGATGCCGCCCTCGAAGCACATGTTGTCCTCCTGCTCCCGTCCGGGGCGGGCGTCCACAGTGCGGATGCACAGGCCAGCGTTCAGGAACGCCTCCTCCCGCATCCGGGTGTGGAGGGTATCGTAATTGTACTCCGTATCCTCGAACATCTCCGGGTCCGGCTTAAAGGTGACAGTGGTGCCGGTGTGGTCTGTATCTCCCACAATGGTCATGGGCTGGGTCACATTGCCCCTGGAGAACTTCATCTCATAGATATGTCCGTCCCGGTGGACCTGGACCGTCAGCCATTCGGAAAGGGCGTTCACCACACTGGCGCCCACGCCGTGGAGACCGCCGGAGACCTTGTAGCCCCCACCGCCGAACTTGCCGCCGGCGTGGAGGACGGTGTACACCACCTCCAGGGCGGGCTTGCCGGTCTGGGCCTGGATGTCCACGGGGATGCCACGGCCATTGTCCACCACGGTGATGGTGTCCCCCTCGTTGATTCGCACCAGGATGTCGGTGCAGTAGCCGGCCAGTGCCTCGTCGATGGCGTTGTCCACGATCTCATAGACCAGATGGTGCAGGCCGGAGGTGGACGTGGAGCCGATATACATGCCGGGCCGCTTCCGGACGGCTTCCAGGCCTTCCAGCACCTGAATTTCCGATGCGTCGTACTCGTTGGCCGTGTCCACCGCAGTGGAGTTCAACAGTTCATTTTCTGCCATGCAGGTTCTCCTTTCAGGATATTCATATCCGTTCCAAGGCAAGAAGAGCCGGGCCGGAGCCGCCTCCGGCCCGTTTCTCCTTGCCCTGAACCATGTAAGTTGGAATCAAATGCGTAATTTCTTTAAAATGGGATATATCAGCAGAGCCAGGAGGGCGGCGAACAGCGCCACCCAGGCAAAATACAGTAGCAGAAGGAACACGCTGTACACCAGAAGCAGAGGGCTGGACCAGCCGTCTCCGGAAAATACGGACAGGAACAGGTATTTTACCGCCAGAATCCCAAGCTCCAAAGCCAGCAGCGCCGCGGCACACAGGATCAGCGGCAGCCATCTCCGGCGCCCGCTGTAATTTTGCAGCAGGATCAGCTGCACCGTGAACACTGCCACCAGAAAAAGCACCAGAGCTCCTGTCTCCAGGGATGTGAACGAGGATAAAAAGTGGGGAAGGTTTACCAGTGTCGTATATGCCGCCATGGGATCCTCCTCCTGACTCATTCCAGGTTTCCGCTCTCCGCCCGCTTCTGGAGGGTGGTGGAATTCAGCTGGCTGAGGTACACGATCTGCCGGTGATAGGGGTGGTCACACACCACGAAGGACTTGGGGATCTCGCCGGACACATCCAGCACCACCCCCTCTTTCTCCGCGGCCGCCAGATACTCCCGGGTCCGCTTGCCGTAACTGCATTTGTCCAGGTCAAAGATGCCGATGACCCGGCGGTCGGGAAGGATTTCGTTTTGGCCGATATGCAGGTACATCGTTCATGCCCCCTCTGGAACCTGGAGTAAATCGTAAAACCACAGGCGCTGCCGGACTATCTTTTGGAACGTTCCTTCATAATTTTCATAAATGACCACGGACAATTTTTCCTCTGGATCTCCGCTGTAAACGGCGACTGTCTTTCGAAAGTCCCCGGTACTCAGCTTTTCTGTAATGATCCTGATGCCCTCTTCCCGGTCGAAAATATCATAGTACAAAGTGCCGATTTCGCCGAACTGCGCGATGGTGCCGACCTCGGAAAACTGATACTGCCCTTCCTCCAGAAATTCTGACAAAATCTTCTGGACATCCGCGTGTTCCGCCGGAACCAAGCCGTTAATTGTGACTTTATCCCCTTCGCCGATGGCTGCCTGAACAGAAGAACTCGCCTCCAGAGCGGAGAGAATCTTCCGGTCCGTATCCGTAATGGCCAGCTCCGGGATCTCGGACAGCGCATTTTCCTCACTGATGACTTCCTCCACCATGGTGTAATTGGCCGCCCGCATCTCGTGCAAGATCAGTACGCCGAAGCCGACAGCCAGCGCCGCGCCGGAGCACAGCGCCATTCCCCGGCATATCCACTTTTTCCAGCGGAGATCCCCTGTGGTCCGCAACTGGGAAAGGCTCCATCCAAAGAGGAGCGCACATCCATAAGCTGCCCAGAACCCCAGCAGGAAGGACAGCGAAAGGGAGGACTGTGCCAGCAGACAGAGAGCCAGTCCCAATGCGCCCGCCAGCACCGGAAGAGACAGCAGCCAGCAGTTTTTCCGGCAGAGCAGCCCCACCAGCAGCTCCCACAGAAATCCAATGAGCGGGACGCCAAAGACAATGAGGGGCAGCGCATGATACCAAATCCAGTCCATTCTGCCTTTCCCTGCTTTCACTCTGTTTTCTGCTGTCAAAAAGAGAAAATCCACTTCCCGCAGACAGCTGATGTACTGCAGGGCTCCTGCGCTCACGCTTGGTCGCGGTGTTCTTCACCCGATGGCGCCCTGTTTCACATGGAACACCTTCCCGCCCAGAAGGACCGGCAGCCGATCATCTTCGCAGCAGGTAATGAACACCTGTCCCCCCGCGATGCGGTTGAGAACGAACTCCTGCCGGCGGGGATCCAGCTCACTGAGAACGTCATCCAGCAACAGCACCGGGTATTCGCCGGTGGCGTTCTGGTAGATTTCCCGCTCCGCCAGCTTCAGCGCCAGAGCCGCGGTGCGGGTCTGACCCTGGGAAGAGTAGGATTTGGCCTCCCGGCCGTCGATGGTGATGACCAGATCGTCCTTGTGGGGGCCGGAGAGGCACATCCGGGAGGCCCGCTCCGCCCCCTGGTGGGATTCCATGTGGGCCCGGAGCTGCTCCGTGAGGACCTCCACCTCCGCCGCCGGGTCCGTGACGGAGGAAACAGTCTGATAGGTGATCTCCAGGCGCTCCCTTCCGCCGGAGCACTCCCGATGGTGGCGAGCGGCATAGCGGTTCAGCGCCTCCGCGAACTGCCGGCGGTAGTGGACCAGCACTGCGCCGAAACGAACCATCCGTTCGTTAAAGTCCGGCAGCAGCTCCAGGAGATCCGGCCGCTCCTCACTGTCCCGCAGAATGCGGGTCTTGTGGTCATAGAGCCGGTGGTACTCCGCCAGAGCGGCCGCGTATCTCGGCCGCAACTGGCAGAGTGCGGTGTCCATGAAGCGCCGCCGGGCGGCGGCCCCCTCCCGGATCAGATACAGGTCATCCGGGCAGAAGAATACGGTGTGGTATACCTGACTCAGGGCGGCGCTGTTTTTGGCAGGCACCTGATTCACCCACATCTTCCGCCGCCGGTCCCGGTACAGCTCCACCCGGGTGCGGAACTCCCGGTCTCGGGCGGAGATCCCGGCTTCCAGCACAGCGGCGGGCGCATCGAAGGCAATCATCTCCCGGTCCGTCCTGGCCCGGGGGGATTTCCCGCAGGAGAGGTAGACGATAGCCTCCAGCAGATTGGTCTTGCCCTGGGCGTTCTCCCCGAAGATCACATTGCAGTCCGGGTCAAAGGATACCCGCTGGCCGGAGTAGTTGCGGAAATGCTGCAGCTCCAGCTCAAGAATCCGCATAGGCCACCGTATAATGGGCGCCCTGGAAGGCCACATCGTCTCCGGGGCGGATCTTTTTGCCCCGCATGGTGCAGATCTCGCCGTTGACGGTGACCTCGCCGCCCTGGATCCGCTCCTTTGCCTCGCCGCCGGAGGACACCAGATTGGCGAATTTCAGCAGGTCCTGGAGCTTGATGAACTCCGTGTGAATCGTGATCGTCTCCATCTGCTCACTCCGCGCTCTTCAGCCGCACCGGCAGGACCATATAGAGGAAGTTTTCCTCCCCCTCCGTGGGGACGATGATGGCGGGGGAGACGCCGGTATTCAGCTCGATCTTCACCGTGTCCGCCGGCGCGTACCGGAGAGCCTCCATCAGATAGCGGTTGTTGAACCCGATCTCCAGCCCGCCGCCGTCACCGGACAAGCGGCAGATATCCTTGGCCTCGCCGTTTCCGGTCTTGGCGGAGAGCAGCACCTTGTCGTGGTCAAACAGGCACCGGACCGGACTCTTCTGCTTTTCGGAGATCACCACACTGACGCGGTCAATGCTCTCGATCAGGGCCTTGGTGTCCGCGATGACGGAGATGGGATTCTTCCGTGGGATGGCATTCTTATAATCCAGGAACTCTCCCTCCAACCGGCGGCAGATCAACTCCGTGTCTCCTACCTCAAATAGAATATGACTTTTGCCCAGGGTCACGGCAGCCAGATCCTCCACGTCGGAACAGATATTTTTCACCTCGCCCAGGGCGCTGCCCGGCGCCACAAAGGAAAAGGCGCCGCCGTCGATCTTTTCCAGCGGCTCCCGCCGGATGGCCAGACGGAATCCGTCCACCGCCACCATAGTCAGGCCCTGGTCCGTGATCTCGAACAGGGCACCAGTATGGATGGGGCGGCTCTCATTGGTGGAGACAGCGAAGGCCGTCTCCTCGATCATGGCACGCAGCAGCTTCTGTTGGATGGAGACGGAAAAATCATCCTCCACCATGGGCAGCTCCGGGTAATCCGCCGCGGAGAGGCCCAGGATATCAAAGTCCGCATCGCCGCAGGAGAGATGGACCAGCTGTTTGTCATCCGCGGTGAAAACCACCACATCGTCGGGCATCCGGCGAATGATGTCGCCGAAGAGGCGGGCGTTTAAAACAATCTCGCCAGGTTCCGTTACATCGGCGGAGACCTTCGTACGGATGCCGGTCTGCAGGTTGTAGCCGGAAATGGTCAGCCGGCTGTCCGCGTGGAGCAGCAGCCCTTCCAGCGCGGGAATGGAGCTCTTCTGGGCCACGGCGCGGCTGGTGACGGCGATGGCGCTTTGCAGAAGGGCTTTTTCACAGGAGAATTTCATGCATGCACTTCCTCTCTAGTCGGGGTTTGAAGATATGGGTCGGAATCGCTCTTTTGAAAAAGAAAGAAATGTATTTTTTAGAAAAAGCAGCCGTAGGGAAAAAAGCTGTGGAAAAGGCGGGGAAAGGCTTGCGCTGTCGGATTTTGAGGCTCCACAGGGGATGTGGAAGGATCCGGGGATTTTTCCACGGACTTTTTTGAAAGACCATTTTCCACAGGGAAGTTTTTCTTTTCCACGGAAGTTGTGGAGAAATCTGGTCACCGCTTGGAGTTGATATTCGTCTTGATCTCCTTCACCATTTCGGCAAACGCAGCGTCCTTCTTCATCTTCTTTTCGATCTGCTGGATGGAGTAGAGGACGGTGGAGTGGTCCCGGTTGTCAAAGACCTTGCCGATCTCATCCAGACTGAGATTCGTCATGGAGCGGATCAGGTACATGGCAATCTGCCGGGCGGAGACCGCGTCCCGCACCCGCTGTTGGCCCCGGATCACGGACTCGTCCAGACTGTAATATTTGGAGATATACTCAAGGATGGCCTCCGGCGTGGGGACATACTCGTTGCTGCGGCGCAGCATGTCCTGGATGGCCCGGGTGACGGTTTCTTCGTCCGTGTCGTTGCCCAGCAGATCCTTGTAGGCCAGGATCTTGTTGATGGTGCCCTCCAGCTGGCGGACGTTGGCGGTGACGTTTTCGGCGATGTAGGCGGAGATTTTGTCCGGCAGCTCCATGCCCAGCAGGGCGGCCTTGTTTTTCACGATGGCAAGACGCGTCTCAAAATCCGGCGGCGCTACGTCCACCAGCAGTCCCCACTCAAATCGGGTGCGGAGGCGGTCCTCCAGCTGGGTCATCTCAGAGGGTGGACGGTCAGAGGTCAGGACGATCTGCCGGCCGGACTCGTACAGGGTGTTGAAGGTATGGAAGAACTCCTCCTGCGTCTGCTTCTTGCCGGCGATGAACTGCACGTCGTCCACCAGCAGCAGGTCCGCCTGACGGTACTTCTCCCGCATCTCCGCAGTCTTACCCTCCCGGATAGCATCCACCAGCTCGTTGGTCAGGTCGTCGCCCTTGACGTAAGCGATCTTGGACCGGGGGTCGTTCCGGCGGATGACGTTGGCGATGGCATAGATCAGATGGGTCTTGCCCAGGCCGGAGTCCCCGTAGATCAGCAGGGGGTTGTAGTTCTGAGCAGGATGCTCCGCCACGGAGACGGAGGCGGCATAAGCCAGCTTGTTGGAAGGGCCCACCACGAAGGTCTCGAATGTGAACTCCGCGGAAGTGAACCGCTCACTCTGGCGGTGCGGGCAGTTATCCTTGAGCTCTGCGTAATCCAGGTCGTCCAGAATCTTCACTTCAAAATCCGTGGAGAAAATGTCGTGAAGGGAGGCCTTGATGTTTTTCATGAACAGGGACTCGATATAGCCTTTTTTAAAGTCGTTGGAACAGTGGAGGATAAACGTATTGCCCTGGATGTCCACAGCCTCCAATTCGTCGAACCAGGTGGCGATGGTGGTCTCCGAGAGCTCGCCCTTCAGCTGGGATAGTACATTGTCCCACACGTCGGCGACGGAATTCAAAAGGAAACACCTCTCTCTAGTAAAAAATAGACATGGCAGTACGCTTTATTATACCAAAGACAGCCGGAAATTACAACACTTATTCTAATAATAAGAACCAAGGAGATCCGCCTGCACAGGCAACCGATATTATACAGACTGTTTGAAAATATGTCAACTAAAACTTAAAAGTTTTGCGAAATTTCCGA
>ENA-UEQE01003184-UEQE01003184.1-human-gut-metagenome-genome-assembly--contig:-NODE-3184-length-10792-cov-3.582361_pt1 | contig 10792 bp, 6 predicted proteins | sample MGYA00242934_ERZ507935 | MGnify/ENA primary metagenome ERZ507935 (study PRJEB26167, sample SAMN06115423) | human gut metagenome | host: Homo sapiens | place: China:Anhui | collected 2015-03-30 | study... | reverse complement strand
AGTCCTTCAGGCTTTTCCAGTGGCCGCCCCAGGTGAACCCGTGGCGCAGGAACTCCCGGCAGCAGGGGTCGTCCTCGGCGATCTTGTAGGGGAAATCCCGCTTCCGTTCGGCATATGGGGCAGCTTCCGCGGGGGCGACGACCGTGCGGCCGCCGTTCGTTTTGACATAAGGGTTGTAGAGCGGGTTGATGTCGACGGCCATGCCCCGGCTGTGGTTGGAGAGCACTCCGGTTCCCGCGATGAACCGGAAGTTGAATGCCGAAGAGTTGTTGGCCCGCATCGAAGGGCCGTCCTGTGCGTCGTATTCGTCGATCAGCACCATGCGTTCGATGGGGTAGGCCGCGTCGTAGAGCATCCGGAAGATTTCCAGCAGGTCGCCGCTTATGGCCTCGTTGCAGACCAGTTCGCCCAGCAGGGTTTCGCCTGCGAGGTTGCGGTGCAGCACCCGCAGGTAGCGGAGCTCCGAGCGGGGGACGGTGCAGTCCGGCTTGTAGGATTTGCCGTACATGCGCGCGAAGAGTGCGTCGCCGATCTCCGAACTGGCGAAACAGCGGTCGATGCCGTATTCCGCCACCGCTTCTTCCGAGACCTTTTCCCCGGCGCGCCATGCGCGAAGCCGCTCCGCATCGCCGTCGCCGGCGTATGCACTGCCGATCCCCGCCAGGAGCAGCACGAATGCCGCGAGCCGTTTCATCTTCCCGGCCGCATTACAGCTCTTCGAGCCGTGCCACGGGCGACACGTCGAGCGACGAGAAGTCGCCGTGCTGGTAGTGGTAGTAGCCTGCCATGGCGATCATCGCGGCGTTGTCGGTCGTGAACTTGAATTCCGGCAGGAACGTGCGCCAGCCGCGCTTGAGGCCCTGCTCGACGATGCCGTTGCGCAGTCCCGAGTTGGCCGATACGCCCCCGGCGATGGCGATGTCGCGGATGCCCGTGTCCTTCGACGCCCGTACCAGTTTGTCGAGCAGGATCTCCACGATCGTGCTCTGGAGCGACGCGCAGAGGTCGGCCTTGTTGCGCTCGATGAAATCGGGGTCGTCGGCCACGGCGTCGCGCAGCATATAGAGGAACGAGGTCTTGAGCCCCGAGAACGAATAGTCGTAGCCGTCGACATGGGGGTGTGCCAGGCGGAACGCCTTGGGGTTGCCCTCCTTTGCCAGGCGGTCGATCACCGGGCCGCCGGGGTAGGGCAGGCCCATGACTTTGGCGCATTTGTCGAACGCTTCGCCTGCGGCGTCGTCGATCGTCGTGCCGATGATCTCCATATCGAGCGGCGAATCCACGCGTACGATCTGCGTATGCCCGCCGCTGACCAGCAGGCAGAGGAACGGGAAGCCGGGATGGGGCAGTTCGCGGTCGGGCAGGTCGATGAAGTGCGAGAGGATATGCCCCTGCAGGTGGTTGACCTCGACCATCGGGATGTCGTGCGCCACCGAGAGCCCCTTGGCGAACGATACCCCGACGAGCAGCGAACCCAGCAGCCCGGGGCCGCGCGTGAAGGCGATGGCATCGATCTCCCCGACGGTGAGCCCGGCCTCTCGGAGTGCCGTGTCGACCACCGGTATGATGTTCTGCTGGTGCGCCCGCGAAGCCAGTTCGGGGATCACGCCGCCGTATTTAATGTGCACGGCCTGGGAGGCGATCACGTTCGACAGCAGCAGGTTGTTGCGGATCACGGCAGCCGACGTATCGTCGCACGAGGATTCGATGCCGAGAATTGTAATATCCATCCGGTTTTTCGTTTTTTTTAACTATTTTAGTTAAATTTGCAGGTTATAACGACCTATCAATGCGCAAAGGTATAAAAATATTGGGAAAGGTGTTCTCGGTAGCGGTTTTGTTGCTGATAATTCTGCCCATGGTGCTCTCGTTGCTGCTCGATATCCCCGCCGTGCAGAATTACGTGGTACAGAAAGCCGTGCGCATCGTGTCTAAGACGCTCGAGACCACCGTGAGCATCGACCGCGTGGACATCGGGCTTTTCAGCAAGGTCAAGGTCAAGGGCTTCTACGTCGAGGATTACCAGCGCGACACGCTGCTCTACGTCGGCAAGATAGACGCTTACATCACGGGGCTGGGCATTTTCGGCGGCGGGGTGGTGTTCAGCCGCGGCGAGATCAGCGGGGCGAAGCTCTACCTGCGCGAGACCCCCGAGGGGGAGATGAACATCAAGCAAATCGTCAACCGCATCAGCGACCCCGACAAGCCCAGGAAGGGAAATTTCCGCCTGTCGCTGCGCAAGGCTTCCATCGAAGGCATGGATCTCTGTCTGGAGCGGTTCACGAGGCGCGATCCCGAATTCGGCATCGACTTCGGCCATATGCACCTCTACGGCATCACGGCGCACGTCAGCGACTTCACCATCGACGGGCAGTCGATCTATACCACCATCGAGGCCATGTCGGCACGTGAGCGCAGCGGCTTCGTGCTCGACCATTTCTCGGGGCGTTTCTACCTGACCAACGGTGCGCTGGGTTTCGAGGATACCTCTGTCGTCACGCCCCGTTCGAACGTCGACATCCCCTACATTTCGCTCGTCGGCGATTCGTGGGCCGGCTACAAGGATTTCCTGGGCGAGGTGCGCCTCGACGGCAGACTGCGCAACAGCACCGTCTCCACGGACGACATCGCCTATTTCGCCCCGCGGCTCCGCGGGTGGCATACCGTTTTCAGCAATATCGACATCGAGGTCGCGGGCGTCGTCTCCGATTTCACGGGCAAGGTCAGGAGCCTGCAGGTGGGTGAGGGAACGTGGTTCACGGCCGATGCCGCGGTCAGGGGGCTGCCCGACATCCGCACGACGCATTTCGACCTGACGATTCCGCGCCTGACCTCCACGGCCGAATCCATCGACGCCCTGGCGGCCGGCATCGGCGGCCGTGCGCTCTCCGACAAGCTGGTCGCGATCCTCGGGAATTCGGGCGACATCGACGTCAGCGCCCGTTTCCGCGGGCTGCTCTCCTCGTTCGACATGCGGGTGGGTGCCAAGACCGACGTGGGCGGCATCGACTGTAACCTGCAGCTGAGCCCCTTGCGCGGCGGGCGCAGCAGCGTCAGGGGCGACGTGGCCGCACGCAACCTCAGGCTGGGCGAACTGCTCGGCCGCCGCGACCTGCTGGGCAACGCCACGCTCACGGCCTTCGTCGACGGCGTCGTCGGGCGTGGTTTCACCGACGCCAATGTCGTGGGCAACGTCACGCAGCTGGGCTTCAACGGCTATGTCTACGATTCGCTGCGCCTCGACGGGCGGCTTCGCAACCGCGAGTTCGACGGCCGTATCACGGCCCGCGACCCCAACCTCGATTTCGATTTCCTCGGCATGGTCGACTTCAACGACTCGGTGCCCCGTTACGACTTTACGATGGATCTGCGCCGTGCCGACCTGGCCCGGCTGCATGTCAACCGCCGCGACTCGGCACATATACAAAGGAAAGAGAGATCGTTTAATCGGCCATATCGAAATGGTAAGCACTGCTCAATTCAGGTTTTCCAGTTCGAACAAGGCACGGCAAGCCCAACCGGCTGGTTTAGGCTTCACCTTCATCCTTATTTTCAAGGACGCCGTCGCCTCTGGGACGAAGACCGTCGAGATCAACGATGAGCACGTCCTGGTCTTCATCAATAGCGCTGCTCTTGCCTAAAGAAAGCGGCACTTCCCCGTCCTTCCACTCCAACGCTTCACCGGGCTGCATCTGTGCATCATGGTCGAGCACGTAGCACGCGGCGCTGTTGAGCAAAATGAAGGCATCATGGATATCGGCCTCAGTGGACGGGATTTCCATTTCGAGCTTATCGAACCTTGCGAGACCATTGGTCCAGGCTTTGAGGCGCGGCCGTCCGTCAGCGCCTTCGGGCAGGCGTGAAAGACCGATCCAAAACAAGATGGGCGTAGCGAGCGCCTGCTCACGCAGGGCCAAAGCCGTTTTGCGGAAATGAACCGGCTCACGCAGCACGTCGCAGTCTAGGAATCCGATAGCCGATTCATTGTCCAGAATCGTGGCGGCTGCGCGGATGAAGAGCGCTGCCTGCGTATTGCGATGAGTACCGCCTCCCACGGCAATCATCAGTTCGGACTGCATGCCGCGGATCAATGAACGCCCTTCCGGCCAAAGATAATTTTCTGCCGCACCGTCCATGAAGCGTTCAATGCCCATACGTCCCGGCCGTTCGATCACATTGATGACCACGCCGGTGCCCGGCAGCGCCGCAGCAAAAGGCTGCCCCGGACCGCGCTCGTCGGGCAGCACCTCGAGTTCGATGCCCCAGTCTTTGGCAAAAGATTCAATGAAGTCCTCCGCATCCCAGCCGGGACGGCTGAGCGCTGCCGCACCGATAAAGGGCAGCTGCGACTTGAGCATGGCATTAATTTGACGGATTTCTTCTTGAGAATGCATGAATTCGTCGGGAGCGGTCACAGCGGAAACCTCGAGCTGATAAAAAAAGGAACTGCAGCAAAAATCGAACCTGCGATTTTAGTCAAACCGCAATAATGCCTTAGTCGGAGGGACTTCGGGTGCTTCACCGCAAACATCGCCGCTGATCACCTTCAGAAAGGGGCTCCCGCTTTCAATGACTCAGGATGATGTTAGTCTTTCGATCATTCAATTACTTTTGCGAGATTTCGCTGCCATGACCCATTCCGCGCCCAATGTTCTCGAACGCTTCCTCCGTTATGTCCAGTTCGACACCCAGTCCGATGAGACGAGTACGGCAGCTCCGTCAACCGCAAAGCAGCTCAAACTCGCTGAAGCCCTGAAGGATGAACTTCATCAGCTTGGCATCGGCAATGCAGTGATTGGCCAGGGCGGCGTCGTTTATGCCCACATTCCGGCTTCCTCAGGATGCGAGGACTTGCCCGCTGTCGGCTTTATCGCCCATATGGACACGTCGCCCGATGCGTCCGGATGCCAAGTCAAACCGCAGATCATCCGTTTTGACGGGACTGATGTGCTGCTCAATCAAACGGAAGGCATCTGCTTTCCGGTTGAGCGCTTTCCTGAAATCAAAAAGTACATCGGGGAAGACGTGATCTTTACCGACGGCACGACGCTCCTTGGCGCTGACGATAAGTCCGGCATTGCCGCCATTATGGATATGGCCGCCAAAATCACCGCTGATCCGATGATTGCTCACGCCAAACTCTGCATAGCATTCACGCCGGACGAGGAAATCGGACGAGGCACCGACAATTTTGACCTGGCGCGCTTCGGCGCAGACTGGGCTGTCACGATTGACGGCGGCGAGGTCGGAACCTTGGAGAGCGAAAACTTCAATGCCGGCTCTGCCGTCGTCGATTTTCAGGGGGTCGGCGTTCACCCGGGGAGCTCCAAAGGAAAGATGGTGAATGCGCTACGCATGGCCGCAGCCTTTATTGACGCCCTGCCTGCGGATATGGCCCCCGAAACCACCGAAGGCCGCGAGGGCTTTCTTCACCCCAATCAGCTCGAAGGCACCGTCACGCATGCCAAACTGCACCTTCTGATTCGCGACCACGATCGAGCGCTTTATGAGGAGAAGAAAGTGCTCCTCGAGCGCATTGCCGAGGACATCCAGTCGCGCTTCCCCAACGGCACAGTGACGCTTTCCGTGAAAGACAGCTACGAAAACATGAAGCCCTATATCGACCGCGTGCCGGCCGTCATGGAACATGTTCGGGCAGCGTACCGAGCCGCCGGGATCGAACCCATTGAGGAGCCGATTCGCGGCGGAACAGACGGTGCGCGGCTCTCCGTCATGGGGCTCCCTTGCCCCAATGTCTTCACGGGGGGCCTCAACTATCACGGCATCTATGAATGCCTGCCCGTGAAGTCACTCGAGCTGGCTGCCAATGTGGCCTTTGAGCTCGCGGTACAGTCGGGTAAAAAATAAATGCACCGCTGAGGATTTCGTTCTCGGGCGTCAGATCTCTGATCCTGCAGGCGCGATATCAGTCCTATCCGAAGCAGGCCGCTGAGTTTTCTCAGCGGCCTTTTTCTGTTTTTAGTTCGCCGCAGCGCTCAGTACTGCACCTCCCCCTACGATGGGGCATCGATGTGCCAGCGGTCCGTATGTGATGCATAATTGTGCATCTATACAATAAGCGGACCTAACACTCGATTTGAGTCGTGGTCGTTCGCGGCTTTCTATCCAGCATTACCCAAACCCGAGGTTCAGTACATGCAGCGCCAATGGACTCCTATTAAAGAATACTCAGACATTCTCTTTGAATACTTCGAAGGAATCGCCAAGATCACCATCAACCGCCCGCAGGTGCGCAACGCTTTTACGCCGACCACTGTTGCGCAGATGTCGGAAGCGCTGGTCATCTGCCGCCAGCGAAACGATATCCGCGTAGTGGTTCTCACCGGAGCCGGCGACAAGGCCTTCTGCTCCGGGGGCGACATGCATGTCAAAGGGATCGGAGGCTACATTGACCCCACAGGTGTGCCGCGGCTCAATGTGCTCGACGTGCAAAAACAAATCCGTTCTCTCCCCAAACCCGTCATCGCCATGGTGAACGGCTTTGCGATCGGCGGCGGCCATGTGCTTCAAGTCGTCTGCGACTTGTCTGTTGCGAGCGAGAATGCCGTGTTCGGACAGACCGGGCCGCGCGTCGGTTCCTTCGATGCAGGGTTCGGGGCGAGCTATCTCGCCCGCTGCGTCGGACAGAAGAAAGCGCGTGAAATCTGGTTCATGTGCCGCAAGTATTCGGCCCAGGAAGCGCTCGAGATGGGATTGATCAACAAAGTCGTGCCTTTTGATCAGCTTGAAGATGAAGTGGTCGACTGGGCCAAGACCATCATGAACCACTCGGCTTTGGCCATCCGCATGATCAAAGCCGGTCTCAATGCTGAGCTCGACGGTCAGGCCGGCATTCAGGAGCTCGCCGGGGACGCCACGATGCTCTATTACATGACTGAAGAAGCACAGGAAGGGGGACGCGCATTCCTCGAAAAGCGCGTGCCGCACTTTAAATACAACACGGATCCTTCGAATCCGTAAGTGCGCTCAATCTGTATTTGAGGATGATTTCATGAAAGCCGATGAAGCAGGCATTGTGATCAGCGGCCGCAGCTGGTCTGCCTCCGATTTTGTGCGTGCAGACGGCACGCCGGGTCCGTGGACGTCTAAGGCGCTTGAGGCGGATCCCCTGAGCTTTGAAGCTGAGCTCGGCCGATTCCTCACGGAATTCTTTTCGCCCGGCGCAGCCGTAACGGTGCACACCAGCGGATCGACCGGCGCTCCCAAGGCTTTCGCTGCAGAAAAAAGCCGCATGCGGGCGAGCGCTCGTGCCACCATCGCGTTTTTGGGGCTCAAACCCGGCTGCACCAACCTGCTGGCTATGCCGCTTCGCTTCATTGCCGGAAAAATGGTGGTCGTACGCTCTGTTGAATGCGGTCTTAACCTTATTCCCGTCGAGCCTTGCGCCAATCCGTTCCTCGAGCATCGTGAGGCCGTTGACCTGTGCGCACTCACGCCGATGCAGGCAGCCACGGTGCTTGCCAATCCCGCTACGAGCCGCTTTCTGCTTGAATCGCGCTCGGTCATATTGGGCGGCGGCCCCGTTGATGAGGAGTTGACGGCAAAACTTCAGTCTGCTCAGGGTGCGGTCTATGCTTCTTACGGCATGACAGAGACGCTCTCGCACGTCGCCCTGCGCAGACTGAACGGCCCGACGGCAGACGCGGGTTTCCGCGCGCTCCCGGGCGTAACGATTTCGCTTTCGGCGCTCAATACCCTTCAGATTGAAGCGCCCGCCGTAGCGGCCCAGACGCTCATCACGCACGACCGCGCACGGTTTAATCCCGACGGAACATTCAGCCTCATCGGACGTTTGGATAATGTCATTAACACGGGGGCAGTGAAGATCCAGATTGAAGAAGTCGAAGCTAAGCTCAAACCCTTCATTTCAGGCAAATTTGCCGTCAGCGCCAGAAAAAGCCGACTCTTCGGCGAAGAAGTCGTGCTCGTTCTGGAGGGCGCACCGGCGCTGCTCAGCGCTTTGGACTTCTCTCGTATGCGGCAGGCCTTAGGTCGGTTTGAGCGGCCGCATTGGGTGATTTGCACCTCAGAGCTCCCGCTCACCGGATCCGGAAAACCGGATCGGCCGGCCATCCGCAAGGCCGCTGAAACGTTCTTTGCTGAGCCTTGGACCGCCCTGGAAGCAGGTGCGGCTTCCAATATCATCGGAAGCCGCAGGGGTTCATTTTCAACGGTCAAATCACTGGCTAAGCCGGCTGAGCGGCAAGCCGCCTCTTAATAAACAAGGAGCGGTCAGAATCCCACTTGGTGCGAATTGCCGTTGTTCAAATGATTCGTATCGATCTCAACGAGTTCTATTCGTTTTTGAGCCTCACCTTCCCACCAAGTGGTTGAATCGCGTTTCACACATTCTTCAATAAAGTTCTTCACTAATTCGGAAGTCGTGAGGTTGTTGCGCCGGCAGAGCGCATCTACCTCAGCTTTAAGCGCATCGCTTGTGCGGCAGCAAACAACGGTTGTCTTCGGAGCCTTACGACCCTTTTTGATCGTAGACCTTGGATTTCGTTCAAAGAGGAACGTCGGGGAGCCTCAGGAAGTTTATTGAGCCTCACATTTTAGAAATCGCACCGCGCAAATAGAATCAGCTTTCTTAAGCCACTTGCAAAGACGCAGACGACATAAGCATCTCTACTGAGTCCAAACTGCTGTTGACAACTTTAATATATTGCGTTCATCCTGCAGCGCACGCGTCTACAAAACCAGATGCATGATGAACATCTGTTCAATATAGGTTTGAGGACGACATCGGCCGGCGGGCTTCGATGCGGAAATGCCCGCTGAGGGGCTTCGGACCCAGCGTCCTGCGTTCTGCGCGTCGTTTTTTCGTTCAAAGCGCAGCGGCACAAAACGCTGACACGGGGAGCAGCCTTCATTCTGCATTGAGCGAAAGAACGTTCTGAAGGGCTGCCGTGAGCCCCTTAATTGATGAAGCAAATCACGTCGACTTCATCACCGGCCTTGATGCCGTCTTTGCCGACCTTCACAACCCCTGCAGCATCTCTCAAAAGCAGTACCGAGCCGGTCCCCTTTTGAACCGCTCGAGCGATCCTCGCGTCGCCGCAGCCGCAGAGCGACACGCAAAGCTCACCCGTTTTCCCTGCCGGGATATTTCCAGAGAACGCCGCCCGCACCACTTTTTCATGGAGTGCGATGCCGCTTCGCGCCGCAATGAGCGGCAGCACGACACGCTGAGCAATCATCATTGCAGCGAGCGGGTTCCCGGGAAGACCGATAACCGGGCGGCCATCAAGTTCCCCGGCAATGAAGGGACTCGCTCCCCCGCTGCATCGATCCGCCTCCTGTGAATCCAGCAGCTTGCCGCCGGCCTCAAGAATAGCCCTGCGGGTGAGATCTTTCGAACCCCGGCCGGTTCCGCCGATCGTAATCAGAACGTCAGAGCGCACCGCAAGTCCAGTGAGCGCGGCCGCAATGGCCGCAGAATCGTCAGCTGCACTTCGCGCCCATACATCGCGGATACCGGCATCCAGAAGCAGTGAGCGCAGATAAGCTGCGTCGCTCGATACCCGGGTGGGTCCCTCCGCACGGCAGACGAAGTCGCGCAGTTCAGATCCAGTCGCAATGATGCCGACCGAGGCGAGGGACCTCGCCTTCACCACATCCATTCCCGCTTCAAAAAGAAGCGCCGTCTCGGCCGCCCCAATGCGCACGCCGCTCTTGAGAAGCAGGTCCCCCACACACCATTCAGCACCTCGCCGCATGATGCCGCATTCCGGTTCCGCTGCTTTTTGTGCATCCGCCAAATCGGATCTGGCTGCGGAAGGAATAATGGCAGTTACCCCTTTAGGAATAGGTCCGCCGGTATTCACCCAAATCGCGGACATCGGCGGAAGATCGGGCGGCGTACGCCCGTTTTCGACGACATCATCGAGCACTTTTCGGTGTCCGGCTTCCGACGCATTTACGGCCCAGCCGTCACGCAGGGCAAGGTCGTAGGACGGGACATCGTTTGGAGCAAAAACATCCTCTTGCAGTTCTGCTCCAAGCGCATCACAAAGCCTGATGAGCGTTGGCGCGGGGTGGTACCAAACGGGCGGAAGTGCAACAGGGCGCAGGATGAAGCCCGATGATGAGTGAGGTCCGAAGGCGGCGGACATAGTGAATAAATTCCGAAATAAAAAGCGGACTGCCCCTCTTTCATTTTTCGTTATTCCCTTGTAGAATAGCGTCAATGAAGCGAGGGGTCGCTCAATAAAAAAAATTCGGAACGGAGGATGGCGGGCAATCCGGCATCCCATCAGGACAGATCAAAGTATAAGAGATTGATCGTCATTAAGTCGAGATCATCGGCTTCATTCATTCAACAATCGATTTTGTTTCTTTCATAGCGACAAAATAGAAATCATTCTCATCCGGCTTATTAGGGGTTTCACGGTATTCACGGTGATATTAAGGGTTTCTGCGATCTCTTTCGTGTTTTTGCCAGTGAGGGAGAGTTCCACGATTCGGTTGCATTGCGGGGGGAGAGTTGCAATGGCAGTTTGAAGTAGCTGGTTGGCTTCTTGTTCGATGATGGTGTCCCACAAGGATTCTTCCTGTTCGGAGTTTAGAGAGGCTTTTTCGTGGCGGTTCTTTTCACGGGAGAGACCCCGGAGGTAATTTAGTGCTTCGTTGCGGATCATGATAAATAGGTAATTTTCGATGGAATCCAATTGTTTGTGTTGTCCTTGATTTTCCCAAAACTTGATGATAACATCTTGGGCTAAATCTTTGGCGACTTCCGAATTTCCCGTGATTTTAAAGGCGATAGCAC
>ENA-UEQE01003176-UEQE01003176.1-human-gut-metagenome-genome-assembly--contig:-NODE-3176-length-10804-cov-8.969050_pt1 | contig 10804 bp, 6 predicted proteins | sample MGYA00242934_ERZ507935 | MGnify/ENA primary metagenome ERZ507935 (study PRJEB26167, sample SAMN06115423) | human gut metagenome | host: Homo sapiens | place: China:Anhui | collected 2015-03-30 | study... | reverse complement strand
ACATCACTAGACGTGGAACGGACTTTTATCTATTGATTTTCATTGAAAAAATCATCAACCGTAAAATTGAACACAGCCAAAAAGAATAAGGGGGTCGACAAAAACGTGTGAGGAATAGAAGGTAACGGCTTGGGTTCTGCAAAAAGGAGATGTCCATGCCGTTTGGGTGTGTTCCCGTGAGGGGATGGTGTTGTGCCGCGCTGTTGGCTGTCGGTTTGATGTGCGTGCCGGAGGCAAGGGCATGGGAGGCCGTAACCGGTGGGTTGCCAGATCAGGCGGTGGTTGCCGTGGACAAGTCGCGGCAGCGTTTTTTCCTCATGGAGAAGGGGAAATCCCGCAGTTATCCGTGTACAACCGGGCAGATGCAGGGCGACAAACAGGTACGCGGCGATTTGAAGACGCCGGAGGGCGTTTATTTTGTTGTGCGGAAGCGGACGGAACAGCTGGATTTTCAGGAGTACGGCGGGGAAGCCTATATCCTTGACTACCCGAATCCCGTGGATCGGCTGCGCGGCAAGACGGGATCGGGGATTTGGGTACACAGCCGAGGCAGGGCTATCACGCCGTTTGAGAGCCGTGGATGTGTCGTCCTGAACCTCAAGGACATCGCTGAAGTCGGGCCGGAACTGAAGCGGGGGACGCCCGTGCTTATCGGTGAACGGGTGGAAATTGTGCCCCGGAAGGCTACCGTGCGCGAAGTGGAGGAGCGTACCCGTGGTTGGCGTAAGGCTTGGCGCCGCGGCGAGGCCGGGGACGGGTACATTGCGCCGGGACGTGCCGCATCCATAAGCAAGATAGAGCGCCAAGAAAAGCGTACGCGGGCCACATTCGGGCCTGTCCGGGTTCTGGAAGGGCCGGGGTATGTGGTTTCGTGGTTTGCCCAGCGCACGGCTTTGCCCGGCGGGGGCGCGGAGACGGGGGTACGCCGCCTTTATTGGGAGAAACAGGAGGACGGCGAATACCGTATCGTCGGAATGGCATGGGACGGCTAGGGCCTGTCCACGCAAACAGGGAATAAATATATTTTTTACAAATAGTTGTGTTTATTTTTTTTGAGCGATGCTGCATTTCCCTTCAACTCTTTTCAATCATGGGAAAAATGCGGCATAGTGTGAACACGCCCTAGGCTGTATCGTCATTTTGTATATAACTATTTGGAAGTATTAAAAAAATGATCCTTTTATGGCTTGAAGGGTAATGAAATGGTTTCAATAGATTATATCTAATTGGCGACACGGCCCAACGTTTCCGGGCTTTGAAGCAGTGGCGTTCCAATTGAAAGGGCCTCTGATCCCGGCGTCAAATGGCTGGAAATTTCGGAATGGAAGATGACCTGTCCAACCCGTATTTTTTCAGCAGTTCATAGAAGTGCCCGCGTGAAACGCCGGCAATCCCGGCGGCGCGGCGGACGTCCCCCAGACAGGCGGCGAACAGCCCGGCGATGTAATCGCGCTCGGCTTTGGCCTTCATGTCGCGCAGGGTGGGGAAGGTTTCGGGCTTCCGGGGCTGCGTGGAGGGTTCCTGTTTCGGGAGAGGTTCGGCCGGCGCGGGCTTCTCAGGCTTGGAGAGAGGCACAAGCCGTTTGCGGGCCAGTTCGATGCGGATTTCCGTGGGCAGGTGCCGGGTAAAGAGTTGGGTGCCGTCCCCCGCTGCTGCGCAGGCCCGTTCGATGGTGTGGCGCAGTTCGCGCACGTTGCCGGGCCACGAATAGTCCGTCAGCATCGCGTAACAGTCGGGGGTCAGTTCCTTGTCCGGGAGTCCGTGGCGCTGGCAGTAGCGTGCGGTGAAGTGCTCGGCGAGCAGGGGGATGTCTTCGGCGCGGCGGCGGAGCGGCGGCACATGGATGGTCATGCCCCGCAGCCGGAAGCGGAGATCGCTCCGGTAGAGGTCCATGCTCACCATGTCGTCGAGATCCCGGTTGGTTGCGGCGACGAGGCGGAAATCGCTTTCCACTTCGCGCACTTCACCGACGGGGCGGAAGCGGCGCAGCTCCAGCGCCCGCAGGAAGGCGCCCTGTACGGGGAGGGGCAGCTCGCCTACCTCGTCGAGGAACAGCGTGCCGTGGTCGGCGGCGGCGAGAAGCCCTTCGCGCGCCCTGTCTGCCCCGGTGAACGCGCCCCGTGCGTGCCCGAACAGATGCGCCTCCACCAGCGTTTCGGGCAGGGTGGTGCAGTCCACGGTGACGAACGGGCCGGACGCCCGCAGGCTGTTGGCGTGCAGGGCGCTGGCGAACAGTTCCTTGCCGGTTCCGGTTTCCCCGGTGATGAGCACGTTGACGTTGCTTGCGGCGGCTTCCCGCAATGCTTCCAGCGCTTCGGCCAGCGCGGGGCTTTCCCCGATGATGTCGGGATGCCGCAGGAGGCTGCGGGGGTGGCTGTCCCGGCTGTTTCGCCATTGTACGGCCTGCATGAGCGCCTTCGAGAGGTCGCGGACGCGGAGCGGCTTGACCAGATACTCCCACGCCCCGGATCGCAGGGCCGACTCGGCGGCGTCGGCGTTGCCATGCCCCGTAATGATGATCACATCAGGACGGCCCGGAAGCTGTGAAAAGGTTTCCACATGGGCGAGCCCGTCCCCGTCCGGGAGCAGGACGTCCAGCAGTACGATGTCCACGCCGCGCTGCGCGAGGTCTTGCCCTTCTTTGATCGAGGCTGCGGTGAGCACTTCGTGCCCAAGGGACTCCCCCACATCGGCCACGAGTGCCCGGATCAGGCTTTCGTCATCGACAACAAGGATACGTGCCATATTTACGCCCCGCAGTGTTTGCGAAGAGCGGCGGAAGCCTGTTCCAGCGCTTCGATGGCGGTGCGCAGCAGGGCGGCAAAGTCCTGCCCGTCCGGGGACGCGGCGGCCTGTTCCAGATCGGAGCTGGCCTTGCGCAGGTTCCCAAGGTGCAGCATGCCCGCGCCGTTTTTGAGGCTGTGCGCCTGACGCCGCAGTTCAGGGCAGAGATCGGGAAGCGTTTCCGGTGACAGGGCGAAGCGTTGCAGGTTGGCCCGGATGTTGGGCTCCTCGCTGAGGAATATCCCCGCCAGCCGTTTGAGGAGGGCTTCACCGCCCAGAGCATCCAGCGCGGCGGCGGGATCGAAGACGGAGGCGTGCTGTTCAGGCTGTTCGGATGTGGGCATGGGCGTTTCCCCTTGTTTCCTGCGGGTGGATGGGAGCAGGCCAGCCACGGCGGAGGCCAGCTTGTTGGCCTGTACGGGCTTGAGCAGCCAGCGGTTGATCCCCATGCGGCGGAATGCCTCTTCGTCGCCGGGGTTCAGCGTGGCGGTCAGCACGAGGATCGGGGTTTCCGGCGCGACGCCGAGTTCCCCGGAACGGATTTGCCCCGCGATGTCGAGCCCGGTCATGTCCGGGAGGCGCATGTCCAGCAGTACGGCGTCGGGCTGCAGCTTGCGGATGAGGTATAAGGCGTCCTCGCCGCTGTTCGCCATGTGCGCGGCATATCCGGCCTGCGTCAGCGCTTCGCTGAGGAACAGGGCCGTAACCGCCGTATCTTCAGCGACGACCAGCCGCCCGCTCGTCCCCGTTTCCGCGGGTCGCTCAGGCTGGGCGAGGGCGGAGGGGGAAGCGGGGCAAGGTGAGGCGGGCGTTTCCGGCAGGCCGTCCGCGTCGGCCGCCAGACGGAACAGGGCTGTGAAGGTGAACACGCTGCCCATGCCGGGCGTGCTGGAGAGCGTCAGGTCGCCGCCGAAGCGCCGCGCGATGCCGCGGGCGATGGCAAGCCCGAGGCCGACGCCGGTTTCGTGCGGGCCGCCCGAATCCCGGACGCCCGCACCCTGCTCAAAGCTCTCGAAGATGCGTTCCTGTTCATCCGGGGGGATGCCCCTGCCGGTGTCGATGACTTGGAAGGACAGCGCGCACCGGCCCTCGGATGCCTGCGTTTCCGACCGGGTGACGCGCAGGGTCACGGAACCCTTTTCCGTAAATTTCACCGCGTTGCCGAGCAGGTTGCCGAGCGCCTGGCGCAGCCGGAAACCGTCGCCTATGAGCCTGTCGGGGACGGCGCCGTCCGTCACGAGCGAAAGCCGGATGTCCCGGCTGGCGCAGGCCGGGCGCAGCACGGCGATGCAGGCGTCGAGCTCGGCGCGCAGGGAGAACGGCGCGCAGCAGGTGGGCTGCCTGTCGGCCTCAAGCAGTGAATAGCGCATGATGCCGTCGACGACCGCAAGCAGGCTGCCGGTGGCCTTCCGAAGGTTGGCAAGCAGATAGCGGTGGCGCGAATCCTGCGTTTCGCGTTCCAGCAGTTCGGCCATGCCGAGGATGCCGGTCAGCGGGGTACGCATATCGTGGGTCATGTTGGCGAGGAAGGCGCTCTTGGTGCGGTTGGCGGCTTCGGCAAGCTCCTTCTTGCGGTTGATCTGGAACGTGGCCCCGCCGATCCCCACCATACCGATGATGCCGATGATCCCGAATGCGAGCCCGGTGGTGCGCTTGCGTTCGGTCGCCGCTTCAAAGAGGGGCTCGGCGGAGATGGACACGCTGATGCCGCCGAGCACGTCGCCGACCTTCTTGTCCTGATGGCACTGGATGCAGCTTTCCTTGGCGGGCAGGGCGGCCATATAGCGGTAACGCATGCCCTCCTCGTCGGAAACGAGATCGAAAAGCTCGTGCCCGCCCTTTTCAAAAGAGAGCAGGGCCCCGGTTTCCCACTGATCGGCCCGGTTTTCCGGGCGCTTCGGGGACAGGCTGGAAATGCGGAAGCCCGCCAGCGTGGAGGTGAAGCTTTCCGCGATCTGCCGGGTCATATAGGCGGGGTTGACCTTCACGAGGGTCGTGCCGCCCTCGGCGCGGAGGGTGCGTTCCTCCTCCGGCAGCCACGGGTTGGCGGGGCAGCCGGGGTGCTCGCGGACCCAGACGCCGCCGTTGTTGGCGTTCCAGTTGCGGGTATCCACGATGCTGGAGAAGAGCGTCGCCGTCTGGATGCGGGCCAGCCCCGTGGTGTACTCGTCCTCGCGCTGGGCGGTCCAGCGGAACAACGTAAACAGCAGCAGCCCCCAGAGCAGGGTGATCAGCAGGGGAAGGCGCAGTACGCGCCATGAAAACGTGGACATGAAAGGCTCCTCTCAGGAACGGAGGCAGGGGAATCCGTGGTTCCGGCTGTCCGCATCCCTGAAATTATGGACGGCTTGCCCGGTGCCTGCCGCCCCCCGCACCGTTTTTGCTCTCTCGAACCGGCGGGGCGGCGTTTGGGCTATGATAAAAGAGGAATCATTCTTAACAGGTTGTCTGAATCGGACAAGTTGTCAGTTTTTTCTGACTAGCTGTCATAAAAACCATACTGTAGCAAGGGAAAAGGAAGGATAGAACCCCCTCTTCATTTTTGCCGCTCCGGTATCCTTTGTCATTTCAAGAGGATTGCATCTTGTACGAAAAGGCGCAATTCCGGCATGGTTTTTGATGGAAGGGTTGAGAGGATTGCCGTTCGCGGCGCGCCGGGAGACGGCCCGCCAAGGCGGTTTTGGTATCTGTTGCAAGAGGAGGCAAGAATGTCTGAGGAGTCACCCCGCAAGTGCCCGTGGTTGAAGATGCTGCTGGGCGGCGCTGCGCTGGGCGTGCTCGTGCTGGCAGGGCTGGCTTGGGGTATGCGGGTGACGGATGCGCGTCCCTTCTGTTCCAGTTGTCATATCATGGAACAGGCCGCACGGACGCACAAGCTGTCCCCCCATGCCAAGCTGGCCTGCAACGAATGTCACGCTCCGGCGGCGTTGTTGCCGAAGCTGCCCTTTAAGGCGAAGGAAGGCGCCAGGGATTTCTATATGAATACCTTTGGCGATGTGGAGCTTCCCATCGTGGCGGGCATGGCGACGAAGGACGTCGTCAACGCGAACTGCAAGGCCTGTCATTTTGCAACCAACGAGAATGTCGCCAGCATGGACGCCAAGCCCTACTGCGTCGACTGTCACCGTAGTGCGCAGCACATGCGCATGAAGCCCATCAGCACAAGGATGGTGGCCGATGAATAGCCGTGTATTCTGCACTTTGATCAGGTTGGCGGCGGTGTGCGCCGCCTTGGGGCTTGCCGCGGGCTGTGACGATGTGTCCACAGCCGAATTGAAGACCCCGGTCTACAAGACGGGCTTGAAGGACTCCGACGACAACAAGACCTCGGCGTTTCGCAAGGACTTTCCCCTTCAGGCCGCCAGCTACGACCGCAACAACGAATCCACGTTCATGAGCAAGTACAAGGGCTCCGTCAACTTCATGAAGAACGACGACGTGAACCCGCTGCCCGAAGGCTACAAGCAGGCGGCCCAGCCCTATCTCAAGAACCTGTGGCTTGGTTATCCCTTCATGTACGAATACCGTGAAGCGCGCGGCCACACGTATGCAATCCACGACATCCTCGAAATCGACCGCATCAACCGGTACGGCGAAAAGGGCGGGATGCCCGCCACCTGTTGGAACTGCAAGACCCCCAAGATGGTGCAGTGGATCAAGCAGTACGGCGACGATTTCTGGGCCAAGGACTTCAACCAGTTCCGCACGGAAGTCACGGATGACGACTCCATCGGCTGCGCGACCTGCCACAACGCCGAAACCATGCAGCTCCAGCTCTACAGCGAGCCGCTCAAGGATTATCTGAAGTCCGTGGGCAAGGACCCCGCAAAGCTCCCCCGCAGCGAGATGCGTTCGCTCGTGTGCGCCCAGTGCCATGTGGAATACTACTTCAACGATCCCGGACACGGCCCCGCGAAGCGCCCTGTCTTCCCGTGGAAGAACGGCTTCACGCCCGAAGCCATCTACAGCGTGTATGAAGACAACGGCAACGTGGACATGCCCGGCTTCAAGGGCAAGTTCGCCGACTGGGTGCACCCCGTTTCCCAAACGCCCATGCTGAAGATGCAGCATCCCGACTATGAAACGTGGATCGACGGCCCGCATGGCGCCGCCGGTGTGTCCTGCGCCGACTGCCACATGCCGTACCAGCGTGAGGAAGGCAAGAAGATGTCCAGCCACTGGTGGACTTCGCCCCTGCGTGACCCCGAACTGCGCGCCTGCCGCCAGTGCCATGCCGACAAGACGGCTGCCTACCTGCGCGGGCGTATCGAATACACGCAGGACAAGACCTATAAGCAGCTTCTCGTGGCGCAGGAATACTCCGTGCGCGCCCACGAAGCCGTGCGCCTTGCCCTTGAGTACGCCGGAGAAAAGCCCGCCGATTATGATCAGCTGATCATCCGGGCCAAGGAAGCCGTCCGCAAGGGCCAGATGTTCTGGGATTTCGTGTCCGCCGAAAACAGCGTCGGGTTCCATAACCCCGCCAAGGCCCTCGACACCCTGACCAGTTCCATCACCCTGAGCCAGGACGCCGTCAATGCGGCGCTCAAGGCCACCAACTACGGCATCGCGCCGAAGCTGGAAGGCGACATCAAGCAGGTTGTGCCGCCCATCCTCAAGATGAGCCGCAAGCTCCAGCAGGACCCCGAATACCTCAAGACCCATCCGTGGTTCGCGTACCTGAAGCCCCTGCCGAAGGCCGGACAGATGTGGGAAGGCAACAAAAAGATCCAGTAGGCGTATGATGAAGGGGGAATCCTCACCCAAAGGCGGAAGCCGGGGATTCCCCCCTTTCCTCTCAACGCCATGAACGCATCATGCGGGTGGGAGGAGACCCTTAAGGCGGGCGGCTGATCGCCGTGCCCTTTTGGGCGAGGCTGTGTCATAGAAAACGGTTGATGCTTTATCTCTTGAAATTCAAAAGGGATAACCAATAAAATTCCCCAGCCATGGAGCCCGCCAGCGGAAAATTGGAGAAAAAGCATATATTTTTCAGCATATTGCCGAGACAAAACAACCATGTGCTATGACAGAGCCTTGGGCGAAAGATTCCTTCCTTTTTTCTTCGGGAGAATCCCCTCCCGTCCACCTCATCCTCACTTCATAAACGGCAAGCCCCCCCGATGTATGACGGAAGGGCTTGCCGTTTGGTTGATGGGCTGTGCGCCGTGATGGTTTTTGGTGGGGCAGCGGGCCTGTTTTATTGAGGTAATGCCCGTTCGCGGGAAAAGTTTTCCGGGCGCGTGAGGGAATCGCTATTTTTTCCCGCCGTCGATGTCCACGGTCGTTTGGGATGGATCCTCCTGCGCCGCATCCCCTTCGGAGGGCGGAAGCGCGGCTGAAGCGTCCACATCCACGGCGGGGGGCAGGGCCCCGGACTGGCCGCCAGGGACGGAGGGCAGCATGCGCAGTTCCGTGGTCGGCGCGTGCTTGGTGTCGAGGATGACCATGCCGGTACGTTCCAGCACTTCGTGGCGGAATGCGTATTCCGCTTCCATCTGCTTGGTTTTGTAGTGCATCCACGCCCGGACGACATAGCTGATGATCCAGGCTGCGGCGAAGCCGCCCACGACCCATATGGCGACCATATGGAAGTTTTCCCCCAGTTTCAGGAGCAGGCTCATCACCCCGTCGAGATAGTAGATCGCGGCGCACATGAGCACGAAGCCCGCGAACAGGATCACCGTGGGCGCTCCCCGGACCAGCGCGTAAAACGTCTGCATCCGCTGCGGGACGCCTTCGAGGTTCACGTCTTCGCCGCCGCGCGCCCCCCGCGAGAAGCCGAGGCTCACGAGGTTGACCAGCAGCATGGCGAGCACGGGAACCATGACCACGGCGACCAGATAGCCTATCCACGGGAATTGGAAGTGCGGCACGCCGCTGGACGAAGGCTGGGCGTTGGTGATGCTGATGATGATGGCGCCCACCGTTACCGCGAGCTCCATGAGGACGATGCCGATGACGAGGTAGAGGAATAAGGTCTTCTGCTCTTTTTCAGTGAATTGCTTGCCGAACAGCGTGTGGTGCTTCTGTTCCGCTCCGCCGTCCTGCGGGGTTTCGGGGGCATCCTTGGAGGCTTCGGCCTCCTTGCGCTCCGCATGTTCGTATTTGGAAAGGTTCATGTATGCTCCATTGCTTGGTGATGGACACCATTGGTATGGTTTCAAGCTGGGGTAGTATCATAAAGCCGTGCCGTCCGCCAAGCTATGGCCCGCCTCTCCACCGCTGGGGCGTCTTCCCTGAGCCGCGCACGGGACATCGACTTTCATGGGCATGACGCCATAACGGGCCAGAAAGCGCATCCGAACCCTTTCAAAAGGCATCGGAAAGGCGAATCCCCCGCTCCAGCACGGTCATGGACTGGCGGAAGGGGGTATGATAACGGTAAAGGGCAAACGAACCGAACCGCGCCCGCCGAGGGAACCAACCATTTGCCGAGGAAAACTATCGTGTCTTCTCACAAGGTTATCAAGACAATTGCGGAAATCAACGAGCGCATCAAAAAAGGCAAGGCCGTAGTCCTCAACGCCGAGGAAATGGTCGAGGCCGTCCGGCGCATGGGCCCGGAAAAAGCCGCCCGTGAAGTCGACGTGGTGACCACGGGCACGTTCTCGCCCATGTGCTCGTCCGGCTTGCTGTTCAACATCGGCCAGCCCGAACCGCCGAAGATCCGCACCACCAAGGTCTGGATGAACGACGTCCCCGCCTATGCCGGGCTTGCCGCCGTGGACGCCTATCTCGGCGCTACCGAGCTGCCCGAAGACGATCCCCAGAACAAGGTCTATCCGGGCCAGTTCAAATACGGCGGCGCACACGTCATCGAAGATCTCGTAGCCGGGCGCAGTGTCCATCTGCGGGCGGCTTCATACGGGACGGACTGCTACCCCCGCCGGGCCCTCGACCGCACCATCACGCTGGCGGATCTGGCTTTCGCGCAGCTTCTGAACCCGCGCAACTGCTACCAGAATTACAATGCGGCGGTGAACTGCACCAGCCGCACCATTTATACGTACATGGGGCCTCTCAAGCCGGACATGCGGAATGTGAACTTTGCCACGGCGGGCTGCCTCTCGCCGCTGTTCAATGATCCGTGGTTCCGTACCATCGGCACCGGGACGCGCATTTTCCTCGGAGGCGGGCAAGGTTACGTCATCGGTGCGGGCACGCAGCACGACCCCTCACCCCAGCGCACCGAAAAAGGGCTCCCCCTCAGCGGATCGGGCACGCTCATGGTGCGCGGCGACCTCAAGGGCATGAAGCCCCGCTACCTGCGCGGCCTGTCCCTCACCGGATACGGCGTTTCGCTGGCGGTGGGCGTGGGGATTCCGATCCCGATCCTCAATGAGGACATGGCGGCCTTCACCGGGGTTTCCAACGAGGACATCCTGATGCCCGTGAAGGATTACGGGTATGACTACCCCAATGGGCTGCCCCGGATCATCCAGCATGTGCGTTTCTCCGACCTGCTTTCCGGCGAGGTGGAAATCCAGGGCCGCAAGATCCCGACCGTGCCTCTGACCAGCCATGTGATTTCCCTTGAAATAGCCGATACGCTCAAGGCGTGGATCGGGAAAGGCGAGTTTCTTCTGACAGAAGCGGTTGACCGTATCCCGGCATATTGATGGGCCGTTGGGGAAGCGGCTTTTTCCGAAGGCTGTATCATAGAAAATGGTTGATGCTTTTTTCCTTGAAACTCCAAAGGGATAACCGGAAAAATGCCTTAACCGCGGATCCCGCCAAGGGGGAAACTGAAAAAAGCTCTATTTTTCACAGCACTGCGGAGATGAAACAACTACATACTTTAACAGAGCCTTTCCGAAAGGATCCGCCATAGCGTGTTGTTTCATCCCCACAAGTTTCGGAAGGCTCCGCCAGAGATGGCATTGTACCGCTGATCCGGCGATGTCAGGAAGTGAAATGGGGGGGCTTCTCCACAATATGGTGAAGGCAGGGCTTTTCCTTTTTCTGCTGGCGAACCTCATGGCCGAGGCAACTTGTTTTGGGGGGGGGCAAAAGCCTG
>ENA-UEQE01003174-UEQE01003174.1-human-gut-metagenome-genome-assembly--contig:-NODE-3174-length-10811-cov-5.521427_pt1 | contig 10811 bp, 10 predicted proteins | sample MGYA00242934_ERZ507935 | MGnify/ENA primary metagenome ERZ507935 (study PRJEB26167, sample SAMN06115423) | human gut metagenome | host: Homo sapiens | place: China:Anhui | collected 2015-03-30... | reverse complement strand
CAGGGCTAAGGCATTTTGTCGGTTATCCCTGTGGAACTTCAAGGAAAAAAGCATCAACCATTTTCTATAACACAGCCAAAAGTAATGTCGCCCCCGAAGGCGGAAGGCCTATCGCACCTTCCGGCTCCTCCCGCCTAAGCGCACGCCATAAAACAGGGCACCCAAACGGATGCCCCGCCTTCTTTTACTTCAGGTGTTCGCCGGACAGCTTCTGCTCTCTGGAGCGCTGGGCCTTCTGCACGTTTTCCTGCAATTTTTCCAGCAGGTTCTTGCAGATAAGCTTCTGTTCCTGTGCGTATCCGCACAACTTCTTGTATTCATCCACGGAAATCCCGTGGGAGAGAAGGTGCTTTGCCGTCAGATTCTGGAATCCCCGGCCGCAGAGGCAGCACTGGACAACATCTTCCCCAATGGCTTCTTCAGGACGGACAACAAGGCTGCGTTTGGTGAATTTCTTCTTCGGCGCAGCGCTGGGGGCGGCCTCGGCAGCTTCCGGCATGGGCTCTTCAATGCTCACCTGTTCGCAAACAGGCTCTTCCATGTCCATTGCCGCCAGCTTGTTATTGGCCTGAATAAGCCCGGCTTTAAGAACGGTAAACTGTTCGATGATGAACGGGGTGGGCTGTTCGGGATATCTTTCCATAACCAGTTTCAGCAATTCGGCATCACTTATCATGTATTCACCTCCAAGTAGATTGCCTAGCAATGTAATCGACTTTTATCCCCTTGTATAGACCGTCTGGTCATAGAAGGATATTTTTTGTCTGATTACAATAAAAAATAGAACGCGGTGCAAGGAGGGTTATTCCGTTTACGAGAAGTTATCCAAGACAGAAAACCGGTTGTGCAGTCTTGCTTTGGAAACCGCAGGAGCGTTTGTCCCGTTTCCTGCAGGGGGCAGCATCATGGAGACAGGGCTTATTCCGGCAAGGCAAGGATTGTTCCAAAACCATCATCATTTGCTTGCCTTTTCATGAACCGACCTGTGTTCACAGGGAGCCTTTTTGGGTTTATGCCGTACCGTAAGATACGGAGCCCCAATATCATCATGTTCCTAACAGCCTCTTCAACGCACTCAAGCAGATCCGCATTGCAGCAAACGGTAAAAACGTTCCCTAGAAAAGATGGAAGGCGTCCATTCGGAAAAGGTATTGCGGGCTCCTTTGCCTTGCGCAATCCTAGGCTAGGATGAAGGCTTCTTTCTGCTTAGAAAAAAGCAATAGGATAATGAAAAACCTAGATTTTCTTTTAGAAACAATCCCTAGCGGGAAGCCTTCTTTCCATAATTAAAGGCTCTGTCATAGCATGTGGTTGTTTCATCTCCACAGCACGGTGAAAATCAGCCCTTTTCTCCAGTTTTCCCATTGGCGGAATCTACAGCTCAGGCATTTAGCTGGTTATTCCTTTGGAACCTTAAAAAAAGGTTCTGTCATGGTATGTGGTTGTTTCATCTCCACAGCACGCTGAAAATACGGTTTTTTTATCCGTTTTTCCCATTGACGGAATCCACAGCTAAAACATTTTGTTGGTTATCCCTTTGGAACTTCAAAGGGAAAAGCATCAGCCATTTTCTATGACACAGCCTTTGAAATCATTGAAAACAATCTTTTTGCAGTCTGAAAAATAGTTAAATAGTTTCAATATATCATACCTAATTGAGGACACAGCCTCGCTTTCCCCTCGGCTGAATCCAAGGCTAAGGCATTTTATTGATTATTCATTTGGAACTTCAAGGAAAAAACATCGACCGTTTTCTATGATGCAGCCAAACAGCATTCCTCTTATTTGCCGCTTGACAATTTTTCAGAGCCATGTTTCATGGTACGCTTGAATAAAACAATCTTTTATATCATTTCAACAGGTTGGAGTATCATGATCGGACCGATTGCAGACAGTTGCGCCCTTTTCATCGGCGGGCTTGCCGGAACCCTCTTCTCCGGGTTCATCCCGAAGCGCGTCAAGGAAACCCTCCCCCTCATCTTCGGCGTGATCACGCTGTGCATGGGCTCCACCCTCGTCAACAAGGCTTCCTCGCTCCCCGTCGTGGTCATGGCCCTCATCGTGGGTTCCGTCATCGGCGAGCTCGTCTTTGCCGAGTCTTTTCTCGCCAAGTGCATCAGGGCGCTGTTCCGTCTCGCGAAAAGCAAGCACTGCGGGAATGAGGCGTACATCGTGAACATCATCACCCTTGTTTCCGCCTTTTGCTTCGGCAGCATGGGCATCTTCGGCGCGATAAACGAAGGCATCACCGGCTCCACGGACATCCTCCTCACCAAGGCCGTTCTCGATCTGTTCAGCGGCATTGTCTTCGGGACGCTTTTCGGCCTGTCGGTCAGCCTCATCGCCATACCCCAGTTCGCCATCCTCGCCCTGCTCTATGCTTCCGCCGCCTCCCTCGCCCCGTATATGACGCCGGGCATGCTCGGTGATTTTACCGCCTGCGGCGGCGTCATCTTCGTCGCCACGGGGCTGCGCATGTGCGGCATCAAAATCTTTCCCGTGATCAACATGCTGCCGTCCATGCTCATCATCATGCCGCTCTCCGCGCTGTGGGCGCGGTATGCCGTGTAGCAGCCGCCCAGATCCCCATACCGCTTCATTTCCCCTCCAATGGGTGGGAGGCCTGGCAATCCCCCGATTGCCTGCGCAGCCATTGCGGGATCACGCATGGACACGCGCAGGTAATAATGGCGCACAGGCTTCTTCCTTGTTGGGGGCCGGACGTGGATATGCGCATGGCCTGAAGGCAGGGATTGCCCCACCGCACGGGTGGGCGTGGATACGCGCATGGGGTGCATTGCCGGTTGCCGAGTAAGGAGGGCTCAGGCTCACGGCGCCGACACGCGCATGGGTACAGAGCCACGCCATCGGATAACATCAATTTGACAAAAGTAACACCTTGCCCTATACACAGGCATCGCGGCACGCTTGGGGAACCGATGCGGACGGCGGCGGGGACGTTTTCCCCGTTTTTCCTTTTCATATCAGAACGTAATCCGTTTATGGGCATGAAGGGAATCCGTCCGCACCCAGCGTGCGCTTGATGCGGGAAGCCTCTCATTGACACCGCCGGCGGTGCCCGATATATCTCGTATTACATTTTTTATACACGTAACACGATAATCTCTATCTAAGAAAACAATGTGTTACGAAACAGGTTCGGCACAGTCCGAAGGATTGCGCTCCAAGGAAGGCAGACCATGAACGGCAGGCAGATGATGGCTTCTCTCGCACGGAAAACGCTGGTGTTCATCGCCATGATGTTTCTGTTGTCGCTGATCGTTTTCTACGTATCCCGCCTGACCCCCGGAGATCCGCTCCAATCCTTCTACGGCGACGCCATGCAGTCCATGACGACCGCCGAACTGGACGCCGCGCGGGAACGGCTGGGGCTGGACGGCCCCATCTGGGGGCAATACGCCAAATGGATCGGCAACGTCATGCAGGGGGATTTCGGCATCTCCCTGAAATACAAGCGCCCCGCCCTCGACGTCGTTTCCCCGCTCATCGGCAATACGCTCATGCTCGGCGGCATCGCCTACGCGCTGGTCTTTCTGCTCGCCATCGCGCTGGCCCTTTTCTGCGCCCGGTTCGAGGACACCTTCATGGATCGGTTCGTCTGCCGCATCGGTACGGTGGCCTTCTATGTGCCCGCCTTCTGGATGGGCGTGGTGCTGGTGCTCGTTTTCAGCGTCAACCTCAAGCTCCTGCCGAGCAGCGGGGCCTACGGGATCGGGAAATCCGGCGACGTGGCCGACCGCCTGCGCCACCTCGTCCTGCCGCTCATCGTCATGGTGGCGAGCCACCTGTGGTATTACGCCTATATGATCCGCAACAAGCTGCTGGATGAAGTCCGCCGCGACTACGTGCTGCTGGCACGGGCCAAGGGGCTTGGGAAGACGCGGGTTCTGCTGAGCCACTGCCTGCGGAACGTGCTCCCAACCATCGTCAGCATCATGGCCATCTCCATCCCCCACGTCCTGAGCGGCACCTATGTGGCGGAATCCGTATTCAACTATCCGGGCATCGGCCTGCTTGCCGTATCCAGCGCCAAATACCACGACTACAACCTGCTGATGCTCATGGTGCTGATCACCGGGGCCATGGTCATGCTGAGCAGCCTCGTCGCGCAGGCCGTCAACGAAGTCATCGATCCGCGCATGAAATCTTCCGACGGGGTCGTGTGCTGATGGACGCCCCTTCCAGCGACGCCTTCACCATCGTCGGGGCCGGGTACAGGACGCACAGGCCCGCCGTACGGAAAAAAGGCTTTTGGGAACGGCTGAAAGGCAAGCCCGTCCTCTCCGTTGCCGTCTTTTCCGTGATCGCTCTCGGCTGCCTTTTTTCCGGCCTGATCATCAACCATGATCCCGCCGAATTCTTCCTCATGAACGTCAACGAGGCCCCCAATGCCGAATTCTGGTTCGGCACGGACTCCCTTGGGCGGGACATCTACTCGATCATCTGGTACGGCGGCAGGGCCTCCATCTCCATCGGGCTCATGAGCGCGGCGGTCATTACCTTCATCGGGGTCTTCTACGGCTGTCTGTCCGGGGCCGCTTCCGGCGTCGTGGACGGCGCCATGATGCGGGCCGTGGAACTCCTGCAAAGCGTCCCGGTTCTCCTGTCCCTGCTGCTGATCCTTTCCCTCATGGGCAAGCAGAACGAGCTCACCATTGCGCTCGTCATCGGCGTCACCGGCTGGTTCCCCCTGTCCCGCATCGTCAGGAGCGAAGTCCGGCAGATCCGCAACAGCGAGTACATCCTCGCCTCGCGCTGCATGGGGGCCGGTTTCCCTTTCATCATGCGCAGGCACCTCATCCCGAACTTCGTGTCGGCGATCATGTTCGTGGTCATCTCCAGCATCAGCACCAGCATGGCGATGGAAGCGACCCTGAGCTTCCTCGGCCTCGGCCTGCCCACCGACGTGCTCTCGTGGGGCAGCATGCTCGCGCTGGCCGACCGCGCCCTTCTCCTCAACTCGTGGTGGGTCATCCTCATCCCCGGCGTCTTCCTTGTGGTTACGCTGCTGAGTATCACCAGCATCGGCCATTACTTCCGAAAAAGAAGCAACCAAGGGCCAAGCAACCTGTAACCGCAGGTCGCCTTTTTAATAGGTAACGTACGACAATCCGAAAAGGAGCATCCCGTGAAGAGGAACGGACTGACCGCTTTGGTCTTGAAAACGGCCCGCTGGGGCCTCATGAGCCTGGCGCTCTGCCTTGCCTGGGCGCCCGCCTACGCCGCCGACGAAATGGCGAACACCCTTGTCTACGCCGGGGAAAACGAGGACACCATCAACCCCCTGCTCAACAACCATCAGGAACTGCCCACAATCATCTTTTCCGGCCTGATGAAGTACGACGCCAAAGGCCAGCCGGTTCCCGAACTCGCCGAGAGCTTCACCTATGACAAGGGGACGCATACCTATACCTTCAAGCTGCGCGACGGCGTGAAGTGGCACGACGGCAAGCCCCTCACCGTGGATGACATCCTGTTCACCTACGGCGCGCTGACCAAGGACAAGACGCTGGCCTCATCCATCACCAGCAACTACGAGGACATCAAATCGATCACCGCGCCCGACGCCCATACCGTGGCCTTCACCTTGTCCAAGCCCAACGCCGCCATGCTGGACAACTTCACCATCGGCATCCTGCCCAAGCACCTGTTCGCGGGCAAAGACATCAACACCGCCCCCGCCAACCAGCACCCCGTGGGCACCGGGCGCTACAAGTTCGTGGAGTGGGACACCGCCGGCGGCATGATCATCCTTGAAAAGAACAAGGACTATTACGGCAAGGTGCCGAACATCGACCGGCTCGTCTACAAGACCGTCGCCGTCGAAAGCACCAAGGCCCTCATGCTCCAGTCCGGGGAAGCGGATCTCGCGTGGCTGAACGCCAAGTATGCGGACACCTTCCGGGGCAAGGACGGCTACAGGAACATCGACTTCGCCACCGCCGACTACCGCTCCGCCGCCATGGATTTCCATACCGACTTCTGGAAGCGTAACGGCGACTCCATCGGCGTGCTGAACTACGCCCTGAACAAGGAAGCCATCGCCAAAAGCGTGCTGAACGGACAAGGATTCCCCGCGTTCAGCCCCATCCAGATGAATGCCTACGGCGGCAACAAGGCCGCGGACATCTACCCCTACGATCTCAAAAAGTTCGCCGCCGAAATGGAAAAGCTCGGCTGGAAGAAGGGCAAGGACGGCATCTACGAGCGCAACGGGCAGAAGTTCTCGTTCACGATTCAGGTCCGGGACTATGAGGAAGAGCGCGTGGACATCGCCAAGGTCATCGCCAACGAGCTGAAGAAAGCCGGTGTCGACATGCAGATCGTCCTCGTCACCAAGTTTGACTGGAAGGCCGGGTATAACGGGTTCCTCGCCGGGTTCGCCGCCGAATTCGACCCGGACGGCGTCTACAAGGACTTCGTCACCGGAGCCAGCGACAACACGATGGCCTATTCCAACCCCAAGGTCGACGAGCTGCTGAAAAAGGGCCGCGCCACCGAAGATCCGGCCCAGCGCAAGGCCATCTACGCCCAGTTTGAGGAAGCCTATGCCGAACGCCCCGGACACCTGCTGTTCGCGTACCTGAACGGCAACTACGTCAGCATCGCCGGGCTGGAAGGGCTTGATGCCACGCGCGTTCTCGGCCACCATGCCGTGGGCGTCATGTGGAACATCGAAGACTGGACGCTGAACCGTTGACCGCACGCGGCAGGGCCGTCCGGGACATCCGGGCGGCCCCGGCCGCCTTTTCAGGGCACCGACTTTGCAGAGCACCGGGGAAGACATGGATACCGTATTGGAGCTGGAAAACGTTTCCGTTCACTTCGACACGCCCGACGGAACCGTTCAGGCCGTCCGGGACGTTTCGCTGTCCCTCAAAAGCGGCGAAACGCTCGCCATCGTGGGCGAATCAGGATGCGGCAAGTCCGTCTTGTGCAAATCGGTCATGAAGCTCCTGCCCGGCAATGCCCGGATCAGCGGCAAAATGCTCATCGACGGCAAAGACATTGCCCCCTACACTGAAAAGCAGATGCGGACGCTGCGCGGTTCCCTGTTTTCCATGCTGTTCCAAGACCCCATGACCACCCTGAACCCCACGATCCCCATCGGGAAGCAGATCACGGAAGCCGTGCTGAAGCACCGCAGGATGAGCCGGGAAGACGCGCAAAAGCTGGCCGTGGACATGCTCCACCGCGTGGGCATCGACGATCCGGCCCAACGGATGCTCCTCCAGCCGCACTATTTTTCCGGGGGGATGCGCCAGCGGTGCGTGCTTGCCATCGCGCTGGCCCTGAACCCGCGCATCCTCTTCGCCGACGAGCCCACTACGGCGCTTGATGTGACCGTGCAGGCGCAGATGCTCGACCTGCTGCGCGACATCCAGCGCAAGACCGGCATCGGCATCGTGCTGGTTTCGCACGATCTGGGCGTGGTCGCCCGCGTCGCGGATCGTGTCGCCGTGATGTACGCCGGGAAGATCGTCGAGATCGGAACCGCCGAGGAAATTTTTTACGACCCGCGCCACCCGTACACATGGGGGCTGTTGGGCGCCCTTCCCTCCCAGGCTGTGGAAAACGGGGAACTTAAGGGGATTCCGGGCATGCCGCCGACGCTCCTTGATCCGCCTCCGGGGGATGCCTTCGCCGAACGCAACCGGTACGCCATGAAAATCGACTACGAGCGGATGCCCCCGATGTTCCGCATTTCCGAAACCCACAGCGCCGCAACATGGCTTTTGGATGAAAGGGCACCCGCGGTCACGCCTCCCGTCACCATCAAACGCCGTGGTATGATCCATTGAAAAATCCGGTTCTTTTATCCGTCAGGAATTACAAGCAGCATTTCCCCATCAACAAGTCCCTGACGGTGCGCGCCGTCAACGGGATTTCCTTCGACCTGCGCAGGGGGGAAATCTTCGGGCTGGTCGGGGAATCCGGCTGCGGCAAATCGACGGTGGCGCGCGCCATCATGGGCATTTATACCCCGACGGAAGGCGAGATTTACTTCAAGGGCTTCCTGATCTCGGAAAAGCGCTCCTACCGGGAGCACAAGAAAGATATCCAGCGCAACATGCAGGTCATCTTTCAAGACTCCGCGGCGGCCCTGAACCCCCGCATGAAGGTCGCCGACATCATTGCGGAACCCTTGGTCATCAATCGCCTGTATCCAGATAAGGGCCGGATGCGGGCCGAAGTGGACAAGCTGCTTACGCTTGTCGGGCTGGACACCAGCTACGGCAACAAGTTCCCCGCCGAGATCTCCGGCGGACAACGCCAGCGCGTCGCCATCGCCCGCAGCATAGCCGTCAACCCCGAACTGATCGTCGCCGACGAGCCCGTCGCGTCGCTCGACGTTTCCATACAGGCGCAGATCGTCTCCCTCTTCCAGCACTTGCAGCGGCAGCACGGCTTCACGTTCCTGTTCATCGCGCACGACCTGTCGATGGTCCGTTACCTCTGCGACCGCGTGGGCGTCATGTACGAGGGCAAGCTGGTGGAGCTCGCCCCGGCGAAAGAACTTTTTGGGAACCCCCTGCATCCCTATACCCGTGCGCTGCTTTCCGCCATCCCCGTGCCTGACCCTGTTTACGAACGCTCAAAAACGATCATTCCCTACACGCATGAAACGGCGGATCTGAGCGGGGCATGGCGTGAAGTCCTGCCGGAACATTTCCTGCTCACCCGAAACGGATAAGGCCCATCGCGGACGGATTTTTCCACCAACCCGAAGCGGGCAAAGCCGCATCACGTAACTATTTGGTATTCTGCCCCCGGAAGGGGGTAAGGCCCATCATGGGAGGATTCCCTCCCCGAAGCGGGTAACGCAATATCGCGCAACTATTGGTTATCCAGCCCACCAGGATGAAGTAAGGCCGCAAATACCGGATGATTGAACATCCTGCCCAGCCGAAACGGGTAAGCCCCATTGCGGACGGATTTTCCACCCACCCGGAGCGGCAAAGCCGCATACTGGAGGATTTGGCATTCCATCACCCGTTCCTTCAGGCAGCATTTTCTTACGGACGGCGGCCGTTTCATGAAAAAAAGCCCTGTCATGGCGTGCGGCTGTTTTATGTTTGTATTATACTGAAAATATAGATTTTTTCTTGAATTTTCCGCCGGCAGACTTCATGGCTGAAGCATGTTATTGATTATACCTTTGGAACTTCAAGAAAGCATCAACCCATTCCTATGGCACAGCCAAAAACCAAAAAGGATAGACACATGACCAAGGAATTGAACTGCTGCGGACTGGCCTGCCCCGAACCCGTCATTCGTTGCCGCAGGCTGCTGGAAGAAGAAAAGCCCGCTTCGCTGCGCGTGCTTGTGGACAATACGGCGGCTTCGGAGAATGTGGGCCGTTTTCTTGGCAGGAGCGGCTATTCCGTGGACGTGCGGCAAGAGGGGGCCTCCTTGTGGGCCGTTTCCGCCACAGTATGCGGATGCCGCGTCACCGAGCCGGAACCCGCCGCCCCCCTCATGCCCGGCAAGACGCTGGTGCTCATCACCACCGAAACCTTCGGGCGCGGGGATGATGAACTTGGCGAAAAACTGATGGGGAACTTCCTGTCCACCCTGACCGAGCTGGGTGAAAGCCTGTGGCGCGTCATCCTGCTGAACGGCGGCGTGAAGCTTGCCGCCGCCCCCGGCAAATCGCTGGACAGCCTGAAGGCCCTTGAAAGCGCAGGGACGGACATCCTCGTCTGCGGAACCTGCCTTGATTTCTACGGCCTCCTTGAGGCGAAGCAGGTCGGGCAGACCACCAATATGCTGGATGTCGTGACCAGCCTCGCGCTGGCCGACAAGGTCATCCGCCCGTAACCCCTTTCCTTTTTCCGGTGGACGGCTTCAAGCCCCGTTTCCGGCGAACACGGCGGTACGCCAAGGATCCCCCTCCCATCACAAACCGGGAGGGGGGCATATCCCCCGATACCCGGCTGCCGCACAGACGCCCATCGGTTCCGCAGCAGCCTACTCCAAGATGGCCCGGATCGGGGCCATATTCGGCTTTCTTGGATTCCCGCTGCATGGGGCTGTCCTCGAGACGATGCCGCCCAATAATACGGCCTGCTAAGGATATGTCATGCGGTACCTTCTCTTGAGCCTGATTGCAGCCTGCCTTTGCAGTCAGGCGAATGCCCAAAGTGCCGTTGACAGCCAATGTACGGCAAAGGGCATAAAGCTCTACGGCAAAGTCCAAGTCGTGGATGCCCTTGCCGACATTACTGTACAACGGGTTTCCACGCTTGCGGATCTCAAAGTCAAGGCAGTGGACGCCTTCCCCTACAACTGCGGAGAATGGGAATGGGTGGACAGCTTACCGGATTTTACCGTTCAATTCGTGGATGCGCTTCCCGATATTACCATTGAATTTGTAGATGCTTTTCCGGGGCGCCCATAATTTCCCGTACACAGCCCGTTGCCGCAGCCCGCTCTGCCCCGGCTGGGCAGCTCCCTTGCCTGCCGGAGGGGATGCGTACCCGGCGTTTCATGATGACGATGACGCCGATGCCGCCTTCGTCGACCGCGGCGGATGGGATGCGCACCCAGCGCTCCATCAACCTGCCTCCGCCAGCAAAAGCTCCTGAACGGATGGGGAGATGCCCCAGTGTCCCATGATACCGAGGCCAAGGGCGGACATAGTATATGGGCATGGTTTTGAAACAGTTCTGAAAGGCTGTGCCATAGGAAATGGTTGATGCTTTTTTCCTTGAAGTTGCAAAGAAATAACCAACAAAATTCCTCTGTTATGGATTCCGCCAAGGGGAAATTTGGAGAAAAAAGCTGCA
>ENA-UEQE01003169-UEQE01003169.1-human-gut-metagenome-genome-assembly--contig:-NODE-3169-length-10819-cov-3.395457_pt1 | contig 10819 bp, 8 predicted proteins | sample MGYA00242934_ERZ507935 | MGnify/ENA primary metagenome ERZ507935 (study PRJEB26167, sample SAMN06115423) | human gut metagenome | host: Homo sapiens | place: China:Anhui | collected 2015-03-30 | study... | reverse complement strand
ATCGTAATAAAACTGTAAAAAACGCCGTTGCGCTCCCGCAAATAATTCGTTATAATAAGGGAGATTCGATTGAAAAAGGAGGACCCTGCCACCATGCCTCAGATCCACATCCCCCAGGGTTATACTTCCCTGCTGTCCATCTATGAAACACAGAAGGCCATCGGTCTACTCAACCGGCTCTTTGAGGATAAGCTGTCCGGTGCTCTCCGCCTCCACCGGGTGTCCGCCCCCCTGTTCGTCTCCTCCACCTCCGGGCTGAATGACGACCTGAATGGCGTAGAGCGGCCCGTGTCCTTTGACATCAATGGCTGTCAGGAAACCGCGGTGGTGGTCCACTCCCTGGCCAAGTGGAAGCGCCTGGCCCTGAAACGCTACCAGTTCCAGGTGGGTGAGGGGCTGTACACCGACATGAACGCCATTCGTCGAGACGAGGCACTGGACGCCCTCCACTCCGCCTATGTAGACCAGTGGGACTGGGAGAAAATCATCTCCAGAGAGGACCGGAACCTGGATTTCTTGAAGCAGACCGTCCGCTCCATCGTGGGCGCCCTGGCCGAGACCCAGTCCTTCCTCCACACCGTGTTTCCCCAGCTGTCCGTCCTGCCCAAGCTGACCCGTGAAGTGACCTTTATCACCTCCCAGGAGCTGGAGGACCTGTACCCCCAGTTGACCCCCAAGGAGAGGGAGCACGCCTTCACCCAGGAGCATCCCGTCACCTTTCTCATTGGCATCGGGGGCAAGCTCCGCTCCGGCCAGCCTCACGACGGTCGGGCGCCCGACTATGACGACTGGTCCCTTAACGGCGACCTGCTGGTGTGGGACAGCGTCAACGGTCAGTCTCTGGAGCTGTCCTCCATGGGCATCCGGGTAGACCCTGAGGCGCTGGACCGGCAGCTCGCTCTGGCCGGCTGTGACGACCGGCGCGGCCTGCCCTTCCACAAAATGCTGCTGAACGGCGAGCTGCCTCTGACTATGGGCGGCGGCATCGGGCAGTCCCGGGTGTCTATGGCCCTGTTAGGCAAGGCCCATATCGGAGAGGTCCAGAGCTCTCTCTGGGATGAGCCCAACCTCAAGGCCGCCGAGGAGGCCGGCGTCATCCTGCTGTAATGGGAGAAATTTACCGGCCCGCTTCATCAAATCCCAGGAAACCCCTTGTCAAAGCAGGGAAAATAGGGTAAAATAAATCAGCTTATTTCAACGATAATGGAGGATGATTCCTATGGCAATGATTTCTGCCAGCGACTTCCGCAATGGCGTGACTTTTGAAATGGACGGAAAGGTCATGCAGGTAGTCGAGTTTCAACACGTGAAGCCCGGCAAAGGCGCCGCCTTCGTCCGCACCAAGATGAAGAATATCATCACCGGCGGTGTCACCGAAACTTCTTTCAATCCCACCGCCAAATTTGAGCAGGCCTTCGTGGAGCGCAAGGACATGGAGTATAGCTACAACGACGGCGACCTGTACTATTTCATGGATCAGGAGACCTATGACATGGTTCCCCTGAACAAGGATATTCTGGGCGACGCCTTCCGCTTCGTCACCGAGAACACCGTCTGCAAGGTGCTGAGCTACAAGGGCAGCGTCTTTGGTCTGGAGTGTCCCAACTTCATGGATCTGGAGGTCACCGAGACCGAGCCCGGTCTGGCCGGCAACACCGCCACCAACACCCTCAAGCCCGCCACCGTGGAGACCGGCGCTGAGGTGAAGGTGCCTCTGTTCATCAACATCGGTGATAAGATCAGTATCGACACCCGTACCGGCGAGTACATCGGCCGGGCCAAGTAAGGAAAGGACCACCGTACTTAGAAAGGAGAACAAACATGGAGATTTCTGAGAAGGTAGCGTATCTGAAGGGTCTGGCCGAGGGGCTGGCTCTGGACACCGAGTCCAAGGAGGGCAAGCTCATTGCCGCCATCATCGACGTGTTGGACGATATGTCCGAGAAGTTCGAGGATCTGGAGGACGAGCTGTGCGATGTGGAGGACGGTCTGGACGCCGTCAGCGACGACCTGTGCGAGGTGGAGGAGGCCCTCTACGAGCTGGAGGACGATGACGACGAGTATGACGAGGACGAGGATGATGACGAGGAGTACTTCGAGACCACCTGCCCCGTCTGCGAGGAGGAGATCGTGTTCGACGAGGACACGCTGGAGAGCGGCGAGATCCGCTGCCCCAACTGCGGCGAGAAGCTGGAGTTCGACCTGAGCGATCTGGCGGATGCCGAGGATGAGGACGAGGAGTAAGCAGCTGACTTGCGGCAAAAATAGCGATGAAAAGGCCCGGCGCATCATGCGCCGGGCCTTTTTGCGTGCTGTATAGGGGGAGTGCTGGGGCCGCAAGGCGGTGGATGGCGTACAGGTCACGGGCGGTCTGCCGTCCAATGGTATGCCAGCCGGGGCGTTCCGTCCCGCACATGGATCGTGCCGCGGGGAAGGAAGCCGTTCTCCTCCAGCAAATGCTGCATGGTGCGGTTGTCGGCGTGGGTATCCGCTCGGACATTCCGGGAAATGGCCTTGCAGTAGTCCGCAGCACAGCGGAAGAGACCGTGTGTCCGGCCGTCCCCGGCCAGACGGTGGATGGTGAGGTAGGGGGCGTCGTTCCGCCAGGCACCCTCTATCCGGGAATAGGTGGGTTCGGGGGTATTCAGCAGCGCAAACACCCCATGTATCCCGGCTTCATCGCTAAGGACCCGGCAGATGCCCTGAGCGATATCGGAGCGGATCAGCTCCGGCGACGGATAGGAGCGGCCCCACTGGGTGGGATTTCCGGTTTGCAGCATATATTCCTGCGCCGTGCGATAGATGGCCATAAGCTGCGGCTGATCGGCGGCAGCGGCTCTGCGGATGGTCAGCATGGAGGGCTCCTTTCATGGTGGAGATGTACATCGGTGATAAGGAGAGTATAGCATATCCGGGCGGCCGCCGCAAGAACGCATCGGATGGTTGGAAGGGGCTTTCATAAGCTGCGGAAAAGGCTGAAAAAAGCGCGCGGGATAGCCCGTGCGCTTTTTCGTTGTGGGATTCGTAGAAATGGTGTCTTGACGGCCACCGGCGCTTGACGGGGGGAGGGGATTGGAGTAAAATAAGCCCACAAAGGTGGGGTAGGGGAGTTTGCGCCTGCCCCAGAGACGGAGGGGAGAGCATGGAAGGCGGTCTGAAACGGTTTTTCGAGGGCAGCTGGCAGGAGGCGCAGTCTCTGCTGGGCGCACACCGCACGGCGGAGGGCTGGTGCTTCCGGGTCTATGCCCCCAATGCCCGGAGCGTCCGGGTGGCGGGGGACTTCAGCGACTGGCAGGGCCTTGCCATGAACCGCTGGCCGGAGGGCATCTGGGAGACCACGGTGCCGCAGGCCCAAGTGGGGCAGTCCTATAAATATGTGGTGGAGGGCGCCGACGGGCGCACCCGCTGGAAGGCGGATCCCTACGGCGTTTACAGCCAGCTGCGTCCGGCGAACGCCAGCCGTCTGTGGGAGATGGCACCCTATCCGTGGCGGGATGCGGCATGGCGGGAAAAGCGCCGCCGGGAGCCTCTGTGGGAGGGGCCACTCAACATCTACGAGGTGCATCCCGGCTCCTGGCAGCGGCAGGAGGACGGCAGCTTTCTCACCTATCGGCAGCTGGCGGACCGGTTGGCCCCCTATGTTCGGGACATGGGCTATCATGCCGTGGAGCTGCTGCCGGTGACGGAGTATCCGCTGGATGACTCGTGGGGGTATCAGTGTGTGGGGTATTTTGCACCCACCGCCCGCTACGGCACCCCGGAGGATCTGAAATATTTCGTGGATCGGATGCATCGGGCCGGGATCGCCGTGATTCTGGACTGGGTGCCGGCCCACTTCTGCAAGGATGAGCACGGGCTCATCGATTTCGACGGCACCTGCCTGTACGAGTACGGCGACCCCCTGAAGCGGGAGCACGCCGGATGGGGGACACGGGTCTTTGACTTCGGCCGGGGTGAGGTGCGGAGCTTCCTGCTGTCCTCGGCGGCGTGGTGGCTGCGGGAGTACCACATGGACGGCCTGCGGGTGGATGCCGTGGCGTCCATGCTGTATCTGGACTATGACCGGCAGGAGTGGCGGCCCAATGTCTACGGCGGCCATGAGAATCTGGAGGCCATCTCCTTTTTGCAGGATCTGAATCGGATGGCCGCCGCCATGGATCCGCCGGCCCTGACGGCGGCGGAGGAGTCCACGGCGTGGCCCAAGGTCACATGGCCCGTAGAGGAGGGAGGTCTGGGCTTCGACCTCAAGTGGAACATGGGGTGGATGAACGACATCTGCCACTATCTGAAAATGGATCCGTGGTTCCGCCAGTACCACCACAAGGATGTGACCTTCTCCATGATGTACGCCTTCTCGGAGCGGTTCGTGCTGCCGGTGTCCCACGACGAGGTGGTTCACATGAAGGGCTCCCTCCGGGGGAAGATGCCCGGCGACGACTGGCGGCAGCTGGCGGGGGTGCGGGGCTTTTACCTGTACCTGCTGGCGCACCCCGGCAAGAAGCTGACCTTCATGGGAACGGAACTGGCCCAATGGCACGAGTGGGATTTCGCCGGACAGCTGGACTGGTATCTGCTGGAGCAGGAGGACTGCCGCCGGACTCATGAATGTATCCGGGAACTGAACCGCTTTTATCGGAAAAACCGGCCCCTGTGGGAGAACGACAGCGACTGGAATGGCTTCGAGTGGCTGGTGGCCGATGACAATCGCAGCAACGTCATCGTGTTCCTGCGGCGGGATCGGGCGGGCCATGAGTTGGTCTGTGCGGTGAATTTCTCCCCGGAGGCGTGGGAGGACTACCGCTTCGGCGTGCCGGGGGGCAAGCGGTATTATGAAGAGGTGTTCAACACCGACAGCCTCCAGTGGGGCGGCTCCGGTGTGTGCAATGAGGGGCTGCTGACCGTGGAGGACATTCCCTCCCACGGGCGGGAAAGGTCCCTGAGGATCAGGATCCCGCCGCTGGGCGGGGTGATCCTCAAGGGCCGGTCCAGGCGGCCCGCAGAATCGAAAAACGGAACGGAGGGACGGACATGAAAAAAGAATGTGTCGCCATGCTTCTGGCCGGCGGACAGGGGAGCCGGCTGTATGTGCTTACCGGCGACATGGCAAAGCCTGCGGTACCCTTTGGCGGGAAGTTCCGCATCATTGATTTTCCCCTGTCCAACTGCGCCAACTCCGGTATCGACACCGTGGGCGTGCTGACCCAGTACCGGCCGCTGGAGCTCAACAGCTACATCGGCAATGGTCAGCCGTGGGAGCTGGACCGGCTGGACGGCGGCGTTCACATTCTGCCGCCCTACCAGAGCGCCACCGGCGCCAGCTGGTACAAGGGGACGGCCAACGCCATCTATCAGAACATCGGCTTCGTGGATCTGTACGATCCGGAGTATGTGGCGGTGCTCTCCGGCGACCACATCTATAAGATGGACTATGCCGTGATGCTGCGCCGCCACAAGGAGACCGGGGCTGCCTGCACCATCGCCGTGATGGAGGTGCCGTGGGCGGAGGCCAGCCGGTTCGGTATCATGTCGGTGGACGGGGAGGATCGCATCACGGAGTTTGCCGAAAAGCCCAGGGAACCCAAGAGCAATCTGGCGTCGATGGGTATTTATATCTTCACATGGAGCAAGCTGCGGGAGTATCTGGTGGCCGACGAGGCGGACCCCACCTCGGAAAACGACTTCGGCAAGAACATCATCCCCGCCATGCTGGCGGCGGGGGAACGGATGACTGCATGGCGCTTTGACGGCTACTGGAAGGACGTGGGGACGCTGGTGTCCCTGTGGGACGCCAACATGGATATGCTGAGTCCCGGCTCCGGACTGAACCTGCTGGATCGCCGGTGGCCCATTTATAGCCGCACGCCCTCCTGTCCCCCGGCCTATGTGGGATCCAAGGCGGACATCGGCAACAGCGCCGTGGCCAAGGGCTGCGAGGTGCTGGGCGAGGTGAAGAACAGCGTCCTCAGCTACAACACCCAGGTGGGGGAGGGGGCCGTCGTCTCTTACTCCGTGCTGATGCCCGGCGCCGTGGTGGAGTCGGGAGCCGTGGTGCAGTACGCCATCGTGGGTGAGAACTGCCGCATCGGCAGGGACGCTCAGGTGGGCGCTCCGCCGGAGACGGCACAGGATCCAGATGACTGGGGCGTGGCGGTGCTGGGACCCGGCACCGTGATAGAGGACGGGGAGATCGTCCCCGCCAAGACTCTGCTGGACCGGCATCACGGGGAGGTGAAGGCATGAACCACACCATGCACGGCATCATCTTTTCTTACGGAAAGCCCACGGGGCTGGGGGATCTGATCGCCCACCGCATCCCCGGCTCCATGCCGTTCGGCGGCAACTACCGGGTGGTGGACTTTATGCTCTCCAGTATGGTCAACGCCGGGATCCACGACGTGGGCGTCATCATGCACGGCAAGTGCCAGAGTATGCTGGATCATCTGGGCAACGGCCGCAGCTGGGATCTGAGCCGCAATCGGGGCGGGCTGACGCTGCTGCCGGCCTTCGCCTATGCCGAGAGCCGCACCTCCGCCGGACGCTTCCGGGGAAAGGTGGAGGCACTGGGCTGCGTGCTGGAGTACCTACGGGAGATCCGGCAGGAGTATGTGGTGCTGGCGGACAGCGATCTGGTCATCAATCTGCCGCTGGAGCAGGTATTGCAGGAGCATATCGCCTCCGGGGCCGACCTGACGGAGGTTTGTACGGCGGAGCCCGGCGACCCCAGCGATACCTATCTGGAGATGGATGAACAGGGCCGCATCGTGGATGTGGCCTACGACGTCCACACCCCGGCGGGCTATCGCTGCCTGAACGTGTGTATCCTGCGGCGGGAGCTGCTGGTGCAGCTGGTGGAGGAGTGCATGGCCCACAACCGGTACAGCTTCCGCCACCACATTTTACAGGATCAGAAGGATCGGCTGCATCTGCACGCCTATGTGTGGCAGGGGTATGCCGCCCGCATCGATACGGTACAGACCTACTACCGCCGCAGCATGGAGCTGCTGGACCCGGCGCAGCGGCGGCTGCTGTTCGATCCCCGGCGACCCATTCTGGCCAAGGAGAACGATGCGCCTCCGGCGTATCTGGACCCTGCCGGGGTGTGCGAGAACTCCCTCATTGCCGATGGCTGCGATATTCAGGGCAGCGTGAAAAACTGCATTCTGTTTCGGGGTGTCCGGGTAGAGAAGGGAGCGCAGGTGGAGAACTGCGTGCTCTTTAAGGGCACGGTGGTGAAAAAGGATGCCACCCTGCGCTGCGTCATTGCCGACAAGGCTGTGACCATCCGGGAGGGACGCACCCTCATTGGAGACGAGAGCTATCCTGTGGTGGTGGCCCGCAACGCCACCGTATAAACGAATCACGTCCCTCCCCGCAGGCTGCGGGGCGGGGTCAAAAGGAGGTAATGGCATGGCTTTCTTCTATGTGACCAGCGAGGCGGCTCCCTTCTGCAAGACCGGAGGCCTTGCGGATGTGCTGGGAAGTCTCCCGCCGGCGGTGGCTGCCGGTGGGGATCGTGCGGCGGTGATCCTGCCGCTGTACGGGCAAGTTTCGGACGCATGGAGAGAGAAAATGCGCTGGCACGGCTATACCTATGTGGACCTGGCGTGGCGGCATGAATACTGCGGCCTGTTCTCGCTGGAGTATCGGGGCGTCGTCTGGTATTTTCTGGATAACGAGCGGTACTTCCGCCGTGGGGCGCTGTATGGCCAGATGGACGATGGAGAGCGGTTTGCCTTCTTTTCCAAGGCGGTGGTGTCGGTGCTTCCCATGCTGGAGTGGCGGCCGGAGGTGATCCACTGCAACGACTGGCAGACTGCACTGGTGCCGATTTACTTGAAAACTGTGGCTGAAAACGTTTCCACCGTGTTCACCATTCACAACATCGAGTATCAGGGCAAGTACGGCGCCGACACGATGGAGGATCTTTTCGGCCTGAACCGGGGAGACTGGTACGAGAGCGGCGTTCTACAGATGGATGGGTGCGTGAACCTCATGAAGGGGGCCATGGTGACGGCGGACGCCGTGACCACCGTCAGCCCCACCTACGCCGCCCAGCTGCGGGAGAGCGCCTATGCCGCCGGACTGGACAGCGTGGTGCGCAGCATCCAGTGGAAATTCTCCGGCGTGCTCAACGGCATCGATATGGTGAGCTATGACCCGGAGTGCGACCCCAATCTGCCCGCCCGATACACGGCGGCGGAGTCGGAGGGGAAGACCTTATGCAAGGCGGCACTTCAGCAGGAGCTGGGCCTTGCTCAGGAGGAGGGGACACCGGTCCTCTCTATGGTGACCCGGCTGGTGGGACACAAGGGCGTGGATCTGGTGTGTCAGGCGCTGGATGGCATCATGGCCACCGGCTGTCAGCTGGTGGTGCTGGGCAGCGGTGACGGTGGATATGAGAATTTCTTCCGCCACGCTCAGAACCGCTATCCGGGACGGCTGTGTGCCTGGATCGGCTACAACGAAGGCCTGTCCCGCCGCATCTATGCCGGCAGCGACCTGTTTCTGATGCCCTCTAAGAGCGAGCCTTGCGGCCTGTCGCAGATGATCGCCATGCGCTATGGTGCTGTACCCATCGTCCGGCAGACCGGCGGCCTCAACGACACCGTCCGGTCCTGTCAGGTGGGGCAGCCCGACGGCAACGGCTATGTCTTTGCCGCCTACGACGCCGGGGCCATGCTGGACACCATCGGGCAGGCGGTGGGCCTGTACCACGGCGATGCAGAGGGCTTCCGCATGGTGCGGCGGCGGGGCATGGAGGGCGATTTCAGCTGGGATCGCAGCGCCGGGGCCTACCGGAATATTTATGGAAAGCTGCTTGGGCGGTAAGTCCCGGATGCAATACAGGAGGATATTTATGACTTATACGAAGGAAACATTGCAGGAGGCCATCGTGCAGAAGCTGCGGCTGAACTACGGCTGCACGGAGAAGCAGGCCACCGACGGAGAGATCATGAAGGCCTGCGCTCTGGTGCTGCGGGATATCATGGCCGAGCGGGGGGTGCGTACCCGTGAGGAGGTGGACAGTCAGGAGAAGCGGAAGGTCCACTATATGTCCATGGAGTTTCTCATGGGACGCAGCCTGATGAAGAACGCCTACAATCTGGAGCTGCTGGAGCCGCTGACAGGGGCCGTGGAGGCGCTGGGCTTCAAGGCGGCGGACATCTTCGACATGGAGCCGGATGCCGGTCTCGGCAACGGCGGTCTGGGCCGTCTGGCAGCCTGCTATCTGGACAGTATGACCACGTTGGAGATCCCCGCCACAGGCTACTCCATCTGCTACGAGCTGGGTATCTTCAAGCAAAAGATCGTGGACGGCCAGCAGGTGGAGCTGCCCGACGACTGGAAGAATCTGGGCGATGCATGGCTCATGCCCAAGCCGCAGGAGACGGAGGAGGTCCACTTTGGCGGCAAGGTCCGCACCCGGTGGGACAACGGCCACCTGATGGTGGTGCATGAGGACTATACCCGTGTGCTGGCGGTGCCGTGCGACATGGAGATCGCCGGGTACGATACCCAGCAGGTGAACACCCTGCGGCTGTGGGACGCCAAGAGTCCCAAGCCCATCGACATGAAGCTGTTCAGCGAGGGGCAGTACCTGCGGGCCGGGGAGGAGCGGGCCATGGCGGACGTCATCTCCAAAGTGCTGTATCCGGAGGACAACCACTATGAGGGCAAGTCCCTGCGGCTGAAGCAGCAGTATTTCTTCGTTTCGGCCACCATGCAGTCCATCACACGGCAGCACATCCAGACCTACGGCACCCTGAAAAACTTCCACGAGAAGAACGTCATCCAGATCAACGACACCCATCCGGCGCTGGTGATCCCGGAGTTGATGCGTATTCTGGTGGACGATGCGGGCCTTTCCTGGGACGAGGCGTGGCACATTACCACCTGCTCCGTGGCCTACACCAACCACACGGTACTGGCGGAGGCGCTGGAGTGCTGGCCCCAGCAGCTGTTCGAGACGCTGCTGCCCCGTGTCTGGCAGATTTTGCAGGAGATCGCCCGCCGCTGGCAGGAGAAGGTGGAGAGCTTCTATCACGACCCCGAAAAGACCGCCAAGATGGCGGTCATCTGGGACGGCGTGGTGCGGATGGCCAACCTCTGCATCGCCGGCGGTATGGCCATCAACGGCGTGTCCGCTCTGCACTCGGATATCCTGCGCCATGATGTGTTCCGGGACGCCTGCCGGATGGAGCCGGAGAAGTTCAAGAACGTCACCAACGGCGTGGACCATCGCCGCTGGCTCAGCCAGATCAACCCCGGTCTGGACGGGTTGATCCGGGAGCTCATCGGGGACGGTTATCTGACCCATGCGGGCCATTTGCAGGAACTGGACCCCTATGCTGAGGATGGGGCGGTGCTGGCCCGGCTGGAGGAGATCAAGCGCTGCAACAAGGAGACCTTTGCCCGGTGGGCGTACCGGCAGCAAGGAGTACAGCTGAACACGGACGCTATCTTCAACGTGCAGGTGAAGCGGCTCCACGAGTATAAACGGCAGCTGCTGAACGTACTGCACATCATCGCCCTGTACCAGCAGCTGCAGGACGACCCGGACATGGACTTCCCGCCCCAGACCTTCCTCTTTGGCGCCAAGGCCGCTCCCGGCTATGCCGTAGCCAAGCGCATCATCCGTCTCATCAACTCTCTGGCGGATCAGGTGAACAACGACCCCATCTGCAAGGGGAAGCTGCAGGTGGTATTTCTGGAGAATTACCGGGTCTCCATGGCGGAGATGTTGATGCCCGCCAGCGAGGTGAGCCAGCAGATCTCCACCGCCGGCAAGGAGGCCAGCGGCACCGGCAACATGAAGTTC
>ENA-UEQE01003150-UEQE01003150.1-human-gut-metagenome-genome-assembly--contig:-NODE-3150-length-10867-cov-5.542447_pt1 | contig 10867 bp, 6 predicted proteins | sample MGYA00242934_ERZ507935 | MGnify/ENA primary metagenome ERZ507935 (study PRJEB26167, sample SAMN06115423) | human gut metagenome | host: Homo sapiens | place: China:Anhui | collected 2015-03-30 | study... | reverse complement strand
ACAGCTTATGAAAAAACAAAAAACGGTGTCGATTAAGGCAAAGTTACTTGGGGTGATCATACCAGTCGTAATTGCGATCGTTGTGGTACTTGTTGTGGCTGCTTATCAGATATCTGCAGGGACGATCAAAAAATATTCCCAGAATTTACTGCAGTCTTCGGTAGAGAACCAGGCATCCCAGATAGAAGCGTGGCTGAATGAAAACCTTGCTTCATTTCAGATGGCGAAGACGATCATTGAGGATTTGAAGCCGAGTGATGAAGAGTTAAAGACAATACTGGATGGTTATTATGGCTATAACAGTAATTATCCGGAGGGACTTTATGTGGCAGATTCCACAGGACAGCTCATAACGGCATCAGAATCAACAAAAAAGGAATCAGATGTAACAAACAGTACCTGGTATAAAGAAGGACTTACCAGGGTGAATATGGCAGTCGGTTCAGCTTATCAGAATGCAGATGGCGTGAATGTGATCAGTGCCTCCGGTATTTTAAATGACGGATCTGATAAAGTGCGTGTTATTTCAGCAGATATGACATTAGACCGTATTGCAATTATCGTAAACTCTTTTATTGAAATGAATGATGCGGAAGCATTTCTGGTTGATAAAACCAGCGGTGTGATCCTGGCAAACCGTGATTCATCTCTTATTTCCCAGACACTCGGGGCAGAAGGACAGAGTCATTTTTACCAGCTTACGGCAGAGAAAGCTGCAGAGAAAGACTATAATTTTGCTACACTTGATGGAAATATGACGGTATTTCAGGAAGTAGACGGAACCAACTGGCTTTTGATATCGTATATTCCGACCAGCATTGTACTTTCTGATCTGACACAGCTTCGTAATATTATGATCGTAATCAGTGTGATCTGTATTGCATTGCTCTGTGTACTGATCGAACGTGTAACTCATGTTGTAATCAAACCTGTCAAGGAAATGACAAGAGTGATCACAGCGATGACTTCCGGTGATTTTACGGTTTCTATTAAGACAAAAGGCAATGATGAGATCGCAGTCATGAGCCAAAGTGTGGAGAAGTTTATTGCTTCCATGAAACAGATGATCTCCGAGATGGGAAATGTTTCCGGCAAGTTGAAGAATCAGGCTGACTCAAGTAAGGGTGTTTCCGGTGAGATGAGTTCTGCAGCGGGAATCCAGTCACAGTCGATGAGCGAGTTGAACGCGACGGTTGATCAGTTGTCTGTATCTGTAAATGAGATCGCGGAAAATGCAACACAGCTTGCAGGTGTGGCAGCAGATACCAAGAGCGACAGTGATATGGTTGAAAGCAAGATGCAGGAGACAGTTGCTGTTTCTGAAAAAGGACGTAAGGATATGGAGCGCGTTGGTGAGGCACTCTCAAATATCGAAGTTTCCATTCACAATCTGGAAGAGGCTGTTAATAAGGTAGGAACCGCTTCCGGCGAGATCGTGCAGATCATCAAACTGATTGGTGATATTGCTGACGAGACGAACCTGTTATCTTTAAATGCATCGATTGAGGCTGCACGCGCAGGCGAAGCAGGAAGAGGATTTGCAGTTGTTGCAGCTGAGATTGGTACACTTGCAAAGAACAGTGCGGATTCGGTAGCACATATCACAGAGCTGATTACTGAGATCAATAATCTGGTAGAAGATGCCGTCAGACAGGCAGGAAACAGTGCACAGGATATTTCCGGCAGTGCAGAGCTGATCCATACGGCAGTTGATACATTTGATACGATCTTTAAGAATATCCAGGAGACAAGCGCACTGATCGGCAATGTGGTTGATAAGATCAATCAGGTAGATCAGGTTGCTACGAATGTTGCAGCTATTTCGGAAGAGCAGGCGGCAAGTTCCGATGAGATCCTTGCAACATCAGAATCCATGTTACAGCAGGCAAAGAATATTTCAAAGAACAGTGACCAGGTAGAACAGGAAGCAGATAACCTTGCTGTTTCTGCAGATCAGCTTGCAGATCAGGTAAAACAGTTCCGGATATAGAGAGGAGATCGTGCGATGAAGAAATTAATAAGTACTATCATGTGTCTGGCATTGCTCGTAGGATGCCTTGCCGGATGTGGTGGAAATACACAGACAGGCGCAGCTGATGGAAAAGGTTTAAAAATGCTGCTGTCGTTATCACAGGCGGATACCTTCCGAAATGTACTTGTGGCGCAGGCGCAGCAGACTGCGGAAGAGTGTGGGGTACAGTTGGATGTGCTAGATGCGGACAATTCCATTGAAAATCAGGTGGAGCATATCAAAAAGGCGGTCAGTGAGAATTATGATGTGATTTTATGCGGACCGGTTGATGCTGATACGGCATTCGAATTAGAAGCGCTTGCAGGTGATATACCAATCGTATTTTTTAACAGCTGCCCGGATGAGTCGAGACTTCAGGCTGGGAAATATATTTATGTTGGATCGGATGAATATGTGGCAGGACAGTATCAGGCAGAGTATATTCTAGATAAATTTGCTTCTGCGGATGAGATTAATGTGGTGTTGTTAAAAGGACCGAAAAAACATTCCGCGACAAAAGGAAGATCTGAGTCATTAAAGGATACTTTAAATGCATCAGGGAAAAAGATCAATTATGTCTTTGAAGATAACGCCGACTGGGAGCAGGACCGTGCGAAAGAGATGTTCAATATATTTTTAAAGACAGGACAGAAGTGTGACGTTGCTGTCTGCAACAACGACTCTATGGCACTTGGTATCATTGATGCCTGTGATGCAGCAGGAATCAGTGATGTGACGGTACTTGGAATCGATGCAACTGCAGACGGATGCAAAGCGATTGAAGATGGAAAGATGGACTTTACCGTATACCAGTCCGCAGTTGGACAGGGTGAGAGTGCTGTTTATGCAGCAATCGCACTTGCAACCGGAAAAGATGTGACGACTTTAGAGGGAGCTACCGTAGATGGCTTATATGTATGGGTACCATTTGAAAAAGTAGACAGTTCTAATGTTAAAAATTATGAATAGAAAGCGTACATAAAAATGGAATATACACATGTAAAACACACGTTTTCGCCAGTATATAATGAGGAATCCAGAATATTAATTCTGGGTTCCTTTCCGTCTGTAAAGTCGCGGGAGAACCAGTTTTATTATGGACATCCGCAAAACCGTTTCTGGAAGGTGATTGCAGGGATTTTCAAGGAACCTCTGCCACAGACGATCGATGAAAAGGAGGATCTTCTGCTAAGACATCGCATAGCAGTGTGGGATGTGATCGATTCCTGTGATATCGTTGGATCTTCCGACAGCTCCATCAGAAATGTGGTGCCAAATGATATGAATCTGATCTTATCAAATGCAAAAATACAGGGAATTTTTGCAAATGGTGGAAAAGCACATCAGCTTTTTGTAAAATACTGTCATAAAGAGGGAATGCCGCCGCTTGGAAAACTGCCGTCCACAAGCCCCGCAAATGCGGCGTGGAATTTAGAGCGGCTGACGGCGGAATGGAAAACGGCATTTGAAACATATTTAGAAATAACAGAACAGGAGAAAACATTTGAAAAAAGAAGAAATGACAACGGTTGATTTCCTGCTTGAAGCAGTGGGAATCGTGGCTGCACTGGTCTATCTTGGACTGCAGATCTACTATGGAATCGTATATGGAGTGGCATTTACCGGAATTATTTTAAATGCGGCGATCCTGATCCTTGTATATGTTGGACTGACGCTGCTTGCACGTTATCCGGAAAGGGTAAATAACCTGCCGAAAGAAATATGTAGTGGGAAAATAAGAAAATATACGATTCATATGGTGCGCGCAGTCAAGCTGATCTTCGTGCTCAGTCTTTTATTTACCAGTATCTGTGATGCTGCCGGGGTGCAGATCAATAAAGGGTATAGTCTGGTGACGGTTGCATTGATCGTTATTGTGACAGTGGTGTATGAGGGGAAGATCATTAAGCTGCTGCGTGGGAAAAAATAAGCATATATTATAAAGAAAAGACGATTCTGAGTGGAATCGTCTTTTCTTTATATATAGTGATCAATGTCTGCGGAGTAGGCATTTTGTGTATTATATTACTTCGTATCAACCCGTCCAACCAGATAATCAATTGAGCAGTGATAAATATCTGCTAACTTTATGAGAATGTCAATTGGAAAATCACGAAGCCCTTTTTCATAACGGGAATAAACATCCCGGTGCAGACCAAGCATGGCAGAGATTTCTTTTATAGTAAGATCGTTGTCTATTCTCAAGTCCTGAATTCTTTGAAACTTCACGTGAGTGTCTCCTCTAACTTAATAGACAAATTATAATCAAAATGCTATAATTTAATTCATAATAAGACCGTTTGGTCGTATTAAGAGAAATGAGATATCTGCGAAAGGAGACCAGTTATGAAAAAACGAATGATCGCATGGCTGCTTTGTGCCTGCATGACATTGACCGCGGCACCGGAGATGCTGCTGGCGGATGTGGCAGGGAATGCACAGCAGACACAGGAAGAAAACAGTTTTAAAGAGAAAGGGACTGTGGAAACACAGACTGTAGAACAGGATGATGAAAAGTCAGCAGTGACAGAGAAAACGGAGACAGACCAGGCAGGTGAAGAAGATCATAATGCCAGACGTCTGGCAGAAGAAGAGTCTGGGGCGGCCGGGACGGAAATTGTCACGGAAGAGACAGAAGAGCCAGAGACGACGATCGTCACGGAAGAGACAGAAGAGCCAGAAACGAAGGTTGTTACAGAAGAAACAGAGGAGACTGAAACAGAGAATGTCACAGAAGAGCCAGAACAGGCTGAAACAGAGAACGTTACGGAAGAAACGGAGCGTACAGAGGAGATTTTAAAAAGGGCATTATCAGGTGATGAGATCAGCCGTATCGACTGGGTACAGGAACTGGTAACATTATTTGATCTTACGGTAGATGAGGACAATTATCCGGATAATTATTACAGTGACATATCAACGGATGATTCGTTTTATCGTGATGTGATGGTGGCATGCGAGTTCGGAATGATCGATCTTGAGGCAGGAGAAGAATTTCGACCGGAAGATGCAGTGACACGTGAATTTGCAGCGCAGACCATGAATGCGATGCTTGGTTTTGTGCCGGAAACAGACAGTTATACTTATCAGGATACAGCAGATGTTACATATAAGGAAGCAGCACAGATCGCAATCGACAGAGGATGGGTTACGGTTGCTGCCGGTAAATTTCTCCCGGAACAGTCACTTACAACGGAAGAGCATGATGCAATGATCGCGGATGCAAAAAAGGTTTTGGCAGATGCGCAGATAGAGACCGGAAAAGAAAATACCTGTACATTTGCGTCCGGAGTAGTTGTTGTACCAAAGGGAACAGCCGTATCTATTGATGTGGATGGAATAGTTATGATCGAAAACTGTCCGGTTACGATCAAACAGGGAACAACATTTGCCGTGTATGTTAACGATATTGTCATGGCATATAAGGCAGAAAGTGTACGGACAGACGGAACTACAACATATATTACAACCTCAGATGCGGATGATGGCGCGGTTTTAAATGTTGACCAGCAGGGCGAACTGGATGTTGATATGACGGAATTTATTCCGGCAGATGAAGAAACATATGTGGTAAATGGTGTTACAGTCACAGAAGGTATGACAAGGGGGATATCCTATAAAAACAATACCCTGCGTGCAGATAAAACGATTTCCGTCTCAGATGATGTCACAGCGACAGTAAGTGTTGTGATTTCAAACATGAAAGTAAATTACAGTCTGAATAATAATGACTATTATTTTTCAGTCAGCGGAGATATGGAATACTCCTGCAATGTAAAAGGGGATGCATTTAAAAATATTAACCACACACTGACGTTAGGGGCAGTGCCGCTCGGCGGTGTTGGTATGCTGACACTGGCAATGGAATATAATCTTTCCGGGGAGGCAACGCTTACCGTGGAAAAGGAATTTGAAGCCGGATTTGCGTATTCGGACGGATTCCGTATAGTTGGAAACAGTCATAAAAAAGGATTTTCCTTTTCAGCAGAAGCAGATCTGACCACAGGTATTGTACTCTCTGCAAAAGCAACGCTCGGAATTGTCAGCGGAGATATTTATGCAAAAACCGGTGCACGTATGAATATCAAATACGTAAGGTACAGTTTCGGAACACCGACATACTGCGCGTCACAGGCTGCATATCTGTATGCATCGGTGGGGGCAAGTGCAAAGATCGGAGTTGGTATTGCATCAAAGACCTTTAGCAAAAGTATAGAGATCTGGGGAAAGAATAACAGTCCGGTGCGCGTGTACTATCATATTGAGGACGGCGTACTTCGGACATCATGCACGCGTGGAAAAGAATTTGCCGCGCAGGGAGGCTGGACAAGTTATTGGACATCTCCAGGTTCGAGATATTTCAATCCGGCGGGCGCAGGAAGCTATTTTGATGCAGGAGCAGGTGCAGGCGGTGCAATCGTACCGATTTATACCTATACACTTGACGATGCAAACAGGGCTACGATCACAGGATATAGTGGAAATGCGACGGCACTTTATATTCCGGGGGAGATTGACGGGCATGAGGTTGTTGCAATCGGAGATAGGGCATTTGAGAACCGGACGGATTTGAGGACGGTGATGATACCGGATAGCGTGACAGAAATTGAAGAGGTAGCATTTCGAGGATGCAGCAATCTTGTTAATATAACTTTGTCAAAGAATTTGAAATATATGGGATGGGGAGCATTTGAAGATTGTACAAAAATAACAAAGATTGAAATACCGAAAAGTTTGGAAGAGTGTGGCAGTTCAGCTGATTATGGACCATTTGCAGATTGCTCAGGATTAAAAACAGTAATATTTGAGAAAGGAATAACAAAGATATCTGGTAGTTTGTTTGAAAAATGTACTGGATTGGGGGAAATTAGTATACCAGATACAGTAACAGCAATAGGGAATTATGCATTGTACAAATGCAGTAATTTGGCGACGGTTTATATACCAAAGACGGTAACGGTAAGAGAAAACAGTGCATTTAGCATTTGGAGTAATTTGGTAAATGTGAATATACCAGATAGTGTTACAACAATAGATGATTCTGCATTTGAGGACTGTAAAAAGCTTACAAGCATATATTTACCGGATAGTGTAACGGAGATAGGCAGATATGCATTTGATGGCTGTAGCAATTTATCAAATGTGACGTTGTCAAAGAATTTAGAGCACATGGGAGGGAGGGCATTTGGTAGTTGTGAAAAAATAACGAAGATTGAAATCCCAAAGAGTTTAGAGTGGTGTGGAAGCACATTATCTGATTATGGACCATTTGGAGATTGTATAGGATTGAAAACAGTAATCTTTGAGAGTGGAATAACAAAAATACCATGTTATCTATTTGAAAAGTGTACAGGATTGGAAAAAATAAATATACCTGATACTGTAACAGTAGTAGAAAATAGTTCATTTAGCGGTTGTACTAAGTTAGAGGAAGTTAAATATTCAAATAAATTAACGAAGATCGAAAATGATGGGTTTTATGGTTGTACATCGTTGAAAAAAGTTGTTATGCCAGATACTATTAATTTTATCGGAAACAGTATTTTTCAAAACTGTACAAGCCTGACAGAAGTGCATTTGCCAAAAAGTTTAAAAGAGATACCATCAGATACTTTTTCCGGCTGCAAAAAGTTAACCGCCATCAACTTCCCATCCACCCTGACCACAATCGGAAATTCCGCATTTTCCGGCTGTGAATCTTTACCGGAAGCAATCCTTCCGTCCGGGGTGGAAAAAATAGAAACCAACGCATTTAAAAACTGTAAAGCCATGAAAAAGGCAGTGGTGCCGGATACCGTTTCATCCATTGGAAGTTCTGCATTTTATGGCTGTGAAGCTCTGGCCGACATTACATTAGGCAGCAAGTTAAAGAAAATTGAGAGCCAGACATTCTACGGCTGCACAGTTCTGCCATCCATCGTGCTTCCTTACAATGTGACCACGATCGGTGACAGTGCCTTTGTCAACTGCACGAAGCTGACGCAGATCACAGTCCCGCGCAACACAACTTCGATCGCATCAAATGCATTTTCTTATCCAAAGAAAATGACGATGTACGGTCCGTCTGATTGCTATGCCCAGACTTATGCAAGCGGAAAAGGAATCAAGTACGTCACACAGGATATTCATGCAACCTCAGTCAGTCTGGATAGTACAGAAAAAACGGCGGAGCGCTATGACGATTTCCAGCTGACAGCGACGATCGCACCTTTGAATTTCACAGATGCAGTGGTATGGACAAGTTCCAATGAAGAGGTTGCTACTGTTTCGGATACCGGATATGTGGAGATCTGTGGTGTTGGAACAGCAGTTATTACAGTAACGGCTGGAAATGTAAAAGCAGTCTGTAAGATAACCGTACCGCAGCTGATAGACTGGATCGAATTTGATGAGGATGAGATCGAATTGAAAGCTGGTCAAACCTATCAGTTGAAACCATATATTTCACCTTCGGATGCCACAAATAAAAAACTCAAATATACTTCTTCTGATACGAAAGTGGCAGAGGTTTCTGCAAGCGGACTTGTCACTGCAAAATCGGAGGGTGAAGCAAAAATCCGGGCTGCGGCAACGGACGGCAGTGATGAATATGCAGTCTGCTATGTGACTGTCACCGGAAAGGCGAAAGTAACAGGAATAACTTTAGACCGGACATCAGCAGAGGTAAAAAGAGGAGAGAAGCTCACCTTAAATGTAACTGCATCACCGTCTTATGCGTCCAACAAAAAGGTAGTCTGGAAATCGGCAAATACAAAGATTGCCACCGTGGATGCCAACGGTAGTGTGACAGCAAAGGCACCGGGCCGAACGAAGATCACGGTGACTTCGTCTGAAAACAGCAGTTATCAGGCATCCTGTACGGTTACAGTACCATATAAAATTACCTACAAACTGAATAAAGGTAAAAACAATGCCTCGAATCCGTCAACTTATTATGGAAAGAAAGTAACGCTGAAAAATCCGTCACGCAAAGGATACGCATTTGCAGGCTGGTATACGGATGCAAAATTTAAAAAGAAGATCACAAGTATCAGCAACAGCGCAAAATCCGATTACGTTTTGTATGCAAAGTGGACAAAAGTAAAAGTGGCGAAGGCTTCTCTTACGTCTGCAAAAAACAGCAAGAGTAAACAGATCTTACTGAAATATAAGAAAGTATCCGGCGCAAAAGGTTACGAGATTTCTTACAGTACGGATAAAAAATTCAAAAAGGCGGTCACAAAGAAAAATACGGCGAAGACATCCTATACCATAAGTAAACTGAAAAAAGGAAAGATATACTATGTGCGCATCCGGGCTTATAAAATGGATTCCACGGGCAAAAAAGTGTATGGAAAATATTCATCCATGAAAAAAGTTAAGGTCAGTAAATAGAAAAATTTAAAGTGTGTAACTGTCAGAAAATGACAGGGAAGACAGTGTCCGGATTGATATTCAGCCGGACACTGTCTTTCTTTAAAAATAGCAGCTTGTTTTGTTACTGTTCACTCGGCACCTGAATACTTTGCTGTTCAGGCGCGTATGAACGTGATGTGGGGGTGAGCAGCCCCTTTTGCGAAGCAAAACTTTACATGGGGCTGCGAAGTTACAGTCCGCAGGGTAACTTGTGAACAGTAACTTGATTTTTGTACAACCTGCACAAGAAATTTCAAATTGGTTGCATACTAAGGATGACGTATGATAAAATAACTCAAAGCATATTTCTACGATGCAGACATCTATCCGGTGCTATAATTACGAATCCGGCAATTCTGTCTGTATGACTATCAGGATGTATATATCCGTCTAAAATTCAAAAAAACATTTCAGAAATCTATGCTTTTTATCCACAAAAATGAAAAGCAGGAGATCTGGATGAGCCTCCTGCACACAGGAGGAACTGAATATGAAGAAGAGTGAGCAGGTATCAGAAAAGACGCCGACAGCCAACCGTCAGTACAAAGACACCGTATTCCGCATGCTGTTTTCAGAGAAAGAAAATCTCTTATCCCTGTACAACGCAGTGACCGGAAGCCATTATCAGAATGCGGAAGCCCTTAAGATCGTCACGTTGGAAAACGCAATCTATATGGGAATGAAAAATGATCTGGCATTTATGTTAGAGACGAATATTTATCTCTATGAGCATCAGTCGACGATCAATCCCAATATACCATTGCGGGATCTGATCTATATTGGAATCGAGTATCAGCAGTATCTGAATGATAAGTCACTGTATTCGTCAAAGCTGCAGAAGATTCCGGCACCGAAGTTTATGGTGTTTTACAATGGAACCGATGACGTAGAAGACCGTATGGAACTGAAACTTTCATCAGCATATGAGCATCTGGCTGGAGAGCCGGATTTAGAGTTAAAAGTTCTGATGCTGAATGTGAACGAAGGACACAACAAAGACCTGATGGAACAGTGTCAGACATTGAAGGAATATGCCATTTATGTTGCGAGAGTCCGAAAATATGCATCAGCGCAGAATCTGAATGATGCAGTTGAAAGGGCAATCACGGAATGCATCAAAGAAGGAATCTTAGTCGATTTCTTGCGGAAGAATCGCTCGGAGGTAATGTGAAAAATGAGATTTTTCACATGCAAGTTTGTACTTACGTCCAAACTTGTTATGCGCAAAAGACAGCGCAAAAAGGAGAAAAGATGGTGAGTATATTAGAGTACGATAAAGAGTGGGAAGAAAAGAAACTCCGAAAGGCAGAGTATGAAGCTGGTAAAAGTGATGGGATTGAGATTGGCAGAGATAAAGCTATAGCAGAAATCATCTGTAATATGATCAAGTCCGGTTTCACAATAGAGAAAATCATAGAAGTGACAGGAAAGCCAGTTTCAGAAATAGAACAATATTTACAG
>ENA-UEQE01003146-UEQE01003146.1-human-gut-metagenome-genome-assembly--contig:-NODE-3146-length-10884-cov-3.493384_pt1 | contig 10884 bp, 8 predicted proteins | sample MGYA00242934_ERZ507935 | MGnify/ENA primary metagenome ERZ507935 (study PRJEB26167, sample SAMN06115423) | human gut metagenome | host: Homo sapiens | place: China:Anhui | collected 2015-03-30 | study... | reverse complement strand
TATGTGTATGAGGATAAGGATTATACCCAAATAAAAAACGGAAACACTTCTCACTTTAACAGCATCCTATCATCAAAAATTCTTAGCTATACAGAATAAAAGAATTACAGCAGCACAAAGCTTATTCGCAAAATGCGTGTTTGATTCTTCGACAGCTTTTTTCGGCGGTAGTTTTGACAAGTTACACAAAAAATCTTGACATCCCATGTAAGATATGATACAATAAAAATAATTGGACAATTTCTCGTGTACAAAGCGTACCAGTATTTTTGGAAAGGAAGGATGATTGTCTATGAAGAAGTGGATTGCCGGGATTTCCGCCGCTGTGCTGGCGTTTACCGGGGTCGCATCCGCTGTTCCTGGCGCCGTGGTCACTGCTGCGGACAGCAACAGCAAATACAATTACGGAGAAGCACTCCAGAAGTCGATGTTTTTCTACGAGGTACAGCAGAGCGGCGTCAAGCCGGACTGGAACGAGGTCAGCTGGCGCTCTGACTGTATGACAAACGACTATGTGCCGGGCGGCTGGTTCGACGCCGGCGACCATCTGAAGTTTACGCTGACCAATGCGTATTCCGCAGCGCTCCTGGGCTGGGGTCTGCTGAACTACGGCGACGGCGTAGACAAGGCTGGTCAGCGCACCATGTACGAGAACAACCTCCAGTTTGCGCTGGATTATCTGGTGGGCTGCGACCAGGGCGACAACATCGTATACATGATCGGCGAAGGTTCCTTCGACCACGTCTGGTGGGGTTCTGCGGAAGTGTATATGGATAAGTACGAGCTGATGAAGGGCGAGACCCAGCGCCCGTACTACACCTGTGAGGACAGCTGCATCGAGGCAGACATGGCGGCTGCGCTTGCCACCGGCTATCTGAATTTCAAGGATTCCCAGCCGGAAAAGGCAAAGGAATACCTGGAACACGCCGTTGACCTGTTCGACCGTGCCGACAAGCTGCGTTCCATCGGCGACGACCCGGAGGAACAGTCCTACTACAAGATCACCACATTCTACGATGACCTGTTCTATGCTGCAAACTGGCTGTATATGGCAACCGGCGAGCAGAAGTACCTGGATCTCTGCAAGACCGACTATATCCCGAACCTGGGCAAGGAAGAGCAGTCCAGCGAAATGAAGTACACCTGGGGTATGTGCTGGGACGATGTGATGCAGGGCGGTATGCTGCTGTATGCCATCAACACCGGGGAATCCCAGTGGAAGGATCAGTTCACCAAGCATCTGGAATACTGGACCACCGGTTACGGCGGCAAGCAGATCACCTATACGCCGGACGGTCTGCCGTGGCTGTTCCAGTGGGGTTCGCTCCGCCACGCCACCACCACCGCTTTCCTGGCATATGTGGCAGTGGATCAGCTGTATCAGGATGACACCGCTAAGGCTGAAAAGTACACCAAGTTCGCCGACAAGGTCATGAACTACTGCTTCGGCGACAACTCCAAGAATTTCAGTTATGTGGTCGGCATGGGTGAGGATTATCCCCAGGCATGGCATCACAGAACCTCCAGCGGCGCATGGAACGACAAGTGGAGCAACATCGGTCAGACCGAGGGCGAGGATGCAAAGCCTCATGCACACATTCTGTACGGCGCTCTGGTGGGCGGCCCGGATCAGAAGGACGGCTATTCCGACAAGATCGGCGACTATCAGTATACCGAAGTTGCCATCGACTACAACGCAGGCTACACCGCAGCGCTGTGCGCTATGGTAGACAAATACGGCGGCACATCCGACCCGGACTTCCCGCCGACGGAAACACCGAAGTGGGATGAATTCTTCATGAAGGCATCCATCAACCAGTCCGCATCCAGCTATACCGAGCTGAAAGTATTCGCCATGAACCACAGCGCATGGCCGGCAAGAACCATCAAGAACCTGTCCTACAACTACTATTTCGACATCAGCGAACTGGTAGACGCAGGCTATTCCATCAATGACGTCTCTGTCAAGGTTGGCTATGACCAGCACAGCGGCGACAAGGGCAAGATCTCCATTTCTGACCCGATCCAGTATGACGGCAACATCTATTATGTCAAGCTGTCCTTTGCGGACGGCAGCGTAGTGATGCCTACCGGTCAGTCGGAACACCGCAGCGAATGCCAGTTCCGCATCTCCATCCCGGACAACATCCAGGGCGTATGGGATCCCACAAACGACTATTCTTATGCCGGTCTGGAACAGGGCGGCGAAGATGCAATGGTGGCGACCGACCATATCACCATGTATGACGGCGACACACTGATCTGGGGCGTAGAGCCGGACGGCACCAAGCCGGACGTTACCACACCCACCACAACCAAGCCGTCTACCACGACGACCACGGAGACGACAACAACTACCACGGCGACAACAAAAGCTACAATGACGACCACTTCAGACGATATTATCTATGAATCCGAGGGCGCACTTCTGCTGGATGACGAGCCGGAGAAGCTGACCTATCGTGTTGGGGAGGATCTGGATCTCACCGGACTGCGAATTTCCCTGAAGTACTATTACGGAAAAGACAGCTGTGATGTGATCTATGACAAGGTATCGCCTGCCGATTATCCGGATAAATTTACCATAGACACTTCGGAATTTGACAGTTCCAAGCCGGGCACATATACCATTCGTGTGAAAGCAAGCTCGGATTTGATCTTGAACTATCGGTTGTCCTTTGCCGAGGTTTCTTTCAAGGTTACTGTTGAAGATCATGAGAACACAACAGAAACTTCATCCGTCACTACAACCACAACCACGACAACCTCTTCCACCGGCGTGATGGGCGATGTCCTCTACGGTGACGTCAACCTGGACGGCAGAGTGGATATCACAGACGCTGTCCTGCTGAACAAGGCAGTCGCAGGCGCAGTGGCACTGGATGACACCGCAAAGCGGAACGCAGACTGCGACGGCAGCAACGAGGTCGGCGCAAACGATGCTGTGGTACTGCTGAAGTTCCTGGTACACATCATCAACTCCATTCCGAGCGCAGACTAAACCAAAATATTTGGAAAGGCAATACCGCACAAAGCTTGTGCGTAAGATGCGCAGTCGGATTTTTCGACAGATTGCATAGAAATTCCGCAGGCAGACTTTGTGGTCGCAATCAATCCTAGTGCGACACTCCTTTGTTCTCGGGCAGAATCCTGCCTCGAACGCAGTCGTCTGGCAAGGGATTTCTGGGCAATATGGCGGAAAATCAGCAAGCAGATTGCGTGCAAAGCCGTCAGGCGGGCTTTGTACGGTATTGCCTTTAGAGCAGATGCCGTTTCGTGCGGTGTCTGCTCTTTTTCTTCGCTGTGGTTTGACTTTTCCGATAAAATATGGTATATTGAAGAAAGAGTATTTTGTGCGGAAGGAGGCGGCGCTATGCCGGATATCATGGATCTGATTGCAGAGATCCTGGACAACCCCAAACTGAAAAATGTGGCATCGAAGATACAGAGCGAATATCACGACGAACCCATCCTGCGGACGGCGGCGCAGATGGCACGCCGCCTGCCCAAACCGCTGGCAGATGCCAAAAAGCTGGCGCAGCGTCCGAACCAGTATCACTATTCCTACAACGAATTGTTTCTGCGACAGGCAAAGCTGCTGGAGGACTTCACCGACAACGCACCCGAAAGCGCAGATTTCTTCTCCTACTACCCCACCTACCGGGACATGAGCGACCGCCAGCTGCGCACCTATTTCACCTGGCGGACAAAGGTACGCCGGGGCATTGTGGAACACATTCCCCTTTCCTACGCTGAGGTGTACTGCTTTGAACTGCTGAACCAGATCGGCGTACCCGACCCGGAGACCGGCTTTCAGATGCTGCGGCAGTTCTACTACGACTACGGAAAGGTCGATCCGCACAACGGCTTGTGCTATTTTTCCAGCTGGATGCACGACTATGTGATCTACTACGGCATGGACGCCGCACTGCTGGAAGAATTCGACGCCGGTCACGGCACGGCGTTTGACACTTACTTCCCCGTACTGCTGGACGAGTCCGAACACAGCAAGGAGGAGATCTTTTCTGCGCTGTCTGCCCTGTCCGGGCAAAGCATTGTCCGTTCCCGATTCTACCGGGACGAGACCCGGCTGATGGAACAAGGGGCTGTTTTCTGTTTCCACGCCCTGTGCGTCTACTTCGAGAAACACAAAAAGACTTCCTTCCTGGAATATCTCTTCGGCAGGCAGAGCGAACTGCCCTATCATATGTTCACCAACGCCGTATTTTTCGAACAAGACCCGCACAAGAACTGCGACTTTGTTCTCAGCCCCTGCCACGCCTATCACTGCCGGAACGGTGAGTGGACGTGTGAGACCTATTTCGACTACAGCAAGGGCAGCAAACGCCTGGGGCTGTTTCTGAAAACCATCGACCAAAAGCTGCGCATTCTGACGGACTACGGGCATCCGCTGAAAGAGACAGAACTGCCCAAGTATATCCAGCAGGCACTGGACAAGGCGCTGGCGGAATTTCTGGAAGAGCGCCGGAGAGCAGCAGCGCCGAAACCCAAGCCGATACAGTTCGACCTTTCCCGGCTGCAAAACATCCGCCAGGCGGCAGATACCACACGGGACAAGCTGCTGGTGGATGAAGATGTGACCCAGGAACCCGAACCGCCCGTTATTGCCGCACCGACCCCTGCGCCAGAGTCGGAACACACGCCGGCTCAGGACAGCCGGCTCAGCGAGACTGAGACTGCATTCCTGCGCTGTCTCCTGGACGGGACACCCTACGCCGACCTGCTCCGGCAGCGCAATGTGATGCTGTCCGTCCTGGTAGACCACATCAACGAGACTTTGTTCGATGATTTCGGCGACACGGTGATCCTCTTTGACGGTGACACGCCGGAACTGATCGAGGATTACGCCGAAGACGTTGCAGCATTGCTGGAAACGTCTGTCTGAAACCGCATAGAAAGGAACGATCACTATGAAAATACCAAAACGAATCGCATCTGCGGTCATCAATTCGCTGAAAGGCGGCGTAGTTCCCCGCATCGGACTGCCCTATATTACCGTAGGCAGAGAACAGGAGATCAACGCCCTGCTCCACGACGTTGAAATTATCGCAGACGGCGGCGCATCGTTCCGGTTTATCGTGGGCAAATACGGCAGCGGCAAAAGCTTTCTGCTCCAGACCATCCGCAGCTATGTGATGGACCGGAACTTCGTGGTAGTGGATGCCGACCTTTCCCCGGAGCGGCGGCTCCAGGGAACGAAGGGACAGGGACTGGCGACCTATAAGGAACTGATCCGGAATATGTCCACCAAGACCCGTCCGGACGGCGGCGCACTGACGCTGATCCTCGACCGCTGGATCAGCAGCGTACAGAGCGAGACCGCAGCGGAGTCCGGGCTTTCCGCAGACGATCCCCTGTTCCGGAAAGCTGTGGAGCGAAAGATCTACGAGGTCATCGGCACGCTCCATGAAATGGTACACGGATTCGACTTTGCCAAGCTGCTGACACTCTATTATAATGCCTACTGGGACGGCGACGACGAAAGCAAGGCAAAGGTCGTCAAGTGGTTCCGGGGCGAATACACCACCAAGACCGAGGCGAAGTCGGAACTGGGCGTGAATATCATTATCAGTGACGACGACTGGTACGAGTATATCAAACTGTTTGCCATGTTCCTGAAAAAGGCGGGCTACAGCGGTATGCTGGTGCTGATCGACGAACTGGTGAACATCTACAAGGTTCCCAACAGCATCACCCGGCAGTATAACTACGAGAAGATCCTCACCATGTACAACGACACGCTCCAGGGCAAGGCGCAGTATCTGGGCATCATCATGGGCGGCACACCCCAGTGCATCGAGGACACACGCCGTGGCGTATACAGCTATGAGGCGCTGCGCTCCCGGCTGGCGGAAGGCCGTTTCGGACGAGAGGGCGTAAAGGATATGCTTGCCCCGGTGATCCATCTGACGGCGCTGACCAACGAGGAACTGCTGGTGCTGACCGAAAAGCTGACGGATATCCATGCCCAGCTGTTCGGCTATACGCCGACGCTGACCCAGGAAGAACGCATCCAGTTCCTGCAGATCGAATTCGGACGCATCGGCGCAGACTCCCACATCACGCCCCGTGAGGTGATCCGGGACTTTATCGAATTGCTGGACATCGTCTATCAGAATCCGCAGCTGAACGTCTCCGAACTGCTCCGGTCCGACAGCTTTTCCTATGCCCAGGCACAGCCGGAGGGCGACAACACAGTCGCACCGGAATTCGCCGAGTTTGACATTTAAGAGGTTTCCCCATGTCCATTTTCGAACGCTATGCCCCATTTATCCAGGACTTTATCTACCAGAACGACTGGGAATCCCTGCGTGCCATCCAGGTCGCAGCAGGCGATGCCATTTTCAACACGGATGAAAACGTCCTGCTCTCCGCCTCCACCGCCTCCGGTAAGACCGAGGCGGCGTTTTTTCCCATCCTCACTCAGTTTTACGAAGACCCGCCCACCTCTGTGGGCGCTATCTACATCGGACCGCTGAAAGCGCTTATCAACGACCAGTTTCTCCGGCTGAACGACCTCTGCGCCGAGGCTAGCATCCCTGTCTGGCACTGGCACGGCGACGTTTCCCAGTCCCACAAGGCAAAGATGCTGAAACATCCCTCTGGCATTTTGCAGATCACGCCGGAGTCTCTGGAGGCGATGCTGCTCCACAAACACGCCGCACTCACCAAGCTGTTTCACGACCTGCGGTACATAGTCATTGACGAGGTGCATTCGCTGATGCGTGGCGACCGTGGCGGTCAGACGATTTGTCTGATGGAACGGCTCTGCCGCATGGCTGGGGTGAATCCACGGCGCATCGGGCTTTCTGCCACCATTGGCGATCTGGAGGCGACCGGCGCATTTCTGGCTGCCGGGACGGGCAGAGGCACGGTGATCCCACGCATCGAAAGCAAGGGCGTGCGCTGGCGGCTGTCCATGGAACATTTCTATGTGCAGGATCAGCAGGCAGCGGCAGAGCATCTGCCGGAACAGGCACTGCCGGAGCTTGCCCCCAAAACGGACACTGCCCCGGCACACGCAGACCCCGGCATCGGCTACATCTTCGAGCATACCCGTGGGAAAAAGTGTCTGGTCTTTGTCAATTCCAGAGAGGAATGCGAGGCGGTCACCACGACCCTGCGGCAGTACTGCGAGGCACGCCACGAACCGGATCGGTTTCTCATCCACCACGGCAACCTGTCTTCTGCCTACCGGGAGACGGCGGAAACTGCCATGAAGGACGACGACCTGTTTCTGACTACAGTCACCACTGCCACCCTGGAACTCGGCATCGACATCGGCAGACTGGAACGGGCATTCCAGGTGGATGCGCCCTTTACGGTCTCCTCATTCTTACAGCGCATGGGACGCACCGGACGGCGTGATCTGCCGCCGGAGATGTGGTTCGTCATACGGGAAGATCCGCCGGAGGCACGGGCGCTTTTGCCCACCACCATCCCGTGGAAACTCTTACAGGGCATTGCCCTGGTACAGGTCTATCTGGAAGAGCGCTGGGTCGAACCGCCACGGCTGGACCGGCTGCCCTACAGCCTGCTCTACCACCAGACCATGTGTACCCTGGCATCCTGCGGCGAAATGACACCGGCGGCGCTGGCATCCCGTGTGCTGACGCTCAGCTATTTCCACCGGGTCTCCCAGGAGGATTTCAAGCTCCTGCTGCGGCATCTGCTGGAGATCGACCACATCCAGCGCACTGAGACCGGCGGTCTCATCGTGGGCATTGCCGGCGAACGGCTCACCAGTTCCTATAAGTTCTACGCCGTGTTCCAGGAAAATGTGGAATACACCGTGCGTTGGAACTCCCAGGAGCTGGGAACGATCGTTCAGCCGCCGCCGGTGGGCGAAAAGATCGCCATTGCCGGTCATGTCTGGGTGGTGGACGAGATCGACCACAAGCGGCACACGGTATACTGCGAACAGATCAAGGGCAAAGTGCCGGCGTACTTCGGCGAATGCCCCGGCGATATCCACACCCACATTCTGGAACGCATGAAACGGGTGCTGCTGGAATCCAGGCAGTATCCCTATCTCATGCAGAATGCGGCAGCACGATTACAGCTGGCACGGCACACGGCGCAGAACTCCGGGCTGACGGAAGAGCCGCTGATCTGTCTGGGCGGCGATATGTGGTGCCTGTTCCCCTGGCTGGGGACGTACGCCTTTCTCACCCACCTTCTGCGCAATACGCTTGGTGCCGCTGGCGTACAGTTTCGCCGTGTACGAGCTCTCGGGATCCGCTGATTTACGCTCTGCCAGCAGCTGTTCCAGCTGATAGAGGAACAGCCACTGGTGGCTCGCCTCGCCGAAGCAGCTGCTGGTGCCTTTGTGGCAGGTAGGCCCAATCGGGTTGACCAGCACCAGCAGGGTGTCGTTGTCGCAGTCTGGCGTAATGCTGACCACATTCAGGAAGTGACCTGAGGTTTCCCCTTTCGTCCACAGGCGCTGTTTGGTGCGCGAGAAAAACGTCACCTTGCCGCTGTCGAGCGTTTTTGCCAGTGCCTCCTGGTTCATGTATCCCAGCATCAGCACTTCGCCTGAAACGGCATGCTGTACAACCACCGGCAGTAATCCGTCAGTTTTTTCCCAGTCCAGCTGCGCTTGTTGTTGCTCTGTTAACATACCCTGATCTCCACGCCCTGGTCGGCCAGGTACGTTTTTAAATCACCAATATTGATAATCTGTTTGTGGAACACGGAAGCGGCCAGCGCGCCGTCTACGTTCGCATCGCGGAAGGCTTCAAGGAAGTGTTCCATGGTGCCTGCGCCGCCGGAGGCAATCAGCGGAACCTGGCACACCGCGCGCACTTTTATCAGCTGCTCGAGGTCGTAACCGTTGCGTACGCCGTCCTGGTTCATCATGTTCAGCACGATTTCACCTGCACCGCGTTTTTGTACTTCCTGCACCCAGTCCAGCGTTTCCCATTGGGTGACGCGCGTGCGGCTTTCATCGCCGGTGTACTGGTTAACGTGATATTTTCCCGTCGCGGTATCAAACCAGGTGTCGATCCCCACGACAATGCACTGCACGCCAAAGCGGTCCGCCAGACGCGTAATCAGCTCCGGATCTGCAAGCGCAGGGGAGTTAATCGAAATTTTGTCCGCACCGAAAGAGAGAATTTTCGCCGCATCGTCAGCAGATTTAATCCCGCCCGCCACGCAGAAAGGAATATCAATCACCTCTGCCACGCGCGCCACCCAGCTTTTATCCACGACGCGGCCATCGCTGGAGGCGGTGATATCGTAAAATACCAGTTCGTCTGCGCCTTCTTCGGCATAGCGTTTTGCCAGCGGAACGATGTCGCCAATGATCTCGTGGTTGCGGAACTGCACGCCTTTTACAACCTGACCATCACGCACGTCCAGGCAGGGAATTATCCGTTTTGCCAGCATTGAATCGCCTCCTTCACCGTAAATTTGCCTTCCAGCAGCGCGCGACCCACGATCACGCCACGTACACCGGTTCCGCGCAGAGCGGCGATATCCGCCAGGTCGCCGATACCGCCAGAGGACTGAAACGCCACCTGCGGATAACGCGCGCAAACCTCTTCATACAGCGAGACGTTAGAGCCTGCGAGCGTACCATCGCGTGAAATATCCGTGCACAGGACGTGCTTCAGCCCTACGGGGAGATACATCCCGACCAGCTCTTCCAGCGTTACGCCGGAGTTTTCCTGCCAGCCGCTGACCGCGACCTGCTTGTTACCCTGCGCGTCAATGCGCACATCCAGCGCCAGCACCAGTGCATCCGCACCGAAGCGGCGGAACCAGCCCTTGACACTCTCAGGATCTTTCACAGCGGTCGAACCGACTACCACGCGCGCCACGCCCGCGTCCAGTAAGGCGGCAACATCGGCTTCCGTACGCACGCCGCCGCCCACCTGCACCGGGACGTCCACGCCAGCCACCAGTGTTTTAAGCAGCGGGATCTGGCGTTTGGCCGGATCTTTCGCGCCGGTCAGATCGACCAGGTGCAACACCTCAGCGCCCTCGGCGGCGTAAGCCTGTAACCGCGGCAGCGGGTCGTTGCCGTAGTCGCGCTGCTGCCCGTAATCGCCCTGGTGGAGACGAACAACCGTGCCGTCAATTAAATCTAAAGCGGGAATTATCATCACATCTCCAGGAAATTTTTCAGCAGTTGCGCACCGGCGGCGCCGGAGCGTTCCGGGTGAAACTGCACGCCGTAAAAGTTATCTTTCTGCACGGCGGCGGTGAACGCCTCGCCGTAATTGCACTGGGCGATGGTGTAGGCATTCACGGGCATGGCGTAGCTGTGGACGAAATAGAAGTACGCGCCGTCTTCAATACCCTGGAACAGCCTGTTGCCCGCCTTCGGATAAACGCGGTTCCAGCCCATGTGCGGCAGCGGCAGGCCGTGGTCGGTCATTTTCGGCACGTCTTCTTCAATAATGCCCAGCAGATCGACGCCGTTGCTCTCTTCGCTGCGGCGGCCAAGCAGCTGCATGCCGAGGCAAATGCCCAGCACCGGTTGAGTACAGGCTTTGATGAGATCCACCAGCTCGCGCTCGTGGATCTGATCCATCGCCGCCTGGGCGGTGCCAACGCCCGGCAGAAAGAGTTTATCCGCACGCAGCACCACGTCAGGGTCGCGGCTCACCACCGGCTCGTAGCCGTGGCGCATAATCGCCGACTGTACGGAGTTCAGATTGGCGCATCCGGTATCCAGAATCACCACGTTCATTACAGCACTCCTTTCGACGAGGGCAGGGCGTCACCTTCCACGCGGATCGCCTGGCGCAGGGTACGGCCAAAGGCTTTGAACAGGCTCTCGACGCGGTGGTGATCGTTTTTGCCTTTGGTTTTCAGGTGCAGCGTCAGGCCCATGGTGTAAGAAAGCGAGCG
>ENA-UEQE01003115-UEQE01003115.1-human-gut-metagenome-genome-assembly--contig:-NODE-3115-length-10967-cov-4.154821_pt1 | contig 10967 bp, 11 predicted proteins | sample MGYA00242934_ERZ507935 | MGnify/ENA primary metagenome ERZ507935 (study PRJEB26167, sample SAMN06115423) | human gut metagenome | host: Homo sapiens | place: China:Anhui | collected 2015-03-30... | reverse complement strand
CTCCCATGATTTGGGGTATTGGTCTGTACTGGATGTCATCAGCTACAAAAAGGCTCACCCAGAAGTAAAGCTCTATGCCGATACCCACGCGGATTACTACACCTCCGGAACCAACTGGCTGTCGCTGCATGTGCTGCACCGGATCTTTTATCGGCATCTGGTGCAGAAAGCTCTGCCGTATCTAGAGAAATATCTCTGCATTTCCGACGAGTGTCGCCGGTTCAATATCGAGAATTACGGCGTGCCGGAATCGCTGACGGAGTTCTATCCTCTGGGCGGTATGATTCCCAGTCCGGAGGAGTATGACATGGCACGACAACGCCGCAGGGAGGAGTTGGGCCTTGTACCGGATGAGTTACTGCTGGTACACGCAGGCAAGCTGGAGCCGGCCAAAAAGACAGACAGCCTCCTACGGGCCTTTGCCGCGGTGCCGGAGCTGAAAGCAAAGCTTGCGGTGATCGGTTCCATTCCGGTGGAAACGCAGTCCCAGCTTCGCGCTCAGATGGATTCTGATTCTCGTGTGATCTACCTGGGATGGAAAAACAGTGACGATCTGATGGAATACCTCTGTGCTGCCGACCTTTACTGTCAACCCGGCAAAGTCTCGGCCATCATGCAAAATGCAGTCTGCGCAGGATGTCCCTTTATCCCCATTCCGGATATGTAAAGGATTACGACTATGGAAACATGCTCTGGGTGCGGGACGAGACGGAAATTACCGCTGTACTGCAAGAAATCGCCTGTGGAAAGGTGGATCTGCCGGCCCTACAGCGCAATTCCCAGCGGTGCGCCAGAGAGTTGCTGGATTACCGGACCCTGGCAGCCCGACTTTATAGATAAGAAAAGATCGGAGAGAAAATGATGCAAAAGATCACGGTCATTGGAACCGGCTATGTGGGACTGATCGCTGGATTAGGCTTTGCCAAATGGGGCAATGAAGTGGTATGCCTGGATGTAATTCCAGAGAAGATTCAAAAGCTGCAGCAGGGGATTTGTCCCATTTACGAGCCTGGCGCGGAGGTTCAGCTCTCCGACGGGCTTACCAGTGGGCGTCTGCGGTTTACCTGCGATGTTAAGGAGGCCGTGGAGCACGGCGAACTGATTTTCATTGCCGTGGGAACACCGGAGGCACCGGACGGCAGCGCAGATATGAAATATGTATACAGCGCAGTAGACGAGATCGCAGACTATATGCAAAGCTACAAGCTGGTGGTGGACAAGTCTACCGTTCCGGTCGGTACGGCACGTGCTTTGAAGGAACGCATGGCCATCCGTCTTGCTCGTCTGGGAAAGGATATTCCCTTTGATGTAGCCTCCAACCCGGAATTCCTGCGGGAAGGCCGTGCGGTGGGGGACTTCAATAATCCGGACCGCATCGTGCTGGGCGTATTCAGCGAAGAAGCGGAGCGACGCCTGCGGACCTTATATAAAGTGTTCTCCCGGTCCAACAAGCCTATTGTGGTCACCACGCCGGAAACGGCGGAGATGATCAAATACGCTTCCAACGCCTTCCTGGCCACCAAGATCACCTTCATCAATGAAATCGCCAATCTCTGCGAACAGGTGGGAGCCAACGCCCTGGAGGTGGCCGCAGCCATGGGGAAGGACGGGCGCATCAGTCCTAAGTTCCTCCATCCCGGCCCCGGCTACGGCGGCAGCTGCTTCCCTAAGGATACCAAGGCCCTGGCGGACACCGGCGTGAAGTACAACGCCCCGCTGACAGTGGTGGAGAGCGTCATCGCCGCCAATGAGCGGCAAAAGCAGCGGGCGGCCCGAAAAGTGATGTCCCGCTTCCCGGAGGGGGGGACCATCGCGCTGCTCGGCTTGTCCTTCAAACCGGAAACGGATGACATCCGGGAATCTCCGGCCATCGCCATCGCCCAAGCCCTGATGGAAAGCGGCCGGTTTGACCTGCGGCTGTATGATCCCAAGGCTATGGAAAACACAAAAGCGGCTCTGGGTGAAAACCATCCCGAGATCGTTTGGTGCACTTCCCTGGCAGATGCTGTACGAAATGCGGATGCTATCGTTCTTGCCACAGAATGGGGTGAGTTCAGTACGCTGGATTTTGTGCGGTTGAAAGCGGAAATGGCACAGCCTATCCTGTTTGACCTGCGCAACATCTATCATAAAGAAGAGGTCACGGCCTTTGGCTTCGAGCATTACGGCACAGGCGTGTAAGAAGGGAAAGGGACTTTTTGATGAGACTTTCTGAACTGGCGGTCTATGCAGGTACAGACTTGGCGGAGGTGGTGCGGGACTGTGAGGTGGAAAGCGCAGAGTTGTGTGCGGACATCCGGGGTACAGCGGTATTGACCTTCCTGGAAAAGGAAAAATTTCTCCCCTGCCTGGACCATCCCGGAATTTCCGCAGTCATCTGCACCAAAGAATTGGCGGACAAAATCTCGGTGCATATACCAGGATTACTCTTATCAGATGCACCGAAGTTTGCCTTTTACAGTTTATACAATTTTCTGGCAAAAAATACCGTGCGCCTGCAAATTCCCACGAAAATTGGAGAAAATGCGCAGATTTCCCCCACTGCATACATTGCGCCCTATAATGTGACAATCGGGAAAAACGCAGTGATTGAACCTGGTGCCATCATTCAATCTTTTGTAACCATTGGCGATGATGTCCGCATCTGTGCAGGGGCTACCATTGGGATCAAGAGTTTCTCTCCGGCACGGTATAAAAGCAAAGCGATCACCTTAGAAGATATGGGATTCGTGGTAATTAAAGATTCTGTGGAAATCTGTGCCCAAAGCGGGGTGGCCCAAGACATTCTCCCCACAGATGTTACGCTGCTTGAGCAAGGTGTCAAGCTGGACCATTTGGTCCATATTGGACACGGCGCCCAACTGGGTGCACGGACGTTTGTAGCCTCCGGTGCACATATTGCCGGGAATTGCCGGATTGGATCCGACGTCTGGATCGGCGTCAACGCCACGATTTCCAACCGCATCCGCATCGGGGACGGGGCCCGGGTCTCTCTTGGTTCTGTGGTCACCAAGGACGTCCCCGCCGGGGCCACCGTAACAGGAAATTTCGCCATCGATCACCGGCAGTTCCTGAAAAATCTCAAGGCTTCTCTTGCAGACGACTGACGCTGCTTCATAGGGCAGCGAGGTCAGATGCGGAGCAGCAAACGAAAACGAGGCAAATGGAATGGAATTTATTGATCTGAAAGCACAATATCGTGCACTGAAACCGGAGATCGACGCCAACATTCAGGCGGTCTTGGATGCCGGGCAGTTCATCGGCGGTCCCTATGTGAAGGAACTGGAGCGACAACTGGCGGAATACGTGGGTCGGAAGCACTGCATCAGCTGCGGCAATGGCACCGACGCCCTTCAGGCGGCCTATATGGCCCTGGGCGTTGGTGAGGGCGATGCCGTCTTCTGCCCGGACTGCACCTTTATCGCCTCGGTGGAGCCCGCAAACATGCTGGGTGCCACCCCAGTGTTCTGCGACGTGTCCATAGACAGCTACAATTTGGCCCCCGAGAGCCTGGAGCGTCAGATCCAGGCAGTGCTCTCGGAGGGGAAGCTGAAGCCCCGCGTGGTGGTGGCGGTTGATTTCCTGGGCAATCCCTGTGATTATGATGCCATTGCCGCCATCTGCGACAAGTACGGCTTGACTCTGCTGGAGGATGCTGCCCAGAGCATGGGCGCCTCCTACAAAGGAAAGATGTGCTGCTCCTTCGGCACCATCTCCACTACCTCCTTCTTCCCGGCCAAGACGCTGGGCTGCTACGGAGACGGAGGCGCCATTTTTACCGACGACGACGCGTTGGCGGATCTGCTGCGCTCTATCTGCGTCCACGGCAAGGGCCCCGGCGGCAAGTACGACAACATCCGGGCGGGCGTTAACTCCCGACTGGATAACCTCCAGGCCGCCATCCTCCTGCCCAAGCTGGAAGCCCTGGAGGAGTACGAGATTCGGGATCGGGAAGCTGCCGCAGGCCGCTACAGCGCCGCCTTCCAGGGGAAGTTCGTGCTTCCTCCGGTGGAACAGGATAGCCAGCACAGCTGGTATCAGTACACCCTTCTGGCGGCAGATACCGCCCAGCGGGAGCGTTTGATCGCCCATCTGAAAGAGCGGGGCATCCCCACGAATCTCTACTATCCCACTCCCATGCACATGCTACCGGTGTTCCGGGCACTGGAGACATACGGAGAGACCTATCCCAATGCGGTGGAGTACTGCAACCGGACCATCTCCATTCCCATGCATCCCTATCTGGAGGAATCCGTGCAGGAGGAAATCGTGAAAGCTGTCCTGGAAACACTGTAAAGGAGATTTGCCGTCATGAAATACGCCCTCATCGGCTGCGGCCGCATCGCGGTCAATCACATCAAAGCCGCCTTGAACAACCACCTGGAGATTGTCGCCGTGTGCGACGTAGTCCCGGAGAAAATAGACGCCCTGCTGGCAAAATACAACTTGGCGGAGGATCTATCCATTAAACGCTACACGGACTACCGGCAGATGCTCGCGGAAAGCGACCTCACACTGGCCAGCATAGCCACGGAGAGCGGCCTCCATGCCCAGATCGCCCTGGACTGCATCGACGCCGGGGTGAATGTCATCATTGAAAAGCCCATGGCCATGAGTATGGCGGACGCGGAGGAGATCATCCGCTGCAGTGACGCCAAGGGAGTCAAGGTAGCCGCCTGCCACCAGAACCGCTTCAACATGGCGGTGCAGGAAACTCGCCGGGCCCTGGAGGCAGGCCGGTTCGGCCGCCTTTCCCACGGGGCCATCCACGTGCGCTGGAACCGCAACCGGGATTACTATGATCAGGCTCCCTGGCGGGGGACCTGGTCCCAGGATGGCGGGTGCCTCATGAACCAGTGCATCCACGGCATCGACCTGCTGCGCTGGATGATGGGAGATGAGGTGGAGGAGGTCTACGGCGTCACCCGGCAGCAGTTCCACGACTACCTGGAGGCCGAGGACGTAGGCCTTGCGGTGGTGAAGTTCAAAAACGGCGCCGTGGGCACCATTGAGGGCACCACCAACGTCTATCCCAAGAACCTGGAGGAGACCCTCTACCTCTTCGGAGAACAGGGCACCGTGAAGATCGGCGGTACCTCCACCAACAACATCGACGTCTGGCAGTTCGCGGATGCGGAGGCCGGAGACACGGATAAACAGGGCTTGCAGGAGGCCACCAGCAATGTCTACGGCAACGGCCACACCAGCCTGTTCGCCGACATGATGGAGGCCATTGAGCAAAACCGCAAACCCTATGTGGACGCGGTGGCAGGCCGCAATGCTCTGGAAATGGTGCTGGCGATCTACAAGAGCCAGAAGGCCGGTGCGCCTGTAAAGCTGCCCCTTCAGGACTTTGCCAGTACGGATATGGCAGGGGAATTTATTTCCGGAAAGGCATAAAGACATATGGGTTGGCTCAAGACACACTTTGATAAAATTATATTGGCAGTCCTTCCGATTCCCTTCATCGGTTCCTGCTTTTTTAACTGCCTGACCTTTTTCATGGACGGACATCAGCATGGCTGGCTGCGTTCCGGCATCACGCTGGGCATGCAGGCTATTGCGCTTTGCCTGATTTTGATTGAGTTGGTTCGCCTGTGGATCCATGAACCTGCGAACCGGGATTTCCTCAAACGTTCCATCTGGATCCTTGCGGTGTTTTTTGCCGTCATGGTCCTGGCGTTGCTGATGCAGCATGATATCCGCCTGGTCCTTGAATATGCGGTGGTGAACGGGAGCTATCTCTTTGCGTACTACTGCGCGTTTTTGGTCATTTTCCTCAAACAGCTTTTACCGCAGTTTTTAACTGTCTGCCGCTATTATGCCATTGCCTTTGCCCCCATGACGATCTACTACTGCGTACGGTTTTATCTGCCATCCGCTGAGTATGGCGTAACGGAGCTGGGCGTCTATCCCTCCATGTCTCTGGCGTATTCCCTGGTCACGCTGTGTGTGATCCTTATGGCAGACACGATCCTCTATCAAAAGCCGGCAACGAGGGCATTTCGTCTGAATATTGCGCTGTATGTTCTCTTTTCGATCACGCTGACATTGGCCTCCAGTAAAGGACCGATCCTCTGTCTTCTCTTCGCGGCGTTCCTGATCCCGGTCTATTGCGTGAAAACGAAGCGACCCACAAAACAGTCCTTGGCCTTTCCTGCCTGGGCACTGGCGGCTGTCGTTCTGTTTTCCACCGTTCTTTATCCATCCTATGGCGTGGAAACCAGGTGGATCGCGTTTTTGAAAGAGCTGGTCTCCCCGGAGTCCGTAAGTATGAGTGTGGAGGATCTGGATTCCGCCCAAAATATCATTGCGGAGACAACGCCTCCGGGCCAGACAGATCCCTCGGAGCAAACGCCCCCCACCACGGAGACAGACCCTTCCGGGAAACCCACGCCTCCGCCGGAAAAGGAGCCCTCTGAGGATACAGAATATCAGGATGTTGTGGGCTTCTTCACCAGCGGGCAGGCAGACGAGGCCCTGCAAAACGGAACCATCACCCAGGAGGAATATGATCAGATCGCGGAGCTGTCCAGGAAGCTGAACAATACCGCCTCCGGCGGCAGAATCGCACTTTGGACCAACGCCTGGAACGAGATCAAGCAGGTGCCTCTCACCGGACAAGGCCCCTTTTCTTTCCAGGAGAAATACGGGACATATCCCCACAACTTCTTCCTGGAACTTGCAACCGATTTTGGTCTCCCTGTGATGTTCCTGGTTCTGATTGCCGGAGTCATCATTCTGTTCTATCTGATCAAGAAATCTTTTCAAACGCCATACCTGGCGGTCTTTATGCTGTATGTTTTGGCGTTCTTGCCGCAGCGTTTTCTCTCCGGCAGCATTTACAGTGCGGAAGTCTTGTTCCAGTATGGATTTTGCATTCTACTGGCTTGGCTGCTTCGATCCAAGGGTAAAAAACGATCCACGGAGGCCCTGTAACCGATGTTCCTAAAAAAGCAGATCTTTTCAAAACTTGGAAACTCTGCCCCAGCGCTGGGCCGCATCACCGGGGACTTTGCCGTCAACATCCTCGCCTCGGTAATTTACACCTTCGCCCGGCAGATCGTGGTGTTCCCGCTGCTGGCGGCCCGGCTGCCGGAGGATACCTACGGCACGCTGCTGACGGTAACGGGCCTAGTCAACGTCTGCACCGCTCTGGTGGGCAACTCTTTGAACAACATCCGGCTGGTGCAGAACAGCCAGTACGAGGAACGGGGGATCCAGGGGGACTTCAATCTTCTGTGTGCCCTGGGCTGTGCGGGCTCGGTGGTTTTTTCCGCCGTGCTGTGGCAGATGTTCGCCTACGACACCGTGACCGCGCTGTTGCTGACGGCCTATCTCATGGTCTCCAATCTTTATCAGTACGCCTGTGCGTTTTTCCGTCTGGAGTTGAATTTCAAGCGAATCTTCTGGTGCAACGTACTGGTGAGCTTGGCCTATACCGCCGCAGCGTTTCCCTTTGCCACCGAATCCCTCTGGCCCATGGTATTCCTCATCGGGGAGGGGGCGGGCCTTCTCTATGTGTCCCTGCGGACCCCTTTCGTCCACGAGCCCTGCCGCCGTACTCCGCTGTTCGGGGAGACCGCCCAGAAAGCCGTGGTATTCATGCTCTCCAGCCTGGTGGGAAACCTGCTGCTGTATGCCGACCGCATGATCATCTACCCGGTGCTGGGACCGGAGAGCGTGTCCTACTACTCCACAGCCTCGTTCTTCGGCAAGAGCGCCGGTATCGTTATGACGCCCATTGCCGGCGTACTGCTGGGGTATTTCGCCCAGAAGAGTTTCCGGGCCTCCCGGCGGCTGTTTGTGCTGGTCAACGGCATCTCAGCGGCATGCCTGGGCGTGTTTTTCCTGGGCTGCTGGCTGCTGGCCCCCTGGTTCACACGCCTGCTCTATCCCACGTTGTATGAGGCGTCCGCGCCTTACATTTTGCTGGCCAATCTGGGGGCGGTGGTCTCCATCGCCGGAAACATGGCCCAGCCCATGATCCTCAAATGCTGTTCCACCCGTTGGATCCTGGCCATCCAGCTGGTCTACGGCGGGACGTACCTGCTGCTGGCCATGGCATTGCTTCCGGCATACGGCCTCACCGGCTTCTGCTGGGCCACGATCCTGGCCAATGGCGTGCGGCTTCTGGCGCTCTATGCCCTGGGCCTGTGGAAGTTTTGACCCCGGGATCGATTTTTCACCAAGGAAAGGACTTTTTTCTATGAACGATACCCACCGTCCCTACCAACGCTGTACCAACTGCGTGATGGATACCTCCGACAGCGCCATCACCTTTGACGAGCACGGCGTGTGCGATTTCTGCAACGATTTTTACCAGAACATCCAGCCCTCCTGGCAGGACAAACTGAAGGACCCGGACCTGCTGCGCCGCACGGCGGAGCAGATCAAGGCCGCCTCCAAGGGGCGTAAGTATGACTGCATCATCGGCATGAGCGGCGGCGTGGACAGCTCCTACCTGTGCTACGTAGCCAAGGAGCTGATGGGTCTCAATCCCCTGGTCTATTCGGTGGACACCGGCTGGAACCTGAACGTGGCGGTGGAGAACATCGAGCGGATCGTGAAGGCCCTGGACCTGGACATGTACACCGAGGTGGTGGACTGGAACGAGATGAAGGACCTGCAGCTGGCCTTTTTCAAGTCCCAGGTGCCCTATCAGGACACGCCCCAGGACCACGCCATCTTTGCCGGACTCTATAACTACGCGGTGAAGCACGGCATCCAATATGTGCTCACCGGAGCCAACAGCGCTACGGAATGCATCCGTTCTCCGGTGGAGTGGGTGTATATGAATGACCTGAAAATGATCCGGGACATCCACCACAAATTCGGCACCCGCCCCCTGAAGACCTTCCCCCTGTGCGGCATGGTGAAGTACCGGGTGTACTATCCCATCTTCAAGGGGATGAAACGGGTGGCTCCCCTGGACATGGTGGAGTACAACAAGGAAAAGGTGAAGCTCTTTTTGCAGGAGCGCTTCGGCTGGCAGCCTTACGAGAACAAGCACTACGAGAACGTCTTCACCCGGTTCTATGAGGGGTACTACCTGCCCCATAAATTCGGCTACGACAAGCGCAAGTGCTATTTCTCCAACGAGATCCTAGCGGGCACCATGACCCGGGAGGAGGCTCTGGCGGAGCTGGAGCAGCCGCCCTACGATCCTCAGCAGATGGAGGAGGACAAGGCATACATCGCCAAGAAGCTGGGGCTCACGGTGGAGGAATTCCAAACCATCATCGACGGAGAGAACAAGACCTTCCGGGATTACCGCAACAGCTGGGGGCTGATCCAGTTTGGCACTGTGGTGCTGCGGGCGCTGGGCGTGGAGAAGAAGAAATTCCGTTAAAGCAGGAGAGGACCCTGGCATGATCGTCATTTTGGACTATGAGATGGGCAATGTGGGCTCCATTCAGAATATGCTTCGGAAGATCGGGGTCCGGGAGGTAACAATCTCCCGGGACGCCGGAGACATCCGGCGTGCGGACAGGCTGATCCTGCCCGGGGTGGGAGCTTTTGACGCGGGCATGGAACGCCTGCGGGAATTCGGCCTGCCGGATTTGATCCGGGAGCATGCCCTGGAGCGGGGAAAGCCCCTGCTTGGGATCTGCCTGGGGATGCAGCTGCTGGGGCAGAACAGCCAGGAGGGAACGCTCCCCGGCCTGGGGCTGCTGCCCTTTTCCTGCAAGCGGTTTGACTTCCCACCGGAGACAGCGCTGAAGATTCCCCACATGGGCTGGGACCGGACCTACGTGCGCATCCAAACGCCGCTGACAGAGGGGCTGGAACCCCGGGAGCGGTATTACTATGTCCACTCCTACCACGCGGCTTGTGAGGACCCGGCCCTGGTGCTGATGGAGTGCGAATACGGATACAGGTTCCCCTCCGCCGTATACGGCGGCAGCGTCTACGGGGTGCAGTTCCACCCGGAGAAAAGCCATCTGTACGGCATGAAGCTGCTAAAAAACTTTGCTGAGAGGTGCTGAGCATGTATCGCCGTCCCCGCATCATCCCCAGCCTCCTGCTGCAGGACGGCGGGCTGGTGAAGACCCAAAAGTTTGATAAGCCCCGGTATCTGGGAGACCCGGTGAACGCCGTAAAGATCTTCAACAACAAGGGCGTGGACGAGCTGTGCATCCTGGACATCAGCGCTCCCCGGACCGGCGGGGAGCCGGACTACGACCTGCTGCACGACATCGCCACAGAGGCATTCATGCCCCTGAGCTACGGAGGCGGAGTCCACTCCCTGGAGCAGATCCAGCGCCTGTTTGCCATCGGCTACGAGAAGGTGATCCTCAACACCGCCCTGGTAGAGACGCCGGACCTCATTCGGGAGGCGGTGGCCTACGCGGGCAGCCAGAGCATCGTGGCTTCCATCGATGTGAAGACCGACGTGCTGGGCCGCTCCTTCTGCTATATCCGGGGCGGGCGGGAAAAAACATCCTTTTCTCCCATCAAACTGGCGCAGACGGCCCAGGCGCTGGGAGCCGGGGAGATCCTGCTGGGTTCCATCAACCGGGACGGGCAGATGAAGGGCTATGATCTGTCTCTGGTGCGCAGCGTGGCGGACGCCGTCTCCATCCCGGTGATGCCATCCATGTAGATATCAAGGAAGATGAGATCATACTTTCCGGCCGTAAACGCGCCCAAAAACTCTTCCCCGCTGGAAAAACGGTCCATTGCCCCCCACTGAAGCCTATGCTGTTCCGCATATGTATCAATAAATCCGACAAGCCGGTCAGAATCCGCCTTTCGGTCATCGACGATCGCTATGTTCATGTTCGGTCGCTCCTTTGATGTTAAACTGTTAAAGCTATTTTAACATGTTTTTGGGGAAATGTGTGGAAGAATGAAACTTTTCTTCCATTTTCCGCCAAATAATGATATGATGGATACCGGCAGCATAAAGCGCAAAGGAAAAATGCCGCTGTTTTGGAATTTTATGGCGGCGGAAAAGACAGAAA
>ENA-UEQE01003114-UEQE01003114.1-human-gut-metagenome-genome-assembly--contig:-NODE-3114-length-10971-cov-4.360841_pt1 | contig 10971 bp, 8 predicted proteins | sample MGYA00242934_ERZ507935 | MGnify/ENA primary metagenome ERZ507935 (study PRJEB26167, sample SAMN06115423) | human gut metagenome | host: Homo sapiens | place: China:Anhui | collected 2015-03-30 | study... | reverse complement strand
ACCGGAATGTCAACGCTCATTTCGAGAAAAGTTTTTTCCGTAAAGAAGATGTAGTAGGCAAGAAAGCCAGTGAAATATTCCCTGAATCCATGCCGGAGTTCCTGCATTTCACAAAAATGTCACTTGCGGAAAACAGGGCTATCACTTTCCCATACTATTTCAAACGGGTAGATACATTTTATGATGTAGTACTGAAAGGAACTCACCACAACAATATTGTCGATATTTTCTGCCTGGATAGCACCGAACTGCACAAAGCCCAACAAAAGCTAAGCGCTACTAACAATAAACTGGCAATGGCACTGGACGTAGCCAATATTGTGCCCTGGAAATGGGATTTGCGAAGCAAAACCATACTTTGCGACATCAATAGACCTATTGAGCTTAGCACAAACGATAAAGACGTGAATGAGGAACAATTGGCAGTGCCCGATTCACAATATTTCTCAAAGATATTCAAAGAAGACCGCAAACGGGTAGAAAAAGCCTACGATGACCTGATAGAAGGTCGATCGGATAAAGTCAAGGAAGAATACCGGGTTATCAATGTACAGAATAACATTCACAGGATCGAATGGGTGGAAGCTCAAGCCGCTGTAGAGACCCGTGACGAAAACGGCAAGCCGCTCACCCTGGTCGGTTCTTCACTAGTCATCACCACACGGAAAAAGATGGAAATGGAATTGACCACAGCCAGAGACCGGGCAGAAGAATCCAATCGTCTGAAGTCTGCCTTCCTCGCCAATATGAGCCATGAAATCCGTACTCCCCTCAACGCTATTGTCGGTTTCTCCGGCATATTGGCTTCAACAGACGAGGAAGAGGAAAAGCAGGAATATGTGAGCATCATTGAAAACAATAATACCTTGTTATTGCAATTAATCAGTGACATTCTTGATTTATCAAAGATTGAAGCCGGAACATTGGAATTTCAATATTCCAACATAGACTTGAACAAAATGCTGAACGAGTTAACGAGCTCATTACAATTAAAAATAAAATCTGAAAAAGTACAGTTAACCTGCCATCTGGCAGAGAAAAACTGCTTTATCCATACAGAGAAGAACAGGCTGTCACAATTGCTCATCAACCTGATAAGCAATGCCATCAAATTCACCACTGAAGGATACATTCGTTTTGGTTATGAACTCCGCGGCAAAGAGATCTATTTTTATGTCAGCGATACTGGCTGTGGCATTCCCAAAGACAAGCAAAAGAGCATTTTCGGACGCTTCGTCAAATTAAATAGTTTCGAACAAGGTACCGGCCTGGGACTTTCTATCTGCCAGACTCTGGTAGAACACATGGGAGGTACCATCGGAGTAGACTCGGAAGAGGGCAAAGGTTCAACATTCTGGTTCACGCTGCCATATAAAGCCGCAATAGCCGTAGAAGAAAGCATAAAAAAAGAGGAAATTCAGCCGATAAGTATAGAAAAAAACAAGTTTACCATTCTGATTGCCGAGGATAATGAAAGTAACTACAAACTGTTCGCATCCATACTAAAGGGAGAGTATCAATTAATTCATGCCTGGGATGGACAAGAGGCGGTGGAAATGTTCAAGCAATATAATCCGCAGATTATATTGATGGACATCAATATGCCGGTCATGGACGGTTACGAGGCAACTAAAGAAATACGCAAATATTCTGCCAAGGTACCTATTATCGCCATTACGGCTTTTGCCTATGCTTCGGATGAACAACGGGTGATGGAAAGCGGTTTTGACGGTTATATGCCTAAACCGATCAATGCCCGCCTGTTGAAAGCACAACTGACGGAAATCATGCAGAAGCGTATTATTTTACTTTAAGAGACAGAGAACCGAAAGCAAAAAACGAATATCTACATATTCCATTTATGACTGAAGAAAAAATACATAAAAACCGCACCGGAAGTTGGTGGGCATTAAGTCCGTTGCTCGTATTCTTATGCCTTTACCTGGTAACTTCCATTCTTGTCAACGACTTTTATAAAGTGCCTATCACGGTGGCTTTCCTTGTTTCTTCCTGCTACGCCATTGCTATTACCAAAGGATTGAAACTAGACCAACGCATCTATCAGTTCTCCGTGGGAGCTGCCAATAAAAATATCCTCCTGATGATATGGATATTCATTCTTGCCGGAGCCTTTGCTCATAGTGCGAAACAAATGGGAGCAATCGATGCCACTGTCAATCTGACACTGCATATTCTGCCGGATAACCTGTTACTGGCAGGCATCTTCATTGCCGCCTGTTTCATCTCTTTATCCATCGGAACCAGCGTAGGAACTATCGTCGCCCTTACTCCCGTTGCCGTAGGACTGGCAGAAAAGACAGAAATAGCTCTCCCCTTTATGGTAGCCGTCGTAGTAGGCGGTTCTTTTTTCGGAGACAACTTATCTTTTATCTCCGACACCACCATCGCTTCGACAAAAACCCAGGAATGTGTAATGCGCGATAAATTCCGTGTAAATTCTATGATTGTCGTCCCGGCAGCCATCATTGTGTTGGGAATTTACATATTTCAGGGACTATCCATTACCGCTCCCGCCCAAACACAGACCATTGAATGGATCAAAGTTATACCTTATATAATAGTATTAGGAACAGCCATTGCCGGAATGAACGTGATGCTCGTACTCATAATAGGTATATTGACAAGTGGCATCATTGGCATCGCGACCGGCAGCTTTGGAATTTTCGACTGGTTTGGTGCCATGGGAACGGGAATTACAGGAATGGGAGAACTGATTATTATCACTCTATTGGCCGGAGGGATGCTCGAAACCATCCGTTATAACGGTGGTATCGATTTCATTATCCGGAAACTCACCCGCCACGTCAATGGTAAAAGAGGAGCCGAACTAAGCATTGCCGCCCTGGTAAGTATCGCCAACTTATGTACAGCCAACAACACGATTGCCATTATAACAACAGGACCGATTGCCAAAGATATTGCCGTGAAATTCCATCTCGACCGAAGAAAAACAGCCAGTATCCTCGATACTTTCTCCTGCCTGATACAAGGGATTATTCCATACGGAGCGCAGATGCTGATTGCAGCGGGACTTGCCAGTATCTCCCCCATCAGTATCATCGGAAATCTCTACTATCCGTTTACAATGGGAGCATGCGCCCTGCTAGCAATTTTGTTCCGCTATCCGAAACGGTATTCGTAAAAAAGATGCGAAATGTTTGTCAATCAAAAGAAAAGCCGTATCTTTGTGCCCGCTATTACGAGATAATAGCATAATTCAAATCAATCATTAAAAACAATTATTTAAAATGGCAACTAGAATCAGATTGCAGAGACACGGACGTAAAAGTTACGCGTTCTATTCAATTGTAATTGCAGACAGCAGAGCACCACGTGATGGTAAATTTATTGAGAAGATTGGTACTTACAACCCTAACACCAATCCTGCTACAGTAGATTTGAATTTCGACGCTGCATTGGCATGGGTACTGAAAGGTGCACAACCAAGTGACACTGTACGTAACATTCTTTCTCGTGAAGGAGTTTACATGAAGAAACATCTTCTGGGCGGTGTAGCAAAAGGCGCATTCGGAGAAGCAGAAGCTAAATTCGAAGCTTGGAAAAGCAACAAACAGTCAGGTCTGGCTACTTTGAAAGCTAAACAAGACGAAGCTAAGAAAGCTGAAGCCAAAGCACGCCTGGAAGCAGAAAAGAAAATCAACGAAGTGAAAGCAAAAGCACTCGCTGAAAAGAAAGCTGCTGAAGCTGCTGAAAAAGCTGCTGCTGAAGCACCTGCAGAAGAAGCTGCCGCAGCTCCGGCTGAAGAAGCTCCCGCAGCAGAAGCTGCTGCTGAATAAATTTCAGCAGATTCCGAACAAGAAATCAGGAAAAGCTATAAATCCTCTCCGGTCCGCCGGAGGGGATTTTTTTATTGTTTTCTGCTATAAAACATATCAAATTATTTATTCCGTTCAGAATAAAATGCCTTTCTTTGCATCAGCATAGTTCAGCATAGTGTTATTTATTTTTCGAATATGAAACGAATTGATAAAAAGGCAACATTCGGACAACAGGCAAGCAAGGTTACGCAACTAGCGGACGCACTTAGCCAGGCGATTTCCAGAAAAGAATTTCTTGAAGGAGATTCTTTGCCTTCCATCAATCAGTTGAGTGCTCAATACGAAGTATCACGCGACACCGTTTTCAAGGCTTTCCTTGATTTACGCGAACGAGGACTGATCGACTCCACTCCCGGTAAGGGCTATTATGTGACGAGCCAGGTGACCAATGTCTTACTACTGCTCGACCAATATACTCCTTTCAAAGAAGCTTTATACAATAGTTTCGTCAGACATCTGCCCATTAACTATAAGGTAGACTTATTATTTCATCAATACAACGAACGGTTGTTCAATACGATCCTCCGGGAATCTATCGGGAAATACAACAAATACATCGTGATGAATTTCGATAACGAGAAATTCAGCACTGTTCTTAATAAAATTAATCCTTCAAGATTATTACTTCTCGATTTCGGCAAATTTGAAAAAGAAAAGTATTCATATATCTGCCAGGATTTTGATGAATTTTTCTATCAGGCATTGAATCTGCTCAAGGAAAGATTGAAGAACTATCACCAGCTCGTTTTTTTGTTTCCCAAAAGCCTGAAACATCCCCAAAGCAGTAAGGTGTATTTTACCCGTTTCTGTCAGGAGCAAGGATTCCTCTGTGAAATACAGGAGGATATTGAGAATCTGATCGTACGCAAGGGAGTTGCCTATATCGCCATCAAGCAACAAGATGTAGTAAAAGTGGTGAAACAAGGAAGATTGGAAGGGCTGAAATGCGGAAAAGATTTCGGTCTGTTAGCGTATAATGATATTCCTTCCTACGAAGTGATTGACGAAGGAATAACCTCATTGAGTATTGATTGGGAAATGATGGGAAACGAAGCGGCCAATTTCGTTCTTAATAATGTACCGGTTCAGAAGTTCTTACCAACAGAAGTAAGGCTTCGAAAGTCACTTTAATTTTTTTTGCGAATATATCAGCACAGTTCAGCACAGATATTAATTAATCCTTTAATAGATAGAAACCATGAAAAAGTATCCGAAAATCGGGATTCGTCCCACAATTGATGGTCGCCAAGGTGGCGTTCGCGAAAGCCTTGAAGAAAAAACAATGAATTTGGCAAAAGCAGTAGACGAGCTAATCAGCAACAACCTGAAAAACGGTGATGGAAGTCCGGTGGAGTGTGTCATTGCCGATAGCACGATCGGACGCGTAGCCGAAAGCGCTGCTTGTGCGGAAAAGTTTGAAAGAGAAGGGGTCGGCTCTACCATTACCGTCACTTCTTGCTGGTGCTATGGTGCTGAAACGATGGATATGAACCCGCATTATCCGAAAGCTGTCTGGGGATTCAACGGCACAGAACGTCCGGGAGCTGTATACCTTGCTGCCGTACTTGCCGGACACGCACAAAAAGGCCTTCCCGCATTCGGTATCTACGGACGCGACGTTCAAGATCTGGACGATAATACAATCCCTGAAGATGTATCGGAAAAGATTCTTCGTTTTGCACGCGCTGCACAGGCAGTAGCTACGATGAGAGGCAAATCTTACCTGTCAATGGGTAGTGTATCTATGGGTATCGCCGGTTCTATCGTTAATCCTGATTTCTTCCAAGAGTATTTGGGAATGCGTAATGAGTCAATAGACCTCACAGAAATCATCCGTCGAATGGACGAAGGCATCTATGACCACGAAGAATACGCCAAAGCCATGGCCTGGACTGAAAAAAATTGCAAGACAAACGAAGGTGAAGACTTCAAGAACCGTCCTGAAAAACGTAAAACCCGTGAACAGAAAGATGCTGATTGGGAATTCATTGTAAAGATGACGATTATCATGCGCGACTTGATGACCGGAAATCCCAAATTGAAAGAAATGGGATTCAAGGAAGAGGCTTTGGGACACAATGCCATTGCAGCCGGTTTCCAGGGACAACGCCAATGGACAGACTTCTATCCTAACGGTGACTATCCGGAAGCTTTACTCAATACCTCTTTTGACTGGAATGGTATCCGTGAAGCATTTGTGGTAGCTACCGAAAATGATGCCTGCAACGGTGTAGCCATGTTGTTCGGACATCTATTGACCAACCGTGCACAAATATTCTCCGACGTACGTACTTACTGGAGTCCTGAAGCCGTGAAACGTGTAACCGGCAAAGAGTTGAGCGGATTGGCAGCAAACGGTATCATCCATCTTATCAATTCCGGTGCAACGACTCTCGACGGTTCCGGCCAATCATTAGACGCAGCAGGCAATCCGGTTATGAAAGAACCATGGAACCTGACGGACGCTGATGTAGAGAACTGTCTCAAAGCAACGACCTGGTATCCGGCAGACCGTGACTACTTCCGTGGGGGTGGCTTCTCGTCCAACTTCCTGTCAAAAGGCGGAATGCCTGTTACCATGATGCGCCTCAACCTGATTAAAGGCTTAGGCCCTGTCCTGCAAATCGCAGAAGGTTGGACAGTGGAAATTGATCCGGAAATCCATCAGAAACTCAATATGCGTACAGACCCGACATGGCCTACCACCTGGTTTGTGCCCCGTTTGTGTGATAAACCGGCTTTCAAAGACGTATATTCAGTCATGAATAACTGGGGAGCCAATCATGGCGCCATCAGCTATGGACACATCGGCCAGAACTTAATCACTCTTGCTTCCATGCTCCGCATCCCGGTATGCATGCACAATGTAGAAGAAGATCAGATGTTCCGCCCGGCTGCCTGGAATGCTTTCGGCATGGACAAAGAAGGATCAGATTACAGAGCTTGTGCAACTTATGGTCCTATTTATAAATAAACAAGTTTTTTTCGTCCTGTATAAATAAATATTTTAACTTTGCCGTTCGTAGGGACGGGGTCCCCCACCCGACACATAACAAATGTCGGGATAGCCCCGCCCCCTACAGCGACTTAAATAAGTAAGACTATGATTACTAACGAACATATTGAACAGTTCATTGCACAAGCACATCGTTACGGGGATGCAAAGTTAATGCTTTGCAGCAGCGGTAACCTTTCCTGGAGAATCGGCGAAGAAGCATTGATTTCCGGTACGGGTTCCTGGGTTCCCACACTTGGCAAAGAAAAGGTTTCAATCTGCCATATTGCCAGCGGCATTCCTGCCAATGGTGTAAAACCCTCTATGGAAAGTACATTCCATTTGGGTATTCTCCGTGAACGTCTGGACGTCAATGTCGTTCTCCATTTCCAATCGGAATATGCCACCGCTGTCTCCTGCATGAAGAACAAGCCGGCAAATTTCAACGTAACAGCAGAAATTCCTTGCCATGTAGGTTCAGAAATACCTGTGATTCCGTATTATCGTCCCGGCTCACCGGAACTGGCGAAAGCCGTGGTAGAAGCCATGCAAAAGCATAACTCGGTTTTACTGACCAACCACGGACAAGTGGTGTGCGGAAAAGACTTCGACCAAGTATATGAACGGGCTACTTTTTTCGAAATGGCTTGTCGCATCATTGTTCAATCCGGCGGTGATTATTCAGTGCTCACACCGGCAGAAATTGAAGACCTGGAAATCTACGTATTAGGAAAGAAAACCAACTAATATCCAGGCATATTACCATGAAAGATACCATCAAACATACTTATTTAGCAGCAGACTTCGGAGGCGGCAGCGGGCGAATCATCGCCGGCTTTCTTCTTAACGGCAGGCTGGAATTGGAAGAGATATACCGCTTCTCCAACCGGCAGGTCAAACTAGGCAATCATATTTACTGGGACTTCCCGGCTCTGTTCGAAGATATGAAAACCGGACTAAAACTGGCTGCACAAAAAGGATATGCCGTAAAAGGTATTGGTATTGACACTTGGGGAGTGGATTTCGGACTGATTGACAAACATGGAAACCTATTAGGAAATCCAGTCTGTTACCGGGATGCAAGAACAGAGGGAATGCCGGCAGAAGTATTCAAGTGCATGGATGAACATCGACATTATGCCGAAACCGGTATTCAGGTGATGCCTATCAATACGCTGTTTCAACTTTACAGCATGAAGCAAAATCAAGATGCACAGTTGGAAGTTGCCCGGCAACTTTTATTCATGCCCGATCTCTTCAGTTATTTCCTGACAGGGGTAGCCAATAATGAATATTGTATCGCCTCCACCTCTGAATTACTCAACGCCAAATCACGCAACTGGTCATTCGATACCATACATAGCTTAGGTCTTCCCGAACATCTGTTCGGTAAAATCATTCTTCCCGGAACAATCAGAGGCACTCTGAAAGAGGATATTGCACGCGAAACCGGACTGGGTGCCGTAGACGTTATTGCCGTAGGTTCACATGATACAGCCAGTGCCGTAGCTGCTGTTCCTGCTGCAGAAAGTCCTATCGCTTTCCTTAGTTCCGGCACTTGGTCGTTACTGGGAGTTGAAGTGGACGAACCCATATTAACGGAAGAAGCAAGAAAAGCTCAATTCACCAATGAAGGAGGTGTAGACGGCAAAATCCGTTTCCTCCAGAATATAACAGGATTATGGATTCTGCAACGCTTGATGAGCGAGTGGAAAGCGTGTGGCGAGGAACAAGATTATGATATAATCATCCCGCAAGCAGCCGAAGCCGAGATTGATACAATCATCCCTGTAGACGACACCATATTCATGAATCCGGAAAATATGGAGAACGCGCTTATTCATTATTGCCGGAATCATGCTTTGCAAATTCCCCAAAACAAGGCAGAGACTGTACGATGTGTGCTCCAGTCATTAGCTTTCAGATATCGGCTGGCTGTGGAACAGCTCAACCGTTGCCTCCCCGCTCCAATCCGTCAGTTAAATATCATCGGAGGAGGATCACAAAATAAGTTGCTCAACCAACTGACAGCTGACGAACTCGGTATTCCTGTTTATGCAGGTCCGGTGGAAGCCACTGCAATGGGAAACATCCTGACGCAGGCAATGGCTAAAGGAGAAATTGCCGATCTTCGTGAATTGCGGGAAATTGTCACTCGCAGCGTTACACCACAAGTATATTATCCTAAAAAATAAAAGTATATGGAAACATCTAAAACCGGTTATCAGGTTCAATCTTATGACGTTCCCGTCAAACGATATTGCCAAACCCTTGATTTACGCGATTCTCCGGAACTAATCGCCGAATATCGGAAAAGACATAGCCAGGCGGAAGCATGGCCGGAAATTCTTGCCGGTATCCGGGAAGTTGGCATCCTGGAAATGGAAATTTATATCCTGGGAACCCGACTGTTTATGATCGTCGAAACTCCCCTTGATTTTGACTGGGACACGGCAATGGAACGCCTGAACACCCTTCCCCGCCAACAGGAGTGGGAAGAATATATGGCTATCTTCCAACAAGCCGCACCCGGAATGAGTTCCGCCGAGAAATGGAAACCGATGGAAAGAATGTTCCATTTGTATAATACTTAAAAAAATACCAGAAACAACCATGAAACACACCAAGCAGTCCATCATTTCGAAAGATGGCATCAGTTATCTTATACCTTTTATTCTCATTACCTCCTGTTTTGCGTTATGGGGATTTGCCAATGACATTACCAATCCGATGGTAAAGGCATTCTCTAAAATCTTCCGGATGAGTGCCACCGACGGGGCATTGGTACAGGTTGCCTTCTATGGAGGCTACTTTGCAATGGCTTTCCCGGCTGCCATCTTCATCCGCAAATATTCCTACAAAGCAGGTGTTTTGTTAGGACTGGGTATGTATGCTTTCGGAGCCTTCTTATTCTTCCCCGCCAAAATGACGGGTGAGTACTATCCGTTTCTGATTGCTTATTTTATTCTGACCTGCGGATTATCTTTCCTCGAAACAAGCTGTAATCCGTATATTCTTTCCATGGGAACGGAAGAAACAGCTACCCGGCGATTGAACCTTGCACAGTCTTTCAACCCGATGGGGTCACTTCTCGGAATGTATGTAGCCATGCAGTTCATTCAAGCGAAATTGCATCCGATGTGTACCGAAGACCGCGCATTGCTTAACGACAGCGAATTTCAAGCAATCAAAGAAAGCGACCTTAGCGTCCTGATTGCTCCTTATCTCATTATCGGACTGATTATCGTAGCCATGTTGCTTCTGATACGATTCGTCAAGATGCCTAAGAATGGAGATCAGAATCATAGAATAGACTTCTTCCCTACACTGAAACGTATTTTCACCCAAACGCGTTATCGTGAAGGTGTGATTGCCCAATTTTTCTATGTAGGTGCACAAATTATGTGCTGGACTTTCATCATTCAGTATGGAACACGCTTGTTCATGTCACAAGGTATGGACGAGAAAAGTGCGGAAGTACTATCTCAACAATATAATATCATAGCAATGGTGATATTCTGTATTAGCCGTTTTATCTGTACGTTCATTCTGCGCTATCTCAATGCGGGTAAATTGCTGATGATTCTTGCTATCTTTGGAGGTATTTTCACTTTAGGTGTAATCTTCCTTCAAAATATCTTCGGAATGTATTGTCTGGTAGCAGTATCGGCTTGTATGTCATTGATGTTCCCTACCATCTACGGTATTGCCTTGAAAGGTATGGGAGATGATGCGAAGTTCGGAGCTGCCGGCCTTATTATGGCTATCCTGGGAGGTTCTGTTCTTCCACCGCTACAGGCAAGCATCATTGATTTGGAACAAATAGCGTGGTTACCGGCTGTCAATGTTTCATTTATTCTTCCGTTCATCTGTTTTCTTGTAATTATCGGCTACGGTTACCGCACAGTGAAAAGAAACTGGTAAAATACATATCTAAAAATAGTGACGGTATCACATTGGTATACCGTCACCATCTCACTCGAATAGTGACGCCATCCCTACTGGATAGCGTCACTATTTTTTTCCTTTTCACAGTTAAGAGTTCATAAAAACACAGAACTTGAAGTCGTTTTTTTAGTTTCCTTTTTCGCATACTAATCTTGGCTTCTTAGTATT
>ENA-UEQE01003113-UEQE01003113.1-human-gut-metagenome-genome-assembly--contig:-NODE-3113-length-10972-cov-5.954842_pt1 | contig 10972 bp, 10 predicted proteins | sample MGYA00242934_ERZ507935 | MGnify/ENA primary metagenome ERZ507935 (study PRJEB26167, sample SAMN06115423) | human gut metagenome | host: Homo sapiens | place: China:Anhui | collected 2015-03-30... | reverse complement strand
GCACACAAAACTGCGGGCATCTGCATCCGGTGACACTGACACTGCGCGAGATCAAAAAGATTTTTATGCGGATGGGGATGACACGTACTGGCCGGAGGGACCGCAGATAAATTCACCGTGCGCCGTGGTGATGGAGGTCAATACAGGTACGGTGCTATATGAGAAAAATTCACACGAAAAGCATTATCCTGCAAGTATCACAAAGATTCTCACCACATATCTGACTATACTCAACTGCAAGATGGATGAGAAGGTTACATTCTCAAAAGAGGCGGTGAAGGAGAGCAGTGATGGTTCGTCGAGCATCAAGAGGGATGTGGGCGAGGAGATGACCATGGAGCAGACACTATATGGAGTTATGCTTGAGTCGGCAAACGAGTGCGCATATGCTGCAGCAGAGCATACAGGCAAAAAGCTTGGGGGAGATTACAGCACATTTATTGATCTGATGAACAAGGAAGCCAAAGAATTAGGCTGTACAGATACACATTTCAACAATGCAAATGGTCTGCCCGATGAAAATCACTGGACAAGCGCATACGATATGGGGCTTATCTCGTGTGCGGCATACAGGAATGACGAGTTTCGAAAGATTACAGGCACAAAGACCTATATCATACCACCAACAAATAAGCATACCGAGGATACCCCGCTGTATAATCATCATGCGATGCTGCATCCATTTAAGTCGTATTCACAGTTTGTAAATCAGGATTGTACCGGCGGCAAGACCGGCTACACTTCAGTGGCTAACAGCACGCTTGTCACTTATGCAGAGAAGGATGGCTTGACGCTGTGCGTGGTTATTATGAATGCACAGTCGCCTGACCAGTATGCAGACACAAACACACTGCTCAATTACTATTTCAGTAACTTCAAGGCACTAAGCATAGCTGAAAATGAAAACAGCGCAGCTGCTGACAATACGCCGGATCTGGGCGTGATGAATGAACACGGCATGTATGCAAAGGTGTCGGAAAACTATGTTGTTTTGCCAAACAACGCGGATTTTTCAAGCGTTAAAAGGGAAGCTGCTGACATGAAGTCCGACAACAAGGATGCTCTTGCTACGGTCAGATACAAGTATGGTGATCATGTGGTAGGCTGTGTGGATCTGCTGAAATCAGGAGCAAAGGTCGATCTGTCGTACTTTGATGAGAACAGCAGACAGAACGTGGAAAGTGATATAATAAGGATAAAGCCGGTATATTTTCTCTGTGTGCTCGTACTTATCGCAGTGATTATTCTGAGCATTTTCATGCTTAGAAGAATATCAGACAATATATATGTGTTGAAACACAAATGGAGCATTAAGAAGGAGCAGCGCGAGCGCTTCAGGGAGCACAAGCTTGAGAGAAAACGGCGCAGAAGGAGAGACAATCTGAAGTTCAGCGGCCGACATAAATATTAATACATTTTTTATTATGACATTATAAATGGAGGCAGAAATGAGTGATGAAAGATGCGCCCTCGTGCTTGAGGGTGGAGCCATGAGAGGTATGTATACAGCCGGAGTACTCGACTGTTTTATGGACCATGATATTAGCTTTGATGCTGTTATCGGTGTTTCGGCGGGAGCACTTTTTGGAGTGAATCTGCTGTCAAAGCAGCGTGGCAGGGTTATACGATACAATAAGAGGTTTAACGGTGACAAAAATTATATGGGTATCAGGCCTCTTCTTAGGGAGAAAAACATAGTGAGCACAAAATATGCCTATGATACCGTACCAAGAGAGCTTGACCCGTTTGATGATGAGGAATACAAGAAGTCGGATATCCCATTTTATGCGGTTGTGACGAATATCAGGACAGGTAAGCCAGAATATGTGCAGATAAAGAGTGTCTTTGACCAGATGGATGTGCTCAGGGCATCGGGCTCTATGCCTGTAGTGTCAAAGCCTGTGAAGCTGGGGAATGAGTGGTATCTGGATGGCGCGGTGACGGACAGTATCCCATATGAGCATATGCTTGATATGGGATATGACAGAGTGGTTGTCGTGCTGACAAAGCCGGCAGACTATATAAAAAAACCTATGCCAAGGCTCTTTACATCTGTATACAAAAAGCGTTTTCCGAGGTTTTATGAGGCATTTTCAAACAGACATATCATGTACAATTCCCAGCTTGAGCATCTTAAGGAGCTTGAAAAGCAGGGTGTTGCCGAGGTGTTAAGGCCGTCGGAGCACATTAAAATAAGCAAGATAGAAAAGGATCCTAAGAAGCTTGAGAGCCTGTATCAGCTTGGATTACGTGAGGCGAAGAGGCTTTTAGCTGATAAGCAAGGGATGGAGAAGCGGTAATGAATATACAACAGGTACAGGCTATCATAGCTGAGGCCGTGGAAAAGCACAACGGAATAGTGAAAAAAGAAGAGCTTACAAGGCTTGGTATAGACTACAGACGTATTGATGAGCTTGTCAGGGAGGGGAAGCTTGTCCGCATCAGAAACGGCTATTACACAGACCGTGTGGAGGGCTTTTCAGAGGATGCGCTTGTCGCAGCACTCTTTCCGGATGCAATGCTTTGCATGGAAAGTGCACTTTACGCCTATGGCTACATAAAGGAAAAACCTTACGGATGGACGCTTGCTGTGGACAAAAATACATCAAAATCACGCTTTAAGATGGACTATCCAAGAATTATCCCGTTTTATACGGAGCCGGATGCGCTTATGCTTGGTGCTTCAACCATTGAGCTTGGCGGTAATACTTTTGGCATTTATGATAAGGAGCGTGTGATATGCGACTGCCTGAAATATGAGGCAAGAATGGACCGCAATGATTTCAAGGCAGCCATACAGTCGTACATAGCTGATCCGGATAAGGATATTTCCGTGCTCATGGATTATGCAAGGGCAAGGCGTGTAGTGAAGAAGGTGCAAAGCTTCATAGGAGTATGGTTGTAGTGAGGGTAGATTTAAGACATATAAGCGATGAGAAAAAATTATCGTACAGCGATGTGTTATGGCAGTACGTGAAGCAGGATTTTCTCTGGCGTATAAATAATGCCGGTCTGGGAAAAGTGCTGTGGCTTCAAAAGCCGTATTTTGCAACAGGAGAAAAGCTGGCGTTTTATTATGTATATGGCAGCCCCGGTGGCAGGGCAGAGGATAATGGTACGCCGTTTGATGTACTGCGCAATATCATTATAGGCAATGCAGGGCTTAACAGTCACAGTGATGTGGTATGGACTAATGCAGAATTATCTAAGAAGACGGCAAAGGTATCAGATAATGAACCGGACGGCAGTGATATGCAGCCGCTGATACATACGTGGAATCTAAGCGCTATGTGTGATGGCGGGGAAGTACCGTTTGCAGTGAGGCTTGAGCGCCTTAATGAAGCGGATGCAGGAGTTCCCATGACTAAAAATATTGTTTTTATGAACAGCTTTTATGGAGACGCAGATGTTTGCATTTTTTCGCCTGAATCCAGGCTCGGAGAACAGCTGTTTGAGATAATGGATAAGCTTGAGCTGGTTAGCGATATGAAACCATATGGTGATGCATATGAGATACTTAAGAGATATTCGGTCAGCGGAAGGCAGATAATTGATATTTTTAAGGTCAGAGCGAAAAATAAGCCGAAGACAGTGAGCATGCACCGGCTTGAGCAGGTGTATGGCTATCGCAGCTATGCTTATATGAGAAGGCGCTGGGAGCGGTATTGTAAGAGGCTGACACGACAGCAGAGGGCATATGAGAATGCAGGCTGGGAGGAGACGCTTGATTTGATACTTGATTTCCTTACACCGGTCTGGAGCGCGTTCTGCAATGATGAAATATTTTATGATGACTGGATGCCGGAGCTTGGAAGATTTCTGGGCTAAAAAGGATATATAGGTACTTAAATGGAAAAAGAACTGATAAATAATTCACAATCAAATATTTATCCGTTTCACATGCCGGGGCATAAGCGCCGTGGCAGTGATATAGGTGCAGGGCTGGACCCGTATGCTATTGATATCACAGAGATAGACAATTTTGACAATCTGCACCACGCTGAGGGCATTATAAAGGAGGCACAGGCTGAGGCAGCGGCACTTTACGGTGCAAAGCGTGCATATTTTCTTATAAACGGAAGCACCTGCGGTATATTGGCAGCAATATCTGCGGCCACAAAAAGGGGAGACAAGGTGCTTGTAGCAAGGAACTGTCACAAGGCGGTGTATCATGCGCTTTACTTAAGGCAGCTTCACCCGGTGTTTACATACCCTGGAATTACACGGACAGGGCTGCAGGGGCAGATAACCGAGGCACAGATAAGGGCGGCATTTGATGAAAATCCGAACATAAGGGCGGTTGTGATAACCTCGCCTACATACGATGGTGTGGTTTCCGATGTGGCGGCAATCGCATCTGTGGCACATGCACATGGAGCTTTGCTCATAGTTGACGAGGCACATGGCGCGCACTTTGGCTTTGGAGGCGGCTTCCCTCAAAATGCCATAGCGCTCGGGGCCGATGCGGTCATAGTGAGCCTGCACAAGACGCTTCCGGCATTTACACAGACAGCGCTTTTACTGCTGGGTGGGATGCGTGAAGCTGCAGTGGAGAAGTTTCTCGGCATTTATGAGACAAGCTCACCGTCATATGTGCTTATGACAGGCATAGAGCGCTGCATACACTATGTGCGCGATAATAAAGAGACAGCATTTGCACAGCTTAGGAGCAGACTTGACAGATTTTATCAGAAGGTCAGCGGACTTTCGCATCTGAGTGTGGTCAGAAAAAGTGATTTTTCTGATGACGAGGCATATGATTTTGACGAATCAAAGATTATTATATTTACGAAAGAGGCTATGAATGGACATACGTTGCTTGAGCTTCTGCTCAAAAAATATGAGCTGCAGCTTGAGATGGCAGCGGGCAATTATGTACTGGCGCTGGCATCTGTCATGGATACGGATGAGGGCTTTGACAGGCTTGCGGATGCTTTGATTGAAATAGACAGCCAGCTCGAAAAATATAAGTCTGATTTTGAAGAGTTTTATGATATATTAAAACAGGAGGGTGTGGTACATCAATTTTACTTTCCTGTCAAAATGGACACAGCTATATACCAAAAGCTGCCTGCCGTAATGGAAATGTATGATGCCTATGATGCAGAACATCAGGCGGTCTATGCCTTTAAGGCAAGCGGGAAGGTGAGCGGTGCCTTCATAAATATATATCCGCCGGGGATACCGCTTGTGGTGCCGGGAGAGATAATGAACGACAAGCTCATAGATGATGTAATAAAGGCTGTAAATTCAGGTCTTGAAGTGGATGGCCTGTATTTTGATCCGGATGCCAATATGTGGAAGTTTGTTGCGGTGTTGTAAGCAACAGTTTGACATAGCAAACAATCATATTTATACTAATTAAAATATAAGAGGTTTACAGATGGGTAAGATTTTCTGTGTGATGGGAAAAAGCGCATCAGGCAAGGACACTATATACAACAAAATACTGCAGGATGATTCACTCATGCTTAGCAGGATTATCCCGTATACCACGCGCCCGATAAGGGACGGAGAGACACAGGATAAGGATTATCATTTCTGCAATGAAGAGGATGTAAAAAGGCTCAGTGCACAGGAGCGCATCATAGAGCTTCGCGAGTACAATACGGTGTACGGCGTGTGGAAATATTTCACGGTAAACGATGATGATATAGACCTTCGCTGCAAAAGCTATCTGACAGTCGGAACACTGGAGTCTTACACAAAGATACGCGATTATTTTGGCAGTGACAAGGTACTGCCAATCTATGTGGAGGTGGAGGACGGCGACCGTCTGATACGCGCCATTCACCGGGAAAAGGGGCAGCAGGTGCCTAAATATGAGGAGATGTGCCGCCGTTTTCTGGCAGACGCATCAGATTTCTCTGAGGAGAAGCTGCATGAGGCGGGGATTACACGTCGCTTCATAAATGATGATATGGACACTGTGCTTGCCGAGATTTCAGCATACATACGACAGAGTTCCTAATTGCAGAGCAAGATGATGGTTACAGCCTGCACATAAATGTAACCGGAAACGAATAAGGAGGCAGCCTCATGGCAGTCAGAGTAAATGAAGTAAATCAGGTGACACAGGTTCCTGATGCACAAAAAACACAGGCCGGTGACGGCTCGTTCAAATTCACACTGGCCAGCGCCATAACAGACGCTGATCTCCAGGCAAAGGTAGATGCGCTGATGCAGGATATCACAGCACAGGGCAACAGAATAGCCGAGCATATGGATATCAGGGATATGAAGCGATATCGCGGGCTCATAAAGGATTTTTTAAATGAGGTGGTCTACAGATCCCATAAATTTTCCAGAGAAAATTTCCTCGACAGGAGAGGAAGGCACAGAGTTTATGGTATAATAAGACTGATAGACAGCAATCTGGATGAGCTGGCATCAGAGCTGGTGGAGGATGAGAAGGATCATCTGTCCATACTGGCAAGAATCGGAGAGATACGCGGACTGTTGCTTGATATACTCACGTAGGAGATAAAAGCAATAACAGACACAGGCAGACTAAAACGGAGGCAGAAGCTATGGCAGGATTTAAGGATATAGTAGGAAATGAGCAGATAATAGAGCATCTGCAAAATGCCATATCAATGGGAAAGGTCTCACATGCATATATAATAAACGGACCACAGCTGTCCGGCAAAATGATGATAGCCGAGGCATTTGCCAGGGCACTGCAGTGTGAGAAGGAGGGCACAGACGGTTGTGGAGAGTGCAAATCGTGCCATCAGGCAGATGACCACAATCATCCTGATATCATATATGTCAGTCATGAAAAGCCCAACAACATATCGGTTGACGATATCAGGACACAGCTCAACAACGATATAGTGATAAAGCCGTACAGCAGTAAATACAAGATTTACATAGTGGATGAGGCTGAAAAAATGAACCAGCAGGCGCAGAACGCGCTTTTAAAGACCATTGAGGAGCCACCGGCATATGCGGTCATCATGCTTCTTACCACCAATGCAGACAGCTTTCTGCAGACCATCAGGTCGCGCTGCATCACACTCAATATGAAGTCGGTAAAGGACGAGGTGATAAAGGCATACCTGATGAACGAAAAGCATATTCCGGATTATCAGGCAGATATCAGTGCCGCATTTGCACAGGGCATCGTCGGAAAGGCTGTTAAGCTCGCCTCATCAGACGAGTTCAACGAGCTAAAGGAGTCAGCACTGTCGCTTATAAAGCGCCTCGATGACATAGATTTGTACGAGCTGGGCGCAGCGGTAAAGCAGATAGCTGAGTACAAGCTTAAGGTGCAGGATTATTTTGACCTGATTATGGTGTGGTACAGAGATGTGCTGTATATGAAGGCGACAAACGATGTTAACGGACTCATATTCAAGGATGAGGTCTATGATATAAAGAAACAGGCAGCAAAGCATTCCTATCAGGGAATCGAGGCAATACTTGAGGCACTTGAGAAGGCGAAGATAAGAATTAACGCAAACGTCAATTTTGACCTGGTAATTGAGCTGCTGCTTATGACCATAAAGGAGAACTAATCACATGACAAAAATAGTTGGTATCAGATTCAGGACAGCAGGCAAAATATATTACTTTGACCCGGCTGATTTCGACCTCGACATGGCAATGCATGTTATCGTGGAGACAGCAAGAGGCATAGAGATGGGAACTGTCCTCATTCCGCCGAAGGAGGTGGATGATGATAAGGTGGTTTCACCGCTTAAGCCTGTCATCAGAGTGGCAACCGACGAGGATGAGAAAACGGTTGAGAGAAATAAGGAAAAGGAAAAAGAGGCATTTGCCATCTGCAAGGAGAAAATCATCAAGCACGGACTTGAGATGAAGCTGGTGGATGCAGAGTATACCTTTGACGGAAACAAGCTGCTGTTTTACTTTACAGCGGACGGCAGAATTGACTTCAGGGAGCTCGTAAAGGATCTGGCAGCGGTATTCCGAACCAGAATAGAGCTTCGTCAGATCGGTGTAAGGGATGAGACCAAGATGATGGGCGGCATCGGAATCTGCGGCAGACCGCTCTGCTGTCATTCTTATATGGCAGATTTTGTGCCGGTTTCCATCAAGATGGCAAAGGAGCAGAATCTCTCGCTCAATCCAACCAAGATATCCGGTGTGTGCGGAAGGCTTATGTGCTGCCTCAAGTATGAGCAGGATACATATGAGTATCTGAACAGCAGAATGCCGTCGGTAGGAGAAAAGGTCAAGACACCTGAGGGAATCATCGGAGAGGTCAAGTCAGTCAGCGTGCTCAGGCAGCTCGTGCGTGTTGTCATTGACAACGGCGAGGAGAAGGAGCTTCGTGAGTACACTGTAGATGATCTGCGCTTAAAGCCGCGCCAGAAAAAGGATGTAAAGCTTACCGAGGAGGAGCTTCGCGAGCTCAAGGATCTCGAGGATAGCGGCGACGAGACGATGGAGGACAAGCCACAGGAGAAACAGCAGAGAAATCGTGGACACCGTGACAATAAAAATGAATATCGCGAGCGCCGTGATAAGCGTGACAACAGAGAAAGACGTCCGTACAGGGCGGACATAGAGGCAGCGGAAGCTTCAGCAAATGAGTCAAATGAAGTAAATGCTGCAAATACTGCAAATGCCGGCAGAGAAAACAAGGACGGCTGCAAAAAGCCGTACAAGGGCGGCAAAAACAGACAAAACAAGCAGAAATACAACCGCAACAAGGATTACAATAACAAAAACTATAATAAAGAGTATAATAAAGATTACAACAGGGACAAAGACAATGGAAGCACTGATACACAGTAATGAGCGACTGGACGATTTGTGCCGCAAGGGCTATAGGCTCATACAGGATCCAAAGCTGTTCTGCTTCGGCATAGACGCCGTGCTTTTATCTGACTATGCAAAGGTAAAGCGCGGCGAGAGAGCTGTGGATTTGTGCACTGGAAACGGTGTGATTCCGATACTTCTTGAGGCAAAGAATAACGGAGAGCATTACAGCGGACTCGAGCTTCAGCCTCAGTGTGCAGACCTGGCGAGAAGAAGTGTGAAATATAACCATCTTGAGGACAAAGTGACCATAGAAGAGGGCGATGTGTGCAATGCCTCAGAGATTTTCGGTCGAGAGTCCGTGGAGGTGGTGACGGTAAATCCGCCGTATATGATAGGTCAGCACGGTATCAAAAATGCAGACGATGCCATGACAATAGCACGCCACGAGGTCAGGTGTACACTTGACGATATAGTCAGGGAGAGCGCAAAAATGCTCAAATTCAATGGGCGTTTTTACATGGTTCACAGACCATTCAGGCTGGCAGAAATCTTTAGCACGATGATGAAATATCATATCGAGCCAAAGCGAATGCGCCTTGTGCATCCCTACGCGGACAGGGAGCCGAACATGGTGCTCATAGAGGGGCTAAAGGGCGGCAAAAGCCGTATCACCATCGAAAAACCGTTAGTTGTATACAAGGAGCCTAATGTATACACGGATGAGATATATGAGATATACGGCGATAAGCCTCGGAATAACGGAAAATAACAGGAGAATCATATGACAGGAACACTGTATCTGTGCGCAACTCCGATAGGAAATCTGGAGGACATCACATTCCGTGTGCTGCGCACACTTAAGGAGGTAGACCTCATCGCAGCGGAGGATACGAGAAACTCCATAAAGCTGCTCAATCATTTTGAGATAAAGACACCCATGACGAGTTATCATGAGTTTAACAAGATAGATAAAGCCTACCAGCTTGTGGCAAAGCTTAAGGAGGGCAAAAATATAGCCCTCATCACCGATGCCGGAACCCCCGGCATTTCTGACCCGGGTGAGGATATTGTGCGCATCTGCTACGAGGAGGGCGTGCCTGTTACCTCGCTTCCCGGAGCGGCAGCGTGCATTACAGCGCTCACCATGTCGGGCAGGCCGACCAGGAGGTTTGCGTTTGAGGCATTTTTGCCGAGGGATAAAAAGGAACGCGCGCGCGTCATTGAGGAGCTTAAAAACGAGACCCGGACAATCATCATCTACGAAGCGCCTCATCATCTTATAAAGACAGTCACAGAGCTTTACAATGCGCTCGGAGACAGAGAGCTTACCGTGTGCAGGGAGCTTACGAAAAAGCACGAGGAAAAGGTGCAGACTACATTTTCGGAGCTTTTGGAGCGTTCAAGGACACAGGAGCCAAGAGGCGAGTATGTGCTTGTAATCTGTGGCAGAAACGTGGCTGAAATTGCAAAGGAGCAGCAGGAAAGCTGGGAAGCCATGTCGCTTGAAGCGCATATGGCACACTATGAGTCACAGGGCCTCGACAGGAAGGAAGCCATGAAGCTCGTGGCAAAGGACAGAGGTGTCAGCAAGAGGGATATATACAAACAGCTTCTGTAAGCTGACAATAATACATTCTGCAGCAAATAGTTAGGATTGGATATGAACGATATAAAACATGACATAAAAAAACGACATAAGAACCTGACAGAGTTCAGATACATCGCAGTTGGCTTTTTTCTGACAATATTATCAGGGGCAATAATGCTGAGCCTCCCGTTTTCTTCAAGAGACGGACAATGGACCAATTTTCTGGACTCACTTTTTACGGCAACAAGCGCAACCTGTGTGACAGGTCTTGTTGTGTTTGACACCTTCAGACACTGGAGCATCATAGGACAGCTCGTGATTCTGGTGCTGATTCAGATAGGAGGCATGGGCTTTATCTCAATCGGCGTGGCATTTTCCATGCTTCTGCACAAAAAAATCGGACTCAGACAGAGGGATCTGATGCAGGAGAGCGTCAATGCACTCGAGATTGGTGGAATAGTTAGGCTTTTCAGCGTGATAATAAGGGGAACCTTCCTTATCGAAGGCATAGGAGCGGTGCTTTTAGCAATCCGCTTCATACCGGACTTTGGCATATTAAGAGGTATATATTTCTCGGTGTTCCACTCGATATCTGCATTTTGTAATGCGGGCTTTGATTTGATGGGCATAAACGAGGAGTACTCATCGTTT
>ENA-UEQE01003108-UEQE01003108.1-human-gut-metagenome-genome-assembly--contig:-NODE-3108-length-10995-cov-3.903554_pt1 | contig 10995 bp, 8 predicted proteins | sample MGYA00242934_ERZ507935 | MGnify/ENA primary metagenome ERZ507935 (study PRJEB26167, sample SAMN06115423) | human gut metagenome | host: Homo sapiens | place: China:Anhui | collected 2015-03-30 | study... | reverse complement strand
GTAATCCCTGCACTAAGCTTCGTCAAAATCTGTCTGACATTCAGAAAACAAAATGTTTTTCGATGATTCATGCAACCCTGATGGGTTTGCGGACCGCAATAATCATGGCTTTGACCCTGTACTCTCCGCAATCCAGTCTTTTTCCGTTACGGCACCAATATATTGTTTTTAAAGGAAATCAAATAATGTAAGTTCGTATTACATTTAAGATATACACCACATATACGACGTTTTCGTTTCCGATTCATCTCGAGCAATCGGCTGCGAATGGCATGACGCTTAACTAACTGCGCCCCTCATTTGCTGGCGTTTCAGTCCATCGAGCAGCTTCGATGAAGTGCTGCGAACGCCAATTAGCCTTCACTGCTCCCGCGCGAGCCAGATGAGGAAGAGCATCACCGACAGGCAGTCTGCTGCGCCCCCCGGCGACAGACGTCTGGCGACGAACTGGCGATCAACTGTATGGACAGCATCACGCCACGAGGCTTGGCGCAAAGCGCCGGACTGGAGCAAATCACGAGCACAGCGCTTCACTGCCGCAAGCGCCTCAATACCGCCCCGCCGCACCAATGTCGTATCGTCAAGTTCGCTCATGATTTCAAAGAGCGCCTCAAGCAGTCTGCGGGCATCCAGATCCGCCTCCGGCAGACTGCAGAGCGCGAGGAGCGGCGTCTCAATGGCCGGAAAGCCCGCCGCGGCTTCACCGCGAATGCCCGTGAGTCCATAGTCACGATGCGCACGCATACCCGGCGTTTCCTCAGAGGGCCTTCCGATGAAATCCGTGAGGGTGAGTCTTCCGAGCTCAGCGGTCTTATCCAAAACGTTTTTGATGAAGGTCTTTTCATCGAGCTCATCGAATGCTTCGCGCTGTGCTGCGCTCACCTCACCTGCCGCGCCGAGGACAAGGCCGAGTGAAAAAATGAGCCCTTTGTGCGTGTTGATATGGCCCGTCGCTTCATACATGGCTTCCTCGGCTTCGAGTCCGATGAGTCTCAGCACCGCGAGCAGAAATGCCGGGTCGTCGGCAATCCATTCGCCCGCCGCGAAGAACCGCGGAAAAAAGGATGAAATCGCCGCGGCGCTTCTCTGGAACGTGAAGAAGTCCATGTCCTCGTGGGAGCCCGAGTGTGCAGGATCCACTAAACCGGGCTTAGGCTGGAGTCCAACCTCATAAAGTGCCGCACGCAGCGCCAGTACGCCCGCACGACGGGCGGCCGCAGACACGGTGAAGGCGGTTTCATACGCCGCGAATCTTGCCAGCCGATCGGTCACGCTTTGCGCGACATCTTCGGCAGAATGGCTTTTTTCCCGCATGCAAAGCGCTGCCGGCCGGCTGCAGACAAAGCATGTGCGGCCCATCCCGTGACGTGAAGCCAGAGAGACCGTCTTGCCGCCGGCATCATAGACATCAAAGTCATAGAGCCTTGACCACGGATGGAGGGCCTCGAGCTCAGCGGTCTTCTCCTTAACGCTCTGCGGCGCCTCAGCTGCCGCGAAGAGTGCTGAAGGACCCGCTGAAGCATTGGTGCGCGCGCATTCAGTGAGCTGCGGGAACTGCAGGACGAAATCAGACATGCCGCTCGCGAGCAGCCGCCGCAGCAGCGCGGAATCCTTGATTCGGCCGGGAATATTGAGCGCAAGCTGAACCACCGTCTCTCCGGCGTGACGCCGCGAAAAGTCCTTCCGGCGCTCGACGCGCGCTTCCTTCTCTTCGAGATAGGCGGCAAGGCGCTCCGTCTGAGGGGCGTCCGGCGAATAGCAGTGCATCACCGTGCTCATGACGCCTCCCTGCGGAGCGCTTCACACAGTGCGGTCCCTTCAGGAGACTTGAGATAGGCGAGGGTCGGTGCGGGCACCCACTCCTCAACCTCGTCCATTCGGCCGGCCGTCCAGGCCGCACGCACCCGTGAGGCAGAAATCGCGCCGACTCCGTCTTCAATGCGCGGCACTTCCACGAGTTCGAGCGCGTACTTTTTGAAGACGTCTTTCAACGCTTCGTTATATGCGCGGGTGACCGGGTCCGTCGGCTCCGTCCCGACGAAGCGCTTGGTGATGCCGAACCCCGGGGCAAGCAGATGTGCAAAGATGGTTCCGTCAAGATGCGTTTGAGCCGGCAGCCGCTCGTTTTTCTTTAGGAAATAGGAGGGAAAGGTCCCGGCAGAAATAATGTACGGGCCGCTAGGCACTACGCGGACATTGGGCAGATCGGCAGTGCCTGCGCGCACGAGCGCCAGTCTGACGTCAAACGGAAAAACCGACTGGTTTTCCTCAACGACAAAAACGATGCACTGCTCAGCATCGCGCGCCGCGAGCTCAATCAAAGCCTTGTGCCCCAGCGTAAATGGATTGGCGTTAACAATAACAGCCGAAGACCGCGCATTTGGGTTCACGCCGCCCGCGCAGATGCGCCGGATCCACTTCTGGGGTGAACAGCTGCCGAATTCCAGAAGGCACGCGTAGGGCGGAACATTCTCCACGAGCCGAAAGCCCGCGCCGCTGAAAGCTTCGGCATTTTGAGACTTCGTAAAGAGCTGCAGGTAAAAGATGCCGCGCTCGCGCGCCTCTTCGATCACCGCGGTAAAGAGCTTCTCGACAATCCCTTTGTGACGCATTTCGGGGTCGACCGCGGTATTGCGCACAACACTGCCCGACAGAATGACCGTGCCGACGAGCCGACCGCCGATGAAAGCGCCGAAGCACGCATCCGCATATTCGCGCCGCACCGGCAGATCTCGTTCTCGAAGAAATGCCGTCACCTTCTCCCACTCTGAAGGATTAGCAGCTTGTATTTTTCGGATCTCTTCCATAGCGCACCCGCTTTGCGGAGGTTTAACTTCATTTCATTATCTGCGCAAATCTTTTGATCTTTCAGGTTACTTTAATTACCAAACACCCTCACATTCAGACTGCAAAGATACAATTAAATTTGCCCTGTCTGCGCTCGTAAATCAGTGTCAGGCAATTATGAAAACACTTTTGACAGGAATGCCGGCCCTTCAATAAACACTGTCCGGTCTCTTGAATATTAAATGCGCCTGCAAACAAAACTTCTTGCATTAACGGCAGCATTGTTGTGCCTGATGCTTCTCGTCATCCTGAAATTCATTCAGGTCTACGAGGGCGACTTTGTGCATGAAGACGTCTCGAACCGCGCTCAGGCGATCTCTCGGCTTGTCGCCTCCAATTCAAAGCTGCAGGACTGGATGGCGCGTTCGCCGCTCACTCAGGAAGGGCTCGAAGGCATCCAGCGTTACTCCGAGCAGGTGCGGCTCGCTACCGGCGTGGAATTCATTGTCATTTTTGACAACCACGGCAAGCGCCTTTCGCACCCTAATCCCGCGAAGATTGGTCTGCACATCCAGGGGGCTGATGAGAGCGGCGCTTTGCGAGGAGAGGAATACATCTCCGTTTCGATCGGCACCCTCGGCGAGTCCATCCGCGCCTTCACGCCGATCTTTCATGACGGCCGGCAGGTAGGCGCTGTCGTCACCGGCATTACGACGGCCAATGCCAAAACGCTCACCGAGGCCCGCATGACGAAGATGCTGGGCGGCATCTCCCTCGTGTTCCTCGTAGGCTTTCTCGCCATCATCATTTTCTCGAGAAAGCTCAAGAAAACGCTCCTCGGCATGGAGCCCGAAGAGATTGCGCTGCAAAACACCATCAGCAGCACAGTATTAAAGTCCGTGCGCGAAGGCGTGCTCGTCATCGATGCTGCCGGGCGGCTCCAGGTCGTGAACGATCAGGCGCGCAAGATCCTCGCTAAGGCCCATCTCCCTTCGGATGTGCTGGGGCAGCCCGTGGACAGGGCTATCCCGCACACGCGCCTCTTGGAGGTGGTGCGTACCGGACGCGCGGAAAACGATGCCGAACAGAATCTCGGCGGCGTCGTGATCATCACCAACCGTGTTCCGCTCGTCGTGAGCGGGAAGATCACGGGCGCCGTCGCAACCTTCCGGGATTTAAGCGACATGATGGAGCTTGCCGAAGAGCTGACCGGAGCCAAAAAGTGGATCGAAGCCCTGCGGGTTCGAGCCCACAACTACCGCAACACGCTGCACGTCATCAACGGACTCGTGAAGAACCAGCAGTACCCTGAGCTCGAGCGCTACGTCGAAGAGCTGCGCATTGCCGATGAAGTGCATAACGGCCGCATTGCCCGCCTGATCAAGGATCAAGTGCTCGCGGCGTTCCTCCAGAGCAAGGTTGCCCGCGCAGCTGAACTCGGCATTGAACTCGACGTGGAGCCTGATTCCCATGCCGACGAAATCCCTGACGCTCCGTTCCGCCAGGCCCTGCTCTCCGTCGTCGGGAACCTCCTCGACAACGCTATGGATGCCGTGAACGAATCCGAAGAACGGTGCGTGCGCATCCGCATCACGAGCGGCCAGCCAATCTGGTCCGTCGAAGTGTCCGACTCCGGGTGCGGCTTTAAGGGCGACCCAATGCAGTACTTCCGCAAGGGCGTCACCACCAAGGGCGAAGGCCACGGCTACGGTCTTTATCTCGTTGCCCGGGCCGTGCACGCCTATAACGGCTCCATCGAAATCGAAAGCAATTACCCGGCCGGCACCGTGCTTAAGATTGTGATGCAGGCTGCGGGCCCCGAATAAGGAGAAAGAAGTGATCCGCGTGATGATTGTTGAAGACGATCCGATGGTGGCGAGCGTGAACGAAACCTACCTCTCCCGCCTGCCTGGGTTCTGCGTCATTGCGAAGGCGGCCGACGGCCTGCAGGCGCTCGAAAAGATCAAAGCGCTTTCCGGGAGCGTCGATCTGGTGCTCCTCGACGTCTTCATGCCGAAAATGGACGGACTCTCTTTTCTCGAACACTTGAAGAACCTTGCACCGTCGGTCTCGGTGATCATGATCACCGCCTCGCAGAATAAGGAAAGTCTGCGCACGGCGCTCGCTCACGGCGTCGCCGACTACATCATCAAACCCTTCACCTTCGAGCGCTTCAAGGCGGCGCTGCTCACCTTCGCCGAACGCTGGCGGCTTCTCCATGAAGCCGAAGACTTCGACCAGTCCGACCTTGACAACATTTTTCACCGCGGCGCCCCGCCGCAGCAGTTTTCCAAAGGCATTGAAGCACTTCCGCCCGCCGGTTTCCGCCTCCTTGGAAAAAATCCTCGCTTCGGTCAATGCTGCATCAGCGCCCGTTTCCACTCAGGAAGTTGCAGACGACGTGGGACTCTCTCGAATTTCCGTACGCAAATATCTTTCTTATCTCGAAGAAAACAACCGTATTCAGGGTGAACTTTCATACGGCGGGAAAGGACGGCCCGTAAAACTTTATCGCGCGCTTTAGCAGCACTTTTATCAATATTGAATTGATCCGCTTTTAACCGTACTTTCAAAACTTACATAATCGATCTACTTAATCTCCTAAGCGAGACTTCTGAAAAACCTATTTCCATAATGAAAGTGCTCTTATTCCGGAGGCCCATTATGGAAACCACTTCCAAAACTTTCTGGCAGACCGCCTGCGAACTCAAAATCGGGCCCGTGCCCGCGCCGGTCTACCTCGTACTCGCCGTCATCGTGGCTGCAGCAACGATTTTCGGCCAGCTGCCCGCCGACATGGTGGGCGGCATTGCCATCATGATGGTGATGGGCATTCTGCTCGGCGACATCGGCCTCAAGGTGCCGATTCTCAAGGATATCGGCGGCCCGGCCATTCTGTCGATCTTTATTCCGTCAGCGATGGTTTACTACGGCCTCTTGAACAGTGACGCCATCAAGGCGATCACGGCCTTCACCAAGGGTGCGAATTTTCTCTACTTCTACATCTCGTGCCTCGTTGTGGGCTCCATTCTCGGCATGGTGCGCACCGTGCTCGTGCAGGGGTTCCTGCGCATGTTCGTTCCGCTCGTGGTCGGCACGGTTGTTGCGTCGATTCTCGGCTGCATTGCCGGCATGCTCTGCGGCGAAGATCTCTATCACACGTTCTTCTTCATCGTGATTCCGATCCTTTCGGGCGGCGTGGGCGAAGGCATCCTTCCGCTCGCAGCTGCTTATTCGGAAATTCTGAATCAGTCCGCCGATCAGTTCCTCGTGCACTTCGTGCCCGCTGCGATGCTCGGCAACCTCTTCGCCATCATGTCCGCGGGCTACCTCAAGAAGATGGGCGAGCGCTTCCCGAAGCTCTCGGGCAACGGCACCCTTGTAAAGTCGGGCGACCTCTCCGACATTACGAACGCCAAGGCCGAGGAAGCCCCGCTCGACGTCAAGATGATGGGCGCGGGCCTCGTCCTCGCCTGCTGCTTCTTCTGTGCGGCCAAGGTGCTCGCCCTCTGGATTCCGATCCCCGCGCCGATTCTGATGATCATCCTTGCCGCGCTCATCAAGGTCCTTAACATCATGCCGACCGTGATGGAGCAAGGCGCCAAGCAGTGGTACAAGTTCGTCTCCGGCAACCTCACCTGGGCGCTTCTCGTCGGCGTGGGCGTCATCTATACGCCCTGGAATGACGTTCTCGCAGCCATCACGCCGGCCTACATCTTCACGATCATGGCGACCATCTTCGGCATGGTTGCTTCGGGGCTCCTCTGCGCTCGGTTCATGAACATGTACCCGATCGAATCCGCGATCGTCACCTGCTGCCACTCGGGCTTGGGCGGCACGGGCGACGTCGCCATCCTCTCGGCAGCCAACCGCATGGGTCTGATGCCCTTTGCGCAGATTTCCACCCGCTTGGGCGGCGCCTGCACGGTGATTGCCGCGACGATTCTGATGCGCGCGCTTCAGTAAATCGCCCTCATCCCAAGCACTTTGCTCTGCCAAGCTCTTTATTCATGAGGCACATCATGCGACAAGGACAAGCCGGAACACTCGAAAGCAACGACGCGGTCATCACGGTCGCCGAAGCCCCTGCGGGCAGCGGGATCATCATCGACCTTGAAAGTTCCGTGAAAGCCGCCTACGGCGACGCGATCGAAGCCGTCATTCGGGATGCGTGCCGCGAGGCAGGGATTGAGGACGCCGAAGTCGACGTCCGCGACAAGGGCGCGCTCGACTGCACCATCCGCGCCCGCACCCTGACGCCATTACCCGCGCCGGCCTATAAACCAGCCAAAGGACCACTCATCATGAGACGTACGCTTTTGTTTCTGCCGGGAAACAACCCCGGCAATCTGCAGTCCGGCGCAGTTTTCGGCGCTGACGGCATCATCCTCGACCTCGAGGACTCTGTGTCGCCCGCAGAAAAGGACGCGGCGCGCCTTTTGGTTGCGAGCGCCTTAAAGAGCGTTGATTACGCGGGCGTAGAACGCGCCGTGCGCATCAACACGCTCGCGACCGGCGGCGAAGCGGACATTGCTGCTGTCGTGCCCTGCCGCCCGGATGCTGTCATGCTCCCCAAGACCGAATCGATCGACGACATCCGTGCCTGCGAAGCACTGCTCGAAGAGGCTGAAGCGGCCTGCGGCGCAGCGAAGAAGACCCTCATCATGCCGCTCATTGAAACGCCGATGGGGCTCGCCCGGTGTCTCGAAATTGCCTTGGCGAGCAAACGCGTGACGCTCCTCTCGCTCGGCGGCGAGGACTACACCGCATCGCTGGGCACTCAGCGCACGCGCGAAGGCCGCGAACTCATCTTTGCCCGCGGCATGCTCGCCAACGCTGCAGCGGCAGCCGGCATCGACTCCATCGATGCCCCCTTCGCCGATACCAACGATCCCGAAGGGCTCTTTCTCGACACTCAGAACGCCCGTACCTTCGGCTTCAAGGGAAAGTTTGCCATCAATCCGCGCCAAATCAGCGTGATCCACAAGGCATTTGCGCCGACCGCGAAAGAAATCGCCTGGGCCAAGCGCATTCTTGTCGTCATTGAAGAAGCTCAGAAGAAGGGTGCCGGCGTCATTGCGCTCGACGGCAAAATGGTTGATGCGCCGATCGTCGCCCGGGCCCGCCGCACCATTCATATGGCAGACATGCTCGGCCTGCTTGAGGAGGAATAACCATGCGCAAGACCATTCTCGGCCGCGAGATTCCCGATCAGCTCGACGGCATCGAGCTCAAACCCTTTGCCGGCGCATTCGCCGCCCGCCCCTCGGGGACGCGCGCAGCGCCCCCCGTCAAGTGCAGACTGCCCGGCGAGGCCAAGTGCCTGCCGGACCTTGACGCCGTCTTCACGAAGGTCGGCCTGAAAAGCGGCATGACGCTCAGCTTCCATCATCATTTCCGCAACGGCGACATGCTGATGAACCAGGTGATTGCAGCGGCTGCAAAGCGCGGGATCAAGGATCTGCGCATCGCGGCAAGTTCGATCTTCCCCGTGCACGCCCCGCTTGTTGAATTCATCCGATCCGGCGTTATCACACGCATCGATTCCGACTACGTCAGCGGACCAGTAGCCGAGGCCGTCTCCTCGGGACTCCTCCCCCGAGCTGCTGTTTTCCGTACGCACGGCGGCCGAGCCCGCGCCATTGAATGCGGCGACCTCCACATCGACGTCGCCTTCATTGCAGCGCCTTCGGCCGACGCATACGGCAACATCAATGGCGTCACGGGCGAGACGGCCTGCGGCTCCCTGGGCTACGCCTTCCCGGATGCGGACTATGCCGATCAGGTCGTTGCCGTCACAGATAATCTGCAGCCTTATCCGCTCACGCCGATCTCCATTTCTCAGGAACGCGTCGACTGGGTCGTTGAGCTCGAGAAGATCGGCGATCCCAACGGCATTGTTTCCGGCACAACCAAGGTGACGAAAGACCCGGTGCAGCTCATCATCGCTCAGAACGCCGCCAAGGCGATTGCTGCTTCCGGCCTTCTTCAGAACGGCTTTTCGCTTCAGACTGGTGCGGGCGGCGCTTCGCTCGCCGCAGCGGCCTTTATCGCGGAAATGATGCGAGAGAAGCACGTCGTCGGCAGCTTCATCATGGGCGGCATCACCGGTCTCTTGGTCAAAATGCTCGAAGAAGGCCTCTTCAAGCGCATCCTTGACGTACAGGACTTTGACCTCGAAGCCGTGCGCTCCGTTCGTGAGAATCCCGCTCATGAAGAGGTCGGCGCATGTCTCTATGCAAGCCCCTTTAATTCGGGCTGCATTGTGAATCAGCTCGACTGCGCCATTCTCGGCGCCACTGAGATCGACACAGACTTCAACGTGAACGTGCTGACGGGCTCCGCCGGGGCCATCATGGGGGGTTCGGGCGGTCACAGCGACGCTGCGGCCGGCGCGAAGATGACCATCATCACGGCCAACCTCACCCGCTCGCGCATCGCGGTGATCAAGGACCGCGTACGCACCATCTGCACGCCGGGCGAAACCGTTGACGTTCTCGTCACCGAGTGGGGCATTGCGGTAAATCCGCGCCGCACAGACCTGCTTGAGCGCTTCACGAAAGCGAAGCTTCCAGTTCATTCGATCGAAAAGCTCCGTGAAAAGGCCGAGCGGCTTTGCGGCAAGGCCCGTCCGATTCCCGAGGGCGAGCGCATCGTCGGGATCGTCGAGTACCGCGACGGCACGATCATTGACGTTGTGCGTGCCAGAGCATAAGGGCCTGCGTCCAGCCGCATATTCATAACCTTTCAGGGAGTTTCGTTTGAGCGGGACTCCCTTTTTTTCCGTATCAATCGATCACAATCGCGCAGTTTTTCGATCTTTTTGTACCCACGGCAAAGGGCGAAGACGGTTAGGATCAGTACCAAAGAATTGCGAAATGCAGACGATCCGTCTGCACTCGAGCATAATGTGAAGCATTTTCATTATCGGCACTCCCGCTCAGGCCGCGCATCATGCGCGAGGTCCGCCTGCGGCAGCTGCTGATGCTTTGGAGCCTAATTTCAATGACTGAACCCAAAATCGCTGCGCTGGATGCGGCAAAAATCTGGCAGCTCTTTAACCTGGGCGGCACGGTGCTTGTTTCTGCAGAACACGACGGCAAAACGGACATGATGCCGGCGAGCTGGGCCTCGCCGCTTGACTACGACAAGGTATTGGTGGTAGTGGACAAATCCCACTACACCCGCAAGCTCATGGATCAATCCGAATACTTTGCGCTCGGCGTTGCTTCTGCGGGCATTCTTCCTGAGCTCCTGTCTCTTGGATCCGTGAGCAAGAATGCAGATCCCGAAAAACTCGAAAAAAGCGGGATGGCGCTCTTCACGCAGCCAGGCTTCAAGATTCCGCTCGCCCGCGGCTGCTCGGCCTGGGCCATTTTCAAGAAACTCCCCGAAACGGACGAACTTTCAAAGAAGTACGACCTCTTCCTCGGGCAGGCCGTTGCCGCCTGGGGAGATGAACGCGTCTACCAAAACGGCAGACCCGACTTCGAGCACGCGCCCAAAGAGATGCGCACCACGCATTACGTTTCCGGCGGCCGTTTCTTCCTCCTCGGTGAAGCGGTCGACGTGGAGCCGACAGCGCAGTAACCTTTCGGCACTGCCATTCTCTCTCTGAAAATCGGAAGGACGGCGCTTCGCCGTCCTTTTTTATGGTTGATTCGCCATGATCCCGAAGAGCATTCTGGTGCGCGGCGCTCGCGTACACAACTTAAAGAACATCGATGCGGAGGTGCCGCTCAATCAGATCGTCGGCATTGCCGGCGTATCGGGTTCCGGGAAATCGTCGCTCGCGCTCGGCGTGCTGTATGCGGAAGGTTCGCGCCGCTATCTGGAATCGCTTTCAACCTACACCCGGCGCCGCATGACGCAGGCCGCAAAGGCCGTCGTTGACGAAGTGCTTTATGTGCCGGCGGCGCTCGCCATGCACCAGCGGCCTGCTGTTCCCGGGATCCGCAGTACTTTTGGAACGGGAACAGAACTCCTCAACGGCCTGCGCCTCATCTTCTCGCGCCTGGCAAGCCACCGCTGTCCAAACGGACACTACGTGCCGCCGACGCTCAATGTCGCCGCTGAAAAGGAAATCGTTTGCCCGACCTGCGGCGTGCATTTCTTTGCGCCGGGCGCAGAAGATCTGGCCTTTAACAGCCGCGGGACCTGTCCTAAATGCAGCGGCACGGGTCTGATCCGAACAGTTGACGAATCGAC
>ENA-UEQE01003107-UEQE01003107.1-human-gut-metagenome-genome-assembly--contig:-NODE-3107-length-11001-cov-7.592182_pt1 | contig 11001 bp, 13 predicted proteins | sample MGYA00242934_ERZ507935 | MGnify/ENA primary metagenome ERZ507935 (study PRJEB26167, sample SAMN06115423) | human gut metagenome | host: Homo sapiens | place: China:Anhui | collected 2015-03-30... | reverse complement strand
GGAAACTTTCTGAAGAAAGTTTCCCTCTTCCCTCCCCCAGTCCGCACGACCTCACAACACACTCTAACCACACGAGGAAACAATGCATCTCGTCTGCTTTGGAGACTCGATCTGTTACGGCTACGGCGCGCGCCCCGGCGAGGGCTGGGTCGCGCAGATGACGCGTATGCTGGCAACCCTGCGCGAACCGGTTGCGGTGACCAACGCCGGGGTCAGCGGCGACACCACCTCAGACGGCCTGCGCCGTATGCAGTGGGACGTGGAACGCCACCACCCCAACGCCGTCTTCGTCCAGTTCGGCCTCAACGACGCCAGCTTCTGGCATTCGTCCGTGGGCCGGCCTCTGGTCGGCTTCAGAACCTACCTCGCCAACATGGGCGAAATCATCCAGCGCTCGTTCCGCAGCGGGGCGTATACCGTCTTTCTGGCCACCAACCACAGGCCTGCGGAAGCGCCGGGCATTCCGGGAGCCCAGCTTTACCGCCGCACCGTCCGGGAATACAACGAAGGGCTGCGGGCCACCTTTTCAGGGATGAAGGGCATCGTGCTCATCGACATGGAACGGCTTATCCTTGACCAATTCCCGGACACGGATACAATCCTCGCACCGGACGGCGTCCATCTGAACCGGATCGGAAACGACTTTTATTTCATGGCCATCGGCAGGCGCATCGCCCGCAGCCTCGCCGGATAACAGGTTGACCGTATGCCTCCCAAGAAAACCAACGCAGCCCGCCTCCTCGACGAGCTGGGCATTGATTACGAACTGTATGAGGCCCCCTACGACGAGGCCGACCTCTCCGCCACGGCAATGGCCCGCTCGCTCGGCGTGCCCGTGGAGGAGGTCTTCAAAACGCTGGTCGTCCGGGGCGACAAGACCGGAGTCCTCGAAGCCTGCATTCCCGGCGCCGCCGAGCTGAACCTCAAGGAACTCGCCGCCGTGTCCGGCAACAAGCATGTGGAAATGGTTCCGCTCAAGGAAGTCCAGCCCCTCACCGGCTATATCCGGGGCGGCTGTTCCCCGCTGGCCGGGAAAAAGCATTATCCCGTCTTTGTGGACGAAAGCGCCATCCTTTATGAGCGCATCTATGTCAGCGCCGGGCACCGGGGGGTACAGCTCCGCCTCGCCCCCGACGACCTTCTTCGTGCGGCTGAGGGAACCTACGCCGCCATCGCCCGCTATTGACAGTCCCCGGTTTGTCTGCAACAGGAAACGAGGCGCGTCCGGACGCGCCCCCAACCGATCACGCATTCCCGCCGCCCGCCGGCGAATCCTCCCCGGACGGGGAGGGAGAGGAGATTTTGATGATTCCTGTCGATAAACAGATGCAATTGATCAAACGCGGCATCACCAACCTGATTGACGAAGGCGAACTGCGCAAAAAGTTGGAACGGGGCAAGCCCCTTACCGTCAAGGCCGGTTTCGACCCCACCGCGCCGGATCTTCATCTGGGCCACACCGTCCTCATCCACAAGCTACGCCATTTTCAGGAACTGGGCCACAGGGTCGTCTTCCTCATCGGCGACTTCACCGGACGCATCGGCGACCCCTCCGGCCGTTCCGCCACCCGTCCGCCCCTGACCACCGAACAGGTCATCGCCAACGCCGAAACCTATAAGGAACAGGTCTTCAAGATCCTCGATCCCGAAAAGACGGTCGTGGAATTCAACTCCCGCTGGCTCAACGAATTCACCGCCGCCGACTTCATCCGTCTGGGCTCCCGCTATACGCTGGCCCGCATGATGGAGCGCGACGACTTCGCCAAGCGTTACCGCGAAAACACGCCCATCGCCCTGCATGAGCTCCTCTATCCCCTCATGCAGGGGTATGACTCCGTGGCGCTCAAGGCCGACGTCGAAATGGGCGGCACCGACCAGACCTTCAACCTGCTGGTCGGCCGCACCCTCATGGGCCAGTACGACCTCGAACCGCAGTGCATCCTGACCGTGCCGCTGCTGGAAGGCTTGGACGGCGTGCGCAAGATGTCCAAATCCTACGGCAACTACATCGGCATCAACGAGCCCGCCGCCGACCAGTTCGGCAAGGCCATGTCCGTTTCCGACGATCTCATGTGGCGCTATTACGAACTCATCTCCAGCAGGTCGCTGGACGAGATCGCCACGCTCAAAAAGGATGTCGAAGAGGGCCGCCTGCATCCCAAGAAAGCCAAGGAAATGCTGGCATACGAAATCGTGGCCCGCTACCACGGCGAGGCACAGGCACAGGAAGCCTTGCAGGGCTTCAACTCGGTCTTTGCGGACGGCGGCATACCGGACGATGCGCCGGAGTTCGCCTGTGAGCACGGCGAAGCAAGCAAGCCCCCGGTCTTCCTGACCGACTCCGGCCTTGCCGCCTCGCGCGGCGAAGCCAAGCGCCTCATCAAGCAGGGCTCGCTCTCGCTTGACGGCAAACGCTGTGATGACGCCGAAACCCCTCTGGAACCGGGTTCCTACGTGGTGAAGCTCGGCAAAAAGCGCTTCCTGCGCCTGACGGTACGGTAATACATGCTCGACATTGACCTTGCGGTCTCCATAAAACGCTTATCGGTGGCCTTCGTGCCGCTGATGCTTGGGATCATCCTGCATGAGGTCGCCCACGGCTGGGCGGCCCTCAAGCGGGGTGACCCCACAGCCGCCATGCTCGGACGGCTGACGATCAACCCGGTGCCCCACATCGACCCGGTGGGCTTGTTCGTCTTCGTGCTGACCAGCCTGACCGGCCCCTTCGTCTTCGGCTGGGCCAAGCCGGTGCCCATCAATCCCCGGAACTTCCGAAACATCGTAAAAGATACCATGCTGGTATCCTTTGCGGGGCCCGCCGCCAACTTCCTGCTGTCAATCGGGTTCGCCGTGCTCCTGCGCCTGCTCATCGAGTTCTTCCCGTTCGGCGAGTGGCAGGGCAACACCGTGTGGGACTTCTTCTTCCTCATGTTCCAGACCGGCGTGGTCGTGAATATCGGCCTCGGCTGGCTGAACCTGATGCCCATCCCGCCCCTCGACGGCAGCAAGATCCTCTGGGGCGTCCTGCCGCCGAAGCTGGGGTTCCAGTACATGCAGCTTGAGCGTTACGGTTTTCTGGTGCTCATCCTGCTGCTCATGACCGGGGCGCTCGGCTATATCCTCTACCCGCTGATACAGTTCTCTGTGAACACGGTCTTCTCGCTGGTTGTACTGAGCTGACGGAACTACCAGAGAGGAGCCTTTGAAAGGGGGCTCCTTTCTGCTTTTGGCGGGCAAGAAGGGTTTGCCCGGAACAGGCGGCACGGCTGCGGAAAAGGGGGAGGCCATCCCGTGGGGCCGGAAAGCCGCCGCTCCCGGAAACCACCCTCCCTGCCGATACAAGGACGGATAAAGGACGGACAATGGATATGCTGAAACATCCCGGCATGGTCGAACTGCCCGAACTGCTGGAAAAACTGGATGCCCTGCGCGGGGAAGGCAAAAAGATCGTCTTCACCAACGGATGCTACGACATTCTGCATCCGGGGCATGTGGATCTGCTGGAACGCTGCAAGGCGCAGGGCGATGTGCTGGTGCTTGGGCTGAACAGCGACGAATCGGTCAAACGGCTGGGCAAGGGCGACGACCGGCCCGTCAACCCGTATCCGGTGCGGGCCTTCGTGCTCGCGCATCTGGAAAGCGTAGATTTCGTGGTGCGGTTCGACGAGGACACGCCCGCCAAGCTCATCGAAGCCGTACGGCCCGACGTACTGGCCAAGGGCGGGGACTGGCCCGTGGATCGCATCGCAGGCCGGGAAACGGTGCAGCGGCGCGGCGGCGAAGTCGTAAGCCTCCCCCTGCTGCAAGGCTATTCGACCACGGCGCTCATCGAAAAAATCCGCAGCGCCGCCCGGCGCATCTGACTTTTAAGGGACTCAGCGGGATATGAGGAAAGGCTTGTTCTATACCCTGACGGCGGCCGCGTACCCGTTCGGCGCGTGTGTCCCGCTCCCCTTGATCATACGGGACGTGGGCAAGGGAGCCGATGCAATAGGCAGAGGCATCGCGCAAGGTTTCGCGGCCCTTTTCTTCATGGGGTTCTGGACGTTATGCGTCCTCATCGCCAGCTTGGCGGCCTCGCGCATCCGGTACGGGGAATGCCTTGTCCCGTTCGTGGTCAACCTTTTCGCCATCATGCTCACCGCACTGTTCTGTTTATTATTTATATAAGCCCCCTTAAAGGCACAGCAATGAAACCTCTTTTCTATTTTCTGACGGCGGCGGCCTATCCCTTCGGCCTTTATGTTGTGGTTCCCCTGTATATGAAGCACGGCTACGTTGCCGCGGGCGGCGACGCGGCGGGCCGCGCCATGGCCGCCGGGCTTGCCGAACTGTTCGCCATCGCCCTGTGGACACTCGGCGTGGTGGTCGTCAGCCTGCTTATCTCGCGCCTCCATTATAAGGAATGGCTCCCGACCATCGGCATCAACGCGATCATCATCCTGCTCTATCTTCGTTTTCAGCTCGGCCTTTAGGCCGCAGCCTTACGGGGTGAGAGGGAAGGGGATGCCGGAAAGCTCCCCTTCCCCAAGCCTGCCCGCGTGCAGCCCATCCCTCCCCAAGGGGGGTTACCTGCCGCCCCCGTTCACAGCCTTTTCCAGCACGGCCTTCGGCATACGCCGATCCTGAAGAAGCGATAGGCCCGCAACGGTTCCGGCTTGCCGTACCCGGCCCCGCTCAACAGGTGATGCCCGCCTAGCGGATTGAGCCCGGCCCAGCCGTCAAAAAATCGTTGAAAAAAGCGGCCGGAGAAGCGAAAAGCTGCGGAGGGGCGATGGTGTTGTGCCGCGGCTCCCTTCAGGCACGGCGACCCGCTGCCCGCCCTCATCACGGGGAACGGGTTCTTGCCCGTCGAGCCTTTGGGCCGGGGCGGGCCTCTGCCCCCTTATTGCGGGGGAACGGGCGTGCTTCCCTTCAGGGGTGGCAGTCCGGGCAAACCCCGAACAGAAAGCACTCGTGATCTTCCACAAGAAACCCTGAGGGCGCGGCCTCCCGCTCGTTCAGGGCGCAGCCGGGCAGATCGTACACCCGGTTGCAGACCCGGCAGTGGAAATGATGGTGATGCCCCTTTCCCGTGCGTTCGTAGAGCGTGCCGAGGGAAGGATGGCATACCTGTTTGAGCCAGCCGTTTTCCAACAACAGCTTCACGTTGCGGTACACGGTGGCCTGATTGAGCGATTCCACCGCCATCCGTCCGGCCTCCAATATTTCCTCAATGCCGAGGGGCCGATCCAACTGGCAAAAAACCTGCTCAATCGCCGCCCGCTGTGATGTCTTCCGTTTCATTCCCTACACCTCATACGACTGGGCCGCCGGTGCGTGCATCCTCGCGGAAGGTTCCGGTATTCCTGCAACCCATGCGCGTATCAGCCGCTGTAATGCACATATTCCCGCAGTCCGCACAACCTCTTGACACCTTATCCGGCAAGCATTAATTGCAAATGCCTTCGCAATAGCAATAAGCCGTCCGCGCTTTTCCCGCAAGGAGCCCCCATGCGTAAAACCACCGCCGGAACCGTATGCCTCATAGTCCTTATGTTGCTGTGCGGCGCCGCCCTCGCCCAGCCCCGGATACTCGCCACCACCTTCCCCGTGTACCAGATTGTCCGCAACATCACGCAAAACGTGCCGGATGCGGAAGTCCGGCTCATGCTCCCTGCGCAGGCCGGATGCCCCCATGATTACGCCCTCACGCCGCAGGACATGGCCAAGCTCGCACAGGCCGACATCCTTGTCCTCAATGGGCTCGGCCTTGAAGCCTTCCTCGGTTCCCCTTCGGCACGCGCCAAAAAGGAAATCCATACCATCGACAGTTCCAAGGGCATCTCCGGGCTGCTCCCCTATACGGATAGGGAAGCGGCGCACGGGGAGCATGAGGGGCACCGTCATGGGGGGATGAACCCCCACCTGTTCGCCAGCCCGCGCATGGCTGCGCAGATGGCCCGTTCCATCGCGGGGCAGCTTGCCGATCTCGATCCCGCCAACGCCGCGTCCTACTGGGCCAACGCCGAAAACTACGCCCGGAAGCTCGACGCGCTGGCCGACGAATTCGCCGCGCTCGGCGGCAGGCTGAAAAACAACCGCATCATCACCCAGCACGGGGCATTCGATTATCTGGCGCGCGACATGGGGCTTGATGTGGCCGCGGTCATTCAGGCGGACGACACACAGGCGCCGTCCGCCTCCGATATGATGAAACTGATCAAGGTGATCCGCGGCCAGCAGGTTGGGGCCATCTTTACGGAACCGCAGTACCCGGACAAGGTCGCCGCCACCCTGTCCCGCGAAACCGGGGTCGCTACGGCAAAGCTCGACCCCGCCGCCACGGGCCCGGCCTCTGCGCCGCTGGACTATTACGAAAACACCATGCGCGCCAACCTGCACACGCTGGAGAGCACCCTTGGAACCAACTAACGCCGTCGCCTTCCGTGACGTATCCGTGCGCCGGAGCGGGCTCGCCATCCTTGAGCACGTCAACGCCACAGTCCCGCAGGGAAGCTGCACCGTCATCGTGGGCCCCAACGGTGCGGGCAAGACCACGCTCATCCTCGCCCTCATCGGCGAGATGCGCCACGGCGGGGCTATCGACATCATGCCGGGGCGGAATGGAAAATCCCTGCGGCTCGGCTATGTGCCGCAGCGCATCAGCATCGACCGGGGCATGCCGCTCACGGTCATGGAATTCCTCGTCATGGGCATCCAGAAGCGCCCGCTCTGGCTCGGCATCCGGCCCTCGCTGAAGGAACATTCGCTTGGGCTCCTCGCAATGGTCAAGGCGGAGCACCTCGCCTCCCGGCGGCTTGGCGATCTGTCCGGCGGCGAGATGCAGCGCGTCCTGCTGGCCCTTGCCTTACAGCAGGAACCGGAACTGCTTGTGCTCGACGAGCCCTCGGCCGGGGTGGATTTTCAGGGAGAGCACCTGTTCTGCGAGCTGCTGGACGAACTGCGCGCCGCCAAAGGGTTCACGCAGCTTATGGTCAGCCACGATCTCGGCATGGTCTTCCACCACGCCACGCACGTCATCTGCCTCAAACGGCATGTCTTCGCGGAAGGCACGCCCGACGAGGTGCTGACGCAGGAAAACCTTATGGCCCTGTTCGGCATGCACATGGGCCTCATCAACCCCCATGCCCCCGCCGAGGCCCAGCCAAAGGACAGCCATGTTTGATATCGAGCCGCTCTACCGCCTCGCCTCCCTGCTCCCCTTTGAGTGCCTACAGGCCGGGTTCATGCAGCAGGCCCTCACCGCCCTGATCCTGCTCGCGCCGATGGCGGCGACCATGGGCGTGCAGGTCGTCAGCTTCCGCATGGCCTTCTTTTCCGACGCGATCAGCCATTCCGCCTTCGCGGGCGTGGCGCTCGGCCTGATCTTTTCCATCAACCCGCATGTCGCCATGCCGGTTTTCGGCATCCTCGTCGGCCTCGGCATCATGGCGGTACAGCGGAACAGCGCCCTTTCCTCGGATACGATCATCGGCGTATTCTTCTCGGCGGTCATGGCCTTCGGCCTCGCCGTGGTCAGCCGGGACAACGCCGTGGCCCGTGATCTGCAACAATTCCTCTACGGCGACATCCTGACCATCACGGAAAACGACATCCGCTGGCTCATCGGCCTGTTCTTCGCGCTGGCGGCCTTTCAGATATGGGGCTACAACCGCCTGCTGTACATCGGCCTCAACCCCGTGGTCGCCAAGGCCCACCGCATCAAGGTGTTTTTCTGGCAATACCTTTTCGCCGGGCTGCTCGCGCTCGTCGTGATGTTCTCCGTCTGGGCCGTGGGCGTCCTGCTGGTGACGGCGCTGCTCATCGTGCCCGCAGCCACGGCCCGCAACCTCGCCCGCACAGCCGGGGGCATGTTCTGGTGGTCAATCCTCGTCAGCCTCACTTCCGCCGTAGCCGGGCTGGTGCTTTCCGCACAGGAATGGGCCGGGACAGCCACCGGAGCGACCGTTGTCCTCGTCTCCTGCGGCTGGTTCCTGCTGAGCGCCGTCCTCGCCGCCATACGGGGGGAGGGACGGCGGCAGTAAGCATTCGTGAACGCGCGTGCGGCACGCCTGCCGCAGCCGCTTCGGGGGCGGCCCGTGCGTCAACTCGTGGATGCGCGTGCGGTACGCCGGGAACCTTGCGCCTCATCCGGCAACGGCTTGCTTCCAATAGAAAAGCGCCCTCTTCCGAATCACGGAACAGGGCGCTTTTTGACGCGCCGGACGGGGATGCGCCTTTCACCGGCGGCCGCCAAGCTGACCGGGAAAGTCCGGGGTGCCGTACCCCTGTTTCTCAATCGTATGGAAACGCCTTCCGCATACCCCATCCAGCCGGGCGTCTTTGGGAAAGGCTGTGTCATAGAAAATGGCTGATGCTTTTTTCCAGCTCCAAAGGGATAACCGGCAAAATGCCTGAGCCGTGGATACCGCCAAGGGGAAAACCGGAGAAAAAGGCCGTATTTTCACCGCACTGTGGAGATGAAACAACCACATACTCTAACAAAGCCTTGGGAAATGCTGAGGGCGCCTCCCTGAAAAGGGAGATGCCTCAACATTACTTTCTGTTGATCATGTGCTCAGGGGCGAGGATGTCGTCGAGCTTCTCGCGGCTGAGGAGGTTTCGGGCGAGCACGATGTCGAGCACCGAGCCGCCGGTTTCGAGGGCTTCCTTGGCGATGGACGCGGAAGTTTCATAGCCGAGATAGGGATTCAGGGCCGTGATGATGCCGATGCTGTTCTCGACCATGCTGCGGCAGCGTTCCTTGTTCGCCGTAATGCCGCTCACGCAGCGATCCTGCAACGTCCGCATGGCCTGACGCAGGCGGTGGATGCCGTTCGCCAGCGAGAAGGCGATGATCGGCTCCATGACGTTCAGCTCAAGCTGCCCGGCTTCCGCCGCCATCGTGATGGTCACGTCCTTGCCGATGATGTCGAACGCCACCTGCGAAACCACTTCGGGGATGACCGGGTTGACCTTGCCCGGCATGATCGAGGAGCCGGGCTGCAGCCGGGGCAGGTTGATCTCATTGATGCCCGTGCGCGGGCCGGAGGACAGCAGGCGCAGGTCATTGCAGATCTTGGAGAGCTTGACCGCGATGCGCTTGAGCACGCCGGAAGTCTGCACATAGGCCCCGGTGTCCCACGTCGCCTCGATGAGGTTGGTGGACAGCACCACCGGAATCCCGCTGACGTCGGCGAGGGCCTTTGAAGCGGCTTCGGCATAGCCCTTGGGCGCGTTGATGCTTGTCCCGATGGCGGTCGCGCCGAGGTTGATTTCAAGCAGGAGCTTGCGGGATTCCTCGACGCGGAGGATGTCCTCGCCGATGGTCGTCGCGTACGCGCCGAACTCCTGGCCGAGCGTCATGGGCACGGCATCCTGCAACTGTGTGCGGCCCATCTTGATGACGTCCGAAAACTCTTCGGACTTGGCCCCGAACCCACGCTGGAGATAGGCCATATCGCCGGTCAGTTGGCCCAACATGCTGTACAGGGCGATGCGCAGGGCCGTGGGGTAGATGTCGTTGGTGGACTGCGAGCAGTTCACATGGTTGTTGGGGTGGCAGTATTCATATTCGCCCTTCTTGTGGCCCAACAGCTCAAGGGCGCGGTTGGCGATGACCTCGTTGGCGTTCATGTTGGTCGAAGTCCCCGCGCCGCCCTGAATGCAGTCCACGGGGAATTGATCGTGCAGCTTGCCCTCAATGATCTCGTCGCAGGCCGCACAGATGGCATCCCCGATTTCGCGGGGCAGCACGCCGCACCGCATGTTCGCAATGGCGGCGGCCTTCTTGACCAGGCCGAGCGCCCTGATAAGCTCCGGGAAGCTGGAGATGCTCACGCCGGAAATCGGGAAGTTCTCAACCGCCCGGTACGTCTGGATTCCATAATATGTATCGGCAGGGATGCACATTTCACCCAAAAAATCATGTTCGAGGCGAGGCATGGACGTTTCTCCTGTTTGGTGCGAATACTGAACGTGCCTTGACTATAAGAAACACCCAGCGGAACTGGCAATTGCCGATTTCGTATCGCGTCATGATCAAAAAGCATGGAGCCCCGCGTGGATCAGAAACTCCTTGAAGACTTCCTCAGCCTGTGCCGCCACAGAAGCTTTTCCCATGCGGCGCAGGAGCGCAACGTCACCCAGCCAGCCTTCAGCCGCCGCATCCGGGCGCTGGAGGAATGGCTCGGCGTGATCCTGTTCGACCGGACGGCCCTCCCCATCCGCCTCACGGCGCAGGGCGAACAGTTCCTGCCCGTGGCCCGCGACATCGTAGACCGCATGGCCGAAGCCCGGAGGGAATTCGCGGCCGGAAACCGTTCCGACGGCATCGTCCGCCTCATCAGCCTGCCGACCCTCTCCATCAACGTGCTCCCGGATCTCCTTTTCCGGGTGCGGCAGACGTGCGATCAGCTCCGTTTTGTGGTCAACCCGTTCCCGCAAAGCGTGGAAGAGCATTTCTGCGCCCTGATGGAACATCAGGTGGACATGCTGCTCACCTACAGGCTGGACGAGTATGAATCGGACAGCGAATTCCTGTCGCACATCGAATCCGCCGCCGTCGGCCGGGAACGCTTCCTCCCCGTCGTGGGAAGCGCCCTTGCGGAACGCCTTCCGAGCACATCCCCCTTGCCCTACCTTTCCTACAGCAATTTTTCCTTCGCCAACCGGATCATCCTTCCGCTCTGCGAAAAGACGCCCTGCGAACTCCAGTCCGTCTATGAAAGCAGCCTGAGCGAAGGCATCGTCAAAATGCTGGAAAAAGGCATCGGCATGGCATGGGTCCCGGAAACGCTGGTGAGCGAACAATTGAAGCGGGGCACCATCCGCCGCATATGGGAAGATCGCCCGGATCTCAGCGTGGAAGTGGACATCAAGCTCTATCGCAATAAAACCGTCCACCGGGCCGCCATCGAAACCTTCTGGAAAGCCATCCTCTCCTAGGAGCTGTCTCTAAATAAGTTCTCGACTTTTCGTCTTTCTGTTGTTTTGATGTCTGGCATGAGCAGACACGAT
>ENA-UEQE01003105-UEQE01003105.1-human-gut-metagenome-genome-assembly--contig:-NODE-3105-length-11003-cov-7.730643_pt1 | contig 11003 bp, 9 predicted proteins | sample MGYA00242934_ERZ507935 | MGnify/ENA primary metagenome ERZ507935 (study PRJEB26167, sample SAMN06115423) | human gut metagenome | host: Homo sapiens | place: China:Anhui | collected 2015-03-30 | study... | reverse complement strand
CTTGTCCTTCGCTTCCTCACGAAGGCGCAGGCCGAGCTCACGAAGCTGCTTCGCGGACACCACGTCCGGCGCGTTGGTCATGAGGCAGGTGGCCTTCTGCGTCTTGGGGAAGGCGATGACGTCACGGATGGACGGCGAATCGGACATCAGCATGATCAGGCGATCCAAGCCGAAGGCGATGCCGCCGTGCGGCGGGGCCCCATGCTCAAGCGCCTGAATGAAATAACCGAACTGCGATTCGTAGGATTCCTTGGAAAAGCCGAGGGCTTCAAACATCTTGCGCTGCACGGCCGCTTCGTGGATACGGATGGAGCCGCCGCCCACTTCGTTGCCGTTCAGCACCATGTCATAGGCGCGGGCCTTGGTGGAGGCGGGATCGGACACCATCTTCTCCAGATCGCCGTCCTTGGGCGCGGTGAAGGGATGGTGGCAGGCCACATAACGTTTTTCCTCCTCGCTGTACTCATACAGCGGGAAGTCCGTCACCCACAGGAAGTTCCAAGCGTTTTCGGGAATCAGGCCGAGCTTTTCGCCAAGATGCACGCGGAGGTTGCCGAGCGCGGCGTTCACCATGCCGGGCTCGCCGGCCTGGAAGAACACGATGTCGCCCACGGAAAGGCCGAGGGCTTCGGCGAGGCCGGCGCGTTCCTCATCGGACAGGAACTTGGCGATGGGCGACTGCCATTCGTTCTCGCGGATCTTGATCCACGCAAGCCCCTGCGCGCCGTAGATTTTCACGAACTCGGTGAGCTCGTCGATCTCCTTGCGGGTCAGGCTTTCGCCACCGGGCACGCGCATGGCCTTCACCAGCTTGGCTGAGGCGAACAGCTTGAAGCCGGAGTTGCTGACGATGGAGGTCACGTCCTGAAGCTCAAGGCCGAAACGGGTGTCGGGCTTGTCCACGCCGTAGCGGGACATGGCCTCGTCCCACGTCATGCGGGGGAACGGGGCGGGAATGTCCACACCGAGCGCTTCCTTGAATACGCGGATCATGAGGCCTTCGGCCATGTCCATGACCTGCTTTTCGTCGGCGAAGCTCATTTCAATGTCGACCTGCGTGAATTCCGGCTGACGGTCGGCACGGAGGTCTTCGTCACGGAAGCAGCGCGCGATCTGGAAATAACGGTCGAGCCCGGCGATCATGCAGAACTGCTTGAACTGCTGCGGCGACTGCGGCAGGGCGTAGAACTGGCCGTGGTTCAGGCGCGAAGGAACGAGATAGTCGCGCGCGCCTTCGGGGGTCGACTTGGTGAGGATGGGCGTTTCCACTTCAAGGAAGCCCTGCGAGGCCAGCTCATTGCGGATGGCCATAGCGGTACGGCTGCGCAGCGCGAGGTTGCGGGCCATGCGCGGGCGGCGCAGGTCGAGGTAGCGCCACTGGAGGCGGAGGTTTTCGCCAGCCTCCACGCGATCCTCAATCTGGAAGGGCGGGGTCTTGGACGTGTTCAGCAGCTTCCATTCACTGACCACGACTTCCACTTCGCCGGTCTTGAGGTTGGGATTGACCATACCTTCCGGGCGGGGGCGCACCTTGCCCTTCATGGCAAGCACATATTCCGAACGCAGCGCACCGGCCTTTTCGTGGGCTTCGGGGGCGTATTCGGGGCTGAAAACGATCTGCGTCAGGCCGAAACGGTCACGCAAGTCCACAAAAATCAGGCCGCCGTGGTCACGCCGGTACTGCACCCAACCCATGAGGCAGACTTCCGCCCCGTTGTCGGCCCCGGTCAACTCTCCGCACGTGTGGGTGCGCGTCCAGCCGCCAAGCGGCTGGCAGGCGACCGACAGTTCCTTCTGTTCTTCGCTCATACCAAACATTCCTTTACAAGCTATTTCTGAAGCCGGGCCACAACATCGGCAAACGCCACGGAAGCCTGTTCGCCGCTGTCCATATCCTTGAGCATGACCGTTTGGGCGGCGAGCTCGTCTTCACCAATGAGGAGGCAGAAGCGCGCGCCGGACTTTCCGGCCTGACGCATAGCGCTCTTGACGCTGCGGGAAGAAAAGCCCATTTCGCCGCGGAACCCCGCATCGCGCAGGGCCTGCGTCAGCCCGTAGGCGGCGTCGCGGGCGGCGTCGGTCAGCACGACCGTAAAGAAATCGGGGCGGGCGGCTCCCGCTTCCGGCTGGGGAAGCAGCAGCGCGAGGCGTTCCATGCCGCAAGCGAAACCAAGGCCGGAGACGTTGGGGCCGCCGAGCTGTTTGACGAGGCCGTCATAACGCCCGCCGCCGGCCACGGTGCCCTGTGCGCCGATCTGGTCGGACACGATTTCAAAGGTGGTGCGGGTGTAGTAGTCCAGCCCGCGCACCAGCCGGTGGTTGATCACGTAGGGCACCTTTTCGGCGTCCAGCAGGCGGCGCACCGTATCGAAATGCGCGGCGCAGTCGGGGCAGTTGTGATCCAGAATCTTGGGCGCTTCGGCGGTGTGCTCCTTGCACGAGGGAACCTTGCAGTCCAGCACGCGCAGGGGGTTGGTCACCATGCGGCGGCGGCAGTCTTCGCACAGGGCGCTCTCATCCAGCTCGGAGAGCCACTTGCGCAGCGTCTCGCGGTAGGCGGGGCGGCATGTGGGGCAGCCCAGCGAATTGAGCTGGAGGCTCAACCCCTTGAGGCCCAACGCTTCGAGGAAGCGCATGGCCATCGTGACCAGTTCGGCGTCCGCGTAGGGTTCGGAAGGCCCAAGGCATTCGCAGTTGATCTGGTGGAACTGCCGCATACGGCCCTTCTGGGGGCGCTCGTAGCGGAACATGGGCCCGATGGTAAACAGCTTGGTTACGGCGTCGCCGCTCCGTCCGCTTTCGATATACGCACGCATGACCCCGGCGGTCGCTTCGGGGCGCAAGGTCAGGGAACGGCCCTTACGGTCGGGGAAGGTATACATTTCCTTCTGAACCACATCGGTTTCCGTCCCGATGCCCCGGCAGAAAAGTTCCGTCCGCTCAAGGATGGGGGTGCGCAGTTCGGTAAAGCCGTAACGGGAAAAGGTTTCCCGCGCTACGGCTTCCATATGGGTGAAAGCGTCGCTGTCTGGGGAAAACAAATCGGCGAAGCCTTTGATCGCGGTAACATTATCGCTCATGGCCTGTACTCGTGGTTCGGTGTGACGTTGGGATCGGATGGGCGTCCGAACGAAACAGGATAGAGCAATCGCAGGCCGTTGTCAAAAAAGGACGGCCCGAAGCCCACATATCTTCCCCTCCCTTTTGCCGCCTCCGGTCACGCAACGGGCATGAGGCCGCTCCGTTACACGTTCCAGCCGGAACCTCCGGCTATCCATGCAGCCATGCAGCCTTTCGGGCTTGCTGCCCTTGAGTTTTGCCCCACCGGTTACACATGCAGCCATTACAGGCAGCCAGACCTACCGTCCGCCGGATATGCTCCCCTCCGGTTCCAGATGCAGCCACGCAGATGGCGTGCCCCTGAAGAGGAAAGGGCCTCCTGTTACGGATGCAGCCATGCTGCGAGGCCGAACAGGACGGACGACAGCAGCAGGGACAGCGCTGCGGCGGCGGAACAGCAAGGAACCATCAGGCAGCCAACGAACCCCGCCAGTACAAGCGATTCCCGCGCCCGGCGGCCTCCCGCCCCGCTCCTCCGGGAGAAAAATGCCTTGAAGACACAGTCGAAGGGCCACAAAACCGCCCCGAACAAAACCGGAAAACAGCGTTTCACCGCTCCCCCAAAGAACTCCACACGCGGCCCCCTCCGGGCCCCGTGAAGCCAAAGGATCCGGCAAGGCCGAGCGCCAGCCGGAACGCCGCCGCACCCGAAACGAAGGCAATGAGCAGGTTCTCCAGCGTAACCATCCTCCAGCGTTCCATAAATACGGCAAGGCAACATGCCGCAAGCGGAGGCAGCAGATCCGCCGGGCCAAGGCAAGCGTCCACCGCCGTTTCCCGCCCGCTACATGGCAAGAATCCCGCGAATGGCGTTCACAAGGATAAAACCGCCGCAGAAGATGCAGACCCATGCGACCATCTTGCGGAGCTTCATGGTGTCCATACGGTTGGCCATGTACACGCCGAGGAGGATGCCGAGGATCTGGATGACGATCATCAGCGCCCCGACCTTGTAGTCAATGGCCCCGTGCAGGAAATTGGCGACGGTGCCGGAAAGGGCGACCGGCACGGAATAGACCTGCCCCGCCCCGATGGCGATGAGCGGCGGGAAGCCGAGCGCGATCATGATCGGCACGGAGAGCACAGGCCCGCCCGCGCCCGTCAGCCCGGCGACGAAGCCCACGCCGCTGCCGACGGCGAACAGCACCCAAAAGCGCGACCGCCGCCCCTCTTCCATAAAGGAAAAACGCCGCCCCTTCACCGGGCAGAACACCAGCGCGCCCGCCAGCAGGATCAGCAGGGCAAGGATGAGATTCAGGTACGGCGCGGCGGTGAGGGCCTTCACGTCAGCCCCCACATACGTAAACAGGAACCCGCCGATGCAAATGGGGATCGTCGCCTTCCAGTCCACATGGCCGAGCCTGATGTACAGCCAACTGCACAGGCTGGTCGTGAAAATGAACGTAAACAGGGTAGTCCCCATCGCCACATGGCTGCCCAGCCCGGCAAGGTAGACAAGAGCCGGAATCAGGATGATCCCCCCCATGCCGGTACACCCGACAAGAAACCCGACGATGAAGCCAACGATGATCATCATTCCCATCAACATGGACGTGCTCCTTCCTTTACCGGGAAGCCTTCCCCTCCCAGCATGACAAAGCCGCACCACCCCTTGGCGGTACGGCATCCTTTCCGCGTCAGGCCCTGCTTATGCTTCCGAAGGGCTCCCCGCCCTCGCCAGCAGGAACGCCGCTTTCTCGGCGCGGGGGCGCTGCTTCACCTCCCACTCCAGACGGCACGCGGAAGAGGCGTCCGGCTGCGCCACGCAGCACACCAGCTCGACGGGGCGGCGCGCCCGCGTATACTTCGCACCGCGGCTTCCCGCGTTGTGCTCCTTCAGCCGCCGCCCCATGTCCGTCGTCACCCCGCAGTACAAGGTGGCGTCGGCGCATCGGAGCAGATAGACATACCACATGGCTTCCCCTCGTACGGAGGCCCCCATGCAACAGCCTCTTCCCGCTAAAAAACAGCCCTTCAAACGTGTTCCGAACCCAGCCCGGAAGCTCCACGCGGGGCATCCCGGATTCAATCCCGCCCCCAAAGGGAAGCGCACGCTTCTTTCCCGGATTTTTTCCGTACGAGGCCGTATCGTTGTCTTACATTTAACTATTTGAAACTATTGAAAACAATATTTTACAATCTGAAAATAATTAAAATAGTTTCAACAGATTATATCCAATTGACGACACGGCCTAGGCAATGGGGCGTACCGGGCGGACTCTCGGAATGCCGAACAGGATGGCGAATACGGCGGCCACCGCGAGCAGCATGCAGTACCAGTTGTTTCCGGCAATGGACAGGGGCGAAAGCTTCGCAATGGAACCGGCCAGCAGCAACTGCGCCCCATAAGGGATGAGCCCCTGCACGACGCATGAGAAAATATCAAGTAAGCTGGCGCTGCGCCGCCTGTCAACTCCGTTCGAGACAGCGATTTCGTGCGCCACCTTGCCCGTCAGGATGATGGCCACCGTATTGTTCGCCGTGCACAGATTGGCAAGCAATACCAGCAGGCTGATGCAGCATTCGCCCGCCTTCACCGGGGACTCGGCGGAGAGCTTCCGGGCCAGCCCGTTCACACGCTCCAGCAGCCAACTGATGCCGCCGTGGTAACGCATGAGCTCCCCAAGGCCGCCCACCAGCATGGAAAGCACCATGATCTCGTTCATGCCCACAAAACCGCTGTAAATGTCCTTGCACCACCGGATGGGCGTATAGCCGTCTACGGAGGCAATGCCCACCGCGCCGGTAAACACGATGCCCGCCAGCAGCACGATGAACACGTTCACGCCCGCGAGCGCCATGACCAGAATGGCGAGATACGGGATCACGCGGATAAACTGATACTCCTCATGCCTGACCACCTGCCCCGAAGCCCCGGCGAACCACAGCAGGGCCAGCGTGACGAGCGCGGCGGGCAGGGCGATGAGCAGGTTCATGCGGAACTTGTCCTTCATCTCGCAGCCCTGCGTGCGGGTGGCGGCAATGGTCGTATCCGAGATCATGGACAGGTTGTCCCCGAACATGGCCCCGCTCATGACCACGCCGAGAAGCAAGGCCAGCGGGATGTCAGTCTGTTCGCCCACGCCCACCGCAATGGGCGCGATGGCGGCCACGGTTCCCATGCTGGTGCCCATCGCCGTGGAAATGAACGCCCCGATGAGGAACAGGCCCGGCAGGATCATGGACGGGGGCAGCAGCGAGAGCCCGAAATTGACCGTGGCCTTCACCCCGCCGATGGCCGAAGCCACGGATGCGAACCCGCCCGCAAGCAGGAAGATCATGCACATGGTAATGATGTTGATTTCACCCACGCCCGAAAGGAACACGCCGATCTTTTTGTTCAGATCGTCCTTGCCCTGAAGGATGGCGAGCACGATGGCGGGGATGATCGCCACCGTCGCGGAAAGCTGATAGAACGGCATATCCGTCCCGGCTACGGTCAGGGCTATGCCCGTCCCAATGAACAGGGCAAGAAAGACGATCATGGGCAGCAGCGCCCTGAAGTTGGCTTTTTCGGACATGGGACACGCTCCGCGGCAGGTCTCGGTTTGGGAAAGGCCCGGTTTGGGCAAACGACGGGCGTTCAGCTTATATCAATGTATGCAGATAAACAATGCCCAATCCGTCCCTCCCCGTCCCTGCCCCCTTGTCGGCGGGAACGGCTTTACGCTACACTTACGGCATGGAGACGAACCGCCCATGAAATCCTGCCGGCTCACCGAGGTCAAAAGCTACAATGTCCCGTTCGCCAGACTGCCGCGCCCGGTGTTCTGGTTCAACGACTCGTTTGAGGCGGGCACATGGAGCGACCTGCACCGGCATGAGCACTGGGGCGAGCTGGCGTTCATGCGCTCAGGATACATGGTCATCTGCACCGAACTCGGCAACTATGCCGCGCCGCCGCAGAGGGCCGTCTGGATACCTCCCGGCCTGACCCACGAATGGTACATCCCGGAACCGTCCGTGGACAACGCCCTGTACATCATGCCCCACGTCCTGCCTCCCGGCCCCCGGTTCCAGCGTTACCACGCCATGGAGGTTTCGCCCCTCGTCCGCGAGCTCATCCATGCCCTCGCCCCGCAGCCCTGCGACTATGAGGAGCCCGGCCCCGTGGCCCGGATGGTCTCCGTCCTGCTCGACCAGCTCCCCCTGCTCCCCGAAGTGGGCTTTCCCCTCCCCATGCCCCGCGACCGCCGCCTCGTCGCCCTGTGCACCGCCCTCCTCAACGAGCCGGACTCCCCGGAAACGATCCGCGAATGGTGCACGCGCCTCGGCATGTCCGAACGCACCCTCGCCCGCCTGTTCCAGCGCCAGACCGGGGAATCCTTCGGGCGCTGGCGCCAGCGCATCCGCCTGCACCACGCCCGCGCCCAGCTTGAAGCGGGGGAAAGCGTCACCGCCGTGGCCCTCAACTGCGGCTATGCCTCCGTTTCCGCGTTCATCGCCGCCTTCAAGAAGCTCTTCGGACGCACGCCGGGCCAGCTCGCCCGCTGACGCGCACGCCGCTCTCCCGCCCCTTCGGGGCAGCCATCTCCCCACGCCCGCACTCCAACGCCCGCCTCCAGCCCACCGTGTCCACGCGGTATCTGCCGGATGTGGGGACTCAAGTATTATGCCTGTCCATCCCACCGCGCCTGCGCAGGCATCCTCGCCAACAATGCCGACTTCCCAATGATGCCAACGGATTCATACCCCTTGATTGATGCCGTGTTACGCCCATTGATTCCCTTGAGCCCTTCCAAGGCATTTGCTGGTGAGCCCAATGACGAAAAGCTGCGTCATAAAAAGGCTGATGCCTTGTTTCTTAGGCTGTGTCGCCATGCTACTTATAATTATTTGAAATCATTAAAATAATCTTTTTTCGTAACTTGAAAAATAGTTAGATAATTTCAATAGATTATATCTAATTGACGACACAAGCTAAAAAAATAGGTGTGTTATAGAAAATGGTTGATGCTTTTTTCTTGAAGCTCCAAAGGAATAACCGGCAAAATGCCTCAGCCGTGGATCCCGCCAAGGGGAAAACCGGAAAAAAAGGCTGTATTTTCATTGCATTGTGGAGATGAAACAACCATAAACTATAACAGAGCCTTTCGGAAAATACGGGGCAAAGGGGCCCCGAACGGTTTCTCCACACACGTCCGTACAGGGCCTTCCATAGGGAAACGCCGCGGGCTTACCTCATCGCCAGTTCCAGAAAACGATCCATATCAAGGATGTATACCTCGTCCTTGGCATACGGCCCGATGATGGATTCCTTCTCCAGTTCGCGCAGCGCCTTGTTCAGGGTCACACGGTGAACGCCGAGCAGGTTCGCCAGTTCCTGTTGGTTCAGGCCCGGCGAAACGCACGGCGCGTTGTCTCCGTCCCGCACCCGCAGCCGTAGGAACCGGCAGATGCGCGAGGGCAGCTCCTCAAGGCTCAGGCTGACCGACTGATTGCACAGCACGCGGACCTTGGAGGCCAGCGATTGCAGCAGTGCCAGCGTCAGTTCCGGGTAGTGGGGGATGATCTCGTGCCGTACGCAATCCTGTGAAAAAGCGTACACTACGCAGTCCGTTGCCGCTACGATGGAACTGTGCGCGGGCACCTCGTCGAAAAATGGGGTTTCGCCCGTGACGCCCCCCGCGGTCATGCACATGAGGATTTTTTCCCGACCGTCCAGCGTCGTCCGCATCAGCCGCACTTCGCCCTGATACAGAAAATACAGGTACGCGCCCTCTTGCCCGCCGTGCATGATCTCGGATCCCTTGTGGAAGATCAGGCGGTTGCCGAGATGGAGCACCTGCCGCCACACGCCCGCTTCGGGGGGAATGTGGGTAAATTCTATCAGTTTCGCTTCGTTCGTCTCCACATCTGCTCCTTGTCTGCGGCTCACCTCCCCCTTTACGGATATGCCCATTGTCACTCAGGGGAAAGCATTTTTACAACAGCAGATTATACACTCTTTTGCGCTACAGCAACGCATTTCCTTCCTGCCGTACCGGTCTTTTTCGACGTTGGGGCGATAAAAAAACGTTTCTTTGAGAAAAATGTAGCAACCGTTACATCATGCCTTTCCCCTTCCCGTTAGAGTCTCCTTAAGTTTTCAGTCAACCCTCTGAAGGAGAAGAGGCATGAGTTCGCCAACCCTGGGAGCACGCGGAACGCTGGCAGTGAAGTGGATCATATCCATTGCGATCCCCATTATCGTCTATTTCCTCATTCCCATAGACGGTCAGGCCGTTACGTATGAGATGGCCATGTTCCTCGCCATCACTACGTGGGCGGTCTGCATGTGGGCGATGGACGCCATGAACGAAGTCGCCGTGGGGCTTGTCCTCCCGGTGCTGTACATCGTCCTGTGCGGCGTGAAACAGCAGGTGGTGTATTCGCCGTGGCTCTCGGAAGTGCCCATCATCGTCATCGGCGGGTTCGCGCTCGGCAAGATTCTCCAGGAAACGGGCCTCGGCAAGCGCATCGGCCTGGCCTGCGTGCGCTGTATGGGCGGCAGCTTCGTCGGCACCCTCATTGGTATCACCCTCGCCGTTTCCATCGTCGCCCCGCTCGTTCCGGCCATCACCGGCAAGGCCGCGATCTTCTGCGCCATCGGCATCAGCCTGTGCGACGCGCTGGACTTCAAGCCCAAGAGCCGCGAAGCCACCGCCGTCATCCTGACCTGCTGCCTCGCCGTGGCCTCGACCAAGCTGTGCTACCTTACCGGCGGCGCGGATCTCGTGCTCGGCATGGGGCTCCTGCACAAGGTTTCCGGCATCAACACCGCCTGGATGGAGTACGCGATCCACAACTTTCTGCCGGGCATGCTCTATACCGCCATGTCCGTCGGCCTCGTGATGCTCATCCTGCCTTCCAGAGTGGATCGGCAGGCCCTGCGCGCGACCCTTCAGATCAAGTATCAGGAACTCGGCCCGGTCACGCCCGAACAGAAGCGCGCCGCCCTGCTCATGCTCGCCACCCTCATCCTGCTCGCTACAGACAAACTGCACGGGGTGGCCGCCGGTCTGGTGCTCATCGGGATCACCTTCGTGGCCTTCCTGCCCGGCGTCCGGCTGCTCGACGGCCCCAAGTTCAGCAAGATCAACTTCGCGCCCCTGTTCTTCATCATGGGCTGCATGACCATCGGCAGCGCGGGCGGCTTTCTCAAGGTCACCGGCTGGATCGCCGGCATCACCCTGCCTTATCTGCACGGCATGAGCGATACCCTCGCGGGGCTCGCGGCCTATATCCTCGGCGCGGGAGCCAACTTCCTCCTGACCCCGCTCGCCGCGACCACGACCATGACCTCGCCGCTCGTGGAACTCGGCATGCAGATGAAGATGGATCCGCGCGTGTTGTTCTATTCCTTCCAGTACGGCCTCGACAACTACATCTTTCCCTATGAATACGCTGTCATCCTGTATTTCTTCAGTTCCGGCTACATGCTGTTCAAGGACATGCTCAAGGTGCTCGCGGCCCGCATGATCCTGACCGGCGTATTCCTGTTCTTCATCGCCATCCCCTTCTGGAAGATGGTCTTGTAACGTCCTTCAGGGGAGCAGGGAAGGGGTTCCTGTTCCCCACGCCAACACCAGCCCCCTAGGGAGGGGGAGAGGAGAAAACGGTATGTGCAAGCTCACCTCACTGGCTACGGCCCTGTTGTCCCTGTTCCTGCTTTGGGCCCCGGCGAACGCCTACGAGGCCATCAACGGCCCGCTCGGCCTGCTGTCCTACGACAAGGCGAAAGCCTACGATGGCTATACGCTGTTCACGCCCCACACCAAGGTATCCTCGTGGATTGTGGACAAGGTTCCGAATCCCGGCAGCAAGACCACTTATCTCATCGACATGGAAGGCAACGTCGTCCACACATGGAAACACGACAACGCCGCCTTCTACGCGGAACT
>ENA-UEQE01003090-UEQE01003090.1-human-gut-metagenome-genome-assembly--contig:-NODE-3090-length-11059-cov-3.120925_pt1 | contig 11059 bp, 12 predicted proteins | sample MGYA00242934_ERZ507935 | MGnify/ENA primary metagenome ERZ507935 (study PRJEB26167, sample SAMN06115423) | human gut metagenome | host: Homo sapiens | place: China:Anhui | collected 2015-03-30... | reverse complement strand
CCGTCTGCTGCGGCCAGTTCTTCTCCGGAAAGATCCATGCAGAGGACCCGGGCAGACAAGCCCTGCACCGGCTCCTCTTTCAACACGGTCTCCGCCTGTCGAATGGTTTTTAAAGTTGTTTCGGCATTCAAAAGCAGATACTCGCACAGCCGGTAGCTTGCTTTACGGGGCAGGCCACGCTCGGCTTCCGTCAGAGCCGTTTGCAGGGTGTTTCCCCGCCCCGTGCAGAGCTGTACCCTTGCGGCGGCATCAGAGGCATCGGCGGCGGCTTCCGGAAACTGGTAGAGCAGACCCACTGTCCAACTCTGTGCCACCACTGTGGGAGGAGTCAGGAGCAGGGCACGCACCATGCTTTTCTCGGTGTTCTCTGCCCGCAAAAATCCCCCGCACCAGAGCACCAGCACCCCTGCCGCCAGCCACCGGAGGGCACGCTGTTGGCCCGTCATGCGTTTTCCTCCGCAGGCGCAGCCATGCCCCACAGCCGCCCGGCCAATTGACGCACCACCTGCACCAGCACGCAGAACCGGAACATTGCCGCTGCTAACCAGACCAGCAGCACAAGGGCATCAAACCGGGAGATGCTGCCCAGCCTGCCCGCCCGCAAAAGCTCGATGCCGGGCAGGGCATTCCCCGCCCCAAACACCAGTTCCGTGCAGAGCACAAAGCTGCCAGCCAGTATAAAAGCTTTCACCGGAAGCCAGACAGCGCACCGCACCTGCTTTGCCGGGCAGAACAGCGGCAGGGCAAAGTATTCCGGATACAGAGGCAGGATAATCGTTTGAGCATCAGCTTGCATCATCAGACTTTCCCAGTGGAACTGGCCATTCAGCCCCAGCAGGCAGAGCAAACCCGCCAGCGCCGCCGCCCAGCACAGGATCGGTGCACAACGGACCAGTACGGCAGGTTCCAGCTTCCATCCTGCCCAGAGCATCAGCGGGAGAAGCCCCAGCATGGCCATGGAAGAAAAATTCTCCCAGCAAAGCTCCTGCGCCTGACGGAAGGTCTCCATAGCCTCCCAGACAAACCAGAGTCCCAGCCCGCCGCAGACTATCCGGGAACGCAAGTCTGTACCCAAAAAACTGTCTGCACGCTGCTCTGCCCCGGCTGTCAGGGCGGTGATCAGAACCAGCGCCAGTGCCATGGGCAGGCCGCGCAGCAGAAAACTGCGGGCTGTTACAGGCGCACCCGTCTGTAACACGCACAGAGCGAACTCTGCTGTGAGCACACTCAAGGTCAGTGTTTTTTCAGAGAAACAGGATCGTTCCAACTTCAACCACCTCGTTTTTGCCAAATGGTAAAGGGCTGCCGGGAAAGTTTTGGGTAGCTTCGCCGGGTCACACCGTCTGGCGAGAGCGGCACCTCGGGAAATACGGCATCCCGCAGGTAGGGCACACCCAGCGCCGAGACCCGGGTCAGCCCAAATAACACGCCCAGTGCGCAGGCGGCAAGTCCCACCGGGCCAGCCACCCCTGCTGCCAGCAGCACCACCAGCCGCAGAACGGTTGCCACCTCATACAGCGAGGGCGTGACGAACACCGCAATGGACGCGGCAGCGGCGGTCAGGATGACCGGTGTGCTCATCAATCCGGCGGCAATGGCGGCATCCCCGATGATGAGGGCAGCGATCAGGCTGACAGAGTGCCCCAGGGTCTGGGGCATCCGCAGGCCAGCCTCCCGGATGATCTCCAGCATCAGAATCACCAAAAGCATTTCCCCAAACAGCGGCAGCGGCGTTGCCTGCTCGGCGGCCTCAATTTTGAACAGCAGCTGGGGCGGCAGGAGTTCTGGCAGGTAGACCGCCCAGCAGACGAACACGCCCGGCAGGAAAATGCTCAGGTAGAATGAGATATATTTCAGCACCCGCAGAAAGGATGCAAAATAGGCCGTTCCTGCATAGTCATCCAGGCATTCAAAGTTTTCGCAGAACAGGGTAGGCAGGATCAGCGCTGAGGGGCTGCCATTGACCAGAATGACGAATTTCCCCTCCCGCAGCTTTGCCGCTGCCACAATAGGCCGTTCGGTATAGCGCACAGGAGCAAAGGTTCGGATCTTACAGGGAAAGAGCCATGGCACAAAGTAGCTGGAATCCAAAAGCAGCTGCGGCCTGGCCCGCTGTAAAGTCTGCCGCACCTTTTGCACCGCTTTTGGGTCTGCCGTATCCCGGCAGTAACAGAGAGCATACTCCGTTTTCATCTCACAATCGGCCTGATCGATCTCAATGACCAGAGCATCATTGCGGAAGCACCGCCGCAGCAAGCTGGTATTCACCCGGAGCAGATCCGCAAAGCCTTCCCGGGAGCCGCGGAGATTTCCCTCCCCTGCCGGTTCATCCACCGAGCGGGCGTTCAGGCTCTGCACCGAAAAGGCGATGCCTTTTGCACATCCGTCCAGCAAAAGCACTGCCATGCCCGCCGTCAGCCGCCGGATCAGGGCATCCCAGTCCTCCACAGGGGCAGGCTCTGCGGGCAGTGCGGAGTGCTCAAACAACAGCGCAAACACCTGTTCCCCGGTCAGCTGTTCTGCCGGGCCGGGCGGTGTGCGGCGGCTGGCGGCATCCAGCAGCAGCTGCCACAGCCCTTTCAGGCTGGCCATTCCATCAAACAGAACGATGGCTCCTTTGCAGTGGTAAAGCTCAAGCTCCTTCGCATAAAAATCTGCCGATCGGCCAAACCTAGCGTTGAGCTCCGCAAGGTTTGCCGCCAGATGGCTGGAAAGCTGTTCCATTTTGCCGCCCCCTTTCTGGTAGCTTGTCCGCCGGGGCGGCGGTTATACGCTGGGAGGTGTTCCGGTTTGAAACTCTTGATCTTCCGTACCATCCTGATCTATCTCTGCGTCCTGTTTGCCATGCGGCTGATGGGCAAACGTCAGCTGGGGGAACTACAGCCTGAGGAACTGGTGTCCACCATCCTCATCTCCAATCTGGCTTCCATCTCCATTGAATCCGAAGAAGTACCGGTCACAGCCAGCCTGATTCCCCTCTTTCTCATTGCGGCGCTGGAGCTTCTTGGGTCGATCCTCAGCTTCAGGAGCCAGCGCTTTTTCAACCTGATGTCCGGGCGGCCCAAAACGGTCATCCTGAATGGTAAGATCGATCAGAACGCCCTGCGCACCCTGCGGCTGACTGCCGCCGATCTGATGGAGGCGCTGCGCGGCAAAGATGTGTTCGACCCCCGGGATGTCTCCTATGCGGTCGTGGAGACCAACGGCAGTCTCTCGGTGGCTCTGCGCCCGGAAAAGGAACCGGCCACCCTCGCCGACCTTGGGGCAAGGGTACAGCGGGCACAGGCCACCATCCCCTTTGTGCTGGACGGGCAGGTACTTGCCGAAAACCTGACCACCTGCGGCAAGGATGCCGCCTGGCTGGAACGCACCGCACAGGCCAACAGCCTGCTTCTGGAAGAGATCCTGATCCTGGCGGGCAACGATACCGAGGATTATTTTCTGCTGAAAAAGGAGCCTCGTCAAACGGCGGGGCTCCGGCAAGGGGGTGCGGCATGAAACGTATTTATGTCTGCATTGGTATCGTAGTCCTGCTGCTGGCGGCAGCCTTTTACAGCAGCTTCCGGGTACAGCAATTCGCCGAGGATATCTCCGATGACATCGACACCGCCATGGAGGATATCCGGAACAGCGATCTGACCGGTGCGCGGCAGGCACTGGCCGAAGGAGCCGAGCTCTGCGACACCATGCGGGAGGGCATGAACCACCTGCTCCGCACGCAGGACTTCACGGAGCTGGAAGCCGCCCTGCGCGCCGCCGATGGCCATCTGGAACTGAATGCACCCGAGGAAGCCTTCGGGGAACTGCGCCGGGCGCAGGTTCAGGTAGAGACCCTGGCCTGGCTCTCCCATCGCATTCTCTGAGGGTATTTGTACTGAGCTGAACAGTTGAGGTGAGCACAACAAAAAGCCAGGCTTTCTCGTGAAGTTCACGAAAAAGTCTGGCTTTTAACGCTGGAACCTTAGTTTTTCTCTTTGCGGTAGCCCATCAGTTTTTTCAGCTCCGTGAAAAAGCTCTCGACATCGGCAAACTGCTGGTAGACCGAAGCAAAGCGGACATAGGCCACTTCATCGATCTTTTTCAGCTCCTGCATGGTCAGTTCACCAATGCGCACACTGGACACCTCGCGGTCATAGGAGCTCATCAGGCTCTGCTCAATGCTGCTGACAGCCCGTTCCAGTGCATCGTAGCTCACCGGGCGCTTGGCGCAGGCCCGCAGCATTGCGTTGAGCAGCTTCTGACGATCAAAAGGCTCACGGGAGTTATCCTTTTTGATGACGATCAGCGGGACGGTCTCCACCACTTCATAGGTCGTAAACCGCATGCGGCAGCGCAGACACTCGCGGCGGCGGCGGATCCGCTCACCGTCTTCGGTCGGGCGGGAATCGATGACCTTGGATTCCTCATCGCCGCAATAGGGACATTTCATAAATCGTTCCTCCTGATGTTGGTTCTTGGCCTGTCGGGCAAAACACGGTCAGGCTTTTTTGGTTTCAGCCTTTTTGCTCTTGCGGTCGTTCCACAGTACCCAGGCGGAGGTGGAAACACAGAGCGAGGTATACACGCCGCTCAACATACCCATCATCAGCGGGAATGCAAAGGTAAAGATGCTGTCCAGGCCATACAGCTTGGAGACCACGCACATCACACCCAGTGCCATTACAGTGGTCACCGTAGTGATGATGGTACGGCGGGCAGACTGGTTGACCGAGTGGTTGACCAGCTCCTCGAACGAGGTCTTTTTCCCCATCAGGGCACGGTTCTCGCGGATGCGGTCATAGACCACAACCGTATCGTTGATCGAGTAGCCCAGAATGGTCAGCATGGCGGCAATAAAGTTGCCGTCCAGCGGGGCGCGCAGCAGCACAAAGGTGCCAAACACCACCATCAGGTCGTTCAGCAGGGCCAGCACAGCCATCAGGCCGCCGGTCATGCCGCCGATCTTCTTGAAACGGAAGCCGATATACAGCAGGATGAGCAGCAGGGAGAACACCACAGCCACCAGACTCTTCTGCCGGAGTTGTTCAGCGCCTCATAGGCCAGACCGCCGGTCATGGCGCCGTCGCCGATCACAGCAATCACCTTGCCCTTTTCGCCCCGCAGCGCTTTTGCCTTAGCCAAACCAATGGCTTGGGAAATAGCCGTAGAACTGTGGCCGGAAGAAAAAATATCGTGCTCGCTCTCGTCCGGTCGGGTAAAGCCGCTGATGCCGCCCTCGGTGCGCAGGGTAACAAAATCATCCTTGCGTCCGGTGAGGATCTTGTGGGTATAGCACTGGTGACCCACATCAAAGATAATGGGATCGGACGGACTGTTAAACACCCGGTGCAGCGCCACGGTCAGCTCCACCACGCCCAAATTGGAGGCCAAGTGCCCGCCGTTATGGGACACAGTCTGCACCAACAAATCGCGGATCTCTGAACACAACTGTTCCAGCTCATCACGATTCATTTTTTTCAAGTCTTTAGGAGACTGAATGCTGTCTAAAAGAGACAAATAACTCAACTCTTTTCATGAGGCTATTGTACCATAGCCTGAATAAAAATGCAAGATTTGTATAATAATGCAAAAAATCAGTGATTCCGACTGATCAACGACTGGGCAAGTGCCTGTAAAAAGTCTGTATCGTCAAAGGCACGCAGGCTTTCCAGCGCTTTATCCGTCAGTAACTCCACATCTTGCTGCGCCTTTTCCAGCCCCACCTTAGTGGCATAGGTCACCTTGCCCTGGTCACTGTCTGAGCCAACAGGCTTGCCCAGCATTTCGCTGGTGCCGGTAATGTCCAAAATATCATCTTTGATTTGGAACGCAATGCCCAGATTATAGGCAAAATTAGAAGCGGCAGCGATCTGCGCCTGCGTAGCACCGGCTGCCAAGCAGCCCAAAATGCAGGCGGCAGAAATCAGTGCGCCGGTTTTCAACTTATGCACCGTCAGCAGCTGCTGCAAGGAGGGGTCTGCGGCTTCATATTTCAAATCCAGAACCTGACCGCCGATCATTCCGCTGACGCCTGCATTGGCCGCCAGTAGGCTAACCATTTGGCACTTCACATCCGCGGAAAGGTCACAGTCGGCTATGATCTCAAAAGCATGGGTCAGCAGCGCGTCACCGGCCAGCAGAGCAATATTCTCCGGATATGCCTTGTGACAGCTGGGTCTGCCGCGGCGCAGATCGTCATCGTCCATACAGGGCAAATCATCATGGATCAGGCTGTAAGTGTGTACATATTCCAGGGCGCAGGCCGGCTCCAAAACGGCGTGCCGGTCACCGCCGCAGGCCTTACAAAACTCCATTGCAAGCACCGGGCGCAGTCGTTTGCCGCCGTTCATCAAGCTGTAACGCATGGCTTCCACCACCTCACCCTGGTCAAATACCGTGGGAGGCAGAAGCTGCTGTAGAGCATTCTCGATCAGCCGTTGATCATTGGCAAGAGTATTTTGAAATGCATCGTTTGTCATTTTTCGTCACCAGCCAATTCCGTAATTTTTTGCTGCGCCTGCTGCAAGATCTGCTTGCAGAAAGCTGCCAGTTTGGCACTCTCCTCATAAAGGGCAATACTCTCCTCCAAGGACACCGAACCGTTCTCTAAACGGGCGCTGATGTCCTCCAGGCGCTGCATTGCATCCGCGTAAGTCAAGTTTTCTTCATTCATCTTCTCTTTCCTCCAAAACCTGCACCGGCACACTTCCGTCTGCAAATTGCAGGCGCAATGCAGTACCCGGTGATAATTCTTCTTTTTTGGTCACCGGTGAACCGTCTGTATGGCGCACCAGTGTATAACCTCGGCGCAACACCGCCAGCGGGCTGTAAGCTTCAATTTGTTCCAGCACGCGTTCCAAACGGGTGTTCTCCCGCTCTAAGCGGAGTTGGATTTGTTGCCGGTTACCGTTCATCAAGGCTTGTAACCGTTCCAGTCGAGTCAAAATATATGCCCCGGCGCTGCCTCTGCGCGCCAAGCAACTGTCCAGTCGCTGATTTTCCCGTTCCAAAAGACTGCGCAACGCGCGGGAAGCAATGCTTTCAAGCTGCGCAATGCGGCGCAGCTCTTCCTCCCGATCCGGCACAGCCAACTCCGCCGCCGCGCTGGGGGTAGGTGCCCGCATATCCGCCACAAAATCCGTAATCGTAAAATCCGTCTCATGCCCAACGGCAGAGATGATGGGTGTTTTGCAAGTATAGACGGCGTTGATCACCGTCTCCGTATTAAACGCCCACAGATCCTCCATAGACCCGCCGCCACGGCCAACGATCAGTACATCCAGCCCCATTTTGTCCAGCTGTTCGATAGACCGGGTAATGCTTTCCGGCGCGCCGTCGCCCTGCACCACGGTGGGGGCAATCACCAGTTCCGCCGCAGGAAAGCGCCGCGCGGTAATCTGCTTAATATCCGCCACTGCCGCACCGTAAGCAGAGGTGGCTACGCCAATCCGCCGGGGATACTTGGGTATCGGTTGCTTGTGACTCTCATCAAACAGCCCGGCAGCCGCCAAACGGGACTTTAACTGCTCAAAGGCCACAGCCAGTGCACCGGCGCCCTGGGGCTGCATATCGTCCACATACAGCTGATACACGCCGTCTCTTTCGTACACGCTCACCCGGCCTCGACAAATCACCCGCATACCGTTCTCCGGCGCAAATCGCAGATGTGCGCCCTGGGCGGCAAACAGCACGCATTTCAGCTGCGCTTTTTCGTCCCGCAGGGTAAAGTAGCAGTGTCCGCTGGTGGGATAGCGCTTAAAGTTGGAGATCTCACCGCTTACATAAAGATTTTGCAGCGGCGCGTCCCCTTCCAGCAGTGCACGCAAATAAAAATTCAGTTTAGAAACAGAAAGTACAGTCATCATTCCAGTTCTTTGCTGCACAGAGCAGCATACACGGCCACACCGGCCGCATTATCACAACTCAGCGCCGGCGGGGCAAACACGCCGCCAAAGGCTGTTTCCAATTCTCGGCGCAAGATGGTGTTTGACATCACGCCACCGGCAAACAGCAGCGGCAGCTGCCCATATGCAGCAAACACAGCCTGCACCATACCTTGTAAGGCAGCAGATACGCTGGAGAGCACAAACCGGGCAATATCGGCTGGTGCCTCCCCTGCCTGCAAGCGCATGTCCACTTGATTTTCCACCCCGGACAAAGAGCAATTCGCTCCCTGCATCGAGGGTTTGATTTTATAACTTACCATGCTTTGCAGCGCCAGCTGTTCCAGCGCCGGACCACAAGGGAATTGCAGACCCAGCCGCACCCCGGTACGGTCAATCAGCTGCCCGGCCTTTAAGTCCGAACTGGCCGCCACGCAGCGAGCGGAAATCAATTCTTCCTTGTGCGGTTCCACAAGCAGGGCTTCCGTTGTACCGCCGGACACATGAAAGGCCACAAAGGGCGCACGGATCATCTCCAGCGCACCGGCACCGTACAGTGCCGCCAAAATGTGCCCCACTTGGTGAGAGGTGGTATAAAGAGGGCAACCGGCAGCCTTAGCGGCGGCAGTCGCCGCGCTGATCCCTGCCAAAAAGCAAGGCATATAGCTGCCCTCCACATTCCGCGGTCGGGTGCTGACACCAACGGCGGTCACCCCATCCATTGGCGGCAGTTTATCAAACAGCAACGGCAAATTGCGCGTGTGCTGAAACAGGGCGTCGCTCTGGCGCAGACCCCGCTCTCCCGGGCGCACCTCCAAAAGCTGCTTTTGTTGGGTGAGCACTTCACCGTCCAGCACAGCGGCAGAGGTGGTGTAATTGCTGGTGTCTATTCCCAGAATCATTCCGTCTTACTCCGAGACACAGCACCCAGCACGCCGTTAATAAAGCTAGCGTCTTCCTGACTGCCGTACTTCTTTGCCAACTCCACGGCCTCATTGATCGCCACGCTGTCCGGCAGATCATCCACAAACTCCATTTCGTAGAGCGCCAGACGCAGCACAGTCAGGCTCACCTTGGGCAGACGGTTCAGCTTCCACTTTTTGGAATAGCTTGCCAGGGTCTCGTCCAGCTTGTCCAAATTAGCAAGCACGCCGGTGTAAAGTTCTTTTGCGTAATCGCTTACCGTGCCGATATTTTCGTCATAGATCGCCACCAGGTCGTCCTGGGGCAAAAACAGGTACTCAAACAGCAGGATAAACGCCTGCTCGCGCTGTTCGTTCCGCTTCATAAACTTCCTCCAAAAGAAAAAACCGACAAGAAACGCCGCCTTGTCGGTAAAATCCGTTTTTACTCTTCAGTTTCACAAGGTTCCGTTTCACTCTCCGGCTGGTCAAATTCCAGTCCGGCGATGATCACATTGACTTTAGACACCAGCTTACCGGTCATATTCTGCACAGACTCCTTGACCGCCTGCTGTACCTCTTCCGCCACTTGGCGGATCTTTTTACCGGGCAGCATGTTCACATAAATGCTGATGTTCAAATCCTCACCGTCTGCCAAAACACGCACCGGGCTCATTACCTTTAGGCTGCCCTTCTTGATGGTATTGACCACATCCACCGGGCGGTTAGAGAACCCGGCAATGCCGTCCACATCTTTGGCTGACACCCGATTCCGTCCATATCCTAGAGCGCTCCCGCCCATTCATCCTGCTAGCTTTTTTCACGGGCATAACACTCCGGTACGTGGTGAGGTTCCAAGAAATCATACAGGAGAAAATGTTGTATCTCGATATCAGCATCTATTTCCTTTTATTCGCCGTATTATCCAGCAAGATATTTTTCAAGGATGCCATAGCGCACTCTTTGCCTTATTTGTCTTTCCTTACGAAACCTCTCTTCGTATATGTCTTATTATTGCTGCTTAGCACGATTCACTTATCCCGGCAGACGTTCACGCTGATGCAGACACGGATCAAGCCCTCGTTGCTTTTCTTGCTCAGTTTCGTGTTCGTGATATTGGTCGGGGCCGGGTTGCTATCGTTGCCGAACGCCACTACGCACCGGATTCCGTTTATCGACGCTTTGTTTATCTCCACGACCTCGGTATGCGTAACCGGACTAACCACCGTCGACGTAGCCACTAGTTTCACGCATATCGGGCATATTATCATCATGATTTTAATACAGATCGGCGGTATCGGGGTCATGACATTTACCTCTTTCTTCGCCCTCTCCTTCATGGGGAAATCCTCTTTTACGAGCAAGATGATGCTGAAAGATATGTTGAACGAGGATCGGACGGGAGGGTTGTTCCGGGTCATCTTAAACATTCTTTTCGTGACCTTGTTTATCGAGGGGATCGGCGCCTATTTTATTTATATGGACGTACGGGGAAGCCTGCCGGGAGGTACGCAGCAGGAATTATTCTACGCAATGTTTCATGCCGTGTCCGCTTTTTGTAACGCAGGGATCTCTACCTTGAGCGGCAATATGTACGATCCGTTAGTGGCGGATAAGTACAACCTCCATTTCTGGATAGCCATGCTGATTATATTCGGAGGCTTGGGCTTCCCGATCGTCTTCAATTACCTGAAACTCTTGCATCACTTGCTGATGAATGGTATCAAGATATTGATCGGTAAGCAAAAGCATTATATCCATACGCCCCGTATTATTAATGTACATACGTACATTGTTGTTATATCTACCTTGATCCTGTTAATTACCGGAACGGCTTTCTACCTCTTTTTCGAGTATGACAATACCTTGGGCGACCTTCCCCTGCGGGGGAAACTGGCAAATGCGTTCTTAGGCGCCGTCACGCCTAGAACGGCAGGATTCAACGTAGCGGATATGGCTACATTGGCCCCTCCGACCTTAATGCTGACGTTGATCCTTATGGTAATCGGAGCCGCCCCTATGTCCACCGGCGGCGGCTTGAAAGTGACCACCGTTTTCGTAGCTCTGGTTACGACCTTGAACGCCGCACGTGAGAAAGATAAAGTGGAAGTGAGAAAACGGGAGATCGCCCCATTCGCTATCCGCCGGGCATTCGCTATCATCATGATGTACTTCATGTGGGTGGCGATCGCTACGTGGGTATTATCCTATACGGAAAAAGGGGCGCCGCTGTTCTCCCTATTGTTCGAGGTTGTTTCCGCCTTGAGTACCGTAGGCTTGAGTATCGATTATACC
>ENA-UEQE01003089-UEQE01003089.1-human-gut-metagenome-genome-assembly--contig:-NODE-3089-length-11061-cov-11.901038_pt1 | contig 11061 bp, 10 predicted proteins | sample MGYA00242934_ERZ507935 | MGnify/ENA primary metagenome ERZ507935 (study PRJEB26167, sample SAMN06115423) | human gut metagenome | host: Homo sapiens | place: China:Anhui | collected 2015-03-30... | reverse complement strand
ACCTTGCTCTCCCTATGAAACCGTCTGCCGATGGTGTACTTGGCAAACTAAATGCCCCTGCCCCTTTTCTTTCTTGGGGCGGCACGTTGTCCGGTTTTCTGCTTTATTTCCTGTACTTGGCTGGCTGCGTTTTTCTGTTCCTGCTTCCTGCCGCACAGGTAATCGTTCAAGTCCGAATATCCTCTGTAATTGTGCGAGAAGTCACGCACACGGTAGGAGTATTCCAATTCGATAGCCCGTGTAGCCTTATACCCCGCCTCGTCATTGTCAAGCATACAGTGGATGCGTTCATACAGGTATAGCACATCAATGGCTTTCGGCACATTGACAGTCGAGTTAAGAATAACATAGTCCTGCCTGTCAAGGTCAGGCATGGTCGGACAGTTCTTCATGCGGAGCGTAAGGAAAGAGAGATAGTCCATGAATCCCTCGAATACCAGACACTTCTCTCTCGGCTCTCCCTGCTGCCGTATATGGGTGATGTCTTTCGGGGCAATGCAGCCCTTGAAAAAGGAATTGCGAACCTCGTAACCTCCTGCCATGTTCGGGAACCCGATAGCAAAGAATGGCTTCCCGTTATTGGTAAAATGAAGTTCCTTACATTCTCTTTTTGCCAGCTCAATATTGATACCCCGTCCCTGCAAATAACGGAGCAATGCCGGATGAGTTAAGTCCCGGACTTCCAAATGTTGGAAACTTGGTTCTGTCCTACACTGGGAAAAAGAAAAACTGACTGGGCGAACATTCGGGGTCTGCTCTTCTATCCTCTTTAAAAGGTAGGGCAGGCTGTCGGAAAAGTAAAGTTCCTTTGCCAGGGCGATGATGTTACCGCCTTTCCCTGCGCCAAAGTCATACCAAAGGTTGCGGTCTGTATTCACCTTAAAGGACGCTTCGTGTTCCTCTCTCAGTGGTGATTTATACCATAAGCCGTTACCCTGCTGCTTGACGGGCGAATAACCTAAACTATGCAGATAGTCTGCAATGGGTATTTGTTTCACATCTTCGATGTTCATAACATTTTCTTTTTGGGGATTAAAAAATAGTTGAAAAGTGCGCCAGTCCTGTTTAGTCCGTCATATATATACCCGTACCATACTAAACCTGCCTGCTGTTGATACCGGGAGACAGACAGTCCGTTCCGCTTATATATACACCCGGACTAAACCAAACCGACTTTTAATAATGAAAATCGGGGTTGTAGCGATAGCCCTTGCCCTCTTTTACAATCATGCGCTTGTTCACAAGGAACTTGTTAAGCGACACAAGGACATTGCGTCCACGCTCGTAGCCGATACTTGCGTAACCTTGTTTTAATGCCGCTATCACATTGGAATAGCCTTGTACAACCAGCTTGCCGAAACCGTTCTCCAATGCTTCCCGGTGCTGCTGTTCCGTCAGCTCTGTAAGCGGAAAGCTCCTGTCCTGCTTGGTTTGCTGGAATACATAACCGTCCATGACTTCAGGCAAAGCGTTGTCATTGATGCGAAATGCGAACGGATCAAACTCCCGGTCACGGATGTGCATCGCCTTTACTTCACTTATATTGCCGTCCTGCGTGCTTTTCGTTATTTGCAGGACGGTTTCAGCTTTGTTGTTCAGCTCTGTACCGATATGTCCTCTTGTGTTATCATCCCCCTTGTTCAAATGCAGTACGGTGTGAATATGCAGATTATACCCACTTGACCAGCGCATCAAAAGGTTGATTAGGTCAGTCGATTCGCTCGGACTATTGATGTCGTACATCAAATCACGGATTCCGTCAATGATGAGCAGCCCCACATCGGGCATATTCTCTAACATATAGCCAATTATCTGCTTACGTTTGTCGGGGGTCTGCTCCCTTAACACAATGAAAACAAAATCGTCCACATCCTTATCGGTCGGCAGTCCAGCAAGGCGCAAAATACGTTCCATGACCTTATGGCAATGGTACTTGCTCTGCTCGGTATCAACATAGAGAATTTTGCGCTTGTTCGGTGGCAGATATGCCGAATACTTCAGAACCTCGTCATTCTTCAATGCAGCCGCAACAATGGCGGAAATGTTGAATGTCTTTTTGCTCTTGGCTTTGCCTGTGGATGCGCTGAAATTGCCCAACGTGCCGATAGTAGAGCCGTTCACCCAAAGAATTTCGGGCGGTACTTCATAAGTGTCCGTCACTTTTAGACGGATGGTTTTCCAGAGGGCTGCAAAATCCTCTTTCGTCATGGCTGTGCCTTGTCCGATTTCCTCTTTCTTCTTGTTTTCCATAGCCATTATTTCTTTAGAGGACGGTTAAGGATATACTTCTGCGCTTCCTGCTCTATCTGCGCCTGCGTCTTCACCGGGTTCTGACGCAACCATGCTTCCAGTTCAGCTTTTTCAAAATAAAGCATTTTACCCTGCGGCTTGTAATGGGGTATCAAGTTACCCGAAGTCAGCTTGTACAGGTAGCTTTTAGAAAGGTTCAAGAACCTGCTCGCTTCATCGAAGCTAAGCACGTTCTTTGAAAGGAACACTAAATTTTCGAGTTCTGCAACTCGCTTCTCAATACTTGTTTCCATATAACAAAAGTATTTGCGTTAGACAATATGGAGTGCATGCCCTCCGGTTTCTTGTAATCGATTACGGGGGCAAAAGTATTGAGGAATAGCTTGATAGCGGATTAAGCTATGTTTGAGGTATTAACCTATTCTTAAAGTTTTTTCAGTTGTTTGATATAATTGCTGATGGTTACATAATCTTTTTCATGCTCCACCCCTTTTACATAATTGGCGGCTGTGGCTAAATCACCTTGATTCAGATATTTATCTTTCTTTATATTCTTCGTAACAAACAACTTATTCCTTGCTATGACAGATTGCCAATTAGGTGTTATCAAACCACGATTGCTTAACTCCGAAAAAAGAAAAGCGACTAGCCTGTTGTTATTAGACCTAAATATAACTTTAGGCTTACAAGAAAGTATTGCTTTCAAATCTTCAAAAGTCATAAGAGCATTGAAAATTTCCACTTCATTGATACAATCCACCAACAATGCTATTTGTCTGTCGTTTAAAATAGACTTGAACGGATTTTCTGTTTCAGCAACATGAGGAATAATTTTAGGCTCTTGGCATTTATCTTGAATTGGTTGCGGCTCTTTCTGTTGTGGCTGCATTTCCGCTTGCACCTTACTTTCTTTCTTTTTTCGCAAGTACGCAGAATATTTTTCCAATACAACAGTTTTAACTATTACGGAAAAATAAGGCAGTTCTTCATCATAAACCGTATTATCTTGCTCATACCGGGAATAATCAAATGAAAGAGGATTAAACGACATGTATTTTCTTTTCTCATCGGATTTCAAGGATTCATAAAAACCGCTTTCCCAAAAGAAATCAGATACAGAATAAAAATATTGAATATCATTCAACACAGAATAACGAATATATAACTGCACCAACTCATCAGCGGTACGAACATATTCTTGCTGTTCCAGTTTATCTGCCTGTTCTTCGTCGAAATATAAGGACTTAGAGGCAATATTATCTATCATAACTTGGCTGGCATGATTGATACAGCGATTGAATATACCTTGTATATGGTCGAATTTTATTTTCAGTTCTTCTTCTGTCATAATAATCTATGTTTCAGTTAGTAGAAACAAAGATATATTTTTCCGGCTAAACAAAGACAAAAAAAGAAAGAAAGTACGGTAACTGTGATATAACCATACTTTCTTTTTAAATCAGTCCGTCAAATTCGGTATCAAACTTATAGCTTCTTCTTTTTTCTTATCGACAATCTTCGCATAAATTTGAGTTGTGGCAATATTTTTATGTCCTAACAATTTGCTAACTGTGTACAAGTTAGCCCCCAATGTAAGCATCATGGTAGCATGGGTATGCCGGGCAACATGAAACGAGATATGCTTAATAATCCCTGCGTCTTTCGCCCATTTTTGAAGTATTTTATTTATAGTTCCCTCATGCGTCAAAGGAAAAATCAAATCATCGCCTTTTGCTTCATTTTGTTGCGGCAACCACTTTAACGCTTCATCGGATATAGGCAGATAAAGCGGTTCTTTTGTTTTCTGCATCTTTATTTCAATTCTTATTCTTTCACCGCTTTTCTGCAAATCGTTCCACTTCAATTTTCTTATATCGCTTACACGCAGCCCACACAAACAACTGAAAAGAAAGGCTTGTTTCATTATCTCATACTTGCACTCTGTCCCGATAAGCCGCTTCAATTCCTCTATTGTCAAATACTCCCTGCGGCTGACTTCCGCTTTTACCTTACTGGCAAAATCAAACTCTTTCGTTGGATTGACCGTAATAATCCCCTCTTTATAGGCTCTATTTATAGCGGTACGCAGCACCCCATAGTAAGCAATAACGGAATTATTACTTAATACACCCCCAGCCTTTAACAAACCAAACTTGCTTGCTTTCTTCGCTTGTTTCAAGAAATCCACAAAGCTATTCAAGAAGTCCTTATCTATATCACGAAAAGCGATATAATCCCCTCTGAACAATTTTAGTTCACGAATGGTATTACCAACGGTCTTTTCATAGTTCAAGCTGCCACGTTCTTTAGATTGGCTTCTCATGTTCATTAAATAATCAATCACATTCGCTTTTGACTTGTTGGTGTTCTGAAAGCCGTGTGCATCATTTTGCAACTCTACTATCCGCTTGCTTTGAATAGCTTTTGCAAGAGCCAACGTAGCTTCGTTCTTTGCCTTATCCTCTCTTGTCTTTTCGGGTATAAGGTATAATTTCAAAAATTCATATTGCCGTTTACCGCCAACATAATTTTCTTTTCTAATAACATCACCTGTATAGTAGTCCAAATAAATAGACTGGTTGCCATTGGCAAGCTGCTTGAATCTAATCCTTACAGGTTCTTTCAATTTAACTTCTTGTTTTTTCTTCGCCATAATTATGTTCTTATTTTGTTACCGATACAAATATAGCGATTTGTTTTGTTACTTCAATGAATACAGGTAACAAAATAGTAACAAAATAAAGGCATTTATTAGACTAAACAAGAAAATAAGGAAAATAAAGGAAATTACATTCAACAAATATAAAATACTAAATATCAATATCTTATGTTCAATATTTTATCTCATTTTTTCTCTTTTTCCACAACTGACAGCTGTTGATGATGTTCTGCCACACCACATAGCTACCGGGACCGACAGACGATAAAGGATTGAGATAAGTCACTGCCATCCAAATGGCAAGCACCGTATTCTTCTGTCCCAAAGCCTGCCCCGCGCTGATTCGGTCATGATAAGCACTGCCAATTCTTTTACCAAAATAAAATTGCAGACAGCAAGTGGCAAGTCCTGCCAAAGCAATCATTATCTCGATGGAAACATCGGCAGCAGCGGTAACCAGTGAGCGCACGGTTTGTCCTGTCACAATAGTCAGTGCAACCGCCCACAAATAAAAAGCGACCCCATGATATTTCGACAACAGCCGATGTACAGACGGGATATAATAACGAAACAACAATGCAATAAAAAAAGGAGCCAGTAACAGAGGAAACACTTTACTCAGTATTTTAAGAAAAGCCACCACAAAGGTGATGTCGGCATGAGGCTCCACAAGCGGAAACACAAGCGGCACCGCTATTGCCGCCAATACATTCGAAAGCAAGGTATAAGTAGTAAGCGTGGAAGCACTTCCTCCCAATTTTCCTGTAATGACAGCCGCTGCCGTGGCCGTGGGACAAATCAGGCAAACCATCGCCCCTTCAAAAATATCCCTGTAAGCCTCCTCCATGGGGCAGAAAATCAGCAACAAAGCAATAATGCCGCTTGATACAGCCTGAATGGACAATAGCCATACGTGCCATGCCTTGGGTAGTAATTCCTTGGGCTCAATCTTACAAAAAGTAAGCAGCAACTGTGCGAAGATAAGAAAAGGAGTCAAAACGGCAATCAGCCAATTCACAAAAGGTTTTGCCGGCTCCAAAATAGTGACGTTGGCCAACAGGAAATATCCGATAGCTCCGGCAAACATTGCCAAAGGCAGCGTCCAATTCTTCAGAAATTTAAGCATATTATAGATTTTTTGGGGATGCAAAGTAATAGAAAATCAACCAAATACTCGTCTGTTTTTCGGGTTTTATGGCATCTTTCTACTAAAAAACACAAAACTTGAAGGTAAAAGCCGAGTTTTCATTAAAAATCGCTACATTTGCACCTTAATTAATATGAGAACCGATAGACTTAAAATAATAATTCTGTTGTGTAGCCTTGCGCTAGTCTTGCCCTTTCTTTGTCTTACAGCCGAAGGAAAGGACTTCACTGTTGTCATTGACCCCGGTCACGGAGGCCATGACCCCGGTGCCATCGGCAGACGCGGAAAAGAAAAGAATATCAATCTGAATGTGGCATTGAAAGTAGGACGCCTGATACAGAACAACTGTAAAGACGTAAAAGTCATATTCACACGCCGCAGCGATGTGTTTATTCCTTTGGACCGCCGGGCACAAATAGCCAATAACGCCAAAGCAGACTTATTCATCTCCATCCATACCAATTCGGTAGCCCGCGGACGCAATGTCAGAGGTACGGAAACTTACACCCTCGGTCTCCATCGGACAGAAGAAAACCTGGAAGTCGCCAAAAAGGAAAACTCTGTTATTTTAATAGAGGACAATTATCAGCAACGTTATGCCGGTTTCAATCCGAACTCTTCGGAAAGTTACATCATCTTTGAATTCCTGCAGGACAAAAACATGGAGAAGAGTGTCAAACTGGCAACTCTGATACAAAAACAATTCAAGACTTCGGCACGCCGCATAGACAAAGGCGTGCATCAGGCAGGATTTCTCGTACTTCGTGAAACATCCATGCCCGGTGTATTGGTAGAGCTCGGCTATATCTCTACTCCCGATGAAGAACAGTATCTTCTGTCCGACACAGGCAGTGAAGCATTGGCAAACAGTATTTACAAAGCTTTCTTAAACTATAAACGCGAACACGACGCACCAATAGACCGTAGCAAAGTGCAGCAACCGGAAATGCCCGAACCGGAGGAATCTGTAGCGGAAACACCGACCGATGAACCCGACAGTGCACCCGAACCGGTAAGAAGCAACAGAAAGCCGGGTACACCTAACATCAAGACAAATAAGAGCAACCCTGAAGTTGTACATAAACCGATATTCAAAATACAAATATTGGCATCCGATAGGATATTGCCCAAAAACAGCAGACAATTAAAAGGACTTTCTCCGGTAAGTTATTATAAAGAAAAAGGGCTATATAAATATACCTATGGAGAAAGCACCGACTATAATAAAGTATTACGCATGAAGCGCGAAGTTACCGCTAAATTTAAAGATGCATTCATCATTGCCTTTAAAAACGGAGAAAAGATGAATGTAAACGAAGCCATCAAAGAATTTAAGAAAAACAGATAATTATATAAAAGAAATAACAGAAATGACGAAAGAGGTAAAAATAGGATTAATAGGCATCGCTGCTTTAGCCATGCTAATTTATGGTATCAATTACCTGAAAGGAATCAACATGTTCCAATCAGCAAACTATTATTATGTAGAATATACCAACATAAACGGTCTGGCCGGCTCCAGTCCCGTATTTGCCAATGGTTTTAAAGTGGGTACTGTGAGAAGTATCAACTATAATTACAAGAAACCGGGGCATGTGACGGTAGAGGTAGAGGTAGACAAAGAAATGCGCATCCCCAAAGGAAGTAAAGGAGAATTGGTTACCGAAATGCTGGGAACGGTAAAAATGAACTTACTCTTGAATGATAAAACCAACGAATTTTTCCAGCCGGGAGATACTTTGCCCGGAATAACCAACAATGGTTTGATGGGGGTAGCCGAAGAAAAGTTGGTTCCCCAAGTGGAACAGCTTCTTCCCAAAATGGATTCCATTCTTCAATCATTGAACAAACTCCTGGCAGACCCGGCACTGACGGCAACCATACACAATGCTGAGAGACTGACAGCCAACTTGGACGTTACTACACGCCAGCTGAATTCATTAATGAATAATGAATTACCGCAGATCACCGGCCGATTGGTGACCATTACCGATAACTTCTCTGTCATCAGTGAAAACTTAAAAGGCATTGACTATGCAAGCACTTTCAGCAAAGTAGACTCTACATTATATAATGTACAATTGCTGACCGAAAAACTCACCCGCAAAGATAATACCATTGGCTTATTGTTCAACGACCCGACATTCTACCAGAACTTGAGTACAACAACAGCCAATGCAGCTTCCCTGCTGGAAGACCTGAAGGCACATCCCAAACGGTATGTACACTTCTCGCTGTTCGGCAAGAAAGATAAGTAAGGCTTCCGCTTAAAATAGAAATATTCTAAATAAAGCCATATTTCCTTTTTTTCCCTGTTGGCTAGTAAAAGGCTGTCAACAGGGAAGAAAGGCTTAAAGAAGCGGAGTTAATCACCAATATAGCGACACAAGAAAAGCTCAATAGAAAGCTAAGAATCAAGAGCTTACAAATATGCAACTTTCATTCCGGACTGACCTCAGAGTGCTTTTTATAAGTCACTGAAACTAAAGAGATTACTTTTAAAATATAAAAAGCAAGAAAAAAGCGATTTGTTTTTTCAGATTTTCATTTCGAAATTTGCATTGTAGAAGTTTCGCTTTTTATAATAAATGTCTTATATGATTGAAAACGATCACGTCGTTTTATGGAATCGATGTCTCAATATCATTAGAGACAATGTTCCTGATACGACTTATAAAACTTGGTTTGAGCCTATCGTACCTCTGAAGTACGAAGACCACGCCTTGACCATTGGAGTCCCGAGTCCTTTCTTCTATGAATTTTTGGAAGAAAAGTTCGTGGATTTATTGCGTGCAGCCCTTTATAAAGAAATCGGGGAAGGTACGCAGTTGATGTATTGCATATTAACAGACAAGACCAATCATATAACTGTAAATATAGAGGGTACCAAGCGTTCTTCGGCATTACCCGCACAAACAGTTATAAAAGATGGCAATAAGGCTCCCAACCCGATGCAGGCTCCGGCTCCGCAGGATTTGGATCCGCACTTGAACCCGAACTACAATTTCGAGAACTTTATCAAAGGAAACAGTAACGAGTTTTCGCGTACTGTAGGAGAAACCGTGGCAAAGAACCCTGCCCGGACATTCAACCCGTTGTTTTTATACGGACCGTCAGGTGTGGGAAAAACCCACTTAATCAATGCCATAGGTACACGCATCAAGGAACTTTATCCGGAAAAACGAGTATTATATGTATCGGCACATTTGTTTCAGGTACAATACACCGACTCTGTACGTACAAACCATTTCAATGATTTCATCAGTTTCTACCAGACAATAGATGTGCTGATTATCGATGATATCCAGGAATTTGCCGGTGTTACCAAAACTCAGAATACCTTCTTCCATATCTTTAACCACCTGCACCAAAACGGTAAGCAACTTATCCTGACTTCCGACCGCGCACCGGTGATGCTGCAAGGTATGGAAGAACGCCTCCTGACCCGTTTTAAATGGGGTTTGGTAGCCGAACTGGAAAAGCCTGATGTGGAACTGAGAAAGAATATTCTCCGCAACAAGATTCGCCGTGACGGACTGAATATTCCTGAATCTGTAATAAACTACATTGCCGAAAACGTCAACGAAAGCGTACGTGAACTGGAAGGTATCATCAACTCTCTGTTGGCACAGTCCATTATCTTTAAGCGTGACGTGGACATCGATTTGGCAGAACGGATTGTTCGCAAAGCGGTTCGTTGCGAAAGCAAACCGATTACCATCGAGGACATTATCGCCAAAGTATGCAGTCATTATGAGATAGAAGAATCGGCAATCCACACTAAAACGCGCAAAAGAGAAGTCGTGCAGGTACGTCAGGTTGCCATGTTCCTTGCAAAAAAGCATACAGACGCCTCCTCTTCCAAGATTGGTCAGTTAATTGGAAATAAAGACCACGCTACCGTATTGCATGCTTGCAAAATAGTGAAAGATCAGGTAGAGGTAGATAAATCATTCAAAGCTGATATAGAAGAAATTGAAGCATTACTAAGAAGAAAATAAAAAGTCTCATTCTGTAGAGACTGCTTTTTAGGCACAAATAACACAGATAAACACGGATTTTTCATCTTTTCCGTAAATCGTGTGTTATTCATGCCTAAAAATAAATACAAACGGATTATTTTTCAAACCCCTGTTTCTTTAATGTCGCCTTCAGGATACCCGACATATACTCGTTATCAGCCTTCTTATAACGTACGTCAGTAAACACCTGAGCCAATGTCTCCTTCTGATTCTCCTCTATAAATCGATGATTCTCCGGCAATGATTCTTTATAAGCATAAATACGGTCGATGTCTTCAACCGAATAATCATGATAAACCTCATCGTGCAACAGCCCCTGAACAGGAAGACGGTCGACCTGTGAAGGACATTCGTCAGGATATCCTACCGTTATGGTAGCTACCGGCATCACCAGTTCCGGCAACTGGAGAATCTCAACTATCTGATCCGGGTTATAGATAGTAGTACCCAAATAGCAAATACCCAACCCATGTTCTTCCGCCAATGTGCAAAAATTTTGTGTAACCAGCAATGCATCTGTCGCCGCATTCAAAAAAGAGATAGGATTATCATATCCCGGTTCCGCTTTGCGTGCCCGACACCATTTACTAAAGCGGTTAAAGTCGGCACAAAAAGTAAGCACCACCGGTGCACCCGTTACCATAGGCTGATTAAAATGAGCCGGTGCCAATTTTTCCTTCATCTGTTTATCACGAGTGACTACCACACTATATAGTTGCATATTCCCCATAGTAGAAGCACGAAAAGCCTCTTCAAGCAAATCATTTAACAAAGAAGCGGGAATTTCATCCTGCTTGTATTTACGGATAGACCGTCTGTTCTTTATTGAATCCATATTCTTTTTCTTGCAAAGATAAGAAAAGAAAAGCGTATTCAATAACCTTTTTTGCAAAATAATCCACCCCAAACATTTGGAGTTTTCAATTATTTCATTACTTCACATTTTACTCAAATTTTCCAAATAGAAAACTTTAGCAGCTCAC
>ENA-UEQE01003087-UEQE01003087.1-human-gut-metagenome-genome-assembly--contig:-NODE-3087-length-11070-cov-3.267989_pt1 | contig 11070 bp, 9 predicted proteins | sample MGYA00242934_ERZ507935 | MGnify/ENA primary metagenome ERZ507935 (study PRJEB26167, sample SAMN06115423) | human gut metagenome | host: Homo sapiens | place: China:Anhui | collected 2015-03-30 | study... | reverse complement strand
TCCGCGTCCCGGTGAAAACGTCCTTGTGTCCAGACTCACGGACGGAACCTCAGCAACATTCGGAGAATCCTACATTCTTCCCCGCCTGCAGCTTTGCATTGACGATCTCGAACAGCAGGGTGTTTCCCTGATCCTTTTCCTCTGCACCGGAGAATTTCCGGCTGAATTTCGCTCCAATGTCCCCCTTATCTTCCCTGACCATATCTTAAAGGGACTGATCCCGGCCATCGGCGTGAAAAATCTGTCTGTCATCATTCCTACAAAGGAGCAGGAGGCACAGATGCCCGGAAAATGGAAAGACTGCTGTGACTCTCTCCACGTGACCTCTGTATCCCCATACGGTGATCCTCTCGCTGTTTTTGCAGCCGCAAAGGAGATCCCCGCTGATACAGATCTGATCCTTTTAGACTGCATCGGATACACCATCGAAATGAAGGAGCGCATCCAGGCTCTGACCCAAAAACCAGTCCTTCTTTCCCGTACACTCGTAGCACGGGTGATTCGTGAATTAGTCTAATGTTTTTCCCCTGGCAGTTTTTCTCACTTCATTTTCCAAGGGATTTTCAGCATCTCCTGTTTCCAATACTGTTCCGGTTATCGGGCCAAAACAGCCGAATATCCTGGCATCTCAAGGCGCTGCCTGCAATATAAGATCAAAGAGTACCATATCTCATCGCAATGTCACTATGATGAAAGCTGAATCTTTCATAAGAGTCCCAGAAATAAAGAAGTGCCTGTCCTTCTCCGGAAAATTTCCGGTAAAGGACAGGCATTCTTATATGGTCACATAATTTCTAATTCACTGCGGTTCGTTCACTGCCAATATTCTTATCTCTCCCCGGCGCGGTACTTCGCCAACAGGCGGTTGATCCTTCCTGTCGGGTTTAAGAGATCGCTCAAGGACGCGTCGTGGTTCAAGTTGTCGATGATAAGAGCAATGTACTTACTCATGTCAACATTGATATAGTACGGTTTTGAGAGCAGCTCCGGTGTCTGGTAAACAAGGTTCGTCGTCAGGACGCGGTCGATGATGCCATTCTCGTAGTACTCATCAAATTTCTTTAATCCGCCTGTAAAGAGACCGAATGTCGTGCAGATGAAGACCTTTCTTGCCTTCATTCTCTTTAACTCTTTTGCGGTGTCGAGCATGCTCTCGCCGGAGGAGATCATATCGTCAACGATGATCACGTCCTTGCCCTCCACGCTTGCGCCGAGGAACTCATGGGCAACGATCGGGTTGCGGCCGTTGATGATCTTTGTGTAATCACGTCTCTTGTAGAACATACCGAGATCCAGTCCGAGAACATTTGCGAAGAAGACTGCGCGTCCCATACCGCCTTCATCCGGGCTGATGACCATCATGTGGTCACTGTCGATCTCAAGCTCCTTCTCGTTCTTTAACAGGTATTTGATAAACTGGTAGATCGGCTGTACCGTCTCAAAGCCCTTTAACGGGATCGCATTCTGGACGCGCGGATCATGCGCATCGAACGTAATGATGTTCTCAACGCCCATGTCAACAAGCTCGCGGAGCGCCATCGCGCAGTCTAAGGACTCACGACCCGTTCTCTTGTGCTGGCGGCTCTCATAGAGGAACGGCATGATCACATTGATCCTTCTGCCCTTTCCGCCTACGGCTGCGATCACGCGCTTTAAGTCCTGATAGTGGTCATCCGGAGACATGTGGTTCTTTAAGCCGTTCATCGTGTATGTCATATTATAATTGCAGACATCTACCATAATATAGAGGTCATCACCGCGGACAGACTCTGTCAGCTCTCCCTTTGCCTCACCAGAGCCGAAACGCGGAGTCTTTGCGCCGATAATATAGGAATCTTTCTGGTATCCAGCAAAAGCGATCGTGGTCTTATGCTCGCTCTCTCTTTCTTTTCTCCACTCGACCAGCCAGGCATCTACCTTTTTACCCAGATCCTCACAGCTTTTCAGCGGAATCAGACCTAAAGGTCCAACCGGTATTGTCTCAATCTGCTTTTCTTCGTACAGCATTCCTGTTCCTCCCTGTTTTTTCTACTCATTATTTGATATTTTTATCCGCCGCTCTCCGGGCTGCCTGTTCTTCACGGTATTTACCCGGTTCCCCATTTTTGCAGCGTACATACATTTCATTTATAGCACCATCCACCCGCCCCGTCAACCGGATTTCCGGCCGTCTCCGACGAGATTTTCCTTTTTTCTCCGGCTATCCCGGCACGTTTTATTATCCTCTGCGCATAAATCCTCTGCGCACGAGACGGAGGTCATCCCCGATCAATGGTATGATCTTATACCGGCTCATGATCCTTGATGTCACGCGCTCCGTGAACGCGTCCTGAAGCTCGCCAAGTGTCAGGTTTGTCGAGATGATCGTTCCCTTATTTCGGTTCAGCCGCTCATTAACACAGTAAAACATCTGGGATGCCGTGAATGTATTGATCAATTCTGTTCCAAGATCGTCGATGATCAGGAGGTCTGTTTCCATGTACTCGCCCGTCAGCGCGCCGTCTTCTTTCAGGCGGAACTTCTCCGTCTCAAAATCGGAAAAGAGCTTCCCCGCCGACACATAGCAGACGGCATACCCTTTATCCGCCACCGCGCGGGCGATACAGCCGGAGAGAAACGTCTTGCCAAGGCCCGTCGCGCCCATGAAAAGAAGCGAGTCGCTCCCCTCGGAAAACGTCTTCGTGTAGCTGACCGCGCTCTCGTAGACCCGCTTCATAAGCGCTCGCGGCGAAATGCCGAGCTTGGGGTCGATTCTCTCGGGATACACATCGAGCCGGAATTTCTCGAAGCTCTCCTTGCCCGCGCCAAAAGCCTGCATCAAAGCCTTCTTCTGCTCCTGCCGGCAGAGCTCCCGCAAGCACTCGCACATCGCAGCGCCGCGCCAGCCGCTTCCCCCGCAGAGCTTGCAGACGGGCTCGCGCTCCAAATCCTCCGGGTCGATATTCTCGGACTCCAGAATCCAGTCCCGCTCGCGCTGGAGCGACAAATTTTCCTGCTTGAGCGTCTGCATCGCCTGCTCGGGGCTTTCGCTTCCCCGGAAGGCGGCGGCGTAGACCTTCGCGCTCGTTTTGCGAAGCTCACGGTCAATTTCGCGCAGACGCGGCAGCTTTTCGTAGATCGCGGAAATGCGGCGGTCGCAGTCGAGCTCGTTCTGGCGGCGCGCCTCGTCGAGCCTTGCTTCTGCCCGGTGCAGAACCTCCTTCGCGTAGGCCATGCGTTATTCCTCCCCGTTTTGCAGCATGCGCCGGATGGCCGCGCGCTGAATGTCGCTGAGATCGTCGTCGTGGTGCTGGACGTTGTAGCCGGGCTTTGCCTGGCTTCTTGCGGGCTTCTCCGGCATGCGGTCGCCCACCTCGATTTTCTCAAGCGTCAGAAGCCCCTGCTCGTGCCAGCTCTTTAAGATCGAATTTAAGTACGGCCACTTGAGCCCGCCCGTGTTCATGCACGTTTTTTCATATGCCTTCTGGATCTCCCGCTCACCGAAGCCCCACGAGAGCCACGTCGAGATGAGCTTTTCCTCGCCCGGGGTCAGCTTGCGGCCCTCGATGCCGAACATGTGCTGGATTTTTCCGACGTTTGCCTGCACCTGCAATTGACTCTGCATGTAGACGGCGGCTTCCTCCATCGTGTCGATGCCGAGATCCGCCCAGCGGTAGGCCTCCTTCTCGATATTCCGGATGGACGGCATGCGCGTCTGGCCCCTGCCTTTGCCCCTTTGGATGCAGTAGTTGATCAAAATCGAAATGACCTCCGGCGGCAGGCCGAGATAGCGGTAGATGGAGAGCAGAATTTTAATCTCCTCCGTGCTGAGAAGCCGCCCCAGCCGCCTTTGCGCTTCTCCGACCATGCTCGGAAATTCCGGGTTCGTGCGGTACTCGCGCGTCACGTCTTCTTCTGTATAGCTCGGCGCTTCGGCGGGGGCCAAATGCTTCGGCTCTTCCTGCGCGCAGAGCCCCAGCTGCCGCAGGTTTGCCGCCGCAAGATCGAGCCGGGTCTTCGGCATGCGGAGCGCCTGCCCTGCAAGCTCCGGCTCGTTTCCTGCCGCGAGGTAGAGATATAAAAGCGCCGCGTCGCCGTCGCCCCGCTCCAGCAGCCGCTTTGCGGCCTGCGCTGTCAGCGTGACGGGCTCCTCCGCCGTGTGGATGAGAATACTTGCCATCTGCCGCTCCCTCCTTTCCGCCTGTTTCTTCGGTCTTCTATTCTACACGAAATTTTCCTCCGGGGCAAGTATCTCCCACCCGGTTGTAAACTTTTTCATTTTTTGCTGATTTTACTGGAACGCTGCGCTAAATCATGTTATACTGGAAACTGTAATATCATGTGCTTTCCGCACAGAAGGATAGAAGGAGGAAGCGCGTATGGCAAACCGTGTCACCATCACGATCTGCGGAGAGGAGTACACCCTTGTGGCGGACGAATCCTCCGCTTATATGCAGAAGGTCGGCAGCTATGTCAGCGATAAGATGACGGAGGTGCTGGAGGGCGCCAAGGTCGCCCGCACCGACGCGGCGGTGCTCACCGCCGTAAATCTGGCGGACGAGCTGTTCAAGTCCCAGACCGCCGCCGAGCAGCTCCGGGTGCAGATCAAGGGCTATCTGGACGAGGCCTCCAAGGCGCAGAACGAGGTCAGCGAGCTCAAGCGGGAGGTTTTCCGCCTCCAGCAGCGCTTGGACGCCCGGAAGTAATGGCGTTGGAGCTTCTATCCCCCGCCGGTTCGCCGGAGGCTCTCCGTGCCGCCGTGCAGAGCGGCTGCGGCGCGGTGTATCTGGGCTGGGGCGCGTTCAACGCCCGCCGGGGCGCCAAAAATTTCACGGACGAGGAATTTGCCGCCGCCATTCGGTACTGTCATGTCCGGGGCGTCCGGGTCTTTCTCACCCTGAATACCCTTGTAACGGACCGGGAGCTGCCCGCCGCGCTGGACGCCGCCCGCACCGCCTGCCGTTTGGGGGTGGATTCCGTTCTCGTGCAGGACTGGGGCCTTTTTTCCCTGCTCCGGGAAACGCTGCCGGACCTCCCCCTCCACGCCAGCACGCAAATGAGCCTGTTCACCTCCGGCGGCGCCAACGAGGTGTATCACGATGGCTGTGAGCGGGTGGTGCTGGCCCGGGAGTGCTCCAGGGAGGACATCGCCGCCGTGTGCCGTGCCTGTCCTGCCGAGGTGGAGGTTTTCGGCCACGGCGCTCTTTGTATGTGCTATTCCGGCCAGTGTGCTTTCAGCGCCCTCATCGGCGGCCGCAGCGGCAACCGGGGCACCTGCGCCCAGCCCTGCCGCCTGCCCTACGGCTTCAACGCCCCCGCGAAAAACACCTACCCCCTCAGCCTGAAGGATAGCTGCCTTGCCTCCCGTCTTGAGGACATGGCGGACATGGGCGTTTCCTGCGTCAAGTTAGAGGGCCGCATGAAGCGCCCGGAATACGTGGCAGTGGTCACGGACATCTACGCCCGCTTGATTCGCGAGCGCCGCCGCCCCACCCCCGCCGAAACACAGGCACTGGAGCTGGCCTTTTCCCGCTCCGGCTTTACGGAGGACTACTGGCTGGGCCGCCATGGCCCTGCCATGTTCGGCACCCGGCTGGAAAACACCCCGGAGCCGAAAGAGTTGTTTGCCGCCGCCCGGGCCCGCTGTGAAAAGGACGATGCCCGGACGGTCCCCGTTCACTTTTCCTGTATTTTAGCGGCGGAGACCCCCGCCTCTCTCACCGTTTCGGATGGAGACGGTCACACCGTTACCGTTTCCGGCCCCACCCCGGAGCTGGCCCAAAACAAGGCCCTGACCGCCGCCGAGGTCTCCGCCCGTCTGCAAAAGACCGGCGGCACCGCCTTCCGCTGCGCGGACTGCGCTGCACAGGTCGCGGGCGGTCTGTTCCTCTCCGCCGGGGCGCTGAACGCCCTCCGGCGGGACGCCCTCTCCGCGCTGGAGGAGGCCCGCTGTGCCGTGCCGCACCGCCGGGAGCTGCCGGTGCCGCCTTTGCCGGACCTGGACTGCGCCGCCCCCTCCCCGGCCCTGACGGTCTCCGTCGCCTCATGGGCACAGGCCGAAGCGCTGCTGCCCCTTTCCCCCGCACGGCTCTGCGTCCCCCTTGAAATTCTGGCGGAGCAAACGGCCCTCCCCGCCTTTTCCGGGGAATGGTGCGCCATTCTCCCCCGCGTCTGGCGGGATTCCGATGAACCGCAGCTCCGCGCGTGGCTGGCCCACGCCAAGGCCATGGGTGTCACCGCCGCGCTATCGGGCAACCTCGGCCACCTGCCGCTGCTGCGGGACGGCGGCCTGACCGTTTCCGGCGATTTCGGCCTCAACGTGTTCAACAGCCGCGCTCTGGACTATCTCCGGCGCAAGAATCTTGCCGCCGCCTGCCTGTCCTTTGAGCTGCGCTTCCCCCAAATGCGGGATATGCAGAAGGTGATTCCGGCAGAGGCCATTGTCTATGGCCGCCTGCCGCTGATGATCACGGAAAACTGCCTCGTGCAGAACGGTACCGGCTGCCGCCTCAGTGAACGCGGCGCCGCCGTTCCGCAGGACGCCCCCTGCCGCAAACCCAACTACCTTCAGGACCGCACCGGCGCCCGCTTTCCTCTTCTCCCGGCCTACGGCCACCGGACGGAGCTGCAAAACAGCGCCCCCCTCTGGCTTGCGGACAAGCCGGACTGGCGGCACTGCGGCCTTCGCTTTGCCCGCCTCCGCTTCACAACGGAGTCTCCGGCAGACTGCGCCGCCATTTTCCGGGCCTATGAAAACGGTGCTCCCGCCCCCGCCGCCTTTACCCGCGGGCTGTACTACCGCGGTGTGGATTGACTCTTTGTGGGCCTTGCCTGCCCAAAGTGCCGCCATGCGGCACAAAATTGCACCCCCATTTTCTTTTGCCCGGCAACATCCAGCGATTCGCTGTGCGAATGCGGCGTTTCGCCGCAGAAATGCACCCCCCATTTTCTTTTTGAGACATCAAAAAGAAAATGCGCCGTGCACGGTGGAAAAGAAAAAATGTTATATCCAAACTTGCACCGCTGTGCAAGTTTGGGGAAACGTGTTCTGTGAGAATTGCTATGCAGATGAAGAATTGCCTGCTAAATCACGGGCGGGGTGCAAATCTGATCCAACCTTGTGCGCCGCACCGATAGAATATTAGTTTCAGGGGTACGAATAGGACGCCTTTTTCTCCTTTTTTCGCTGCCGCTCCTGATTGCCTTGCGATACAGACCGGCGCTGAGCGAAGCGGAAAGCTGTACTGAAAAGTCCAATTTTCTACCCCAAGTCATAGCCGCCCCCTCAATTGAGGGCACGCCCCCCTTTGTGCCAAGAGGGGGTATGGGGGACGGTGGCTCACACCGTTACGGCATTACGATTCTCGGCCCTTACGGGCCGCCAATCGTGCCGTTTCCTCGAAATCGGGACGCTTAATCCGCCGCTGGCGGCGCTTGTCCCGATTTCCCCCATGTTTCCGGTGGGGGTCTAAGGGGAAGGTATCTATGCGCCAAAGGTACCTTCCCCTTGCCCTGTATGGGAATACCCCTTTGCGGGAGCAAGAAAAAAACGCTCTCATCCCAATACCTTTGGGACGAGAGCGCAAGGCTTCGTGGTGCCACCCAAATTCGGGGCAGACTACCCCCTTTGGCCTTCTGTTACGGGAAGGGAACCGTGGACGTTTCCGTCCCCGCTCCGCCGCTGTCCTTCCTCCGGTGCCGGCGGGATTCTCTCAGCGTGAAATCCCTCTCTGTCAGACTGTACTCCGGTCTACTGCTGCGGCGTCATCGCGGTCTGATTATCATAGCCGTTTTCCGGCGGTTTGTCAAGCGATAGGCCGGTTGCTGGCGGGATTGACGATCATGCGCCAGTCCAGATCGCCCCGTGCCAGACCCAGAATCAGCATTTCCGCCGTGGCGATGTTGCTGGCAAAGGGAACATTGCTCTGGTCGCACAGGCGGGAGATGTAACTGATTTCACCGGCCATTTTTTCGTTGCTGGGGTCATTGAAAAACAGCACCAGATCGAACTCATTATAGGCAATGCGGGCGCCGATTTGCTGGCTGCCGCCGTGGGCGTAGGATAAGAAGCAGTGCACCTTCAGACCTGTGGCCTCCGCGACCATGTGTCCGGTGGTGTTGGTGGCGTAAAGATGATGCTGGGAAAGGATGCCGGCATAGGCCGTGCAGAACTGAACCATCAAATCCTTTCGGTTGTCATGGGACATGAGCGCGATATTCATCTGTTAGACTCCCTCCTTTGAAGATTTCTTTATCTGATACGCAGCAGCGGGACTCTCCCGCCCTGCAAACGAACGGCAATGTTGCGGTAGGCGCTGGCCGCGCCGCTGTATGAGGTCAGCAGCAGGGGAACGCCCTGATTGAGCGATAGTGTCAGGCTGTCATCCTCCGGCACAACGCCGATGAGCGGCAGGCCCGCCTTGTCCATAGCGTCATCAATGGTGGCGTGCATACTGTGCAGCAGCTTTTTCCGCACCCGGTTCACCACCAGATGCAGCCGCCCCGGACCGAACTGCCGCAGCTCCATTACCGTGTGCTGAGCATCCCGCAGGGAAGAGGCATCCTGTGTTGTCACCACCACGCAGCGGTCCGCGCCGCACACTGCTAAACGGAACCCAAGGCCCAGCCCCGCCGGAGCGTCCAGCAGGCAGTAGTCGAATTTTTCCCGAATCTCCGACAGCATCTGCCGGAAATCCGCCTCCGTCACGGCGGGCCCCCGCAGCCGCACCGGCGCGGTGAGCAGATACAGCCCCCGGATATTGGGATGGGCCACTACGGCGGACTCCAGGGAGCAGCGCTTCAGCGCCACATCGGAAAAATCCATCAGCGCCCGGTCCGTCAGGCCCAGCGCCAAATCGAGATTCCGCAGCCCGATGTCGCAGTCCACGCACAACACGCTCCGGCCGCTCTGGGCCAGCGCCGTGCCGACGCCGGCAGTCAGCGAGGTCTTGCCGGTGCCGCCCTTGCCGGACACCACCGCAATGCTCTGTCCCTTCACGCTGCCCTCTCCCTTCTGTCTGCTATTATAGTGTGCCGTTTTGAAATTCGCAACTGTAAAAGCTACTGTTTTTACAGCTTTTTACCTTATAGTGGATTTTTTTTGATTTTTGCAAAGGCTCTTGGGTATTTTTTCGGTGTTTCCGCCTCTTTTTTGATGAAAATGACCCGATGGATCACCTCTGTTCCCGGAATCCGATAGTCCGCCGACCGCTCTACCCGGCCGCATAGTGTCCGGATAGCCCTCTCGGCGTCCTTCAGCTCCGCGTCGGAATCCACAGACTTCATGGCGAGGAAATATCCCCCGGTTTTCACCAGCGGCAGACACAGCTCACACAGCACCGACAGGTTCGCCACGGCCCGCGAGGTGGCAAAATCAAACTGCCCCCGGTGCTCTGCGGCAAATTCCTCCGCCCGGGCGTGAACACACTGCACGTTCTGCAATCCCAGCTCGTTGCAGACCTCCTGTAAGAAGGTGATCCGCTTGCCCAAGGAGTCCAGCAGCGTCATGCGGATGGACGGCTCCAAAATTTTCAGCGGCATTCCGGGAAAGCCTGCCCCGGTGCCGACATCTACCACGGACTTCCCCTTAAAGTCCGTTAGTGTCAGCAGCGCGGCGGAGTCCAGAAAGTGCAGCGCCGCCACATCCGCCGGCTCCGTGATGGCAGTGAGGTTCATCACCTTGTTTTTTTCCAGCAGCAGTTCTCCAAACCGCAGCAGGGAGGGGGTGGCACCCTCGTCCAGCCTCAGCTCCGCCAGACCCTTTTTCAGAAGTGCTTCCATTATTTCCGGGCTTTCAGCAGGTCCCGGATCTCCGTCAGCAGCTTTTCCTCGTTAGAGGGCTCCGGCGGCGCGGGCTCCTTGGCGGGCGCTTCCACCTCGGCCTTCTTCAGCTTATCGTGGAAACCGTTGATGGCCTTGAGCATCAGAAACACCGCGAAGGCGATAATCAGGAAATCTAAAATGGTCGCTAAAAACGCGCCGTATCGGATGGCAATTTCCGTCGAGGCGTCAATGGCGCCATCGGCGCCGGCTGCGGCGGCCTTCAGCACGATCTTCCAGTTGGAAAAATCCACGCCGCCGGTGAGCACGGAGATCAGGGGCATAATGACGTCATTGACCAGTGAGGTGGAGATCTTACCGAACGCACCGCCGATGATGACGCCGACAGCCATATCCATCACATTGCCTCGGGCAATGAACGCTTTGAACTCGCCCATAAAGCCTTTTGCCTTTTCGGGAGAGGACATAGGGAGAGCCTCCTTTTTTATCGAAAAATGGGAAACCGTAAACCCGTTGCGCCGCAGCGGGTTCAGGGACCGTCTCTTCCCCGCGGCCGGATCCGGAGGTCTTTTCGGATGTTCTTCCGGGAGATTGGTGCTACGATGCCGTCATGCTGTGCCGGGAGACGGGGATTCTGAGCGGAACCACAGAGAAGACCTTTGATCCCCAGGGGCCCCTCACGATTCCGCAAATGGTGGTGATCCTGGATCGGGTCTGGAATCTCCGGCAGCACGGCACGGCGGAGGTCCCTTCCCTGCCGGCTGACCCCCGGGACTATGTCCGCTTCTATGACGGCGACACCCAGGTGGCAAACTTCCGGAATCTCCAGGCCCATGGCAGTCACGGAACCCAACTGCTCTTCTGGTTTGATGCAGAGGATCCGGCCGTGGGCCAGCCCACCCTGCGTCTGGAAATCGGCGAAGCGGGACAGCCGCCGGAAGTGACCGCCACCGGGACCCAGATTACAGATCCGTCCCTCGATGACCGGTATCCCGACACGTCAGCGGAGGAGACCGTCGTATATGCCTTTGACCTGGAGGACGCCTGGGACCTCAGCGAACATCTGATGTGGTATCACACCTTTACCGTCACGCAGTGGGATACCTGGGAGGAACAGGGTGTGCTGGACGCGTGGTACTTTCCGGCTCTGTACGACCTGCTGATCTCCGAAAACGGTCTCGATGACGTTCTTCTCACCGAGCACCTGATGGATGAGACCGCCACAGTTCAAGAGCCCGCTTTTCGGGAAGATCTGGCGGCCATGATCTGGTCCATTGCCCCGGACCTGCCTGCCATCAACCAGCATACTGC
>ENA-UEQE01003084-UEQE01003084.1-human-gut-metagenome-genome-assembly--contig:-NODE-3084-length-11080-cov-10.046987_pt1 | contig 11080 bp, 6 predicted proteins | sample MGYA00242934_ERZ507935 | MGnify/ENA primary metagenome ERZ507935 (study PRJEB26167, sample SAMN06115423) | human gut metagenome | host: Homo sapiens | place: China:Anhui | collected 2015-03-30... | reverse complement strand
CTATACGCCCGAAAAGGTGCACGACCTGCTGAAACGGCTCTGGCAACTGCGCGTGATCCGCTACATCCCCTCGAACCCGCTGGCGATGCTGTAGGTCAGCGGCATCATGATGATGGTCATGAAGGCGGGGAAGCCTTCGGTAAAGTCGTTGAAGTCGATGTTCATCACTTCCATCATCATGAGGGCGCCCACGATGAGCAGGGCCGGAGCCGTGGCGAAAGCGGGCACAAGGCCGATGAGCGGGGCGAACACCAAGGAGGCGGCGAACAGAACCGCCACGGTCAGCGCTGTCAGGCCGGTACGGCCGCCCTGCGAGACGCCCGCGGCGCTTTCCACATAGCTGGTGACGGTGGAAGTGCCGAGGAAGCTGCTGACCACCGTGCCGATGGAGTCGGTGACCAGCGCCTTGTCGAGGTTCTCGATGTGGCCCTTGTCGTCCATCAGCCGGGCCTTGCGGGAGAGGCCGATGAGCGTACCCATGTTGTCGAACAGCTCGACGATGGTAAAGGTAAAGATGATCGAAATGATGCCGTACTTGAGCGCGCCCATGATGTCGAGCTGCATGAGCGTGGGGGCGAGGCTTGGGAGGGAGAAGCTCATGATGCTGTCGATCCCGGAAGGGGCCGGGGACACGCCGAGCACCATGCCGAGCACGGCGGTCACGAGGATGCCGATGAGCAGGCTCCCCTGCACATTGCGGGCCATGAGCCCCGCCGTGAGGATGAGCCCGCAGCAGGCCAGCAGCGGGCCGGGCTGGGTGATATGGCCGAGGGTGACCACCGTAGCGTCGTTCTTGACCACGATGCCCGCATTCTGGAGCCCGATGAAGGCGATGAACATGCCGATGCCGACGACGATGGCGTACTTGAGGTTCATGGGCACGGCGTCAATGAGCAGTTGGCGGATATGCGTAAGCGTCAGCAGCAGGAAGACGATGCCTGAGAAGAACACCGCACCGAGGGCCACAGTCCAGTGCAGGCCGAGGACGCCGCAGACATAGTAGGCGAAGAAGGCGTTCAACCCCATGCCGGGGGCCACCGCCACAGGGAAATTGGCCCAGAGGCCCATGATGGCGCTGCCGATGACCGCAGACCAGACTGTTGCGGCAACGGCGGCTTCTTTGGGTATGCCCGCGTCCGAAAGGATGCTTGGATTGACGAAAATGATGTAAGCCACGGCAACGAAAGTCGTCAGGCCGGCGAGGATTTCCGTTTTGACGGTCGTCCCCTTTTCGCTCAGCTTGAAAACACGTTCCAGTATGCCTTGTGTCTGGGCCATGGGCGTCCCCCGGTGGTTGGATGGTTGCGGATGATTCCCTCTGAAACAGACAACCCTGTACATGCGAATCATGGACAGGGCAAGTCTGGCGAAACACTGGGCTGATTTTGCTCAGCTTTGATGATGGGGGCATGGCCCGTCCGGTTTGCGGAGGCAGGCGCAGGCGTTTTGCGGCGGCGTGTCGTTAAGGCAGCTTTCCACGGCGGCGATGATGGCGTCGTAGCCCGTGCAGCGGCAGAGGTTCCCGGCGTGCCCGCGGCGGATCTCCTCGCGGGTAACGGGCCGGCCCTTGTGTTTTTCAATAAAGGCCGTGCTGCTCATGACGAGGCCGGGCGTACAGAAGCCGCACTGGACGGCCCCGGCGTCCACATAGGCCTGTTGGACGCGGGAAAGCCGGTTGCCCTTGGCTTCGCCCTCGGCGGTGCGGATCGTTTTGCCGTCCGCCCAGACGGCAAGGAAAATGCAGGAATCCACAGGGACATTATCGACGAGCACGGTACACGCGCCGCATTCGCCCACGCCGCAGCCCTGTTTGGAGCTGGTCAGGCCCTCGGCGCGCAGGACTTCGAGGAGCGAGGAGCGGACGTCAAAGGAAAGTTCCCGTGCCTTGCCGTTGACGGTGCAGCGTATGGTTTTCAGCATGAGGCGGCCTCCTGAAGTTCGACGGCGCGGACGACGCACCGGGCAATGACGCGCTCCGCCAGCGTACGGATGATGTGCATACGGAAATCCCGGTTGGCGCGCCACGAGGTTCTGGGTTGTACGTCCTTTTCCACGGCGGCGCTGATCGCGGCGAGGGTGGCGGGCAGATCTTCGGGCGTCACGGAGCGGCCCAAAGCGGTGGCTTCGGCGCCGGGGCAGCGCACAGGGATCGGCGCGGATACGGAATAGGCCAGCCGGATGCCCGAAATGGCCGCCCCGTCAAGCCTGACGGCCGCCGCACAGCCGATGGTGGCGATGTCCATAGCCTCGCGCATGGCGTATTTGTGGTACGCAGCGCCCCAGCCCTGCCAGTCTTCAGGCCGGAATTCCACGGAAAGGAGCACTTCATCCTGCCTGAGGGCGACCCTGCCGGGGCCGGTATGGAAGCCGAGGGCGGGGATGGTGCGTTCCCCCTGCGGGCCCCTGATATTGAGATAGCCGTTCAGGGCGAGGACGGGGGCGCAGGTGTCCGCGGAGACGGCCCCGTTGCAGAGGTTGCCGCCGATGGTGCCCATGTTGCGGATCTGCGGCCCGGCGACGCTGGCGGCGGATTCCCCAAGCATGGGGATGCAGCCGCGGATGACGGGGGATTCCTCAATATCGGTAAAGCTGGCCCCTGAACCCACGCGCACGGTGCCGTCCGCCTCGCGGACAATGGGTTTCAGCTCAGGCAGGCCATGGATGTCCACGAGGCGGGAGAAGCCTTTGAATTCCCGGAGCTTGATGAGCACGTCCGTGCCGCCCGCGATAAGGCGGGCTTCGGGATCTTCTCCGAGCAGGCGGATGGCGTCGTTTACGGATTCCGCTTTTTGGTAGGATTGTATATCGAACATGGGAGATCCTTTGGGTTGAGGATGCCCGGAGGAGGGAGGTTTTCAAAAAGCCCCCTCCCCCGAACCCGCTCCCGCAACCATTTGGGCTGGCGGGGAGAGGGCACGGAAGGCGGTTCAGGCTATGCCGGAAAAAGGCGCTGTCCCCTTTTTGGGGGCCTGCTATGGCATCCGGTTGGCCTATCCACACAGCATGATGAATAATGCTGTGTTATGTATTTTTATCGGCAGGTTCCATGACTGAGGCGCTTCATTGATTGTTTATGCCCTGTGATGGGGCGTTTCATCTCCACAGTATGGTGAAAATACAGCTCTTTTCAGTCTTTTCTGCGGGAAGGACCCCATGACTGAAGCCTTTTGCTGGTTTTTCCTTTGGGCAGGCAAGAAATAAGGCATCAGCCATTTCCTACGGCGCAGCCTTGTTTATTGGGCATTCCACAAAAGAAAGCGCCGGCCGTTATTCCGACAGTCCTTTCCAACTGGCCGTCTTCGCTCAAAGGCTGCTCCGGGCCTGTTTCCCGGCCGGGCCGCCATTTCCTACGGCATCGTCCTGCCGTACAGGCCGTCCTGAAGCCCGTACATGAAAGCCCTTGGCGGATAAGGGGGAGTTCGGAGAGGCTTCGTCTGCCCTCTTTATGGGGATGGCCCTGTCATGGCATGCGGTTGTTCCATCTCCGCAGCACAGTGAACATACGACCTTTTTCTCCAGTTTTCCCCTCGGCTGAATCCCCGGCTAAGGCCTTTTCCCGTTTATCCCTTTGGAAATTCAAGGGAAAAACATCAGCCGTTTTCTATGGCACAGACATGGGGATTTCCCGGAAGGGCGCCTTCTCCCCTCCCCGATGCTTCTTCTATCCCTTAATCAATCCGGCCTTCACGAATTCCTCAAACAGCAGCTTCGGCGTCATGGGGATGGCGTTGACGGCGACGCCGGTCGCGTCGAGGACGGCGTTGCGGAGCGCCGGGGCCGGGCTGATGAGCGGCGGCTCGCCGAGCGACTTGTTGCCGTATGCGCCGGAGGGTTCCTGCGTTTCCACAAACGCGCAGTCCAGATCGGGAATGTCGCAGGTTGTGGGCAGCTTGTAGTCCAACAGGTTGTTGTTGTACACGCGCCCGGTGGCGGGATCGATGAGCAGTTCCTCATAGAGCGCCCAGCCGATGCCCATGCCCATGCCGCCGTGTACCTGCGCCGTGGCGAGCGCGGGGTTGATGAGCACCCCGGCGTCATGCACGTTCAGGATGTGCACGATGCGGATCTTGCACAATTCGATGTCCACTTCCACTTCGGCAAAGCAGCCGCCGAAGGAGGGGGGATTCTGGCGCGTCTTGAAGGATGCCTCGGCGGAGAGCTGCCCGCCGCGATCCTTGTTGTAGAAAGAATCCATCGCCAAATCGTGCAGCGTGACCACGACGCTTTCGGGATTGCGGGCAAAGGCCACGGCATCACCCTGCGCGGTCGGCGCAATGGTCAGGGCGGCGGGCGTATGGCCGGTCATTTCGGCGGCATAGCCGAGGATCTTCCGGCGCAGCTCGTCCGCGGCGGCATGCACGGCGGGGGCACAGGTGTAGGTCTGGCGGGAGGCGTAGGCACCGGGATCCCACGGCGTAATGTCCGTGTCCTGCGTGGAGATGACATGGATGCTTTCATACGCGACGCCGAGCGTCTCCGAAACCATCTGGGCAAAGGCCGTATCCGCGCCTTGCCCGATTTCCGTCGCGCCGACCATGAGGTTCACCGTGCCGTCCTGATTCAGGATGAGGCGGGCGCTGCCGGGTTCCACATTGGCGGGGTACGTCCCCGAACCGTAGCTGAATGCGGACACGCCGACCCCGCGCCGCAACGGGCTGCCCGTGCGGACGGCTTCTTCATTGAAGGCTTTGCAGGCGGCCTTGCGTTCGTCCCACCGGAACCGTTCACGGCCTTCCTCAAGGCAGTCGCTGATGCCGAGCGTGGCGATCGGCTTGCCGTTGAGCGGGGAGACGTCGCCGTTGCGTCCGGTGTTCTTCAGGCGGAAATCCAGCGGGTCCATGCCGAGCGCGCGGGCCGTATCGTCCATGAGGCATTCGATGGCATAGGCGGTCTGGGGAGAGCCGTAGCCCCGGCAGGCCCCGCCTACGGGAATATTGCTGTAGAAGGTCTTGGCTGAAAAGCGGTACGTGGCGTGCGGATAGACGTAGCAGACCTTGGAACCGCCCGCCGCCGCGATGGAGTGCCCGTGCGAGGCGTAGGCCCCGGTGTTGGAGAGCACGTCGAGGCCGTAGCCGAGGAGCTTGCCGTCCTTTGTGGCCCCGGCCCGTGCGGTCATGGCAAAGGCGTGGCGCACGCGGGTACAGAGCATGCATTCCTCGCGGGTCAGTTCCATGCTTACGGGAGCGCCGTCGAGCTTCATGGTCAGGAAGGCCACGATGGGTTCCAGCACCACATCCTGCTTATTGCCGAACCCGCCGCCGATGCAGGGCTTGATGACCCGGACGGACGACCACGGGATGCCGAGCGCCTGCCCGACCACGCGGCGGCAGATGTGCGGGATCTGCGTGGAGCTGACGATCACGATATGCCGCATGTCGTCCATGTAGGCGTAGGCCGTCTGGTTTTCCAGATGGCAGTGCTGCATGGTCGGCGTGCGGTAGGCGCCCTCAACCACCACGTCGGCGGCGGCAAGGGCTTCGTCGAGGGTGCCGTTGCATTCGAGGGTGTGCTGCTTGAGCAGGTTGCCGTCGGGATTGATGGCGGGCTGGAGTACGGGAGCGCCGGGGGCCAGCGCCGTTTCCGCCGAGGTCACGACCGGGAGGGGCTCATATTCGACTTTGACCAGATGGGCGGCTTTGCGGGCGGTGAGGCCGTCGCGGGCCACGACCACGGCAACCTCGTCGCCGTAATAGCGGACATGCTTGGTCAGCAGGAGGCGGTCGGCCACGTCCCCGCGCGCCGGATCCATAGAGTAGGGGTGCCCGGCTGTGGGGAAGAGGAATCCCGGCACGTCATCGGCGGTGAAGACGGCCTCGACGCCGGGCAGGGACAGGGCTTCCGAGGCATCAATGGAAAGAACCATGCCGTGGGCGATGGTGCTGTGCACATAGGCGGCGTGCCGCATGCCCGGCAGGCCCATATCGTCGGTGTACCGGGCCCGCCCCGTCACTTTGGCTTCGGCATCCAGCCGTTGTTTGGATTGTCCGATTGCCATGCCGCTTCTCCTGTTCTTCTGGTGTGGAATGGTTCGCTGTGTGGCGTTGTTTACGCTGTGGACACGTTCTTGTCCACAGGGCAGTGGAGGATGCCCCTGCGGATACGGCAGGGGCGGTTGAAGCGTCCGAGGATGGCTTCCAGCACGCCGCCGCCGATGGCAAAGGCTTTGTCCGATACGTGGTGGCAGACCGTGTTGTCGCGCGGATCGACGTCGCCGACCTTGATGCGATCCGTAACGGGCGTTCCCGAACGTAAAAGCCCACGGATAACGCCGCTGATGACGGTACGGATCTCTTTGGATACGCCGTCGGCCTCAACGGCGGCGACGACATCGCCGGCCTTCACATGATCCCCTATGTCGTGGCGGCTGAGGAAAATGCCGGCCTGCGGAGCGCGCAGCACCCGCTCGGTGGTCATGCCCGCGATGTCGCCGGGAATGCCGGTATCGGGCTCCGCGCTGCCGGAGTAGAGGACGCGCCCAAGGTTGTGCCCCCGGTTGGTTTCGACGATGCAGTGGACGGTTTCGCCCACGGTGAAGCCGGGCCCCACGCCGATGACGAGGGGCGCGTCGGTGAGGCCCACGCCGACGTTCCGTTTGGCGAGCGTGGCTTCAATGATGACTTCGGGGCGGAGGCGGGGGATGGTGACGCCCTGCGGATCGACCATGACCGGGATGCACCCGGCGTCCCAGAGCGGGGCGATTTCTTCGGGCCGGGGGGCGAGGGCCGCCGTGATGCCTTCCACCGTGCAGAGGCCCTCATAGACGGCTTCGGAAAAGGCCACCCTGCGCCTGACGGCCATCGGGTGCGCCGTTTCCAGAATGATGATGTGCCGGAAGCCGGAACGGTAGAGCCTGAGCGCGATGCCCGTAGCGATGTCCCCGCCGCCGCGGAGAAGAATGGTAAACTGTTGGTATTGGTACATGCTGCAACTCCTGCTGCCCGAAGAAAGGTATTTCCCCGAACTATATACCCAGTGACAGGATGACACAACTAGACCGTGGGTTCTGGTCGGCAGCCTTTGTAGCTATTTCATATCGTGTTTGTTGCAGAAACAAGAAAAAACAATAATAACATATTGTTGAATCTATAAAATTTTCTTTGCGCCGGGCGGCTTTTCGAGCCGGTGCCGTGCCGATGCGCCGTCTTCGGGGATCCGGGGGCCATGATGCGGAAGAGCCGCAGCATTCGGGGAAGGGGGGCGATGCAATCGGCAGCTTGCCATGTGTGGGAAGGGCCCGCAGCATCCGGTGGAGGAGTCCCGGATACCGCGGGCGTGGAGGGGCTACTTGCGCTTCGGCCCGGCAAAAGGCTGCTTGCGGGCCAACAGCCGGAAGAGGATGGCGGCCTCCACCGCGCCGGACAGGGCGGCCTCGTTGACGTCGCCGCTCAGTGTGACCTTGGTGGCGCAGAGGGTTCCGCCGTCGATATGGGCGGTGATGGCATCGCTTTCAAAGACGAAGCCCCCTTCTTCCGCAGTCAGGGAAAAGGCCCTGCCGCCGCGTTTGCCTTCCAGCCGTGACGGGCCGGCGAGCCGGTAGCCGTCCGGGGCGTTGCCGAAGGATTCGCGGGACAGGTGGATACGGGGCTTGTCCCGGTACGGCGCACCCGCCGAAGGGCAGAAGGTGGCGCAGTTGCCGCATTCGTTACAGGCGTCGGCAATGTTGACTATCTGGTAACTTTGTCCGAGCCGCCGGTTGGAAAGCGTTTCCACGCGCACGCCGTCGCCGTCGCGCACCGCAACCTGTACGGGGTGCGGCATGGGCAGGGAGGGCAGGGCGACGTTGGCCCGGTTGGGGCAGACCGTAGTGCAGACGTTGCAGACGAGATCGCACTGGAGGCAGCGGCGGGATTCGTCCATAGCCTCCTCTTCGGTGAGGGTACGGATGGCGGGATCGAAATCCAGCCTTCCTTCCGGGCTGCGTTCCGGCAGTGCCGGGCCCATGACGCGGGTGGCCTGCCGGATGCGCAGTCCGTCGAGATCCGGCCTCCGCTCGTCGGACGGCGTGGCTGTGGCCGCCTGTGCGGACAGGCCGAGGCGGGCAAGGATGGTTTCGGCGGCATGGCGTCCGTCGGCTATGGCGTTGATCAGGGTCGATGCGCCGCGTACGGCGTCGCCGCCCGCGAACACGTTCGGCAGCGATGTCTGGCTGGTATAGGGATCGGCCTTAAGCGTCATGCCGTCAGGCAGGAAGCCGGCTTTCACCCGCTGCCCGATGGACACGATGAGCGTATCCGCGTCCAGCGTGAATGCCTCATCCGTGGGGACGGGGCGGGGACGCCCGCCGTCGGGATCGGGGACCAGCCGCATCCGGCGGCAGCGCAGGCCGGAAACGCGGCCCCTATCGGCAAGCACTTCCTCAGGGGCGCACAGTTCCACGATGCGAACGCCTTCATCCAGCGCGGCTTCGATTTCTTCGACGTCGGCGGGCATTTCCTTGCGGGTGCGGCGGTAGGCGATGGTTACGGTGCCGTTTTCCCCCACAAGGCGTCTGGCGGCACGGGCGCAGTCCATTGCGGAATTGCCCGCCCCGATGACGACGGCGTGGGAACCGATGCCCGTGGGCTCGCACCGGCGCACGGCGGAGAGGAACGAAAGCTGATCCAGAACCCCGGCGGCGTCTTCTCCGGGAATGCCGAGGGGCAGGCTTTCCTGCGCGCCCACCGCGATATAGACGGCGTCGTTTTCTTCTGCCAGCCTGCCGAACAGGGCGGCGTCCACGGGCGTATCCTTATGGAGCCGCACGCCCAGCTTGAGGATGGCGTCGATGTCGCGGCTCAGGCTGTCCCCGGTCAGGCGGAATGCGGGGATCGCGTCGCCCGCCATGCCGCCGGGCACGGGCTTTTCTTCGTACAGGTGCACCTCCACTCCCTGCACGGCGAGGAAGCGGGCGCAGGACAGCCCGGCAGGGCCCGCCCCGATGACGGCGGCGCGCTTCCCGGTTTTTGCGGCGGAAACGCCGGAAGCGGCTTCGGCCATTTTTTCGGCCACGAAGCGCTTGACCTCGCGGATCATGAGCGGCTTGTCGTAATTGATGCGGGTACACCGGCTCTGGCATTGATGGTTGCAGGCCATGCCCTGAACGTTCGGGAACGGGTTGGTGGCGGTGATGACCCGCCACGCCAGCTCGAAATCGCCCCGTGCCACGGCGTCGAGATACCGGGGGATGTCCTGTTGCGCCGGACAGCCCGACATGCAGGGCGCGGCGGCGCAGTCGAAGCGCGGGAGCGGGCGCTCTGTCTTGACCGAAACGTAGGGGAAGCGTTCCTTGTGGTAGCGGCTGCGCTTGCCGAGGACAGCCGCCGCATAGCTGACGAGGTTGGCGAAACCGGGATTGCCGGCGTTCGGCGCTCGGCCCTTTTCCCATTCGGCTATGGAGCGGGCCCCGGCCCTGCGCATTTCGGCGCGCAGCGTGTCGAGGTACTGGTGCAGCCGCCCGTAGCCGCCGGGCTTGAGGATGTCGGAGGACATGGTGATCGGGCGGAGGCCGCAGGCCAGCGTGTCCGCCACGTTGAACGTATCCACCCCGGCGGAGAAGGCGATGTCCAGCTTCCCGTCGAATTCCTGCTGCAACCGTTCGGCGAGGTTGATGCTGATGGGGTGCAGGGATCTGCCGCTCATGTACACCATGCCTTCGCTGCGGGGCAGGTTCTGCTTTTCGTTGGCGGTTTCGAGCGTGTTGGTCAGCTTGAGCCCGAAGGCCACGCCCGCCGTTTCGGCGGCTGCGGCGAGGTTGCGGATGATGGCCACGCCGTCGTTGTATTTGAGGTCGTGCCCGAAGGCTTCGTCGGGAACGCATACGTCATAGCCGAGCTGCGTATTCAGGATGTCGCGCAGGCGTTCGGGGCCGAGCAGGGTGGGGTTCAGTTTGATGGTCGTGTGGTACCTGCGTTCGGTGATGAAATAGCGGCCGATGCTCTCCACTTCGCCGGGCGGACAGCCGTGCATGGTGGAGACCGTCAGATTGTCGGAGAGGCGGGCCGGAATGGGCATCTTCTCGATGGCGGGGTAGAGCGGGGCCAGCTCGGCCTTGATCCGCTTCACGTCTTCTTCCGCGTTTTCCATACGGTCGAGGAAACGCTGCACGGCGGGGCTCTTGATGCCTTCAAGGTTGTAGCCCGCGCTCATGTTGAAGATGAAGCCGGGCCCCTTGCCGGGTTCGGCCTCCGCGGGCAGGTTGAGCATGTCGCGCAGCACATACAGCAGCACGAAAGCCTTGAGGTACTCTTCAAAGGACTGATCAAGCTTCAGCTCCTGCGACCATTCGCAGTTGTAGCCTTCATCAGCCATGTCGATGCAGGGCTTGGCGACGTTCAGCTCGTCGAGCACCTGCACGGTCTTGAGTTCGATATACCGAGCGCCGCACAGCCACGCGGACAGGATGTTCTGGGCAAGCTGCGTATGCGGGCCGGCGGCTACGCCGAGCGGGGTTTCCAGCACCTTGCCGTAGCGTTCCATGCGGAACGGATCATCAGGCTTCGGCATAAAGAAAAGCTCCCGGCCGATGCCGAACAGTTGTTTGTTCGGCAGGTCGTGCTGCATCCAGCGGAGCAGCGTTGCGGCGTCCAGCGGTGTGAAGCGATCGGTATGCATGTCTGCGTCTCCTTGAAACTCCGTGGAAACTGGAGGGGGATGGGCATCGGGGAAGAAAGGTTTTTCGCGCGCCGCCCGCACCTGCGTGCGGCGAGGCCATTTTATTTGGCCCTGTCAGAGTATGTGGTTGTTTCATCTCCGCAGCGCGGTGAAAATGCAGCCTTTTTCTCCAGCTTTCCCCTTGGTGGAATCCATAGCCAAGGCATTTTGTTGGTTATTCCTTTGGGACTCCAAGGAAAAAAGCATCAACCCTTTTCTATGGTACAGCCTTTTATTTTGAAATGGCCTTAGGTTGTGTTGTTGTGTTATATGTAATTATTTTAAATTATTGAAATATTTTTGTAGCTTAAAATGGTTAAATAATTTTGGCTGTGTCATAGGAAACGGTTGATGTTTTCTTTCTTGAAATTCCAAAGGAACAACCAATAAAGTTCCCCCATCATGGAGTCCGTCAGCGGAAAAATTGGAGAAAAAGTCTCTCTTTTCAGCA
>ENA-UEQE01003081-UEQE01003081.1-human-gut-metagenome-genome-assembly--contig:-NODE-3081-length-11094-cov-3.626396_pt1 | contig 11094 bp, 8 predicted proteins | sample MGYA00242934_ERZ507935 | MGnify/ENA primary metagenome ERZ507935 (study PRJEB26167, sample SAMN06115423) | human gut metagenome | host: Homo sapiens | place: China:Anhui | collected 2015-03-30 | study... | reverse complement strand
ATTTGGAGGCATTTTGAAGCGTTCTTTTTTTAGTTTGAACCAGATCTTGAACCAGAGAGAAAAGGAAGGAATTTACCGTGATTTCGTATGTAAAAGGCATCCTGGCGGAGAAAGCAAAGGACCGTATCGTGGTCGAGTCCGGCATGATGGGGATCGGGATTTTTGTCCCGATGTCGGTGCTGGAAGTTTTACCGCCGCTCGGGGAAGAGGTAAAGATATATACGCACCTGCAGGTGCGGGAGGATGATATGAGCCTGTACGGCTTTTTAAGCCGTTCGGATCTGGAGATGTTCCGCCAGCTTCTGGGGGTCAACGGCATTGGTCCGAAGGGGGCACTTGGCATCTTGTCGGCGCTGCGTCCGGAGGATCTGCGTCTTGCGGTTATGACTGGGGATGCGAAGGCGATCTCCCGTGCACCGGGCGTTGGGGCAAAGACGGCACAGCGGATCATTCTCGATTTGAAGGATAAAGTACAGGCAGAGGATCTGCTGACACCGCTGTTAGATGGCAGTGCGGCGGTTTCGCCGGCTGCGGGGAACGGGCTTTCAGGCAATGCGGTGAAGGAAGCCGTGGAGGCGCTGGTGGCGCTGGGATATACGAATGCCGAGGCGGTGAAGGCGGTCAAGAGCGCCAATGTGACGGAAGAGATGGATTCCGAGGCGGTATTGAAGGCATCACTGAAATATCTGGCGTTTTTGTAAAACAACCTATGTGTCGGACATTCGAAATTGCAGGATCATAAAAAATAGTGGTGCTTGTGCGTCAGATGAAAATTTGGAATGTGTGGCAGATATGAGAAAATGGAACTGTCATGGCTTAATTGAATGAGAGAGAAAAACAGGAAAGACAGGAAACAAGTATGAGCAGAAGGACGATTACAACCGAGGTGACGGAGGAGGATAAGCGGATTGAGGGAAGTCTCCGCCCGCAGACCTTAGACGAATATATCGGTCAGGAGCGGATCAAATCGACGTTAAAGGTATTTATCCATGCGGCGAAATCCCGCGGCGAGGCGCTTGACCATGTTCTTTTCTATGGACCGCCGGGATTGGGAAAGACGACACTTAGCGGCATTATCGCCAATGAGATGGGAACCCGTATGAAGGTTACTTCCGGTCCGGCAATCGAGAAACCAGGGGAGATTGCGGCGATTCTCAACGGGCTCCAGGAGGGAGACGTCCTCTTTGTGGATGAGATTCACCGCTTAAACCGCCAGGTGGAAGAGGTGCTTTATCCGGCGATGGAGGACTATGCGATCGATATCATGTTGGGAAAAGATTCGACGGCGCGCTCGATTCGTCTGGATCTGCCGAAATTTACGCTGGTAGGCGCGACGACACGCGCGGGGCTTCTGACGGCGCCGCTGCGCGACCGCTTCGGCATCGTGCAGAAGATGGATTTTTATACGCCTGAAGAGCTGCAGACGATTGTCCTGCGGACGGCGGGAGTTCTGAATGTGGAGATTGATAAGACGGGGGCCTATGAGATTGCGAGACGTTCGAGAGGAACGCCGCGTCTGGCAAACCGCCTGTTAAAACGTGTGAGGGACTTTGCACAGGTCAAGTACAACGGCGTGATTACGAAAGAAGTCGCGGATTTTGCACTGGATATCCTTGATGTGGACAAGCTGGGACTTGACAACAACGACCGTGCGATCTTACATATGATTATCGACAAGTTTTCCGGCGGTCCGGTCGGACTGGAGACGCTGGCGGCAGCGCTGGGCGAGGATGCTGGGACACTGGAAGATGTGTATGAACCGTATCTTCTGATGAACGGTCTGCTCAACCGGACTCCGCGTGGGCGGATGGCGACCGAAGCAGCGTATCGGCATCTCGGGTATGCCTGGAATCAAGCAAAAAACGGTATTTCTGAGATTTGATATTTGATTGATTTGAAGGTGGTATTTCTGTGTGGGTGACGTGACAACGTCGAACCATATTTATTAATAGATAGAAAGAAGAGAATGCGATGGCAAAACAGTATATAGATGTATTAATTGATGGAAAAGTGTATAGCCTGGGCGGCAGTGAGACGGAAGGATATGTACAGCAGATTGCCACGTATCTGAATGGGAAGATTTTCCAGCTCAAGGCGCAGCCGGGATTTTTGAAAATGCCGGAAGACTACCAGAGTATTATGACTTATCTGAATCTGGCGGATGATTATTTTAAAGAAAAAGAGAGTGCGAAGGCACTTGCATCCGACAAAGAGAGCATGGAAAAAGAGACATACCGTCTGAAACATGAGATGGTCAGCACCCAGATGAAACTCGAGAGTCTCCGCAATGAGCGCACCGTCAGCGAGGAAGAACTGGAGACAGCAAAGAAGGCGGCAAAAGAGGCAGCTGAGCAGGCGGAAGCTGCTAAAAATGAGGTACAGGCGCAGATCGAGCGTGTGAAAAAAGAAGCGCAGGAGCAGATCGAGGCTGTGAAGAAAACAGCACAGGAACAGGTTGAGTCTGCAAGAAAAGAAGCGCAGGGACAGATCGAGGCTGTGAAGAAAACAGCACAGGAACAGGTTGAGTCTGCAAGAAAAGAAGCGCAGGGGCAGATCGAGGCTGTGAAGAAAACAGCACAGGAACAGGTTGAGTCTGCAAGAAAAGAAGCGCAGGAGCAGATTGAACGTGCGAAGAGAGAGGTACAGGATCGCGTGGAATCCGCGGAAAAAGCAGCACAGGATCGCGCTGCCAGGGCGGAGCAGACAGCCCGGGAGCAGGCAGAAGCTGCAAAGAAAGAGGCATTGGAACAGATTGCGGATGCAAAGAAGGAAGCAAACGATTTCCGTGGAGAAGCAGAGGTTTGGAAACAGGAGGCAGAAGATCAGCATCTGGCGGTCGAGTCATCCCAGAGTGAAATCGCTTCTTTGCAGGACAAGCTGGAGATTCTCAAACAACAGCTTGAAGAAGCAAGACAGGCGGCGACAGCTGTGCAGACGGAAAAATCGCAGCTGGAAGCACGTCTGATGCAGACGGAACAGGAAAAACAAAGTGTAAAAGAGCAGCTGAGCCAGCTGGAGCAGGAAAAACAGACGATAAAGAAAGATCTGGAAGAAAGCCTCCAGGAGGCAGGGGCAGCACGTGAGGAAATGGCAGCTGTCCGTCAGGCACAGGTGGAGGCATATATGAAGCGGAAGCCATTTCCCAAGAGACAGGGAACGGTGGAACTGAAAGATGCAATTCTGCGGTTATAATGGGTGAAATGATATGAAAAAAAAGGTGGAAATTCTGGCACCGGCGGGTTCCTTCGATAGCATGAAAGCGGCGGTTGCTGCGGGGGCGGACGCAGTCTATATGGGCGGCAGCCGTTTCGGAGCCAGGGCATATGCGGAAAATCCGGATGAAACGGGGATGCTGGAAGCGATCAACTACGTGCATCTTCATGGGCGCCAGCTTTATATGACGGTCAATACGCTGGTAAAGGAAGACGAGATGGATGACTTATACGACTATCTGCTTCCGTATTACCAGGCGGGACTGGATGCCGTGATCGTGCAGGACATGGGCGTATTTTCTTATATCCGGGAGCATTTTCCGGATTTGCCGGTTCATGCGAGCACACAGATGACGATTACAGGACCGGAGGGCGCGGCGCTTATGACGAGAATGGGCGCGGTCCGCATCGTTACAGCGCGTGAACTTTCATTGGAAGAGATACGCCGCATTTATCAGGAGACGGGCGTGGAGATAGAGAGCTTTGTTCACGGGGCTCTCTGTTACTGTTATTCGGGACAATGCCTGTTCAGCAGCCTGATCGGAGGCAGAAGCGGCAACCGGGGACGATGCGCTCAGACCTGCCGGCTTCCGTTTGATGTCCTTCGGCGGTTGGATGAGAACAACCCGAATGAAAACAAAAAACAAAAGAAAGAAAATGGCGTGTTAAATCCGGACGATTCCAAGTATGTGCTCAGTCTCAAGGATCTTTGTACGCTGGATATTTTGCCGGATATTCTGGAAGCAGGCGTTTATTCCTTGAAAATCGAGGGGCGCATGAAGAGTCCGCGCTATACGGCAGGCGTGGTGCGCCTGTACCGGAAATATGTAGATTTATATTTAAAGAATGGCAGAAAAGGTTACCGGGTTGACCCGAAAGACCGGAAGGAGCTGCTGGATCTGTTTGACCGCGGCGGTCAGACGTTAGGCTATTATACCGAGCACAATGGACGCGATATGGTGGTCTGCCATGAGAAACCGGCATTCCGCCAGGAAAACCGGGAACTTTACCAGTATCTGGACAAAACGTATGTGGAAGCAGAGGTGAAAGAACCGGTTCAGGGGTTTGCGCGTGTCTGTGAAGGCGAACCGCTGCAGCTGACGCTTCAATACGAAGATCCGCTGACGGGAGAAAGCCGGATGGCAGGCGGAATCGGAGCAGTTGTCCAGACGGCAGTGAAACAGCCGATGAGCAAGGAACGGATTGAGAAACAGCTCGGAAAAACGGGAAATACGCCGTATTATTTTGAAAATCTGGAAGTGGAGACAGGCGGCAGCCCCTTTGTGCCGGTGCAGGAGTTAAATGAACTCCGCCGCTCTGCGTTTGAGCAGCTGACCGAGGAGATACTGCGTCCATACCGCCGGGAGATACCGGAAAATAGGGCGTGCGGGACAGGAAAAGGATGGCAAAATCCGGAAGAAAAGAATCTGGAAGAAAATAACCAGACAGGTTCGGAATCAGAAAAAACCAGCCCGGCTCAGGACGTTGAACTCACAGCAGATTTACCTGTACAGAGCCAGAAAACGCTGTTTGAGAATAAAAAAGGGAATAAAACAGCTCTGTACCACATCCACGTTTCGGTCGAACACCCGGCACAGTTAAAAGTGGCGTTATCCGTACCAGAAGTCGGCGCCATCTATCTGGATAGCGCTGAATTTGGCGCCGAACAGTGGAACGAATGGGTATCACACTGCCATGAGGCAGACAAGCAGTGTCTTTTGGTAATGCCGCATATTTTCCGCGATCGGGCAAAGGAATATTTTGAAACACATCGTTCCAGGCTGGAATCGGCGGGATTTGACGGTCTTGTCATCCGGGCATGGGAAGAGCTGGAACTGGTGCGCGAGTGGAAGATTTCCATCCCGCTTGTGATGGATTATGGTATTTATACGATGAATCACCGGGCGGAGGATTTTGTGCGGGAGATGGCGCCGGAGCTTTCGATGCGTTTTACCCTTCCGGTCGAGCTCAACAGCCGGGAGTTGGAGGCGCGCGACAGCCGGGAACGGGAACTTCTCGTATATGGTTCGATCCCGGTCATGGTAACCGCCCAGTGCATCCGGAAAACAGTGGAAGGATGCAGTAAATGTCCGGAATATCTGTATCTGCGGGATCGCAAAAAGAAGGTATTTCCGGTAAGGAACCAGTGCCGTTTCTGCTGCAATACGATCTACAATTCCAGCCCCCTGTCGCTTTTGAAGGATAAAAAGCAGATAGACCGCCTGCAGCCGGAGGTGCTGCGTCTGGCATTTACGTCGGAGAGTGCGGCACAGACCGGGGAAGTGCTGGATGCCTACGTGAAGACCTTCCTCCATCAGGAACCGGTGGAGCTGGAGGGTGAATTTACAAGAGGTCATTTTAAGAGGGGCGTAGAGTAGCGTGTGTACCGGGAATCTTCCGGGTACACATGAAAAGGAGGATCACCATGATAAATCTTGTGACAACGATGTCCAGGTATCTGATGATATTGCTGATACTGATTTATACATATTATAATTTCCGCTTTTTTTCACTGCCGGATGACGAGTCGAAACTCCGGCTCTGTCGTCTGCAGAATGTACCGCTGTTTTTGATATTTCTTCTGTCGGGTACGATCATTTATCTACAAACCGAGGATGAGGCAGTTGTGCTGTTTTTCGGCGCGCAGCTTGTCTTTTTTGTCCTGTACCAGCTCTTATACCGGCTGTTTTACCGGAATGCGTCGAGACTGTTGCTGAACAACACGTGTATGCTTCTGTGCACCAGTTTTATCATGCTGACGCGCATCTCGATGGACAAGGCGGTCCGCCAGTTTATCATCATGGCAGTTGCGGCGGTTATCACAATGATTATACCATATGTGATAGATAGAACCTGGCAGCTCGCTAAGATACCGTGGGTGTACGGCCTGATAGGTCTGGCGCTGCTGCTGGTTGTCTGTGTGATCGGCAATACCAGCTTCGGCGCGCAGCTTTCGATCAGTATCGGCGGGTTTTCGTTCCAGCCGTCCGAGTTTGTTAAGATCAGCTTTGTATTCTTCGTGGCGACGATGTTTTACCGCTCAACGGAGTTTAAAAATGTGGCGATCACGACCGGCGTGGCGGCGGCGCACGTGTTGATTCTGGTGTTATCCAAGGATCTGGGAAGTGCGCTGATTTTTTTCCTCGCCTATGTCCTGATGCTGTTTATTGCAACCTCCAACTGGCTGTATCTGGCAGGCGGTCTTGGAAGCGGCTGTGCGGCTGCGATGCTGGCGTATAAGCTGTTTTCGCATGTGCGTGTCCGCGTGGAAGCATGGCAGGATCCGTGGAGTGACATCGCAGGAAAAGGATATCAGGTTACGCAGGCGCTCTTTGCGATCGGCACAGGCGGCTGGTTTGGCATGGGACTTTACCAGGGGATGCCGAAGAAGATACCGGTTGTCGAGAAGGACTTCATTTTTGCGGCGATCTCGGAGGAGTTGGGCGGCATCTATGCGCTCTGTATTCTCCTGATCTGTCTGGGCTGCTTCATGCAGTTCATGCTGATTGCGACCCGGATGCAGGCATTATTTTACAAGCTGATCGCGTTTGGTCTGGGAATTGAGTATGTGGTGCAGGTGTTCCTGACGATCGGCGGCGTGACCAAGTTTATCCCGTCCACCGGTGTGACGCTGCCACTTGTCAGCTACGGAGGCAGTTCGATTCTCAGCACATTTATCCTGTTTGGCGTGATACAGGGACTATATGTCCTGAAACGGAATGAGGAAGAAGAGGAGGAGCAGCAGTTTGATGAGGCAGAAGGATGAAATGGAAAGAACTGAAAATGCGAGAGCGCGTTCAAACCGTCATATTCTGTGGCTGACCTATGGGATTGCGGCGCTCTTTATCGCGATGGCCGTTTATTTTGGCTGGTTTATCCAGTTTAAGAGTGAAAATGTGATCGGCTCTTATAATGCGAGACTCGATCTCCTCTCAGACCGGGTGACCCGCGGTTCGATTATGAGCAATGATAAAACGGTGCTGGCGCAGACGAACGTTGCAAGTGACGGAAGCGAGAAACGCTATTATCCGTATGATTATCTGTTTGTCCATTCGGTCGGATATTCTGGCAAAAATGGAAAAACAGGTCTGGAGTCGCTGGCGAATTTCTACCTGCTTTCCTCCCATGTGAATCTGATTGAGAAAACGATCAATGAATTTCAGGGGAAGAAAAATCTGGGCGACAATGTGATTACGACGCTCGATGTGGATCTGCAGCAGACGGCATCCGACGCGATCGGAAAACACCGGGGTGCGGTGATCGTCATGGAACCGGATACGGGAAAGATTTTAACGATGGTTTCCCAGCCGAATTTCAATGCGAATCTCGTCGATGAGCGCTGGGCAGAGTTGATATCGCCGGACAATACGAAGGCGCAGTTAGTCAACCGCGCGACGCAGGGCTTATATCCGCCGGGATCGACGTTCAAGATGCTGACGGTGCTGGAATATATGAAAGAGAACCCGAATACCTGGCAGGACTATGTGTATAATTGTAATGGCTCTTACCAGAATGGCGATTATACGATTAAATGTTACCACGGGACGGCACACGGGGCGCAGAACCTGATTCAGGCATTTGCCAATTCCTGCAACGGTGCGTTTGCGGAGATTGGAATGCAGATTAATTCAGAAAAATTCCGGGCGCTGGCAAATCAGATGCTCTTTAATTCGGAGCTTCCGTACACACTTCCGTACAACCAGAGCACATTTTCGCTCGACGGCAGTTCGGATGACTGGGAAAAGCTTCAGACCGCGATCGGACAGGGAAAAACCCAGATTACGCCGCTGCATAACCTGATGATTGTATCGGCGATCGCCAACGGCGGCACGCTGATGAAGCCATATATGATCGATCATGTTGAAAATGTGGGTGGTCAGACGGTCAAGAAGTTCCTTCCGTCCGCCTATGGAACCCTGATGTCTGCGAATGACGCACAGTTTCTGACGCATCTCATGAGCCAGGTGGTCGAGATTGGTACGGGTTCCGCGATGCGGGGGACATCCTATACGGTGGCCGGAAAAACCGGTTCCGCCGAGTTTGAGACAGGTAAGGAGACACATTCCTGGTTTGTCGGTTTCGCTCCGGCAGACAAGCCGAAGGTGGCGATCTGCGTGCTGGCAGAAGAGTCCGGTTCCGGCGGTGCGGTCGCTGCGCCGATCGCAAGACAGGTGCTGGATCGGTATTTTGCGAAATATGGGCAGTAGGACAAAAGAAAAGGGCAGGAAAGCGATTTGAAGCTTTTCCTGCCCTTTTTGTCTCAAATATGCATAGTCACATTTTATTTACACAACCGTTCCAGATCCCCATAGAATCCCGGATAGGAGATGTTCACGCAGTCTGCATCCAGAATTTCGGTCTCGCCGGAAGCGCCGAGTGCGGCAACGGCGAAGGTCATGGCGATGCGGTGATCCTTCTTGCTGTCGATCACAGCACCGTGCAGCGGCTTGCCGCCGTGGATGATCATGCCATCCTCGGTCTCGGTCACATCCGCGCCCATAGCAGTTAAATTCTCTACCATGACAGCAATGCGGTTTGACTCTTTTATCTTCAGTTCCGCGGCATCGCGTATGACGGTGGTTCCCTCGGCATAGCACGCCATCGCAGCGATCACCGGAAGCTCGTCGATGAGAGTCGGGATGATCGCACCCTCGATCGCGGTTCCAGTCAGCTTACCGGAGCGGACGAGCAGGTCGGCGGTCGGTTCGCCGGAGGCGGTGTTTACATTGAGAAGTTCGACGTCCGCGTTCATCGCCTTGCAGACGCGCAGGATGCCGTCGCGGGTCGGGTTGATACCGACATTTTTAATTAAGATTTCTGAATCCGGTACGATGAGTCCGGCTGCGATAAAAAAGGCAGCGGAGGAGATATCGCCCGGAACCAGAATTTTCTGTCCATAGAGCTGTTTTGCCGGCTGTAAAATCGCGGTGGTTCCTTCTGTGTGGATGTCTGCGCCGAATGCGGACAGCATCCGTTCACTGTGATCGCGGGAAATGTACGGTTCGGTCACACGGGTTTCTCCGTCGGCATACAGACCTGCCAGCAGAATCGAGGATTTGACCTGGGCGGAGGCAACCGGAGAATTATAATGGATGCCGTGCAGCGGTGAGCCGGTGATATGGAGCGGCGCGCAGCCATTTCCATTGACACTCTCGATCTTTGCGCCCATCTGGGAGAGAGGATCGATGATGCGCTTCATCGGACGTTTCTGGATGGAAGCGTCGCCGGTCAGTGTTGTGTCAAATTTCTGGGCCGAGAGAATGCCGGAGATCAGGCGCGTTGTGGTTCCGCTGTTGCCGCAGTCTAAAACGGAGTCTGGGGCAGTCAGCCCGTGCAGCCCACGTCCGTGGACGAGAACGGTCTCGCCCTGATTTTCGATCGAGATTCCCATTTTGGAAAAACAGGAGATCGTGGAGAGACAGTCTGCGCCCTGCAGGAAGCCGTGGATTTCGGTCAGTCCGTCCGCAAGAGCGCCGAACATGACGCTGCGGTGGGAGATGGACTTGTCTCCCGGAACGGTCAGTTCGCCCCGGAGAGAAGATGTATGGGTAAATTTCATTGAGTTCATAGTTGTACCTGCCTAAACATTAATGTTGAAAGTTAAGTTTGAAACATACATTGCAGTCTACGCGAACAGCGTGTAATTGTATTTCTTCAAACGCGCCCACGCCGCTTCCATCGAAGCCTTGTCGTAGAAGCTGATCCGCAGCGCGCCCTCGCCATGCTCACGGTTGTGGCTGATGCCGATATTTTTGATACTGATTCCTTTACCGGAGAGGATCGAGGAAATGATGGAGATAGCACCTGGCTCGTCCACCACGTCGGCGGAGAAGGCATATTCCGGCTGTATCGATCCTTTTGGAATTTCTGCAAACGAATTCCGGTAGTCGCGGGAGGACTCAAACAGCTGGTAGATGGCTCTAGACTGGTGGTCGGACAGTTCTTCCCGCAATGTCGTCAGGGAATCAATGTAGCGATCCAGCACCTCAGTGATATTGCCTGTGTTCGTCATGCAGATCTGTTCCCACATGACCGGAGAAGAGGAGGCAATACGGGTGATATCCTTGAAACCTCCGGCAGCCAGCCGTTTCATCATCTGATCCTCGCTGTCGCAGTCGTGTACCAGGTTGACCAGGCTGGAGGCGATGAGGTGCGGCAGATGGCTGATCGCCGCGACAATGAAATCATGACGATGGTAATCCAGCACCAGGGGCAGCGCACCGATCGCCTTTGCCACATTCACCATACGGTCAGTGTGGGAAGCTGGGGTGTGCGGTGTCGGGGTAATGATATAGTATGCATTTTCCAGCAAATGGTCGGTTGAACTCTCGTAGCCGGTCTTTTCCGAGCCAGCCATCGGGTGTCCGCCGACGAAGCAGCTTTCCATGCCAAGCGCGGCAACGGTCTCATGAATGCTGGTCTTGGTGCTTCCGACGTCAGTCACAACCGCGCTTTCCTTTAAGAACGGGCGGATCTGGCGCAGATAGGATTCATTAAATTCAACCGGTGTGCACAGGAAAATGATGTCGCACTCGCTTAAATGCTCGTCCACGCCGTCCAGAATCAGGTCAACAATGCCGTCTGCATGTGCCTGTTCCAATTTTTCGCGGGTCCGCATATAAGCCATGATCTGAATATCCGGGGCGCTGCGTTTCAAACCTCTGGCGATAGAGCCGCCGATCAGACCGAGTCCGATGAAACCGGCGGTAAGATGATTAATCGGTGTATTCATAGCAATTACGCTCTCTTTCATAAGTAGTATAGTAAAAAAATGAAACTAGAAATTATTGTAGAATAGAACAAGTCACTTGTCAACGATTTTACGCGTTGAAGTGAAAAAGAATTTTTTTACATCTGTTTATTACTAAATTTGCGAAAATGC
>ENA-UEQE01003080-UEQE01003080.1-human-gut-metagenome-genome-assembly--contig:-NODE-3080-length-11094-cov-7.672869_pt1 | contig 11094 bp, 8 predicted proteins | sample MGYA00242934_ERZ507935 | MGnify/ENA primary metagenome ERZ507935 (study PRJEB26167, sample SAMN06115423) | human gut metagenome | host: Homo sapiens | place: China:Anhui | collected 2015-03-30 | study... | reverse complement strand
GCAAAGAGTATTTGGGCATCATCCTGGACACTCCTACCAGTGCAGAGCGAAGAGCGGAAAACAGAAACAAGCTGGATACACATGTTGTACATCTACATTAGAACTATTTTTCCCACCTGAGCAAACAAAAATTGCATCTGAACATTCTTTCATTATTGTATATAATTTTTCACTATATACTTCCATATCCCAACTACAATTAAAAAGACGAATTCCCTTATTATATCCATATTTAATTACATTAACCACATCATCAACTTGATTATTAGAAATTTCTTGATCGTTATGATATATTACACTTTGTAAATCAGAAGATGTAATATCTATACCACTATCTATAATTCCCACAATAATGTTTTCATTTCCATATGTTTCCTTCCAAACATCTTCTATATGTATTTTATTTTTCCAATATTCAGTCTGTTCGCATCCTGCAGTCTGTATAAATAATGAAGCAAAAATTATATTTGCATCCTTTCGCTGGTGTTCCATCTGCTAATGCTTGTTTACTTCCTTGTGATGTTTTAGCCCATTTAAACGATGGTGGTGTTCCTAGCATATTATAATACGTTATGCTTTTTGAATTTGTACTATAGGCAAAACCTCCACTCCATGCAACACCAATTGTGTCTGTATAACTCCAAGGATAATAACACTTTAGCCAATTAAATGATTCTGTAACTTTATATTTAGAATTTTTTCGCTTTCCATCTTTATATGTTGATTGATTGAATACTGTTTGTGAAAGACTGAGTTTTGAAGTAGCAATTGATGAGAGCGATTTAATTTTTTAAACTGTCAAAACAGAATTATACTCTTTTCCCTGTATTTCTTCAATAAACACCTTTTTCATCTTATACATTATCTTTCTTATCTCATACAGATATACACCAGATATGCTGCATATAATGCAAGCAGCACCACACCTTCTTTTTTCTCTATATGAAGCCTGCTCCATGCAAACACCCATACAAGAATGCTTACCAGCACCAGAAGTACACTGTCCACCACATTTTCCATAATAAAAGTTACCGGACTTATCGCTGCTGTCAATCCAAGAATAAACAGAATATTAAAAATATTCGATCCGATCACATTTCCAAATGCCATGTCAACTTCATTTTTCCTTGCAGCTACCACAGAGGTGACAAATTCCGGCAGGCTGGTTCCCATTGCAACGATCGTAAGTCCAATCAGATTCTGGCTTAACCCGGCTTTTACGGCAATCGCTGACGCACCATCTACAACAAAATCCCCGCCAAATTTAATAGCCACTGCACCACCCACAATATATAATGCACATTTCCATGCAGGATAATTTTTATATTCACCGGAAGGATCTTCTGCTTCTGCCGATGCCGCATGCGCTTTTAATGCAGATCGTACCATCCAGACCAAAAATCCAATAAAAAGAAGTAACAATATCACACCATCTGTTCTTCCTATCTCCATGCCGGAAATTCCCAGAACAAACAAAAGCACCGCACACAGAACAGAAACTGGTATTTCTTTTTTTAATGTATCTTTCTGTACGATCAGCGGTGCAAATAATGCGCATGCCCCGCATACAAGCATTAAATTAAATAGGTTAGAGCCAATCACATTGCTGACTGCCAATGCATTATTTCCAGCAACAGAAGCTGTTACACTGACAGCAAGTTCCGGCAGGCTCGTCCCCATTGCGACGATCGTGAGTCCGACAATCATAGACGGAATCCGCAGCGCCCTTGCAACGGAAGAACTTCCCTCAACAAAAAAATCTGCACCTTTAATCAATAAAACAAATCCCACCAGTAATAAAACTATTGACTGCATCATCGCCACCATACACATTTCCTCCTTCGTTTTTCCTGTTATTTATAAAATACCCAGATGTGTCAAAAGGATTCTCACCCCGAGCAGAACTAAGATCAGTCCACCAACAAACTCTGCTTTCTTTTCGTACTTGTTTCCGAAAAAGTTTCCGACATAAACCCCACCAATAGAAATAACAAAGGTAGTGATTCCGATCACCGTGATCGCCTCTACGATCGGGTAATCCAAAAACGCAAATGTGATCCCGACTGCAAGCGCATCAATACTTGTCGCAACGGCAAGTACAAACATCTCTTTTAAATCGAGTGGTGCATCCATTTCTTTTACTTCATCGTCTTCCTTATCCGGCTTCACGGATTCCACGATCATTTTCCCACCGATAACTGCAAGAAGGATAAATGCGATCCAGTGGTCAATGCTTGTGATATATTGCTCAAACTGACTTCCTAAAAGCCATCCGATAAATGGCATCAATGCCTGAAATCCTCCGAAAAATAACCCGATCACAAGTGCCTGTTTTTTGTTGACCTTTCGCATCCCGAGTCCTTTGCAGATCGACACTGCAAATGCATCCATGGACAGCCCGACTCCCATCAGAAACAATTCAATAAAAATCGCCATCTTTTTTCACCGCTTTCTTTTTGTATCAGACATTTTCCGTGAAATTTCCGCAGTTATTTTGTACTGTATACGCCATCTCTGCAGTGATTTCCCATTTCTGCCATATTGTTAATGATAATATTCATCAGTTAAATATGACAAAAAAGAGACTCCACGTATATTCCTGTACCGGATATCCCCACAGATATCCTCACAAAAATATACATGAGTCTCATTCTTTAAGATTTGCCAGGTTCTTCTGGTGTGTGCCCGCCAAAAGAAAACCGGTATGTTGACAAATCACGCAATCACGCGAACTACTCCCTCACGGTTTCACAGGCTGTCTGCCTTAAAAATCAGCCTGTGCTCATCATAAGTTTTCACTTATGCCAAACGCTGTTTTCACATCATATCTTATGTACCATGATTTGTCAATGAATGTTTTTACAAAAAAACATTACCTTATGCAGCCCATACTTTTTTAATCAACCAAGCAATTCAAGAATCTCTTCTTTGGTAAAGCTTGCAGAATCCATTCCCTCGCCCTCGAGCACCTGCTCGGCAAGTTTCTTTTTCCGCTCCTGGATATCGATAATCTTCTCCTCGATCGTGCCTTCCGCTACAAGTTTATATACGGTTACGACATTTTTCTGCCCGATACGATGTGCACGGTCCGTCGCCTGATTCTGTACAGCAACATTCCACCACGGATCATAGTGGATGACGATATCCGCAGAGGTAAGATTGAGTCCGGTTCCACCTGCTTTTAAGCTGATACAGAATACCGGAACATCATCGTTATTAAAACTTTCCACCATCTGCATACGTTTTTCTTTATTTACCGAACCGGTCAGAAGATAGTAATCGATTCCTTCTTTTTTCAGGCGCTCTGTCAGACGGTCTAACATGGATGTAAACTGCGAGAACAGAAGGATCTTGTGTCCTGCTCCGACTGCGTTTACAATCAATTCCATACACATGTCGGTCTTTGCGGATTCTCCATGGTAATCTTCCAGCAAAAGACCCGGATCACAGCAGAGCTGACGCAGTTTGGTAAGTTCGGAAAGGATCTGCATCTTGCCTTTCTGGAACTCTTTTTCATTCTGCTGGCTAAGCATTTCCTTCATCCTGGCCGCATAAGCATCATATAACTGCATCTGTTCGCCATCGAGTCTTGCGAATACATTTTCTTCGATCTTCTCCGGAAGATCTTTTAATACATCCCCTTTCAGACGTCTTAAAATAAACGGACGGATCATGCGCTGCAAACGCTCCATCTTATTTGCATCCTGATTCACAGCGATCGGAAGCTCGATCTCCTCCCGGAACTTCTGATAGGTATACAAAAATCCCGGCATCAGATAATCAAAAATACTCCATAACTCACTGAGTCTGTTTTCGATCGGTGTTCCGGTCAATGCCAGCTTAAATGCCGCAGTGATCTTTTTGACACCTTTTGCCGCCTGTGTGGACGGGTTCTTGATATACTGTGCCTCATCGATGACCTGGATCGCAAATACAAACTTCTGGTACACCTCGGCATCACGTTTTAACAGATCATACGAAGTGATAAGGATCTCGCCCTCTTTGCTGTGACGGATGATCGACGCACGATCCGGTACACTTCCGGCAACAATGACTGTTTTTAACTGCGGTGCAAAGCGCATGATCTCCTTCTGCCAGTTGTAGACCAAAGATGCCGGACACACGATCAGGGAACGGCGCAGTTCCTTTTCCCCAGCCTGCATTTCTTCCTGTTCTGCCGTTAAAAGGCTGATGACCTGAAGCGTCTTTCCAAGTCCCATATCATCGGCTAAAATACCGCCGAATCCGTTCTCACGCAGTGTCTTTAACCACAGGAATCCATTCTTCTGATAACTTCTCATGATAGAATTCAGCGCTTCCGGAACTTCATAGTCACTGTCCTCGATCGTCTTCATGTTGCGGACCATGCCCTTGAACTCTTTATTTTTCTCGATTGAGAGAAGCTGATTGTTCTTTAATGCCGCGTCCAGATACATTGCGCGGTATTTTGGTACGATTACAGTACCTTTTTTGAGGTTTGTCTCCGTCAGGCGCAGATCCTCGCTGACTTCCGCCAACGTGCTTAAACCATCCTCCTCAATATTTAAAAAGTCACCGTTTTTCAAACGGATATACTTCTTTTTCCTGTCATATTTTGAGAGCAGGTAGGCAAGTTCCTCCCGTGACATTTCATCGGAATGGATCTTTAACTCCAGAAGATCACTCTTTAATGCGATACCCACGGAAACAGCCGGGGAAGATACGACCTTTAAATTGCGGAAATTTTCCGTTGTATAAATGGTCATAAATTCGCCCAGTCTTCTCAATCCACCTGAAACTAACTGATACAACATCTCCTCATTGTTCTTCAGCACAAAGACTGTCTGGGACAGCGCATATTCATTGAAATACGGTTCCACAAGATTTTTGATGCGGAGTTCCTCTGCGAGATCGCGCACTTCACCCGGTGCGATCTTCTCGAGGACGTTATATTTATCATCCCCGTAAACTGCCATCAGTTTTGCACCTACCGTATTCATATCCTGTCTGTCTAAATAAAGTTCAAACTCAGGTTTCGGCGGCACATAAAGGCTCTCATCAAATCCTGCCTCTTTTTCCACTTTAAAATATTTTTTCAGTAATGGAAGCAGGTCGCGGCAGAACATGGCAAGCTCATCTGCAGCGATATAAGTCTGTCCTCCGGTCTGGCGGTGCAGAAATTCAAAAAATTCTCCGACCGTTTCTTTCATTCCTGCCGGACTGCGGTAGATCATATCTGCGTCATAGAAATAAAAATATTTTTCACCGATGATCACAGAATCATCTTCCAGCATCAGAAAGATACCGGAACCGCCCTGACGGATAACCAGCTTCGGACGCCTTTCTTCCGGTGAAAATGTATAGGTATCCTCCGGTAAAAATCCTACCTCTGCCTCAAACGACATATCCCCGACTGCCTCAAAAAAACGGTCGATCCCCACACTGTCTAACTCCATCGTGCGTTCATAACTGCCCGTATACGCATAATATGCATGGAACTGGCTCTGACGTCTTTTATCCATCTCCTGCTGTTCCATAAATGCAATCATACGTTTTGCAGATTCCGTAAATGCATCCAGATGATGATAAAACTCCAGTTTTTTACCGTAACGGACTTTTTCATTGATTTTAATCGAGTGTAAAAATGCAGAAATATTTTTGAGTACATATTTCTGCTCCATTCCAATCTTAAATTCCACCGTGGCATAACTGTATTCCATCTTGAAATAAGGCTCTAACTCCACCTTGCCGTAAATATTTTCCGGTAAAAGATAGGTGGAACCTGCACGCATGGAATAACGGTTTAACAGATTTTTTAATGAAGTATCCGTTTTTAACTCTTTTTCCGTGCGGATGTCCTTCTGCTCTGTCTTCTCGCTTACTCCAAGTTTTGCATTTAAGATATCTTTCGCCTGTCTGCGGTTCACATAGGCAAGTGCAACGGCTACACAATGTTTGCAGATGCCCTCATAGTTACAAAACGCCTCACAGTTGCAGCGGCTCTCTGAAACTTCCGCATATTCTTCATCTATCACAAGCCGGACATCGTAGTGATCCTCGACTGTTCCTTTTACTCTTCCAATTAATTCTGCCTTTGGAACGCCATCTTCCGTGTATACGTCATAGGAAAATTCCTGCACGAGTCCCCGCTCATACAATTCCTTTCCCCGGCGGTATGCTGCCGGATATGCTTCCTGCTTAATGTCTGATATGGAAAACATGATTGCTGTGCTCCTCAATAGTATATTTTTTGCATCTTTCTATTGTAACATAAATTTGAGGATTCGGTTAGACTTTTTTCACTAAAATACAATCTTGATCTCCGTACCCACACCAACCTCACTTGTCAGCGTCATCTGCGCATCATGCTGCGCGACAATATGCTTTACAATGGCAAGCCCCAGACCTGTGCCGCCGGTGGATTTTGACCGGCTCTTATCGACACGGTAGAAACGCTCAAAGACGCGTTCCTGCTGTTCTTTCGGGATTCCGATACCGGTATCTTTTACGATCAGGACCGGTCTGGTATTTTCGATCGTAGTCACGATCGTGACACTGCCGCCTTTTTTGTTGTAGCGCACCGCATTACTGCACAGGTTAAAAAGCAGTTCCTCAAGCAGCGTCTTGTTTCCGCTCATTGGAACAGACGCCCCCTCTAAGTGCAGCGTCACCTCATTTTTATCTGCCTGCATCTGCATGGAATGAATGCACTGCTCCCCAAGGTCATGCAGATCTACCGTCTCAAATTCAAGTTTCAGATCACTGTCATCTAATTCTGAAAGCTTTATAATATCGTTGATCAATGCCTGCAGACGCTCTGCACTCTTATGGATCTCATTTGCAAAATGCGCGGTATCCTCCCCGCCCGTCATTCCGCTTGCGATCAGTTCCGCATATCCGGAGATCGCAGTCAACGGCGTCTTTAATTCATGGGAAACGTTGGCTGTAAACTCCTGGCGCATCTTTGCATGGTTTAAGATATCCATATGCTGTTTCTTGATCATGGAAATAAACGGGCGCATTTCCTCGTAAACTTCCGTCTCATCCACCAGGATAATATTATCTGCCATTTTCCCGATCGGTGCCATGAGTCTCCGTGTCAGACGGTAAGAATAAAATACACACATCAGAAATACCATCAGACCAACCGCTAAGATCAGACCTGACATCGTAGACACCAGATGATAAATACTTCCACTCTCTTTCGCAACACGCACAACGCTCCCATCTTCTTTTCTAAGTGCATAATAAAAGGTATGCTTTGACGACGTAGCTGAGACACGGATTGATTTTCCCTCGCCATTTTTTATGGCCTCCGCAATTTCCGGGCGTTCCTTATGGTTCTCCATGGAAGAAGCATCTTCCATACTGTCGTACAGGACAGTACCATCCACATCCACACAGGTAATACGCAGTCCGTCATTTTCCAGTGAATATGTGATATCCTTCGAAAGTTCATTCGGACTGATCACCGAGACAACATGTGCACTTGCCTTTAAATCATCAAATATCTGTTCCTCCAGAATCTGATAAAAAAGAAACATAGAACAAACGGCAGTCACCACAATGGCGATTGCCGCAATCAACATAAAACCGGTATTAATTCTTTTTTTCATTCGATCATGTACCCCACATTCCGCACGGTCTTGATACAGCTTCCTGCTGCCCCAAGTTTCTGTCGCAGTGTTTTGATATGCATATCAACGGTACGGCTCTCTCCTTCGTACTCAAATCCCCATACCTGATCCATAATCTTGTCTCTTGATAAAACAATTCCCTGATTGAGCATCAGGTACTTTAACAATTCAAATTCTTTAAATGTCAGCTCACACAGCTGCCCTGCAACCGTAACGGCATGTTTGTCCATATCCATAAGGATATCTTCATGTATCAGCTGTGAATCTTCATTCATGCGGCTTGTTCTTCGAAGCAGTGCTTTCACACGGGAGATCAGCTCCATGACTCCAAACGGCTTTGTGATATAATCATCTGCTCCAAGATCAAGTCCCTTTACCTTATCAAGCTCACTTGTCTTTGCCGTTACCATAATGACCGGGACATCCGCGGTCGCCTTGTCTGCCCGGATCCTTGTTAAAATATCCAGTCCGTCTTCCCCCGGAAGCATGATATCTAAAAGGATCAGGGATGGGATATTTTTTTCCAGACGCTTAAAAAATGATGCGCTGCCCTCAAATTCTTCCACTTCATAACCACTGTTTTTGAGCGCATAACGTTCAATTTCACGAATATTAATATCGTCTTCCACTATATAGATCGTTGCCATATTTTTCCTCAATCCCCATTTTTGCGCCCTTAAATCTGATATATCTTCTCGAACTCGTTTAACTGTTTTGTAAACTCTGCGCTCTCCTCTGCATCCAGCTGCTCGGTAAAACTGTGTTCCTCTAACTGGGTATCCTCTAACTGCATCATATATACCGCGATATTCGAACAATGGTCTGCAACACGCTCATAGTTCATTGCAAGATCTGACAATACAAGACCAAGCTCAATGGTACATTTCCCTTTTCTAAGACGCTTCATATGGTTTTTCTTTACTGTCTTGTTTAACTCATCAATGACTTCTTCTAACGGTTCTACCGTACGCGCAAGTGCCTCATCACCCTCCACAAATGCGTTCGTGGTACGCTCTAAGATATCACGGAGTGCTGTGCTGTATACCTTCATTTCTTCTTTTGCTTTCTTGGAAAATACAGCGCCCTCTTTATACATCTGCTGTGCATTTTCCACCACGTTGATGGAATGGTCGGAAATTCGCTCAAAATCTGTCAGACAGTGAAGCAAGGATGTCACTTTCAGACTGTCTTTGTAAGATAAATTCTGGCTGCTTAACTTCGTTAAGTATGCACTGAGTTTATCATCATAGGTATCTACAATATTTTCTTTTGCAATGACATCCTCGATCTTTTCTTCGGAGTACTCATCCAGTACGGTCATTGCCTCTAAAAATCCTTCGTGTGTGATCTTCGCCATCTGGTTTGCCAGAGAGTGACACTGCTCAATGGCAAATGCAGGACTGCTTAAGAAACGGTCGTCTAAAATAACAAATACATCCTCTTTCTGATTCTGTTCCTCTGCAGTTTTCGGGATCGTTAAGTATGCCAGTTTCTCCAATCCCTTTGTAAATGGAAGTAAAACCAGGGTTGCGAACACATTAAATATGGTGTGGATCATTGCGATTCCCGCTGCTCCAACGACTTCATTGGTAAATTCAAATCCGATCAGCGCATTGCCTGTATAAAACAATACCAGAAACAGAACTGTGCCGATCACGTTAAAATAAAGATGCACGAATGCCGTTCTCTTTGCACCTCTGTTTGCACCGATTGCTGAAATCATTGCCGTCACACAGGTACCGATATTCTGTCCCATGATGATTGGGATCACAGAGCCATAGGTAAATGCTCCTGTTACAGACAGTGCCTGTAAAATTCCGACCGATGCAGAGGAACTCTGTATGATCGCAGTAAGTACAGCTCCTGCCAATACACCAAGGAACGGATTGTGGAACATCGTTAAGATATTCGTAAATTCCGGCACATCTGCAAGCGGTTCTACCGCCCCGCTCATGCTCTCCATACCGTACATTAATACTGCAAATCCAAGTAAGATCTCACCGATATCTTTTTTCTTGTCGCTCTTTTTCGACATACAAAGTATGATACCGATCATTGCAAGGATCGGTGAGAAGGAGGATGGTTTTAACATCTGGATAAAAAAGTTATCCCCCTGCAGTCCACTTAAGCTCAAAAGCCATGACGTTACCGTTGTTCCGATATTTGCACCCATAATGATGCCGACTGCCTGTGACAGCTTCATAATACCGGAGTTCACAAAACCAACCACCATAACCGTCGTCGCCGATGACGACTGGATCACTGCGGTTACACCTGCACCAAGCAACACTGCCTTGATCGGGTTTGATGTCAGAGTCTCTAATATCTTCTCTAATTTACCTCCTGACATCTTCTCCAGTCCGGCACCCATTACATTCATTCCGTACAGGAACAGTGCCAATCCGCCAATGAGGGTCAGTACTCCAAAAATATCCATCTCAATCTCCTTTTGTATGCCGCTTTTCTTATTCTTTACGTTTTTTTGACATATAATTTATTTATACAGCATTTTTCGTCATTTTGCAATTAGCATAAAAAGGAGTATGTAAATTCGCCGTCAACTTTATGTAAAATCTATGTAAAATCTCAAAGAAACCATTTATTTTTGTCTATTTTTAATTTTCATGCTGTCCGGTAATGGAATAGATCACCCACTCCGCAATATTGGTCGCATGGTCTCCGATACGCTCAAAATATTTTGCAACCATCAGCATATCCGTTGCCTGCTCCCCATTTTTTACATTCTCATTGATCTTTTTGATGAGCTGCTGTTTGAACTGGTTGAACAGATCATCCACCACATCATCTTCTTTGATGACCCAGTGTGCCATATCCATGTCTTTCTGCACGAATGCATCCACACTCTTGATGACCATGTCAGTTGTTTCTTTTGCCATTTCCTTGATCAGGTCAAGATTGATCGGATCCCCGGTTTCATAAGCAGCGTCCGCCATTAAGATTGTCATTTCCGAAATATCGGATGCATGATCCCCGATACGCTCCATATCTGTGATCATTTTCAGTGCTGCTGAGATCAGGCGGAGATCTTTTGCCACCGGCTGCTGCTGCAATAATAATTTCATGCAGAGGCTTTCAATATCGCGCTCCTGATGGTCGATCTCCTCATCAAAGCTGATCGCTTTCTGCGCTTTCTCCACATCCTGTCTGACCAGTGCCGAACATGCCATCTCGATCGCCTGCTCGATCAGGCTTCCCATCTCAATCAATTCATCGTTCAATACCTGAAGCTGTCTGTCAAATCTGTTTCTCATGATTTTCCACTTCCCTCTTTCTTTTCCTGTTATAGATTGCTCTCATTTCTACACTTTTTTCTGTATGTCATAACTGACCCAGCCCGCAGTATCATCCAAAACGTCCGGTGATGTAATCCTCTGTCCGCTTATCCTGCGGCACGGAGAATAACCGCTCTGTCTCACCCGACTCGATCACTTCCCCTAACAGGAAAAATACGGTCTTA
>ENA-UEQE01003070-UEQE01003070.1-human-gut-metagenome-genome-assembly--contig:-NODE-3070-length-11115-cov-9.402609_pt1 | contig 11115 bp, 10 predicted proteins | sample MGYA00242934_ERZ507935 | MGnify/ENA primary metagenome ERZ507935 (study PRJEB26167, sample SAMN06115423) | human gut metagenome | host: Homo sapiens | place: China:Anhui | collected 2015-03-30... | reverse complement strand
TACCGTGATTGCCCCATAAAAACAAGGGCGGGGCAAAAATCGTACACCGGCGGATTGAATAGTGAAAATACAAGAGCGGAAAAGCGATTGTGCATATCACACGGAAAAAGTGGTCGATGGGTCGTATACAGTGGCTAAAAATGCAATTTGCCGCAACTTGGACTTGCTATTTTCATTTTGTCTCGTTATCATGGCAGTAGAGCGGCATGCGCGTGCCGCCCAATATCGAACGAAGGAGAATTTGTATGAAAAGATTGTCTCTGAAAGCAACGTCCCTGATCCTGGCACTTGTTCTCGCGCTCAGTCTCTCCGTCACCGCCTTCGCAGATGATAACGCCGCTTCGATGACCCGCGCCGAAGTGACGCAGGAGGTCATCAAGAACATGGGCCTCGCCGCACAGGCGGAAGCGAGCGCCAAGGATGCGAGCGCATTCAAGGATGTTGCCGAGGGCAGCAAGTTTGAAGGCGCGATCAACCTCGCCTGCTCCAAGGGCATTGTCAACGGCGTCAGCAAGGACGCATTTGCGCCCGACGCAGCCGTTACGCAGTTGGAAGCGGCCGCGATGATCCTGCGCAGCACCGGTCTGGACAAGGCGCTGCTGAAGGATTGGCCCGCGGACTATGACGATATGGCCGTCTGGTCCGGCCTGATGGACGGCCTGACCTACGAGGCGTCCAAGCCCGTGACGACGGCGATGCTCGAGCAGATGCTCAAGAATGCCGCGGCGATCGCGGACAAGCCGGTCATCGGCATCAGCTGGTCCTATAATGGACAGAATTACGACTCCCACAAGACGATCTTCAAGACCGTCGGCGCTATCCCCGTCGAGCTCGATCAGGTGACGAGCACGGCCGTGAAGTACGATGCCGAGGGCAAGATCGAGTCCGCGTATCTCGAAGAGAGCGGCATGCTCAAGCAGGAATACGCTGACAAGGTGAAGGAAAAGGATCTCACGGGCAGCAACGTCGGCGCTGTGATGCAGGCCATCGACGGCGTCTTCTTCACCGGCGGCGAGGATGTGAGCCCGTCCCTGTTCAAGGTCCCCGAGAAGGAAAAGAACGAGGGCGAAGAGATCAACGCCACGCGCGATATCTCCGACTACATGCTCATGGCCTACTGCCTTGAAAAAGACGTGCCGACGTTCGCGGTCTGCCGCGGCGAGCAGGTGATGTCCATCGTCTCCGGCTGCACGTTCATCCAGGATATCCCCAACTACTATAAGGAGCAGGGCGCGACCTACAACGACTCGCACAGAATGCCCGTCGGCGCGCCTGACCGCACCTATGCCCGCCACGATGTGGTCATCAATAAGGACGCCTCCAAGTGGCTCTATAAGATCGTCGGCTCCACGGAGCTGAAGAACGTTTCCTCCTGGCACCACCAGGCGGTCGGCGGCGTTGAGGGCACGAACCTCACCGTCGTCAGCACGGCGACGATCGACGGTGTGGAGATCATCGAGGCGGTCGAGCGTCAGGATAAGACGTTCTGCCTCGGCGTGCAGTTCCACCCCGAGAATGACTGCAAGTTCGTGCTCTACACCAAGACCCCCGAAAAGGCCCTGTGCGACTATGAGACCTGCCTGAACTTCTTCGAGATGCTGGTCGAGTACGCGGGCAAGTAAGGACACGTACCGTACAACAGAATGCATAGAAAAAAGGTCCCGTCTTCGGACGGGACCTTTTTGAAGTATTGTAATTGTTTACGACGCCTTCCGCGCTTTCAGGATCTTCACCGCCTCACGGGCGGAGGCACCGGCGTCCTCGCCGTAGAAATCCGCGCCGATCTCGTCGCAGAAGCTCTGGCTGATGGGCGCGCCGCCGATGATGACCTTGATCTGGTCCTGCAGGCCGCGCTCGTGGACGAGCTTGACGACCTCGCGCATTTCCTTCATCGTGGTGGTCAGCAGCGACGAGCAGGCAATCACGCCGCAGTGATTCTCCACGGCGGTGCTGACGAACTGCTCCGCCGACGTGTCTACGCCGAGGTCAAAGACCTCGATGCCGCTGCCCTCCATCATGATGCGGACGAGATTCTTGCCGATGTCGTGCATGTCGCCCTTCACGGTGCCGAGGCACACGCGGCCGACGGGCTCGGTGCCCTCGCCGACCATCAGGGGCTTCAGAAGCTCCGTGGCGGCGGACATGCAGCGCGCGGCCATGAGCATTTCGGGAACGAACGCGCGGTTGGCGGAGAACGCCTCGCCGAGGCGGTTCATGCCGATGATCATGCCCTTGGAGAGAATGTCGCCCGGCTCGTGGCCTTCGTCGAGTGCCTGCTGGCAGAGGGTGAGCAGCTTTTTCTGCTGGCCGCGCTCGAGCGCGCGGGCGATGTTCTCGAACACATCGGCGGACTCCTGCGCGGAGGTTGCGGCCTGCACCAGCTCGGCCTTTGCGGCACCGATCTCACGCCTCGGCACGGCGGGGAGCGGCGTGACGGGAATGTGCAGCCCCGCGTTGTACTCGTTCACGGCCTGATCGAGGTACTGATCCACGTGCGGGAAGACCGTACCGGCAAGGCCGTAGGTGATCGAGGGGATGAAGTGCCCGCCGGGGCAATAGCGCGCGAGCGCGTCCCTTGCGTAGGCGAGAATTTCATCGGGCTGCGCGTCTGCACGGTCGATGGCCGCGCCAAAGCCACCCATAAGCGTGAGCTTGCCGCTTAAGTGGCGCTGGAGGGCGGGAATGTCGTTTTCCGGCAGTGTACCCTGCCAGACCTGAATGCCGATCTCGGCCATGTCGTCCACGATGGGGACGAGGTACGAGTCGGCGTGGTGGATGGCGATGACGCCGCGCGAGCGGATGTAGCCATAAAAGCGGCGGTAGGGCTCCTTGAAAAACTCGCGCCACATGTCGGGCTTCATAAAGAGGGCATTTTTCGTGCCCCAGTCATCGTGGGAGAAGATGACATCGGGCTGCAAGCCGTCGATCAGACGGCGGACATAGTCGAGACGGTACTGCGTGATCGTCTCGATGAGCTCGTGCATCTCGTCGGGATGCTCGTAGAGCGCGGTCAGCGTATCTTCAAAGCCCATGAGGAAGTGGCACTGCTCAAAAATGCCTGTGCCCATGAAGCCGGCGAGGAGCTTGCCCTCGGCGTCCGCGGCGGCGCGCGAGCGCGTGCGGCACTCCTCCCAGCCCTCGGAGCAGACACTCAGGTCGGGCACGTGGATGGTCTCTTTCCAGCATGTGACATCCGTGCAGACTGACAGCTCCGGCGTGTGGACGGGGATGGGGCCGGGCGCGTCCTCGGGAAAACTGATGGTCGTGCCCCAACGGTCCTTGCTCACGGAACCGCGTTTGCGGTTTCCGCGAAGATAGGTGTTGATGGGGTCCGTGAGGCACATGTGCAGCGCTTCATACTGGCAGAGCTGACGCGCGGGCTGGCCGTCGGGCTTGATGAGTTCAAGAAAAATTTCTTTCGGGGTAGACACGGGGAAGATCTCCTTTATCAATACAGCACGCAGGCTGTGTAGGTCAAAGTGCGGGGACCATAGTTGTAGGCGAGGTTTGAGCGGACGCAGACGTCACTGACGAACAGTCCGTAGGCCTCCATCGAAGAAAGCCTCTGCTTGGGATGTCGACAGGGACGGTCCGGATAGGTGCAGGTATGGCAGAGCGTGCATGTGCCCGCCGTCAGCGGCAGGCAGTGGGGATATAAGAGCCGCGCCTGACGGGCGAAGGTCGAAAAGCGCTTTTTATGCGCCTCCAAGAGCGACGTCATACCAGTGTAATCAAATTCATCCTCGAGCTGCGCGGTGCTCTGCACCAAAATCCCCTGTGAATAGCGCTTGATTTGCGCCCTTGCCTGCTCGAGTGTGCTGCAGGCGGGCGGGCAGCTCCAGCTTTTGCCGTAGCGGCCGCAGCGGTCAGCTTTGCACATGTCGCGAACGGCTTCGAGCGAATCGAGTGCATCCATATTCACCGGTGCGCACTGGGAGAAGCCGACCTCGTGGGTGAGGGTGAGAAGGTCTGCCATAAGCAATGCCTCTTGACAATGGAATTTATTTCTGCATAAAATACTATTTATACATTATTTATCTATTATATGGGTGGAGGAAGCTCGTGTCAAGCATTCAAGTTCAGCAGGGGGCGAAAATCACGCCGGTCCCGTTCGCAGCAGGGGAGACGCTGCTCTCCGCGCTGCGGCGGGCGGGATATTCCATCCCCGCAGCCTGCGGCGGCAAGGGCCGCTGCGGCAAATGCCGCGTGAAGGTGAACGGTGTGCCGCGCCTTGCCTGCAAGACGAAAGCGCAGGACGGCGATTGGATCGACCTGCCCGAGACGATGCGCGGCGTCATCCTGACGGACACGCTCACGCTGCCAAAGGTGCAGGCGGACCGCTCGGGCCTTGGCGCGGCAGTCGACCTCGGTACGACGACGGTGGCGCTGCGGCTCTTCGACCGCGCAGACGGAAAGCTGCTCGCGCAGGCTCAGGACTGGAACGCGCAGGCGCCCTACGGCGCGGACGTTATCAGCCGCATCCAGCACACGATGGAAGCGTCCGACGGGCTCGGCGAGCTGTCGCGCTGTATCCGCGCGCAGACCGAGACGCTTTTAGGACAGACACTTTCCGCCGCCGGACGGAAGTTGGAGGAGGTCAAGGAGCTCGTCATTGCGGGCAATACCGTGATGCAGCACCTTTTCGACGGGCGCGAGGTCGCGTCCATCGCCCGCGCGCCGTTTCAGCCGGAGACGCTGTTTGAAGACGGCGCGGGTGAGCTGCTTTCGGGCATTCCCGTGCAATTTGCCCCGTGCGTCGCGGGCTATGTCGGCGGCGATATCACGGCGGGACTGTTGGCAGACGGCCTTTTTGTGCAGCCGGAATTGCGGCTGTTTCTCGATATCGGCACGAACGGCGAAATGGCGCTGGGAAATGAGAGTGGCGCGCTCTGCTGCGCGGTCGCCTCGGGCCCAGCGTTTGAGGGCGCGGGCATCAGCTGCGGCATGCCGGGCATCACGGGCGCGGTGAGCCATGTAAGCTATGACAGGGGCTTCCTCTGCGACATTGTCGGCGGGGGAGAGGCAAAGGGCATCTGCGGCTCGGGACTGGTCGACCTCGTCGCCATGCTTTTGGAGCGAGGCGTGATCGACGAAAGCGGGCGGCTGCTGCCGCCGCAGGACGCGCCGGAGGACATGCGCCGCTATCTGACCGAGGACGGTCAGGGCAACGGCGTCTTCCACCTGACGAAGGCCGTCAGCCTGACGGCGCGCGACGTGCGCAACCTGCAGCTTGCCAAGGCGGCGGTGGCAGGCGGTATTCGGGTGCTGCTCGAGCAGCGCGGCGTGACGGCGGACGACATTGCGAGTGTGGAGCTCGCGGGCGGGTTCGGCAACTATCTCTCGCCCGAGAATGTAGTGCGCATCGGCATGCTGCCGCGCGCGTGCCTTAGTAAAATCAGACCCCTTGGCAACGCGGCGCTCGCGGGCGCTTCGATGCTGGCGCTTGACGGGGAAAACTGGCGAAAGCTCGCAGAGATTCCCGAAAAGTGCCGCTATCTCGAGCTTTCCGGGCGCGACGACTTTTCCCGCGCGTTCACCGACAGTTTGACATTTTGAAAATCCTTCCGAACAGGAATTTTTAATGGAGGAAAACCCTATGGAAATGCAGTTTCCCGTGATTTTGGACGGCGCGACCGGCACCGAGCTCCAAAAGCGCGGCTTCACCGGCGACATGAGCGCCGAGCAGTGGGTGCTCGAACATCCCGAGAGCATCCTTGAAATTCAGCGCAAGTATGTGGCGAGCGGCTCGAATGTGCTCTACGCGCCGACGTTCGGCGGCAACCGCCAGAAGCTCGAAGAGCGCGGCATCTTCAACCGCACGGAGGAGATGAACAAAGCGCTCGCGCAGCTCTCGAAGCAGGCGGCGGACGGAAAAGCATGGGTCGCGGGCGATATCGCGCCCACGGGCCGCTTTTTAGCCCCCCTCGGCGATGCGTCGTTTGAAGAGCTCGTCGACATTTACACCGAGCAGGCGGCGGGCCTTGAGCAGGCGGGCGTCGACCTTTACGTCATTGAGACGATGATGACGCTGACCGACGCGCGTGCGGCGGTTCTGGCGATCCGCAGCATGAGCAAAAAGCCCATCCTTGTGTCCTTTACCTGCGATGAGAGCGGCAAGATCCTCTCCGGTACGGACGTGGTCGCGGCGCTTTCCGTGATGGAGGGCATGGGCGTGAGCGCATTCGGCCTGAACTGCTCGGCAGGCCCCGAGCAGATGTTGCCGCAGCTCCAACGCCTGCATAAATACGCGCGCGTGCCGCTGATCGCCAAGCCCAACGCCGGCATGCCGGAGATCGTGAACGGCGAGGCCGTGTACAACTGCCCGCTGGAGGAATTTGTCGCGCTGGTGCCCGAGATGCTCAAGGCAGGTGTGGCCCTCTTCGGCGGCTGCTGCGGCACGACGGAGGAGCACATCGCCGCGCTGAAAGCAGCGCTCAAGGACGCGGAATACGTTCGCCCCGCACCGGAATGCCTCGACCTTCTTCCCGCGGCAACGGAGAAGGAAGCCTTCTTCCTGCCCGCCGATGCGACGCACGGAGCGGTGCTGACCGCGGACGGCGATTTGGAGGACAAGCTCTCCGACGCGATGGATGACGAATGGCCGATGGTCGCGCTGAAGCTCGTGTCCTGGGCGGACGTCGACGCGCTGGCGGACTACCAGTACATGATCAGAAAGCCGCTGTGCCTTATCTGCGACGACGCGGAGCTTTTGGAAGCGGGCCTGCGCGCCTATCAGGGAAGAGCCTTGTACGAGGGAAATCTCACCGAAGATGCCCTTGCGCCGCTGGTCGAAAAATACGGTCTGCTGGTGTAAAAAGAGAAAAAGAAGAACGGGACGGAAATGAACATTTCCGTCCCGTTCTCTATATAGTAAAGCGCGTCACGCCGCGGCGCCGCCAGTGCTGACGATGCGGAAATACGCATTCGACGTCAGGCGGTACATCGCGCAGTAGAGCAGCGCGAAAAGAAGCAGCGCCGCGCCGGTCACGCCGAGAAACAGCGTGAGGTTCTGGATGCCGAACAGCTGCATGATCTGCCAGACCATCGGCTGAGCGAAGGCGAGGTGCAGCGCCGCCGCGGCAAGCGGCAGCAGGAAAATGAGCAGCATTTGCGCGTTCACGCTCTCACGGATGTCGCGCTTGGTCATGCCCACGCGCTGCATGATGGCAAAGCGCGAGGCATCCTCATACCCCTCCACGACCTGTTTGTAGTAGAGCATCAGAAGCGTTGCGAACAGAAACAGCACACTTAAAAGAATGCCGAGAAAGAAGAGACTGCCGTAGAGCGAGAAGAACTCCGCACGGACGTCCGCCATTTCCGTGGGATGCCAGTGATTCTGGACGGCAAGCGTGTTGATCGCGTCCTCCGCGCCAAAATAGAGGCTCGCCGTCGAGGCAAGCATCACCAGCACCATCGTCGAGAGAATGCAAATGGAGGCGAGGCCCGCGCCGTTTCGCTTCATGCGGTAGGTGAGCGACGAGAGGGAAACAAAGTTGCGCTTTTTGTAGTAGAATTTTTCATCCTTCTGGAGTGTTTTGCAGAGCGTCACGCTGCCGGAGATGAAGAGAAGATACGTCGATAGAATGACCATGATGACCGCGAGGAAGAAGAGCAGCATCGCCTGTATGGGGTCGTTGATGGTCGCGGCGATGTAGTACGCGCCGAGCAGCAGCGCAAGGCCGGGGATGACGAGCAGCCATTGCGACTTCGGCGGCTTTTCGCCGACGTTTTCGCTCTTCAAAAGCGCCGCGCCCTGTGCGTGGCGCAGCGACAGCACACCGCGCACATAGAGCAGCGCGAAGATGGCGATGAACGTGATGGTGCACTGCTTGATGGCGGCAAGGCTCACGGTGAAAGCCGCGGCGGGGAGAGATAAAAGCCGCAGCAGTGCGGACTGCGAGACATAGGAGAGCAGCAGGCCGAGGCCAAGCCCCGCGATCAGCGTGAACGCCGCGGCCAGAAGTGTCTCCCAGAAGAGAATGGCGCTGAGTGCGCCGCGGTCCATGCCGAGCACGCTGTAAAGGCCGAATTCCTTCTTGCGGCGACGCAGGAGAAAGCTGTTCGTGTAGAAGAGAAACAGCGCGATGAACACCGATACGACGAACGAGCCGAGGCTCATCGTCATCGCGACCGCAGAGGTGCCGGAGCCGTTCACCTTGCCATTGACCGTATAGAGCGCGGGGGTGACGGCGAGGTATGCAATGACATACAGCATCGCTGCCATGAACGCGCAGGAGAGAAGATAGGGCACATAGAGCCTTGCGTTCTTTTTGATACCCATCCACGCAAGGCGGGGGTAAAAGGTGGGCTTCATGCGCATTCACCTCCCGTCTGCTGCTGCGTGAGCGCATCGGTGATACGCTGGTAGAACTGGGAATCCGTGTCCTTGCCGCGCTTTAACTCGAGCGAGACCTCGCCATCGCGCAGGAACAGCACGCGCGAGGCGCAGCTCGCCGCGCGCACAGAGTGCGTGACCATCACGATGGTCTGGCCAGAGGCGTTGATCTCGCCGAAGAGCTTCAAGAGCTCGTCGGTCGAGCGGGAGTCGAGCGCGCCGGTCGGCTCGTCGGCCAGCAAGATCTGCGGGCGGGTGATGAGCGCGCGGGCGACGGCGGCGCGCTGCTTCTGTCCGCCGGAGACCTCGTAGGGGTACTTTTTGAGCAGCGTCTCGATGCCGAGGTCGTAGGCGAGCGGTGAGAGCCGGTCGCGCATCTCCGTGCGCGACTTGCCCGCGAGCACGAGCGGCAGGCAGATGTTGTCCTCGAGCGAGAACGTGTCGAGCAGGCTGAAGTCCTGAAACACAAAGCCCAGATTGTCGCGGCGGAAGGCTGCGGCGGTTTCTTCGGGAATCTCGGAGAGGTTCTTGCCGCCGAGCAGCACTGTGCCGCCGGTGGGCTTGTCGAGCGCGGCGAGGATATTGAGAAGCGTCGTTTTGCCGCTGCCGCTCTCGCCCATGATGGCGACATACTCGCCGGATTCGACGGTGAAGTTGACATTTTTGAGCGCCTGGACCTTGCTGCCGCCAAAGCGCGTGGTGTAGGTCTTTTGAAGACCGGAAACAGTCAGGATTTGCATGAGATGACTCCTTTCAAACGAGTGAGTTAGAAGCTGACGGTTGACATAATATTTTGTTTTCGGAAAATTCTGCCAAAAAAAGGGCGCAAAAAAGCAGCCGGAAAAGCGGAGACCTTTCGCGGCTGCTTTTTCGAAAACGCGTTATTCGAGATTCAGTTTTTTCGTTGTGAAGAACCACGTCACGGCGTAGCCTGCCGCGGCGAAGAGCAGTTCGCCGAGCATGCCCCAGAGGAGCAGCAGCTCGATGCTCGCGGGCGCGCTGTAAACGTCCAGATACATCCAGCGTGTGGGGTCGGCGCTGAAGAACGCGCCGATCATGGCGATGGCGGTGAACTGCGCAAGCTGGAAGAACACGAGCACAAGGATGGTCGTCCAGAGCGTCTTGTGCTTATTGAAGCTGTAACCGATGGAGAAGGCGGCGTAGACCACGAGCTCGGCGGCAGAAACGGCAAAGACGAAATTGCAGAAAAGCTCAAAGACGATCAGCAGCGCGTGACTGCGCAGCGAGGCCTCCATTTCGAAGAACGCTGTGAAAACATCATTGAAAAAATCGGGGACATACTGGAGAGTGCTCCAGCCGGAGACAGCAATCATCAGCGAGAGAAGTCCCACGATGAACGCCGCAGCATACCACACGGCGGAAACGATGAGCTTGGAGATGAGCAGCTGATGGAGGCTCACCGGCAGCGTCAGCGTGAGATAGCCCTCGTCCTTGAGCACATGGTCGCGCCAGCGGACGGCGGAGAGCACCAGCGGCACAAACGCCAGCGCACCAAGGCCCATCATAAAGCCGATGACCAGCAGTACGCCGATGAGCTGTAAGAGCCAGGGAATGTGCCCGCCGTTCAGGAGCAGTTGAGAAAAACGCATCAGCGCCGTCAGAGCCAGCATTCCAAGAAAGACCGGCCACATGATGCGGCTCGTTGCGCGGAATTCATGTTTGATCAGTTTGCTCAGCATCTGAATACCTCCCGGAAGAGCTCGTCAACGCTCTTGCCCTTTTCATCTCGAATGGTCTCCACGCTCTCGTGGAGCATGACCTGCCCCTCGCGCAGGAACACGACCTCGTCAAGGATCTGCTCGACGTCGGCGATCAGGTGTGTGGAGATGATGACCGCTGCGTCCTCGCTGTAGTTGCCGATGATCGTGCGCAGGATGTAGTCGCGCGTCGCGGGGTCCACACCGCCGATGGGCTCGTCAAGGAGATAGAGCTTGGCGTCGCGGCTCATCGTCAGGATGAGCTGCGTCTTCTCGCGCATGCCTTTGGAGAGCGTCTTAATCTTCTGTGTGCGGTCAAGGCCGAGGTTCATCAGCATCGTTTCGGCCACGCCGCGGCGGAAGTCCGAATAAAAGTCACCGTAGTAGTCAAGCGCCTGCGCGATCGTCATCCAGCCGGGCAGCGTGTTTCGGTCGGGCAGGTACGAGACAATGGCCTTCGTTGCGCGGCAGGGGGCCTTGCCTGCGATCAGAATTTCGCCCGACGTCGGCGTCAGAAGGCCGTTGGCGAGCTTGATGAGCGTCGTCTTGCCGCTGCCGTTGGGGCCGAGTAGGCCCACGATGTGCCCGGGTTCGATCGTGAGATCGATGCTGTCGAGCACCGTTTTGGCGCCGTAATTTTTCGTGAGCGCCTTGCATTCAAAAATACTCATTCTTCCTCCTCCTTAGCTCTCTGAATGAGAGCTATGACTTCGTCTCTCGTGCAGCCGAGCGTTTTCATCGAGTGGAGAAATTCTCCCACGCGCTCGTCCGCAATGCGGAGCTTGGCATTTGCGATCATGTTTTCATTTTCCGTGACGAACCGTCCCGCCGTGCGCTGGGAAAACACCAGACCGTCGCGTTCGAGCTCGGATAGCGCGCGCTGGACCGTGTTGGGGTTGACGCCCGCCTCCATAGCCAGATCCCGCACGGAGGGCAGCCGCTCTCCCGGCGAGAACGCACCGGAGACGATGCCGGCCCGGATCTGCCCGATGAGCTGGGCGTAGATCGGGGCATCATTGGAAAACTGCCAGTTCATGAGCCACCTCCTCGTGTTATTGTGTT
>ENA-UEQE01003069-UEQE01003069.1-human-gut-metagenome-genome-assembly--contig:-NODE-3069-length-11117-cov-2.698822_pt1 | contig 11117 bp, 12 predicted proteins | sample MGYA00242934_ERZ507935 | MGnify/ENA primary metagenome ERZ507935 (study PRJEB26167, sample SAMN06115423) | human gut metagenome | host: Homo sapiens | place: China:Anhui | collected 2015-03-30... | reverse complement strand
TACCCCGCAAGGACGGAATCACACAATAGGCGCAGTGGTTATCGCAGCCCTCGGCGATTCGCAGATAGGCATACCACGGCGGCGTGGACAAGATCCGTTCGCCGCTCTGGTTGGCGGTATGGATATTCCCCAAATGGCAGGGCTTTGTGCCCTTTTCCATCACTTCCGCAACAGCGCTGACAATATCGCCATAGCTGCCGGTACCGAGCAGACCGTCCACCTCCGGCAGCTCGTTGAAAATAGCGCCCTTAGAGCGCTGTGTCAGTCAGCCGGTGACAAGAATCTTCTTGATTTTTCCCTCCTTTTTCAACTCCGCCATCTCTAAAATGTTTTCAATGGCCTCCCCGCAGGCAGACGCCAAAAAGCCGCAGGTGTTCACCACCACCACATCGCAGCCCTCCGGCTCCGTCTGGATGGCATAGCCCGCCTCGGCGCACAGCGCCATCATCTGCTCGCAGTTCACCTGATTTTTCGCACATCCCAGCGAAATAAATGATATGTTGTAGCTCAAGGTTCCTTCTCCTCTTTTTCCTTATCCTTCGCGCCCAGATCCTCCGGCCAATGCCCCGTCAGCTCTCGAAAGCGCAGAATGCACCGCAGGGTATCCCCGCAGTATAAAACCATCAAAAATTCCGGACATCCACGGCCGCACCGGCGGGTGCGCCGCAGGTCCCCAGCTTCGCACCCAGCAGAACTCCGCGATGCACATTAGGTCCAGCACCAGCAGCACAATCAGATCGCCTCTTGCGCTTCTTCCCCTTTTTCCCATGGTTCTCACTCCTCCGGTAGCTCCGAGCCGTAGCGGCTCCACGCGGATTTGATTTCACTCCATGGAAAGCCCCGGCGCAGCAGCGCGTCCGTCAGCCGCTTTTTTTCCTTTTCCTCCGGGGCGCGGCCATGGAGCTTGCCCTGCAGAAAGCGGTCGATCTGGCCGCCATCCTCCGGCAGCTCCTCCAGCGCCGCGTCCCACAGCTCTTGAGGTACGCCCTTTTCCCGCAGCTTTTCCCGGGTCCGCCGGGGGCCGTAGCCCCTGTCACCGCAGTGGTGCGCCAGCGCGGCGGCATAGGCAGCGTCATCCAGCGCGCCGATGGCCTCCAGCCATTCCCCGGCATAGCGGGCCTCGGCCTCCGAGGCCCCCTTTTCCTGCAATTTCCGTTCAAGGTCCCGGCGGCTCATGGCCCGGCGGCCAATGAGGTCCGCCGCCGTGGTCTTGACGTTGGACACCCCGGCAGCCTCTTTCAGCCGCCGGAGCGTTTCCTCGTCCAGCGTGTCTCCGGCCCGGAGGCCGAAGGTCAAAAGCTCCTGCTCCGTGACCTTCAGAAGACTTCCGTCCTCCAAAAATACCAGCACTCGGCCCCGCTTATGCTTGGAGGCCTCAATGCGGTCAATCCTCATCGTTGAAATCGTCCGCCGAGACATTCACGGCCTTCCCGGCAGCCTTGGCGGCAGCAATACGGGACTGATTCCCCATGAGCTTATCGAAGTTGGCCCGGATCTGCGCCTCCACATCGGCGGCGATGTCGGGATTTTCCTCCAGATACTTCTTGGCGGCGTCTCGGCCCTGCCCGATGCGGGTCTCCCCCATGGAGAACCACGAGCCAGCCTTGGTGATGATACCCAGTCGGACACCCAGATCGATAAGCTCACCGGTATGGGCAATACCCTCGCCGTACATGATGTCGAATTCCGCCTCCCGGAACGGAGGCGCCACCTTGTTTTTCACCACCTTGGCCCGGGTGCGGTTACCCACTACCTCGCCGCCGTTTTTCAGCGCCTCAATACGGCGCACGTCAATGCGGACGGAGGCGTAGAACTTCAGTGCCCGACCGCCGGTAGTGACCTCCGGGTTGCCATACATCACGCCTACCTTTTCACGAAGCTGATTGATGAAAATGACGATGGTGTTCGTTTTTCCTACAGCGCCGGTGAGCTTCCGCAGCGCCTGACTCATCAGCCGGGCGTGAAGGCCCACATAGCTGTCGCCCATTTCGCCCTCGATCTCGGCCCGGGGCACCAGTGCCGCCACAGAGTCCACCACAATGACGTCGATAGCGCCGGAGCGCACCAGCGCCTCCGTAATTTCCAGAGCCTGCTCGCCGGTGTCCGGCTGGGAAATGAGCATATCGTCAATATTCACGCCCAGCGCCCGGGCATAGGTGGGGTCCAGGGCGTGCTCGGCGTCCACAAAGGCCACCTCGCCGCCCTTTTTCTGGGCCTCCGCCGCCACATGGAGGGCAAGGGTCGTCTTACCAGAGGACTCCGGCCCGTAGATCTCCACAATGCGCCCTCTCGGCAGTCCGCCCACGCCCAGCGCCACATCCAGCGACAGTGAGCCGGTGGGAATCACATCCACCTGCAAATTGTTCTGGTCTCCCAAGCGCATGATGGAGCCCTTGCCGTACATTTTCTCGATCTGGCCCATAGCAGCCTCAATGGCCCGCTTCTTGTCCTCCGCCGGCGCAGCGGTGGGAATCGGCGCTTTCTCTTTTGCCATACGTTCTTCCTCCCAATTCTGATTTTCTATCTGAATGCCCGTTTCGGGCCTTTTTACTCGCTGTAAACCTCACTGCAAAGCGTTCCGAACACCACCCGGGGAATGTCATTGTGGTCCTTCACCACCTGAATGTCTCCAAAGCCCTGGGCGCGCATGATCCGGAGCACCGCATCCGCCTGACCGATACCTACTTCAAAATACAGCCGCCCGCCGGGGGCCAGTGCTGCCTTCCACTTCTCACTGATGGCCCGATAGAAGTCCAGACCGTCCTCGCCGCCGTCCAGCGCCAGATGGGGCTCGTAGTCCTTCACGGAGTGGTCTAATCCCGGAATATCCCCATGAGGGATGTAGGGGGGATTGCTGACGATGCAGTGAAACTCTCCCAAAGCCCGGTCCGGCCGCTCCAAGGCATTCACCGTCAGGGGGATCACCCGGCCCGTCAGGGCGTTCCGGCGGGTGTTCTGGCGGCAGATCCGCAGGGCCCCGTCGGAAAACTCGCCCAGTACCACATGGGCCTGAGGGGCCTGCGATGCCAGCGCCAGACCGATACAGCCGCTGCCGGCGCACAGGTCCAGCACCCGGCAATTGCCCAAGGACTGCACATAGGGCAGCGCCTGATCCACCAGCACCTCCGTATCCGGCCGGGGAATCAGCACCTCCTTGGAAATGTCCAGAGGCAGGCCGTAAAATTCCCACTCACCGATGAGATACGCCACCGGCTCTCCCGCCAGATGGCGGGCTGTCAGCTCCCGCACCCGGCGTTCCAGCTCCGGCGGGGCGTACAGCCGCCCGTCCCTGGTCAGCTCCTCCCGGGTCTTGTTGACCCCGAAGCAGGTCAGCTCCCGGGCCTCCAAGGTGGTGTCGATGACGCCGCCCTGCTTCAGTTCCCGGCGAATATCCAAAAATAAGTCATTATATGTGATCGCCATGCGTCGTCGCAAAGTCCGCTGAACTTCGTTTCTGCCTGTGGCAAAAACTGCGTTCACTCCCTTGCTCCTCCTTTTTCTTCCGCAAACGTTTCGCTGGTTGCGGAAGAAGTATTTCTATAATTGTCACCATGCGTCCTTGCCCTTTTCGTCGGGCAGGACCAACTCCAGCGAACGGATGGCACACTCAATCATGCTGTCATCCGGCTCGTTGGTGGTGAAATTCTGCATCCACAGGCCAGGGGCCGTCAGGAATTGGGCCAGCTTGCTGTCCTGCACATGGCGGCCTACCCAGCGGTTGAACTCATAGGTGATGCCCACTACCAACGGCAGCAGGAGCAGATGCACCAGCGTCCGCAATCCCGCGTTGGTGATGGGCCAGATGCCGAACACCACGCTGGAAACCAGAATGGACACGAAGATCACCACAAATAGAAAGCTCGTTCCGCAGCGGGGATGGTGCCGGGGCTGGATGCGGACGTTCTCTACCGTCAGCGGCAGGCCCGCCTCGTAGCAGAAAATGGTTTTATGCTCCGCCCCGTGATACTGGAACACCCTGTAAATGTCCTTCTGCTTGGAGCAGAGGATCAGATACGCCAGAAAGATCGCGATTTTCAAAAGGCCCTCCACCACGTTCCGGCCCCACAGGGGAAAGCCGGGGAAAAAGTGAAGGATCCCGCCGGTAAGCAGCGTTGGCAGCACCAGAAAGAGGAAAATGGACATTCCCACGCCTAGCAGCACGGCAAGGCCCACGATGGCTTTTTCCAGCTTTTCGCTGCTGAGGTGCTTTTCCATCCACTGCTCAAATTTGGAGGGCTGCGCGGCCTCCTCGTCCGGGTAGAAATCTGCGGAATACATCAGGGCCTTCACGCCGCTGACCATCGCCGCCAGAAAATTCACAGTGCCCCGCACCAGCGGCAGACCTAAAATGGGGTAACGGTCCTTAATGAACCGCAGCTCCTCCACCTTTTCTACCAGCTTTCCGTCCTTGTCCCGGACCACAATGGCCTGCTTTTCCGGCCCCCGCATCAAAATTCCCTCAATAAGCGCCTGTCCGCCGATGCTGGTGCGGAAGGCGCCCCTGCGCTGCTGTTCTTCAGCCATAGTCTGTTTCCTTTCCCATGCAGTATAGCATATCGCATTTTAAAAATCAAACATTTGTTCTATTTCTTTTCCGGCAGTCGAACGGTCACCACCGCGCCGCCGCCCTCGGCATTGCCGATGTCAAAGGTACCACCATGGAGTCGGACGATCTCATCGCACACCGCAAGGCCGATGCCGCTGCCCCGGGCCTTGGAGGAGCCCTTGTAAAACTTCTGCTTCACATAGGGCAGCTCCGCCTCCGGAATGCCGGGGCCGTAGTCCCGGACACGGATGACCTGCTCCGTCCCCTCCGCTGTCAGCGAGGCGTCAATGCGCCGCCCGGCGCCGCCATGCTTGGCGGCGTTGTCCAGCACATTGCAGAATACCTGCTTCAGCCGCTCCGGATCGCCGCTGACCGGCGGCAGAAGCGCCTCTCCCGGCTCATAGCGCAGCTCGATGCCCTCCTGCCGGAACAGCTCCCGGTAGGTGAAAATGGCATCCTCAAACTCCGCCTGCAAATCGACCTCCTCTAACTGCAGCGTAAAGCGTCCGTCCTCCATTTTGGAAAAGTCCAGCAGTTCCTCCACCATGGAGGAAAGCCGCCGGGATTCGTTGACGATGATTCTCAGTCCCCGGTGAAGCTGCACCGCGTCCCGGTCCGGGTCCGCCAGCAGTGTTTCGCCCCACCCGCTGATGGCAGTCAGGGGCGTCCGCAGCTCATGGGATACCGAGGATACGAATTCCGATCGCATTTTTTCGTTCAGGCCGATCTTGGCGGACATATCGTTGATGTTGTCCACCAGCTCGCCCAGCTCTCCGCCGTATTTATTGTCCACGGTGTAGCCGTAGCCGCCCTGTGAGATCCGCTTGGCCGCGTCTGTGACCACCGCCACCGGCTCCACCACGTTGTTGATGAAAATGAGGTTGGAGCTGATGACCATCAGCAGACACAGCGCCGCCACAACGCACACCGCCAGCACGCTCAGCCGCACCTGCACCGTTGCCTGCCGCAGCGAGGTGACAAACCGCAGAACGCCCACCACCTTGCCGTTGACAGTCAGCGGATGGGACACCGCCAAAATCTGCTCCCCGGTCTTGGGGTCCGCCCCCCGGAAGTAGCAGATGCGGTTCTGCTCCACCGCCCGGGCAATATCGTCCGTCCCGGGGCGGGTGCCCACCGTCAGATTTGAGGTGGAGGAAGCCTGAATGCTTCCTGCGGAGGATAGGAACTGCATCTCCACCCGCTCCTTGTCGGCGTAGTCGGAAATGGCCTGATTGGCCCGCTGCAAATAATTGGCAAAGCCCTGATCCATGAAGTAATCCACAAAGGCGCCGGACTGCGCCCGGGCCTGACGCTCCAGTCCGTCCAGCATTCCCTGATAGTAGTAATTGGAGATACCCAGCGACACGCCGGCCACAATCAGGGCCAGCAGTGCAAATACCGGCACCACGGAGTTGAGAATCCAGCGCTGGCGGAGGCTCCGCACCCGCACAGCCTTTCGTTTTTGATTTTGCTCCGGCACGCGCCCCGCCTCCTTACCGTTCGTTTTTACGTGCGCCTCACGCGCCCCACTTGTAACCATAACCCCAGACTGTTGTAATGTAGGTAGGGTTCTGCACATTGTCCTCGATCTTCAGCCGGAGACGGCGGATGTTTACATCCACGATCTTCAGCTCACCGAAATAATCCCGGCCCCAGACCCGGTCCAGAATTTCCTCCCGGGAGAGAGCCTTGCCGGGATTTTCCATAAACACCCGCATGATGGCGTACTCCACCTGTGTCAGCTTTACCCGCTGGCCGTTTTTCTCCAGCGTCCGGTTGCGGACATTCAGCAGAAACGGCGGCTGGCTGATTTCCCCGGTCTGCGCCGTTTCCTCTCCGCCTGCCCGGCGGAACAGAGCGTCCACCCGGGCGGTGAGCTCCGCCGGGGAAAAGGGCTTGGTCACATAATCGTCCGCGCCGGTCATCAGCCCCGTCACCTTATCCATTTCCTGAGAGCGGGCTGTCAGCATGATGATGCCGATTTTCGTATTGGTAGCCCGGATGCGGCGGCACACCTCAAAGCCGTCGATTCCCGGCAGCATGATATCCAGAAGCGCCACCTTCACATCGGGGTTGGCCCGCAGGCGCTCCAGCGCCTCCTCGCCGCTTTCGGCCTCGATAACATCGTACCCCGCGCGGCGCAGATTGATGACGATGAAGCTCCGAATGCTGGCCTCATCCTCTAAAACCAGAATTTTTTTCATGAACGCTCCTCCGTTATTCGCCGTTGGCTCAGTTGTCCCCGGCGGACCACTCTCTTGTGATCAGGCCGAACGCGCTCCGCACCTGATCCTCCGTTACGCTGTACTTCCAATCCTCATTGCCCTTCAGCAGCTCACCCACATAGATCACACCGCCATTCCGGCTGAGAATGAACCGCCCGGTCCGCACCGCCTGCCGCTCCCGGTCCGCGCCGCTGAGCGCGGTGATGCGCAACAGTCCGGCGGCCGTTGTATCCTGCTCAACATAAAACGTCACAGCGGTCTCCTCCCCGCCGGAGGTCCGGGCCGCCTGAATATTCTCCGCCCAGCCCTCCGGCAGCCGGAGATACCAACCGTCCTCTACCGCGTGATACGTGGACAGCGCCTTTGCCGCCAAACCGGAGGCATCGTAGCTGATCCAGTCAATCCGCTGGGAGGCCGTGCTCTCCTCATCGCCAGACAGCGGCACCGTGCGGGGCACCTCCGTCACCCCGTCGCCGTTGATGTCCGTTGGATACAGGGTGCAGAACCGGGAGCTTTCCCCGGAAACACCGGTCATGGCCGAGAGCACCAAATTTGTCAGCTCTCCGCCACGCAGCACCAGCACATCCGTAATGGCCCGGGTGCTGTCCGCCACGCCGGTGACAAACAGCGCCGGCGTGCTGGAACGCAGCACGCCCACCGTTATCCGGCCCTGCTGGCTCAGCTCTGCCATGGTCATAGAGACCCGGATGCTGGAGCCCAATGTCAGTATACCGTTTTTCCAGAGGTAGCAGTCTGCGGTGCCCGCGCCGGTCTCATCCGCCCGAAGCACCGTCAGCTCCCGCTGACCGTCTCCGTCCAGATCCGCCACGGCGTATTTTACATAATCCGACCGGGCCAGCTCCCGAATCCCGTCCTTTTCCAATGTATAGACCGTAAGGGCCTGCAGCTCCATGCTGACCCGCCAGCCCACGATGATCTCCATTTTCCCGTCGCCGTTCATATCACTGTAGGCCACGCTGTAAATGGCGAGGCCGCTGCCCTCGATCACCGCCACCTGCCGGTAGCTGTCTCCGTCAGCGGCAAAAATATAAATTTTCAGGGGCTTTTCTCCATCACTCTGCCGGAAAAAGGCCAGCGCCTCCTCCCGGCCGTCCCCATCCAGATCCATCATCTGCACCGGCTGGATATTGCTGCCGGAGACCGGGGTGGCATACTCCGCGCCGCCCTCCTGAATGGCGGATAGCTGCTGGTTCAGCGCCGTGTAGCGCTCCGGCAGCTCCGGCAGGGCATACAGCTCCTCCGGGTCCAGCGTCAGCTTCGGCGCAGCGCAGCCCGCAAGGCTCAGAGCCATGCACAGTGTCACAAGTCCGATTGTCAGCCTCCGCAAAGCGCCCATGGCTCCGCCTCCCTTCTCTCAGATACCTATTTCACATAAAGATACAAATATATCATACCACAGCCCGTCCGGTTTTGGTAGCCCCTCTTTCGGGATTCCGGCAGATTTAACACGCCGTTCATTTTTCCCCGATTCGCGGCAGGCGGCAGAGCCATACCGGCTCCGCCGCCTGTTCACTTCGTTTTTAGGAAATGGCCTCACTGCCTACGGTGTAATCACCCCAATGCCCGTCCAGCGCCTGCTCGGCGGTGCAGTCAGCGAAGAAATACGCCCCCAAGGCGGAGCGCCACTTCTGGGCGTCAAAGGTCACGGTGTTCCTCGCGCCGTTCAGTTCGTTGTCTCCGGTCTCCCGCTCGGTGATGCTGAACAGACAGCCGTTCTCCCAATAGGGGAGGCTGTCGGCCCCCTGTTCCGCCCCGGTGAGATAGTCCTCTGCCGCCAGCTCCTCATAGCTCAGGGATAGAACCTCGGAAATATCGTGCATCCCGCCGAACACCCACGCTACCGCCGCCTGCTCGCTATCGGACAGGCCGGTTTGGGACAGGTCCACAGAAAGCATGGTAATGTCGCTGTTCAGTCCCTCATCCACGGCCCACAGGTCATTCAGCACCCGGAGGTACAGGGCACAGCGGTCATCAAAGCCGTCAGAGCGGATATTCACCGCCGTGACCTCCGCCAGCTGGCCGGGATAGGTCTCCAGCACCAGATCGCAGGCGACCTCCACCAGCGCGCCGGTCAGGGTACCGTCAGGAAAGCTCTGGTAGGCGCCCGGCTCGTTCCGGTCAAAGGCGTTGCCGTCCAGTGTCAGCTCTGCATCGCGCAGGGACAGGGTATACACATCCGCCGAGTTACCATCTGTCTTAGCCAGCAACAGATTCTCCGGCTGCTCCTGGATGATCCGGAATGTCTCCCCCGCAGACACCGCTTTTTCGCCGGAGCCTCCCATCGTATCGGATACCATACTTTCTCCGGGGGCCTCCGCTGTCCGGCAGGTGTCGCCGGTGCTGTCTGTCCGCCCGCACCCCGCCAGCAGGCACAGGCACAGGATCGCCGCAAACAGTCGCTTCATGAAAACCGCCTCCTTTTTCATTTCTACTTCTTTGTCGGCACAAACGGTGATTTTGTTCCCGGTTTTTCAAATTTTTCCTGAAATAATTATTTTTCTGAAATTGGGGCTTGACATTTTGCTTTCGCCGCGTAAAATAAGCATTAGCTTAGAAGTCTAATTTTTTGCTTACAAAGGAGGGGTAGCCATGACCCAGCGTGAGCGGCAGCTTTTGAACTGGATTGAAGAGAACCCCCTGATCTCCCAGCAGGAGTTGGCGGACAAGGCGGGCATCACCCGTTCCTCCGTGGCGGTGCACATCTCCAACCTGATGAAAAAGGGCTATATCACCGGCAAAGGCTACATCGTCCACACGGCCCCCTATGTCACCGTGGTGGGCGGCGTGAATATGGACATCGGCGGCTGGCCCGGCGAGGTCCCCGTCATGCAGGATTCCAACCCCGGCGTGGTGCGGATGAGCCTTGGCGGCGTGGGCCGGAACATCGCCCACAATATGGCCCTTTTGGGCATGGACGTTCGGATGCTGACGGTGTTCGGAGATGACATCAACGCTCAGAAGATCGCGGCAAGCTGCGGTGAGCTGGGAATCGACATCTCCCAGTCCCCGGTCATTCCCGAGGGGCGCACCTCCACCTATCTGTTCATCACCGATGAACGGGGCGACATGGCGCTGGCGGTCAGCGACATGGAAATTTACAAGCACCTGACCCCGCAGCTGCTCTCCCAGCGGCTGACGCTGCTGAACGCCAGTCAGGCAGTGGTGCTGGACACCAACCTGCCCGCCGAGAGTATTCAATATTTGGCGGATCACTGCACCGCACCCCTGTTTGCTGACCCGGTATCCACCGCCAAGGCGGTGAAGCTGAAGCCGGTGCTGGGCAAGCTTCACACTCTGAAACCCAACCGCATCGAAGCGGAGCTGCTCTCCGGCGTTTCCATCACGGATGATGCCAGCCTCCGAAAAGCGGCGGAGACGCTGCTGGACACCGGCCTTCACCGGGTCTTTATCTCTCTTGGTTCCGACGGCGTCTTTGCCGCCGACCGGTCCGGGCATCAGGTGCAGCTTCCCCCGCTCCCCGGCACGATGGTCAATACCACCGGCTGTGGCGACGCTTTCATGGCGGCTATCACATGGGCCTATTTACAGGGTACGGATTTGACGGACGCCGTAAGGGCAGGCCTTGCCGCCTCCGTTATCGCCATGGAGTCCGCCGAGACCATCAACCCCGCCATGAGCGAGGACGCCCTGCGACAGCGAGCCGCGTTTTCCAAATAATACCAATTTCAAACAGAATACCGATTTCAAATTTAAAATATGGAGGAATTTAACATGACGCTCAATAAGTATCTGGACATTGCTCCCGAAGTACAGAAGGCTCTGGACGAGGGCCGCCCCGTGGTGGCGCTGGAGTCCACCATCATCTCTCACGGTATGCCCTACCCTCAGAATGTGGAGACCGCGCTGAACGTGGAGAAGATCATCCGCGAAAACGGCGCGGTGCCCGCCACCATCGCCGTCATCGGCGGCCGTCTGAAGGCCGGTCTGTCCGAGGCTGAGATCGACTATCTCGGCAAGACCGGCGCGGCCGTCACCAAGGCCAGCCGCCGCGACCTGCCCGTTCTGGTAGCCGAGGGCAAGGACGGTGCCACCACCGTCACCACCACCATGATCATCGCTCACATGGCAGGCATTCAGGTGTTCGCCACCGGCGGCATCGGCGGCGTGCACCGCGGCGCTCAGCAGACCTTCGACATCTCTGCCGATCTGGAGGAGCTGGCCCACACCCCCGTCATGGTGGTCTGCGCCGGTGCCAAGTCCATTCTGGACCTCGGTCTGACGCTGGAGTATCTGGAGACCCACGGCGTGCCCGTCATCGGCTACGGCACCGAGGAACTGCCTGCTTTCTACACCCGGAAGTCCGG
>ENA-UEQE01003068-UEQE01003068.1-human-gut-metagenome-genome-assembly--contig:-NODE-3068-length-11120-cov-3.852848_pt1 | contig 11120 bp, 7 predicted proteins | sample MGYA00242934_ERZ507935 | MGnify/ENA primary metagenome ERZ507935 (study PRJEB26167, sample SAMN06115423) | human gut metagenome | host: Homo sapiens | place: China:Anhui | collected 2015-03-30 | study... | reverse complement strand
CATCGACGAAGGGCTCATCGACGGGGAACTGGTGGTAACGGCCGGGCAGCAGAAACTGCACAACGGCATGAAGGTCATCCCCGAAAAAAAGTGACGCCATGGAGAAATTTTTCGTTTCGCGCCCGATCTTCGCCCTGTCGCTGGCCATCGTCATCGTCATCGTGGGGCTGATTTCGATCCTGAACCTGCCGATCGAACAATACCCCGACATCACGCCGCCCGTGGTCGAGGTCTCGGCTACGTACGACGGCGCCGATGCCGAGACGGTCAACAACGCCGTGGCGACGCCCGTGGCGCAGAGCGTCATGGGCGTGAGCGACATGCTCTACCTGCAGACCACCAGCGCCAACGACGGTTCGATGGTCATGCAGGTGACCTTCGACATAGGCTCCGACCCCGACCTGGACGCCATCTTCACGCAGAACAACGTCTCTTCGGCCACCGCACAGCTCCCGGCGACGGTCACCAAGCAGGGCGTCACCACGCGCAAGACCATGACCGGCTTCCTGCTGGTCTTCTCGCTGCACAGCGACGGACGCTACGACGCCGAGTTCCTCTCCAACTACGCTTACATCAACCTCCAGAACGAGCTGCTCAAGATCGACGGCGTAGGCAAAGTGTCGATCATGGGCGCCGGCGAGTACGCCATGCGCGTATGGCTCAAGCCCGACGTGCTGAAATACTACGGCATCCCGGTTTCGGCCGTCACCGCGGCCATCGAGAACCAGGGAGGCATCTACCCCGCCGGGCAGTTCGGGGCCGAACCCGCGCCCGACGGCACCACCTATACTTATACGGTGACCATGCCGCCGCAGATCACCACCCCCGCGCAGTTTGGCGACATCGTGGTCGTCACGACTTCGGAAGGCCAGCAGATCCGGCTGTGCGATGTGGCCGAGGTTTCGCTCGGCAGCCAGAGCTACGGCGTGAGCTCGCTCTTCGAGGGCAAGCCCACGGCCATGATCGTCGTCTACCAGCAGCCCGGCAGCAACGCCGTGGAGGTGGGCAAGAAGGTCAGGGCGGCGATGGCACGGCTCGAAAAACGCATGCCCGACGGCATTGCGGCCACCACGATCGTCGACACCACGACCAGCATCGACGCCGGTATCCGGGACATATTCCACACGCTGGTGATCGCCCTCATCCTGGTGATCTTCATCATCTACCTCTTCATCCAGGACTGGCGGGCGACCGTCATCCCGCTCGTGGCGATCCCCGTCTCGCTCATCGGGGCCTTCGCGCTCTTCCCGCTGCTGGGCTTCTCGGTCAACATCATCTCGCTGCTGGGGCTGGTGCTGGCCATCGGCCTGGTGGTCGACGACGCCATCGTGGTCGTCGAGGCCGCGCAGGTCAATATCGCCGCCGGCATGCGGCCCCGCGCCGCGGCGCTCGAAGCCATGAAGAACGTCGCCTCGCCCATCGTCGCCACGACGGTCGTGCTGCTGGCCGTATTCGTCCCCGTGTCGTTCACGGGCGGCATCACGGGGCGGCTGTTCCAGCAGTTCTCCATCACGATCGCCGTCTCGGTGGTGATCTCGGCATTCAACGCCCTGACGCTTTCCCCGGCGCTTTGCGCCCTGCTGCTGCGCCGCCGCGAACCACCGCAGAAAGGCTTTTTCGCCGCCTTCAACCGCTCCTTCTCCCGCAACATGGATCGCTATACGGCCTTTACGCCGACGCTTATCCGCCACGTGACGCGCACGGGCGTATTCATCGCCGTAGTACTCGCGGTCATCTTCGTCGTATGGCGCAAGCTGCCCGCGGGGTTCCTCCCCGAGGAAGACCAGGGCTACGTCATGGTGATGGTCTCCACGCCCGAAGCCTCGGCGCTTCCCGTCACACAGGCCGCCATGGAAGAGGCCGACGCCGTGATCCGCACCCTGCCCGAAGTGGCCTCGACCTCGTTCGCCGCGGGTTTCAACATGATGGCGGGCATCGCCTCGACCGACAGCGGCATCATCTTCGTCTCGCTGGTCGACTTCGCCGACCGCAAACTCTCGGCCATGGAAATCGCACAGAAACTCACCGACGAGCTGTACGTCGCCGTGCCGGGAGCCGAGTGCTATGCCTTCATCCCGCCCTCGATCCCCGGGCTGGGCATCACCTCGGGCGTATCGGTCGAGGTGCAGGATCTCGAAGGGCGCGGCACGGCCTACCTGCTCGCCCAGGCCGGACGGCTGATGGATTCGTTGCGCAAACAGCCCTCGATCGCCTCGGTGACCACGCAGTTCAACGCCGGGGTGCCCCAGCGCCGCCTGCGCATCGACAAGGAGCAGGCGCTCGCCGCAGGCGTCGACCTGGGCGTGCTGTACGGCGACCTGACGACCCTGCTGGGAGGCGCCTACATCAACAACTTCTCGCGTTTCGGCAAGCTCTACCAGACCTATATTCAGGCGGCTCCCGAATACCGGATCGACAAACGTTCGCTCGACAATTACTACGTTGCCTCGTCCTCGGGCGAGAGCGTGCCCGTATCGTCGTTCGTGGAGGTCGTCGACACGGTGGGCGTGGAATACGTCTCGCAGTTCAACCTCTACCGCTCGATCTCCCTCACGGTGACGCCCGCGGCGCGCGCCTCGACCACGACCGTCATGCAGCAGATCACCCGTACGGCCGGCGAGGTGCTGCCCGACGACATCGGCACGGCGTGGAGCGGCACCTCCTATCAGGAAGCCAATGCCTCGAAGACGGGCGGGCTGGTCTACCTGCTGGCGCTGGTGTTCGTCTTCCTGGCCCTCGCGGCGCTCTACGAGTCGTGGGGACTGCCGCTGGCGATTCTGATGAGCGTCCCCGTCGCAGTGCTGGGCGCCGTGCTCTTCATCGGGGTATCGCACCTTTTGGACGCCTTCTTCGTCAACGACGTCTACATGCAGATTTCGCTGGTCATGCTCATCGGCCTGGCGGCCAAGAACGCCATCCTGGTCGTGGAGTACGCCGACCGGCTGTTCAACGAAAAGGGCCTGTCGCTGATGGACGCCGCGATCGGCGCCGCCAAACTGCGCGTGCGGCCGATCATCATGACCGCCTTCGCGTTCATCCTCGGCGTCATGCCGCTGGTATTCGCCAGCGGGGTCTACGCCACGGCACGCAACATCATGGGCGTGGCACTGGTGGGCGGTATGCTGTTCGCCACGCTGCTGGGCATCTTCGTCTACCCGGCACTCTACTATTTCGTGGGGCGCATCGGGAATTTCGAACGCCGCCGCGAACGCAAAAAACAGGAGGAAAAACTATGAAAACCGGATACCTTACCGTAATCTTCGCGCTCGCCTGCGCGGCCTGCACACCCCGTTTCTACCCGCCCAAGGTCGACGTGCCCGACGACTACCTCTACGGCGAAGGCTTCCCGCGGGACACCGCGGCGCTCGCCTCCGACTGGTGGCGGCTGTTCGGGGACACGGTGCTCGACAACCTCGTGCAGCGGGCGCTGGAGAACAACCGCGACGTGGCCGTAGCGGCTTCGCGCGTGGAAGAGGCGCGGCAGAACCTCGGCGTCGTGCGGGCGCAGTTCCTGCCCCAGGTGGGCATAGGCGTCACGGCCGAGGGGGAATACACGCCGCAGACCAAGATCGTACAGACCTACGCCGTCGAACCGTCGCTCTCGTGGGAAATCGCCCTGTTCGGGCAGCTGCGCAACGCCAAACGGGCGGCCAGGGCGCAGATCGCCTCCTCGGAATGGGCGCTGCGGGGCGTGCGGCTGTCGCTGGCCGCGGAGGTCGCCACGACCTACTTCACGCTGCTCGAATACGAACGCGACCTGGCGATCGCCCGGCGCAGCTGCACCCTGCGGCGCGAATCGGCCGCACTGATCGACTCGATGTTCCGCTACGGCATGTCGGACGGCGTGGCGCTGGAGCAGGCACGCAGCCTGGTCTATACGGCCGAGGCGGACATCCCGCAATACGAGCGCGCCGTGAAGCAGACGCGGCTGTCGCTCGACATCCTGTTGGGCGAAACGCCGCAGGCGGCGGACAGCACGGGCTCGGGGCTGCGCCTGCTCGCAGACCGCCATCCCGCCGACATCCCCGTAGGGCTTCCGTCGGAACTGCTCAAGCGGCGCCCGGACATCATGGAGGCGCGTTACAATATGCTCCAGGCGGCCGCGAATGCCGGGGTCGCACGCGGGGCAAGATTCCCGTCCATCGCACTGACAGCCAAAGGAGGAATAGCCTCCAACTCGATCAAAGGTTTAACTGCGGCAAACCCTTGGGCGTGGGATGCGCTGGGCTCGCTCACGCAACCCCTGTTCGCCTTCGGCAAGCTGCGCCGCTCGGAGATGGCGGCCATGGAGCGTTATACGCAGGCGGCAAAGACTTACGAGCAAACCGTACTGACGGCATTCGCAGATGTCGAGAAGGCGCTGGTCGCCATCGCCACCTACCGCACCCAGACAGAGCGTTCCTGCGAACTGGTCGTTTCGAACGACCGCATTGCCACCATGACGCAGGCGCTCTACCGCAGCGGGCTGTCGGACTACCTCGACGTGATTGACGCCGAGCGGAGCCTCTACCAGTCGCAGATGGAGCTGGTGAACATCGCGGCACAGCAGTACATCAACTACGTGAACCTCTGCAAGGCACTGGGCGGCGGGTGGTAAGGCCGCCCGAATATACCCACAAATGGGGATTGCATATCCGGCCGCAAAGTCGTATCTTTGGCGCCAAAACTAAAGAGCGACAATGCGTTTATCCGAACTTAAAACCGGCGAGTCGGCCACGATCCTCAAGGTGACGGGCCACGGAGGCTTCCGCCGGCGCATCATGGAGATGGGATTCGTTCGCGGGCAGCGGGTCGAAGTACTGCTCAACGCACCCCTGAAAGACCCGATCGAATATAAAATCATGGGCTACGACATCTCGCTGCGCCGTACCGAGGCCGACATGGTCGTCGTACTCTCCGACAGCGAAGTGAACGAATACCTTGCCGGAGGACATCACCACCACCGCCATCATCCCGGGCACCGCCACGGGCAATGCGGCTGCGGAACGCCGGAACAAGCCCCCGAATACCCCGCCGCCGGGACGCCGGGCGCGGACGACGACTGCGCCACGGCCGACGAGGTCATCTCGCGCCACAGCCGCACGATCGGCGTGGCGCTCGTGGGCAACCCCAACAGCGGCAAGACCTCGCTTTTCAACGCCATATCGGGCGGCCATGAACACGTGGGCAATTACAGCGGCGTGACCGTCGGCGCCAAGAGCGGGCACCGCTACTACCGCGGCTACCGCTTCGAGGTGACCGACCTGCCGGGCACCTACGCCCTTTCGGCCTATACCCCCGAGGAGCGTTACGTCCGCAGCCATATCGCCGAAAAGACGCCCGACGTCATCATCAACTCGGTCGTGGCGTCGAACCTCGAACGCAACCTTTACCTGACGACCGAGCTGATCGATATAAACCCGCGCATGGTGGTGGCTCTCAATATGTACGACGAGCTCGACTCACGCGGTTCGGAGCTCGATTACGACAACCTGGGACGGATGCTCGGCGTACCGATGGTACCCGTCGAGGCACGCAACGGCAAAGGCATCGAAGCGCTGTTGGACACCGTGATCGCCGTGTACGAGAACCAGGACGAGCGCGTACGCCACATCCACATAAACATGGGCCCCGTCATCGAAGAGGGGCTCCGGCGGCTCAAGGACGATATGAGCGACTACCGCGGCGAACTGCCCAAGGCCTTCCCGCCGCGCTACTACGCCATGAAGATGCTCGAAGGCGACAGGCAGGTCGAGGAACAGCTGCGCGGCAGCAGCCGCTACCCCGAGTGGGCGGAGATCCGCGACCGCGAGGCCAAACGCATCGCCGAAGCCCTGGGCGAGGATGTCGAGACGGCTTTCGCCAACCAGAAATACGGGTTCATTCAGGGGGCGCTCAAGGAGACCTACACCCCGGGGAAACGCGAAGAGGCCTCGGCCACGAAGCTGATCGACACCTTCGTGACGCACAAGCTGTGGGGCTTCCCGATCTTCTTTTTCCTGATGTGGCTGATGTTCTGGTGCACATTCAGCCTCGGCGCCTACCCGCAGGAGTGGATCGACACGCTCGTGGGATGGATCGGCAGCGGCGTGGACGCGCTGCTGCCCGCGGGGCCGCTGCGCGACCTCTTGGTCGACGGCATCATCGGCGGCGTGGGGGCGGTCATCGTCTTCCTGCCCAACATCATGATCCTCTACCTGTTCATCTCGTTCATGGAGGACTCGGGCTACCTGGCGCGCGCCGCGTTCATCATGGATCGCGTGATGCACCGCATCGGCCTGCACGGCAAATCGTTCATCCCGCTGATCATGGGCTTCGGCTGCAACGTCCCGGCCATCATGGCCTGCCGGACGATCGAGAGCCGAAGCAGCAGGCTGATAACCATACTCATAACCCCCTTCATGTCATGCAGTGCACGAATACCTATCTACCTCCTGCTCGCCGGGACGTTCTTCGCCGCCGACGCCAGCATGGTGATGATCGGGCTCTATGTGCTGGGAGTCGTGCTGGCCGTCGTCACGGCACGCCTGATGCGGCGCTTCATGTTCCCGGTGGACGAAACGCCCTTCGTCATGGAACTGCCGCCCTACCGCCTGCCGACATGGAAGACGACGCTCACCCACATGTGGGACAAATGCGCGCAATACCTGCGCAAGATGGGAGGCATGATCCTGATCGCTTCGATGGTCGTATGGTTCCTGAGCTATTACCCCCGCAGCGAAGAGGGCGGCACGGCGGTCCACTACGAGAACTCCTACCTCGGGCGTCTGGGGCAAAGCTGTGCGCCGATTTTCAGTCCGCTGGGGCTGAACTGGAAGGCGGGCGTGGCACTGCTGTCGGGTGTCCCGGCCAAGGAGATCGTCGTCAGCACGCTCGGCGTGCTCTATTCCGACGGCGGGGAGGCGGCAACCGCCCCCGGCGCCGGCACGACGGAGATCGTCACGGGATCGGGCGAAAAGATCGAGATCGGAAACCTGCCGGAAGGCAGCATCGCCATTATCGGCGGGGCGGACGGACAGACGGCGATCCGCATTGCGGAAAACGCTGGCGCACAGGTCAGCACGGGCACGCAGGCGGGCAAGGTCGCAGAGCTGCCCGGCGAAGACGAGGAAACCGTGAACCTCTCCCGCAAGCTGCTGGCAAGCGGCGACTTCACGCAGGCATCGGCACTGGCTTTCCTGGTATTCCTCCTCCTCTACTTCCCGTGCATTGCGACCATCGCCGCCATCGGCGCCGAGGCCGGGTGGAAATGGGCCGCGGCCGCCGTGGCCTACAACACGGTGCTGGCGTGGGTCGTAGCATGGGCGGTCTACCGCCTTTTCATGTGGCTCTGACATGGGGTGGCAGGACTTTGCGGTCTGGGGTATCGGCATCGCGGTCGCAGCCGTCGTAGTGCGGCGGATGTGGTGCTTCTTCAGGGGCAGGCGGCGCGGCGGATGCGCGTCGTGCGCCAGTACGCAGTGCCCGCTGAAAAAGACACTCCGCACATAAAATCACAGGCGGGCGCAACAACTTCCGGCCGGAAATGCTATCTTTGCCCCGGAATCAAGCGCACACACAATGCCCGGACTTTTTTACATCCTTCTTTTCTGGCTGATCGGCAATGCATTGAGCATCCTCACCGGAGGTTATGTTTCAGGTAACATCATCGGCATGATCCTGCTCTTCGCAGCCTTGTGCCTGCATTGGGTCAAAGCCGAAACGGTTCGTCCCGCAGCCCGGTTCCTGCTGGGGGCCATGGCACTCTTCTTCGTCCCCTACGGCGTAGGGCTGATGGACTCCTACCGCGTGATCCTCGACAACCTGTGGGCGATCGTAATCTCGGGCATCGCCTCGACGATCATCGTCCTGCTGGTGACGGGGCAGACGTTCCAGAGCCTGAACCGCCGCTCGCGCCTGCGCCGCATCCGGCACCTTCGTGAAACCGCCGTAAACACCCCGGACAATGATTGACAAGGCGTTCCTCTCCACCGACCTCTTCCTGCTGACGCTCACCGTGGGGCTTTACTGCCTCGGGACGGCGGTCTACCGCCGCATCCGGATGCCGCTGCTGCATCCCGTGCTGCTCACGTTCGTCGCCGTCATCGTATTCCTCCGTGCGGCGGACATCGGCTATGCCCGCTACCAGGAAGCCACGGGCATCCTCGACTTTGCTCTGGGCATGTCGGTCGTCGCACTCGGCTACCTGCTCTACGAACAGGTCGAACAACTGCGCGGAAGCCTGCTCCCGGTCGGCATTGCCACCCTTGCGGGTTGCGTGGCGGGCGTGCTGAGCGTCGTATATATCGCCATGGCGTTCGGCGCCGGACGCGAGATACTCAACTCGATAGCCCCCAAGTCGGTCACGGTGCCCATCGCCGTGTCGGTTTCGGGGCCGCTGGGCGGCATCGTCCCCGTCACGTCGGTCGTGGTGTTCTGCGTGGGGATCTTCGGCAGTATCTTCGGCGAGTGGATCCTGCGCCGCTGCGGCGTGCGGGATGCCGAAGCAAGGGGGTTTGCGCTGGGAGCCGCGGCGCACGGCATCGGTACGGCGCGCGCCATCGAGATGGGAGCCGTCGAAGGAGCCCTGAGCGGGCTGGCGATGGCCCTGATGGGATTGGCTACGGCGCTGCTGATGCCGCTGATGGAGCGGTATCTGTATTAGCAGTAAGCCCTGCGGCAGGCGGACGGGCATATATCGGGCTCATAAAAGTCGCATCAAAGTTTTTTAAATTCTATAATAAATACTACTTTTGCACAATTGCTGGCAATTCGCACAAAAGTAGGTTAATATGGAGTGGTTACACACCTTGTTCTTCGGCAGCGGCATCGCCCATGCCGTGCTGACCTTCGCATTGGTCATCACCATCGGCATTTTGGTCGGAAAAGTCGAAATCGGCGGCATCTCGCTCGGAATCACATGGATTCTGTTCGTAGGTATCGTCCTGAGTCATTTCGGAATGACGGTGGACGGCGAGGTCAGGCACTTCGTGCAGGAATTCGGGCTGATTCTGTTCGTCTTCTCGATCGGTCTGCAAGTCGGACCGGGATTTTTCGCATCGTTCAAACACGGCGGCATGACGCTGGTCATGTGTGCCGTAGCGATCGTACTGCTGGGCGTGGCGACGGCCTATGTAGTTCATCTGGCGACGGGCACGCCGATTCCGACGATGGTCGGCATCCTTTCGGGCGCAGTGACCAACACCCCCGGACTGGGTGCCGCGCAGCAGGCTTACACCGATGCGTTGGGAATCGAAGACCCCACGATCGCGCTGGGATACGCCGTGGCTTATCCGCTCGGCGTCGTGGGCATCATATTCACGATGATCTTCATCCGCTACGCCCTGCGCGTGAAGTTCGAAAAGGAGGACGAGGGGCTGGCGGCGCTGAGCCGTGAACACAAGCTCGCCGACAAGGTTTCGGTCGAATTCACCAACAAGACGCTCGACGGCCGCACGGTGGCCTATGTCCGCGACCTGATCAACCGTCAGTTCGTCATATCGCGCATCCTGCGTCCCGACGGAACGATCTCGATGGCCGATGCGGAGAGCGTGATACATATCGGCGACCGGCTGTGGCTGATCTCGCAGGCCGAGGACATCGAGGCGATCGTGGCCTTCTTCGGCCGCCGCGTGGAGATGACCGACGAGCAGTGGGGCAACAATACGCCCAATGCCGAGCTGGTGTCGCGCCGCATCCTGATTACGAAATCGTCGCTCAACGGCAAGAAATTCTCCGACCTGCGCCTGCGCACGAAATACGGCATCACCATCACGCGCGTAAACCGCGCGGGCGTCGATCTGATCCCCTATCAGGGCTTGGAACTGCAGGTCGGCGACCGTGTGATGGTCGTAGGGCCCGCGAAAGCCGTGGCGCAGGTGGCCGACGTATTGGGCAACTCGCTCAAGAAGCTGAACCAGCCTAATTTGGTGACGATCTTCGTAGGTATCGCTTTAGGTGTGCTGCTGGGGTCGATTCCGCTGCTCAACGTACCCCAGCCCGTGAAGCTCGGACTGGCAGGAGGCCCGCTGATCGTGGCCATCCTGATCGGACGCTTCGGTACGCATTTCCACCTGGTCACCTACACTACGATGAGCGCCAACCTGATGCTGCGCGAAATCGGCATCGCGCTGTTCCTCGCGGCGGTGGGCATCGGCGCGGGCGACGGATTCATCGACGCCATCGTCGACGGCGGTTACCGCTGGATCGGATACGGTGTCGCCATCACCGTCCTGCCGCTGATAATCGTCGCGCTGGTAGCGCGGCTGTGGCTCAAGATGAACTACTACACGCTGATGGGACTTATCGCCGGATCGACGACCGATCCCCCGGCGCTGGCCTACGCCAATGCGACGGCAGGCAACGACATGCCGGCCGTGGGTTATTCGACGGTCTATCCCGTAGTGATGTTCCTGCGCGTGCTGACAGCGCAGATATTCATCCTCTTCTCGCTGTAAGCGGGACGGTTCGTAAAAAATGTTACGAACTGTTACCCGTCCCGCATGTCGCTCAAAAGCAGTTTGGGGCGAGAAATGAAGCGGCGGAGAGAGTCGGATGGCAGATAAAATTCAACGATGGCTTTTAAATTTTAATCGGAATACCTATCTTTGCTGCTGGCAAAAATCCAAACACCCTTATACTATGGCAAAAGCAGTCAACATCGCCCGTTCCCATCGGTTGGACGGCATCGGAGAGTACTATTTTTCGCGCCGTCTGCGCGAGATCGCCGAAATCGAAGCGGCAACGGGCCGTCAGATCGTGAAACTCGCTATGGGCAGCCCCGACCTGCCCCCGCACCAGTCGGTCATCGACCGCCTCGCAAAGGAGGCACAGCGCCCCGACGTACAAGGGAGAGCCCATCGTGCGCAAGGCTTTTGCGGACTGGTATAAGAAATGGTACCGCACGGAACTGGACTACAACAACGAAGTACTGCCCCTGATCGGCTCGAAGGAGGGCATCATGCACATATGCATGACGTTCCTCAATAAGGGCGACAAGGTGCTCGTGCCCAACCCCGGCTACCCCACCTACTCGGCTGCCGTGCGCCTCTCGGGCGGCGAGATGGTTCCCTATGCGCTGAACAAACAGACCGGCTTCTACCCCGACTTCGAGGCGATCGAGAAGGCCGGGTTGGCCGGCGTGAAGATGATGCTGGTCAACT
>ENA-UEQE01003067-UEQE01003067.1-human-gut-metagenome-genome-assembly--contig:-NODE-3067-length-11129-cov-30.195711_pt1 | contig 11129 bp, 6 predicted proteins | sample MGYA00242934_ERZ507935 | MGnify/ENA primary metagenome ERZ507935 (study PRJEB26167, sample SAMN06115423) | human gut metagenome | host: Homo sapiens | place: China:Anhui | collected 2015-03-30... | reverse complement strand
CGCCCAGCGCATTCTGGAAGTCGCTCAGAAGCTTAACTACCAGCCCAATAACGCCGCCCGCACCCTGCGCAGCGGCAAGACGAACACCATCGGCGTCATCGTTTCGGACATCTCGAACAAGTTCTTCGCCGACATCGCCCGGTGCATCGAGAATCACGCATATAAACATAAGTACACCGTGCTGTTCGGCAGCACCGACGAGAATCCGCAGAAGTTGGAGAATCTGGTCGAGGTCTTCCGCAACAAGGGCATCGACGGCCTGATAGTCGTTCCGTGCGAGGGCGCGGACGAAATCATCCGCGACATCGCACGCCAGAACATCCCGCTCGTGCTGCTTGACCGCGAGGTGCCCGATTTGGAAGTCAACAGCGTCGTGCTGAACAACCGCCGCGCCGGGTACGAAACGACCGAGGCGCTGATCCGGCGCGGATTCACCCGCATCGAGATGATCTCCTACTCGATGGGGCTCTCGAACATCCGCGAGCGCGAAGAGGGCTACCGCCGCTGCATGCAGGCACACGAAATGGGCGAAAACGCCGTCATACATCACCTGCGCCACGACAAGTTCGCCAAAATCGAGGAGATCATCCGCGAGGCCCGGCAGCGCCGCGTCGAGGCTTTCCTCTTCGCCACCAACACGTTGGCAGGCCAGGGCCTGAGCGCCATCTTCCGCAACGGCTGGCGCGTGCCCCAGGATTTCGCCATCGCCTGCTTCGACACCAACGAAGCCTTCGACATCTACAAAACCGCCATCGCCTACGTCCGCCAGCCCATCGAACGGTTCGGGACAGAGGCCCTCGACCTGCTGATCAAGAGCATCGAACAGCGCGACAAACCCGGAAGCTGCACACGCATCGTGCTGACGCCCGAAATCGTCGAGAGCGCCCCCGAAGAGGCGCTGCGGAGCGCAGAGGAGGCGGTCACGGAAGCTTAAAAAATTTGCCCCGATACTAAAACGATTTACAAGAAACCGACATAAAACCATGAACCCGGCAACCCATCTTTACAAAACGAGCGTCCTCGCCATCCGCACCGCAGCGCTGGCCGCCGCACTCTTCGTCACGACATCGGCACCGGCCCGAACGGCGCATACAACCAATCCCAAGGAGGGGGGGGGGAGGAAACACCTCGGCCCAATCCGACCCGGACATCCTGCGCTATAACAATCCGGGCCTCACGGTCGATCTGGGAGTCGGACTGTGGGGCATTCCGCTGCCCGTGGACTACGACGGCGACGGTCTGAAAGACCTGCTGGTGTCGTGCCCCGACCGCCCCTACAAAGGACTCTATTTCTTCAAGAACATCGGTACGCCGCGCCATCCCCGCTTCGCCGCCGCCGAGCGCATCAGCGAGAAGGGGATGAACAACATCCGTCTCTCGGAGGCGGACGGCAAACCCTACGTCCTTTCGAAGAATTTCGAATACCCCGACTTCTTCAAGGCCCCCTATGCCAAAAAACGCCGCCTGCACTACGAAGGCGAGGAACTCGGGGCCACCTACAACAAGTCGCGGAGCAATATGTGGAGCTACGCCGACTGGGACGGCGACGGCGACAAGGACATCGTCGTGGGCATCGACACGTGGGACGACTACGGCTGGGACAACGCTTTCGACAGTCTCGGACGCTGGACCCGGGGTCCGCTGCACGGCTACGTCTTCCTGCTGGAAAACACCGGCAAGGGACATGTCAACCGCGGCAAGGTGGAGGCCGCAGGCGCTCCGATCGATGTCTACGGAGCGCCCAATCCGTGTATCGCCGACTTCGACGGCGACGGCGATCTGGACCTGATCTGCGGCGAGTTCGTCGACGGGCTGACCTGGTTCGAGAACATCGGGACCCGCATGAAACCCCGCTTCGCAGCGGGACGGCCGCTTGCGAACAAACACGGGGAGATCCGCCTCCATCTGGAGATGATCGTCCCGGTGGTTTCGGATTTCGACGGTGACGGACATCCCGACCTCATCGTCGGCGACGAGGACGGCCGCGTGGCCTGGGTACGCCACACGGGGAAGGTCAAAAAAGGCATGCCCCAATTCGAATCGCCCCTCTATTTCACCCAACAGGCCGATCTGGTCAAATTCGGAGCCCTCTCGACCCCCTGCGCCTACGACTGGGACGGCGATGGACGGCAGGACATCATTACCGGCAATTCCGCCGGCGAGATCGCTTTCATCCGCAACCTCTCGGGCGGCGAGAATCCCGCGTGGGACGCTCCGCGCTTCTTCACCGTCAACGGCGCTCCCATCCGGATTCAGGCCGGGGAAAACGGGTCGATACAAGGTCCCGCCGAACGCAAATGGGGCTACACGGTGCTCTCCGTGGCCGACTGGGACGGCGACGGACTTCCCGACATCATCGTCAACTCGATCTGGGGCAAGATCGAATGGTTCCGCAACCTCGGCAGTAAGGACGGGCTGAAACTCGCTCCGGCGCAGCCCGTGCGCGTGGCCTGGGAGAGCGAGGCCCCCAAACCCGCCTGGAACTGGTGGACGCCGGAGCCCGGCACGCTCGTCACGCAATGGCGCACGACGCCCGTGGCGATGGACTGGAACGGCGACGGCCTGACAGACCTCATCGTCCTCGACCAGGAGGGTTACCTCGCCTATTACGAACGTTTCCGCACCCCCGGCGGCGAATTGCTGCTCCGTCCCGGACGCCGCATCTTCCACGGCACGAACTGCTCGCTTTACAGCGCCAAAAAAGGGGTAGTGGAGACATCCGAAGGGCTCCTGCGCCTGAACAACGGCATCGGCGGGCAATCCGGACGCCGCAAGATCTGCTTCATCGACTGGGACGGTGACGGGCGTCTCGACCTGATCGTCGACAGCCAGAACGCCTGCTGGTTCCGCAACGTCCGCGAGAAGAACGGCGAGGTGTGGTACGAATACATGGGTAACGTCGGCGAACGCATACTGGCCGGCCACACGACCTGTCCGACCCCCATCGACTGGCGGGGCGACGGCACGCCGGAACTCCTGCTGGGGGCCGAGGACGGCCACTTCTACCGGATGGCGAACCAACAGAAACAGACGCGATGAAAACCTGCCTCACGACACTCTGCGCCCTATTGCTGGCCGTCGCCGTATCGCAGGCCGCCGAACCGCTGCACGTCAAACTCTTCCCGGAGGGAACCCCGACGAAGAGCGGTCTGGAAGAGCAGCCCGAAGGCGTGAACGACAAGGGATATTACGTCGGCGTCAGCGACCCCGAATTGTTGGTCTATCTTCCCGATCCGGCGCGCGCCACGGGGCAGGCCATGCTGGTCGTGCCGGGAGGAAGCTACGAAAAGGTCTGCGTCACGTATGAAGGCTACAAGACCGCCGAGTGGCTCAACGAACACGGCATCGCCGCAATTATCCTCAAATACCGGATGCCGAACGGCCGTCCCGGTATTCCGCTGGAAGACGGCGAGCAGGCGATGCGCGTCATCCGCCGCAACGCCGCGCAGTGGAACATCGATCCCCGCAATGTGGGAATTATCGGCTTCTCGGCGGGAGGGCACTTCGCCTCAACGCTCATCACGGAATACACGAGCGAAGAGACGCGCCCCGATTTCGCCGTTCTGGTCTACCCGGTCGTCTTGATGAAATATTCCAGCGTCCGGACCCGGGAAAACCTCCTCGGAACCAGCAGCGGAGAGGAGGCATTGCGCAAACGTCACTCGACCTCCGAACAGGTGCACAAAGGAATGCCCGAGGTAATGCTTCTGCTGTGCAGCGACGACAAAGCGGTGGTCCCGGACAACTCCATCGCCTTCTACCGGGCCCTCAACCGCAGCGGGGTGAAAGCTGAAATGCACATCTATCCCGAAGGAGGCCACGTTTTTTGGATGCGCGAACGCTACAAGTATGCCGACGAAACCTATCCGGCCGTCATCCGGTGGATCGAACAACACAAGACAACCAACTGATCAAACACAAAAACATAAAAAAATGAAGACTATCAAAGGGATCATTCCCCCGATGATTACCCCCTTGAAGGGTGACGACCAAATCGACCGCGAAGGCACCGTACGGCTCACGGAGCACATCCTCGCCGGCGGCGTCCACGCCCTTTTCCTCCTCGGCACCACCGGCGAGGCCCAGAGCCTCTCGTACGAATGCCGCTACGATTTCGTCGAACTGGTCTGCCGTCAGGTCGCCGGGCGCGTTCCCGTGCTGGTGGGCGTCACCGACACGTCGCTCGACGAGAGCGTCAAACTGGCCGCCCATGCCGCGAAATGCGGCGCCGTGGCGGTCGTGGCCGCCGCTCCCTACTACTTCGCGCCCTCGCAGCAGGAGCTGATCGAATACTACACGGCGCTGGCCGACGCCCTGCCGCTGCCGCTCTTCCTCTACAACATGCCGTCGCACGTGAAGGTGTTCCTCGAACCCGCGACCGTCAAGACGCTGGCCGAACACCCGAACATCGTCGGGCTGAAGGACAGCTCGGCCAACATGACCTATTTCCAGACGCTGCTCTACCACCTGGGCGACCGCGAGGATTTCGCCCTCTACGTGGGTCCCGAGGAGCTGACGGGCGAAAGCGTCGTGATGGGAGCCGACGGCGGCGTGAACGGCGGCGCCAACATCTTCCCCGAACTCTACGTACAGATGTACTACGCCGCCTGCAACCACGACGTGAACACGATGCACACGCTTCAGCAGAAAATCATGCAGATCAGCACGTCGCTCTACACCGTCGGCAAATACGGATCGAGTTACCTGAAAGGCGTCAAATGTGCACTCTCGCTGCTGGGTATCTGTGACGACTATCTCTCATACCCTTACCGGAAATTCCGGAGCGAGGAACGCGACAAAATCCGCAGCGCGCTCGAAAAACTGGGTGCATCCTGCAAAATATAACCCTTCCAAAACTACCAATCTATGGAAATCACGGTACTCGATTACCTCGTCTTCTTCATCTTCGTGGGCGGCGTCGCCCTCTTCGGCTGCTCGTTCTACTTCCGCAGTCGCAAGGGCGCCGCGGCATTCACCGCCGCCGAAGGATCGCTGCCCACCTGGGTCGTGGGCATGTCGATCTTCGCCACGTTCGTCAGCAGCATCAGCTTCCTCGGACTCCCCGGCGACGCCTACAAGGGTAACTGGAACCCGTTCGTATTCAGCCTCTCGATCCCCATCGCCACGTGGCTCGCGGCCAAGGTCTTCATACCGCTCTACCGCGGAATCGACAGCGTCTCGGCCTACCACTACCTCGAAATGCGCTTCGGCTACTGGGCCCGCTGTTACGTGGCGGTCTGCTACCTGCTGACGCAGCTCGCCCGCGTGGGCTCGATCCTGCTGCTGCTGGCCCTGCCGCTGAACACCATGTTCGGCTGGGACATCCAGACCATCATCGTCTGCACGGGCATCGCCACGCTGATCTACACCCTGCTGGGCGGTATCGCCGCCGTGGTCTGGACCGACGCCATCCAGGGCATCATCCTCATCGTCGGGGCCATCGCCTGCGCCGCGATCCTCACCTTCACGATGCCCGAAGGCCCCGGGCAACTCTTCGAGATAGCCTCGGCCCACGGCAAGTTCAGCCTCGGGAGCTTCGGTGCGAGCCTTACGGAACCGACCTTCTGGGTGGTGCTCATCTACGGCCTGTTCGTCAACATGCAGAACTACGGCATCGACCAGAACTACGTGCAGCGCTACATGACGACCCGCTCGACGGCCGAAGCCGTGAAATCGACCCTCTTCGGCGGACTGCTCTACATCCCCGTGTCGCTGGTCTTCGTCTACATCGGCACGGCGCTCTTCTCCTACTACACGGCGCGTCCCGAACTGCTGCCCGCCGGCACGCCCTCGGACCAGGTATTCCCGTGGTTCATCGTCCACGGACTCCCCACGGGACTCACCGGACTCGTGATCGCCTCGCTCTTCTCGGCCGGCATGTCCACCATCGCCACGAGCATCAACTCCTCGGCGACGATCGTGCTGACGGACTTCGCCAAGCGGCTCTCGAAAAAGGAGCTCTCCGAAAAGAAGAGCATGCGGGTGCTCTACGCCACATCGTTCGTCGTGGGGGCACTGGGCATCGTCATGGGACTGCTGATGATGCGCATCGACGGCGTGCTGGACGCCTGGTGGAAACTGGCGTCGATCTTCAGCGGCGGCATGCTGGGACTGTTCCTACTGGGCGTCGTCTGCAAGACCGTGCGCCGGGCCCATGCGGTCGTCGCCGTGATCCTCGGACTGCTGACCATCGCCTGGATGAGCCTCTCGCCGCTGATTAACGAAGGTTCGCCCTTCTACCGGTTCCATAGTCCGTTGCACACCTACCTGACGATCGTCTTCGGTACGACGGTCATCTTCCTGACGGGCTTCCTGCTTACGAAGCTCACAAAAAAGGAAAATTGAATCGAAATTTCACCCAATCATGAAAAATTCACATCCTAAAATCGGTATCCGTCCGATCATCGACGGCCGCCGCGGCGGTATCCGCGAATCCCTCGAAGAGATGACCATGGGCATGGCCCTGAGCGTTGCGAAACTCTATGCCGCGAAGCTGCGCTATGCCGACGGAGCGCCCGTCGAATGCGTCATCGCCGACACGACGATCGGCGGTGTGGCCGAAGCGGCCGCCGCGACCGACAAATTCCGCGACAACAACGTCGGGACCGTCCTCTCGGTGACGCCCTGCTGGTGCTACGGCTCCGAAACCATCGACATGGACCCGCTGATGCCCAAAGCCATCTGGGGCTTCAACAAAACCCAGCGTCCGGGAGCCGTCTATCTCGCCTCGGCGCTGGCCGGGCACAATCAGAAGGGACTGCCCGCATTCGGCATCTACGGCTCCGAAGTGCAGGAGCAGGACGACAACAGCATCACACCCGACGTGGAGGAGAAACTGCTGCGTTTCGGCCGCGCCGCCGTCGCCGTCATGCAGATGAAAGGTAAATCCTACCTCTCCATCGGTTCGGTATCAATGGGAATTGCAGGCTCAATGCCCAATCCCGATTTCTTCCAAGAATATCTGGGCATGCGCAACGAAGCCGTCGACTGCTCGGAGATCGCCCGCCGCATCGAACTGGGCATCTATGACAAGGAGGAGTTCGAACGGGCGATGGCCTGGGTCGAAAAGTACTGCAAGACGCACGAAGGCGAGGACCTCAATCCGGAACACCTCCGCTATTCGCGCGAAAAGAAAGACGAGGTGTGGGAGTATGTGGTCAAGATGACGATGATCTTCCGCGACCTGATGACCGGCAATCCGAAACTCGCCGAAATGGGCTTCGAAGAGGAGGCCGCCGGACACAATGCCATCGCCGGAGGTTTCCAGGGTCAGCGCCAGTGGACCGACTTCCGCCCCGACGGCGACTTCTCGGAAGCCATCCTCAACACGTCATTCGACTGGAACGGCATCCGCGAAGCCTACACCTTCGCCACCGAGAACGACACGCTGAACGGCGTTTCGATGCTCTTCATGCACCTGCTGACCAACCAGGCGCAGCTCTTCTCCGACGTCCGCTCTTATTGGAGTCCCAAGGCCGTAGAGCGCGTCACGGGAAAGAAACTGACGGGCAAAGCCGCAAACGGCATCATCCACCTCATCAATTCGGGAAGCAGCACTCTGGACGCCTCGGGCGCGATGTCCGACACCGAAGGCAACCCCGTGATGAAACCCTTCTGGGAGATCACCGAAGAGGACGCCGAGCGGTGTCTCGAAGCGACGACCTGGCATCCGGCCGGCCGCGAGTATATGCGCGGCGGCGGTTTCTCGTCGAAATTCTTCACGCGCGGCGACATGCCGGTCACGATGTGCCGCCTGAACCTGATAAAAGGGCAAGGCCCGGTTCTGCAGATCGCCGAAGGATGGGCCGTGAACGTCGACCGCGCAATCTTCGAGCACATCGACAAACGCACCGATCCCTCGTGGCCGACGACCTATTTCGCTCCTCGGCTTACGGGCAAGGGTGCCTTCCGAAGCGTCTACAACGTGATGAACAACTGGGGCGCCAACCACGGAGCCATCACCTACGGTCACGTCGGAGCCGATCTCATCACGCTCGCCGCGATGCTCCGCATTCCGGTCTGCATGCACAACATCGACGAGGAGAAGATCTTCCGTCCTTCGGCCTGGGCCGCCTTCGGCTCCGATCCCGAAGGGTCCGACTACCGCGCCTGCAACAACTACGGACCGATATACCGGTAGCGTATTGAAAAAAAGACCTTAAAACTTCCATCTATGAAGAAAATTCTATATTCGCAACGACTTCGCCTTTTGTGGGCCGCGGTCTGCCTGACGGTCGGCATCGGCCCGATCCTGGCGGTCCCCGCCCCAAAGGGCAAAATCACCGTATCCGGTATGGTAACGGACAAGAACAAACAGCCGCTCATCGGCGTAACCGTGATCATCAAGGACACGTTCTCCGGCACGACGACCGACAATGCAGGCAAATACACCATTAACGCCGCCTCAAGCGACGTGCTTGAATTCAGTCTGCTGGGCTATACCCAGCAGGAAGCGCTTGTCGGGACCCGCACGAAAATCGACGTCACAATGGCCGAAGACTCCAAAGAAATCGACGCCGTGGTGATCGAAGTTGGCTACGGCGAGCAACGGAAAAAGGACGTCAGCGGATCGGTCGGCGTCGTCAAGGTCACCGACCTGATCAAAGCCCCCGTCACATCGTTCGACCAAGCTTTGCAGGGCCGTGTAGCAGGCGTCAACGTCTCCTCGTCCGACGGACAACCGGGCACGGATTTCAACATCGTGATCCGCGGCACGAACTCCCTCACGCAGGACAATTCGCCCCTTTACGTCATCGACGGATTCCCCATCGAGAACTTTTCGAACGCAGCGCTCAACCCCGAAGACATCGAGTCGATGACCATTCTCAAAGACGCCTCGGCAACAGCGATCTACGGTTCGCGCGGCGCCAACGGCGTCATCATCATCGAAACAAAAAAAGGAAAGGTCGGACGCGCCGTCGTCTCCTACACGGGAACCTTCGGCGTACAGTCGGTAACGAAAAAGATCGACATGATGTCCTCCTACGATTATGTCAACTACATGATCGAACGCGACGAGTCGAACTATGCGACCTTCCTGACCAATGAAGGCCGTACGCTGGACGATTACCGGAACATTCGGGCGATCGACTGGCAGGACAAGATCTTTCGCACGGCATTCGTCCACATGCACAACGTATCGCTTCGGGGCGGTAACAAAATGACTCGTTACGCCGCCTCGGCATCGCTCAGCAACCAACCGGGCGTAATCGTCAATTCCGGCTACAAGAAATACCAAGGCCGCTTATCGCTCGATCAGCAAATCAGCAAAGCCGTGAAGCTGTCGCTCAACGCCAACTACACTCAAGACAAGATCAGCGGCCAGACCAGTTCGTCAGCCCTCTCCACATCCAACTCTTACGCCACCTACCTTATGTACCGCACGTGGGCCTTCCGGCCCGTGATGCTTTCACACCAAAGCACCGACGATCTCTTCGACGACGATTTCGACGGCAGCAACTCGGCCGTAATGAATCCCTACATCACCACCATGAACGAAAACCGACACCAGAAACGCACGACCTTTATGGCCAATGCCAAACTGGGCATCACATTAGCAAAAGGGCTGACTCTCAATATCAGCGGAGGTTATACATCATACAACTCCCGAACGACGGAATTCAACAATTCGGAATCCTACAAAGGCTATCCCCGTCCCAACAACAGCAAGAATGTAAATGCCTCGGTCGCCGATTACCTCCGGAACGACTGGATGAACGAAAACGTGCTGACCTATAAACGCAAATACAACAATAAACACAACTTCGACGTAATGGTCGGCTTCACGATGCAGGGCACTACGACGGAAAAATACGGATTTGAGACCACCAACATCCCCGACGAGGGGCTGGGATTGAGCGGTATGGACGACGGACTTCCCTACGCGACGAACGTCTCCCTGTCGGAGAACACACTCATGTCGGCATTGGTGCGCGTCAACTACAACTATAAATCCCGCTACATGTTCACGGCCTCGTTCCGTGCCGACGGCTCCTCGAAGTTCATGGACGGACACCGATGGGGTTATTTCCCCTCGGGGGCTTTTGCATGGCGCATGGGCGAAGAGCCATGGCTGCGCATGGCAGGCTGGATCAACGAGGCCAAACTGCGCGTGAGCGTCGGCATGACCGGAAATAACCGTGTGGGGGACTTTTCGGCCTACCCTTCGATCAGTATGTCCGACTACTATTCGATCGGGAACGCCACGCCGGGCGAAGCCTACATTCCTAACAACCTCGGCAACCGCGACCTGACGTGGGAAACGACCACGCAGTACAACATCGGTTACGACCTTTCATTGTTCCGCAGCCGGCTCAATTTCACCGTCGATCTCTACCGGAAGAACACGACCGACCTGCTGCTCAACGCCAACATGCCATACAGTTCGGGATATACCAAAGTGTTTAAGAATGTCGGCGCCGTACGCAACCAGGGTATCGAGCTATCGCTAAGCACCGTGAACATCCAGACCAAAGACTTTACATGGTCCTCGGATTTCAATATCAGTTTCAACCGCAGCAAGGTAATGGAGTTAACCGAAGGTGAAGAATTCCTGCTTTCGAAAGTCAGTTTCACGGCTGACTACAACAGTTCCTACCTCTACATCGCACAGGTCGGACAACCCATGGCGCAATTCTACGGCTATGAATGGGCCGGAGTCTACGGTCTCGACGATTTTGACTGCGATAGCAGCGGAAATTATACGTTGAAAAAAGGTGTTCCCACTAACGGAGAGGAGCGCGACAAGATTCAGCCGGGAGACATCAAGTACGTAGACCAGAACAACGACGGGGTTGTAAATGACAAAGACCGCGTTGTCATCGGCCGCGGCGAACCGATCCACACCGGAGGGTTCAATAACAACTTCACGTACAAAGGACTGACGCTGAACGTCTTCTTCCAATGGAACTACGGTAATGACATCATGAACGCCAACCGCATCATTTTCGAAGGCAACGCATTGAGCAAGAACATCAACCAGTACGCCTCCTACGCCGACCGCTGGTCGCCAGAAAACCAGACAAGCCGGAATTTCCGTACCAACGGCCAGGGGCCTTCGGGCGTTTACAGTTCGCGAACGATCGAAGACGGCTCGTTCCTGCGCCTGAAAACTCTACAACTCAGCTACA
>ENA-UEQE01003063-UEQE01003063.1-human-gut-metagenome-genome-assembly--contig:-NODE-3063-length-11139-cov-5.380492_pt1 | contig 11139 bp, 9 predicted proteins | sample MGYA00242934_ERZ507935 | MGnify/ENA primary metagenome ERZ507935 (study PRJEB26167, sample SAMN06115423) | human gut metagenome | host: Homo sapiens | place: China:Anhui | collected 2015-03-30 | study... | reverse complement strand
TTGAAATTATTGAAACAATATTTTATAATTTGAAAAATAATTTAAAAATTTCAATAGATTATATCTAATTAACGGCACGGCCTAGAGCGGCATCCGGGAAAGGAAAGTGGTTCAGCCCGGAAAGCGGAACGTGCCCCGATCCATTTTTGCGGCGTCCAGAACCCTCTCTTGCCCATGAAGATAAAAGACTTTTTTCATTCGCATCTGGTGGGGAAAGCTGCATGTCTGGAGAGTGCCCCGCTGTGAATGAAGGGGGGAAGGCGCTTTTGCGGAAGCTGGAAACGGGGGAAAACAGGGCCGGGCGTTCCCGCCTGGCAAAGGGCCCGGCGGGTCGGCGGATTGAGTACAGGAAATGCAGGCGGCTGTTTTCCACTCAGATTCACGTCCGGGCTGATGCCGCTCCCGCTGTTCTCTCCATTCGGGAATGGAGGAAGGGAAAATGGAGGAAGGGAATCGGGCTAGGCAGGATTTGCAGAGGGACAGGATTGGGCAGGGACGTCGCCTCGCCGTACTTCCTGATAAACGTGAAGATCGGCAAGGTGATCGATCCGGGGCGGTTCCGCAGAACCATGTACGGCATTACCCCCAATAGGGGGTACGCGGATTTTCCGGTGGGGCGGCATCGGCCCCTTGAAATCGGGGGCTCACTCAAGAACCAGATAAGATGCGGTGCCATCCTCCAAAGCGGAAAAAATTTGATCTGTCTGAGAAGTATGCAGCATCACAGGCATTTTCTCGTCCAGATGAAAAGGCCCGCCCTCCTCACCGTTTCCCCCGGAGGGGCAGGAGCGCAGGCCATTCAGTTTCGGCCGGGTCCAGAGTTCTCTCTCTCTCTCTCTCTCTCTCTCTCTCTCTCTGCGGTTGGCGCGGGGATGCCGTGATCCTCGTGCTCGGAAAGCCACGGGACAAGCTGGCCGCCGGGCAAGGGCCGGGCATAATAGAAGCCCTGTATGCTTGTTGCCCCAATTTCTGAAATGATTTTCGACTGTTCTTGGTTTTCAACACCTTCAGCGACGATCGCCATGTTGAAGTGGCGGGCAATGTCGATGACGGCCTTGCATACCTGCCGGTTGCTTTCGGACGTTTCGAGGTTCTTGATGAACGAACGGTCGAGCTTGAGGGTACTGATGGGGAGATGGGTCAGATAGCTCAGGCTGGAGTAGCCCGTGCCGAAGTCATCAAGCGCAAAGCGGATGCCTTTATCCCGCAGTTGCTGCATGACGCTCTTCACCTGCTCAAAGGAATTGATGAGCACGCTCTCGGTGATTTCAAACTCAAGCTGCTGCGGGTTGATGCCGTGATACTGGATGATTTCCACAACCCTGCTGACGAAATTGGTCTGGAGAAGCTGGATGGCGGAAATGTTTACGGCGACTTGGAAAGGGAACCCCGCAACACTTGCCATATTGAGAAGCTGGCGGCAGACGGTGTCGAGCACAAGGTAGCCGACATCCACGATGAGGCCGGTCTCTTCGGCCACAGGGATGAATTCGGAGGGGGAAATAAAATTGCCCGCAGCGTCCCGCAGGCGCAGCAAGGCCTCGGCTTTGCGGAACAGGCCCGTGCTGATCTCGAAAACCGGCTGGAAATGCACCTCAAAATCGCCGTTCGCCAGCGCGGATCGGATGAGGATTTGGAGCAGCTTCTTGCGGGAGAGGCGCTGATCGAGTTCCTTGTTGAACTGGTAGATGCCGCGGCCTTCCTTGCGGGCTTCGGCAAGGGCGAGCTCGGCGTGGGTGATGAGGGTGCTCGGATTGGTGCCGTCTTGCGGCGAAACGCTGATCCCGGCGTCGATGTTGCAGGTGTACTCAAGATCCTCAATGGTGAGCACGCGTATGAAAGAGGCCCTGACGGACTGGGCAAGGCGTTCGGCCTGCGGGCCGTCAGCGCCGGGAAGCAGGACAAGGAAATCGTCCCCACCGGAACGGTAGAGGCTGCCTTCAGGCACAAAACGGGCAATGGACAGGCTCACGTCCTTGAGCAGGAGATCGCCTTTGGCGTGGCCGAAGGTTTCGTTGAACAGCTTGAAATCGCTGATGTCGAACAAGACGACGGCACAGTGCTTGCCCTCGCGCAGCATGTGCTGGAGGTTCCTGAGCGCGGCCTGCCGGTTGGGGATGTCGAGCAGGGAATCGTGGTAAGCCATGTGCTCAAGCCTGCGGGCGTGGAGCATGCGCTCGGTGATGTCGATGCCGCTGACGAGGTAGACCATCTCATCGTTGAGCCAACGGATTTTTTTATGGCGAAGCTGGAGATAAATCTGTTGGCCGTCCTTTTCGATGAGGCAGTCCTGACCTTTGAGGATGGCGCAGTCGATGCAGGGCTTGTCGAAACGGAAAAAGGAACGGTAGCAGGATGAACCGGGTATGCATTCAGGCCGGATGCTGCGGATCTGGCGGTTGGCGAACAGCACCTCATGGCGGAGCGGGTGGACGACGAAGAGGTAGGCGTCCACGTTATCCATGATGGTCTGGAGGGCTTTGCGTATCTGCTCTTTTTCGCGGCGGCGCTCCTCTTCAATGAATTCGGCGTCGATCCGAAAACGGTCGGCGGCCTGCTTGTCATAGAAGTTCACCCCTGAACGCTGGCTGCATGCCTGAGCAGCGCGGTCAATGAGGCCGGAAAACGTGAGGGCGTCGTACGGCGCGACGGCGATGCCGATGGAAAATTCCACGGAATCGGGCTCCCCGTCGAAAGCGCAGGCGGCGCCAAGCGCCCGCTGAAGGCTGCGGGTAAGGTCGGTCACTTCGCGGAGGGACTCGTATTGATCGGCAAAAAGGATAAACGAACCGGCGCGGCAGTGGATGGGCACATCGTTCTCGCGGGCGAGGCTGCGGAGGATGGCCCCCGCGTGCTGAAGGAAAAGGTTTTTCCAGCGGCTGCCGTGGCGCTGTTCGATTTCGCTGAGGTTGCGGAAATCCACGAGAATGAGGGCCTGTAAGTTGAGGCCGGTGAGAAGTTTTTTTTCAATAATGGCTTGCCCGGCTTCGAGCGTGTACAACCCTGTCAAGGACGAAATTTGTGCGGGCTGGAGCGGCGGGAGATCCCGTGCGGCCTTGGGGGTGACGTCCTTTAGCGCGCCGATGATCCTGTCTTCGCCGGCCCGGCCGCGCAAGACGGTCATGCGGGCCTCGGCCTGCCGCCATGTGCCGTCGTTGTGGCGTATCCGTACGGAAAGGCAGTCGCAGCCAGCCAGCTTGCCTATGGCTTCCATATGTTCATGGACGATGGCGAGGTCGCTGGGGTGAAGCAGGCAGATGAGATCCTCCGCACTCCTGAAGTGATGGCGCGGGTGGCCGAGGAAGCGCTCCACGCCATCGGAAACGGCGAAGCCGCCCCCGGATACGGAACGTTCCCAAATGATGTCGGATACGGCGGGGTCGCGGGGGAGGATGCCCGTAGAAGAGGCGGGCGGGAGGTTGGAGGCGTCCCTAAAGCCGCCGATGAGATACAGGGGCGTCCCGCTGCCGTCGCGCAGGCTGCGGGCGTAGGCATCCACGGGAATCCAGCTCCCGTCACAGCCGAGGCTGCGGATCCGGCGTGAAAAGGTATCCTGCCCCCCGGAATGGAGCGAATCAATGTCGGAACGGAATAAAGGCCGATCGTCAGGGTGGATCGTTTCGTAGGCTTCTTCAGCCGGGAGGCATTCGTTGGCGCAGGCAAAACGGGAATCACCGGAAAAAATACAATCGGCACCCGGAGCACAGGCCTGTTCCCAGACGATTTCGGCTGAGGTATCTCCAATAACCTTATGGAGATTAAGAGAAGATGCGGCTCGCTGCCGGGCCGGAACCCGCACTTGGGAAGCGGCTGCGGCCTTAGAAGCCTCATCCGAAGGGGAGGCGCAAGTCGGTTGATTCTGAGCTTGCCTTGCCATTAAACGTCCTTAACAGGTGCATCTCTTCACGCCAGACAGAAATTAACATGCTCCGCTCTAAAGAGCAAATACAGAATAGATTGTATGTTATATTCATGTATTGGCGGTACGCCTTGAGCGCGGCACGTCACGCCTGTCCGGTGAGGGGGACAGGCGTCTTCGGGGCATTGTTGAGGCGAAGGAGGGAGAGGTCAGGTTCGGCCGCACTCCTTGGGGATGTACGTTGATCATTTGGTAGGGGTTCGGTAGAGTTCTGTGGTCACATCATTTCTCAACCGCCCACGCCCTTTATTAACCATTTTTGAATTATTGTCAATCAAAAATGGAATTTTCCGGCCGGATCCGGCAACGACGATCCGATTGCGCCCTGCCGGAGGAAAGCAAAGGGGCTGCGGGCTTTGGATGCACGTTGCCTATGGAATCATTGCAGGAACGGCTGAAGGCCGTACGGGGCGCCATGACACAGAGCGAATTCGCCACACGTCTGCGGACGCCGCTCACCACGCTTGGGAGGTACGAACGCGGCACCAATATGCCAGATTTGGAGTTTATCATCAACGTATGCTCCGTTTTTGATATATCTCCCGGCTGGCTGCTGTTCGGGCGCGGCGCGATGCGCGAACGGCATAAAGAGCTCTCTTCAGGATGCGACTGCCGCCAGTGCCCACTGTTGTTGAAGGACTTGGATGAGGAACGCGCCGAGCGCCGGGAGCTTTCCGCTGAAAACCGCCAGCTCTATGCTGAAAACCGCAGGCTGTTGCAGGAAAACGGACGCTTGCGCGAGGAACTGGCCCGGCTCCGCCCCTGATCCCGCCCTAAAGCGGGGCGTGGACGGTGCCCCCTACAAGATGGCGGCGGGTTGGGCCGTTTGTTTTTCAACCGCACCTTATGGACTGCGGAGTTTCCTCAGCGGAACTCCGCTCTTGGTGCTGGCGGACAACGGAAACTCTCTGTTTTCCATCCCCCTGCGGGGGGATGGCCACTGGCGACGTGGTTGAGCTTATGCGTTTCCATCCCCTTACGGGGGAAGGCTCCCCGGAGAAACGGACGGCCAGATCATGGCCGTCTTCCGTATGGTTGCAGCAGGGACATCGCTCACGGCGTATGGAAAAAGGCTGTACCGTAAGAGGACGCTTGATGCTTTATTTCCTGAAATCACAGAGGAATAACTGATAAAATGCCCTGGGCACGTCGTCCATCGGCAGGCGTGCGGCCTATTCCTAATGTGTTCAATAATATGTCCCAATCATGGAGCCCATCGCCGGAAAAACTGGAGAAAATATCAGTATTTTCCATCCCGTGGAGATAAAACAACCACATGCCATGACAGGGGCATGGAAAAGGCGTGACCAAGCAGATTCGATCTCTTCGCCGTTTTTTTGATGGGCGAGGCTGGCTATAGCCGCTCCCTCCTGTGGCCCCGGCGGTCAAGAAATCGCTGGGTTCCGTGTTCCCATAGCCTTGATGCTGTAGGGGCGTGACTTTGCGGGGTTAGGGACACCCAGACGGCCCAGCCGGGGGCGATGGCGCTGTTCCCGGAAGGTCATACGTTTCAAAGAAGAAGGCTGTGCCATAGAGGACGCTTGATGCTTTATTTCCTGAAATCACAAAGGAATAACTGCTAAAATGCCCTAGGCACGGCATCCATTGGCAGGTGTGCGGCGTATTCCTGATACGTTCAATAATATGCCCCAATCGTGGAATCTATCGCCGGAAAAACTGGAGAAAAAGTATATTTTCAGCATATTGTGGAGATAAAGCAACCATATGCTATGGCGGATCCAAAAAGAAAGGAGCCGGTGCCTGTCCTGATGCGGCTGTAGGCGGCATGGAAAAGGAGCGGCTGGCAGGGGCACCGCGTTAAACCTGATTGCCCGCGGCAAACGCTCAGGAATCCCGAACCCATTCCACTCCGTTGGGAGGGAAAACGGAAGGGCCGGAAGGCGGGCGCGGCGGGCCTGCCCTTGCTCCACATTCCTTTTCGGGCGGATCGGCAGGGTCAGAGCGGGAACAGCATCCTGACCAGAAGCCCCCCTTCCGGGCGGTTCATGAGCAGCACCCTGCCTCCGCTCGCCTCCACGAGATTGCGCACGATGGACAGCCCAAGCCCATGCCCGCCTGTTTTCCGGTTGCGCGACGTCTCCAGACGCACGTAGGGTTCCAATACGAACTCAAGCTTTTCTTCGGGGATGCCCGGCCCGTTGTCCCGGAAATCGATATACAGCCACTCCCGGCCTTCGGAGTCCCTTTCGTGATGGATCTCAATGTCGGCGCAGTCCCCATAGCGCAGCGCGTTGTCCACGACATTTTCAAAGGCGCTCCGCAAACGGCTCCAGCTTTGGAGCACGGCGGCCGTGTTCCCGCGCAGCGTTACCCGCTCCCCGATGCCCTGCCTGTCTTCTACCAGGGCTTCCAACAGCGGCATCACCGCAATCGGCTGCCGGATGTCTTCAATGCTCCGCGCGCTCCGCAAAAACGTAACCGTGCGGTTCAGCGTATCGGTCAAATCGTCCACGTCGGCGCACAGCTTTTCCCGCAGATCGTCCTGCGCCACCTGTTCGAGCCGCAGCCGCAGCCGGGTCAGCGGGGTACGCAGATCGTGCGAAAACGACGTCAGGAAGCGTTCCCGTTCCTCGAATGATCGTTGAATGCTCGAAAACATCCTGTTGAATGCGGAAGCGGCCTCGCGTACTTCCACAGGCCCGGAATCCGTCCGTAGCGGCGAGATCTTCTGCGTCCTGCCGAAACGGTCTGTTGCCGCCACCAGCTTGCGCAAGGGCCGCAGCAGCCAGTTCAGCGCCAAGGCCACCCCGCCCATGACCAGCAGGAATTCCATCGCCAGCGCCGCCGTATTCAGCCACAGCCGGTTCCGCGGCATGAGTTCTGTCTGGTGCTTGGCGTAAATCCAGATCCCGTCGGGCCTGCGCAGGGCGATTTCGGCCTGTGCATAGCGGTGCGTCAAAAACATTTCGAGATCGCCGTATTTCTCTTCACTGCTCATGGCGGTGATCGGTGCATGCGACACCACGATCCGGGTCAGGAGATCCGTGTACCGGATGTTTTCCTGCTTGAACGCCTGTTCAAGGCGCTTCCGCAGGCTCCGCGAGAACTTCGAGCCGTCCTGCGGCATGTCCGGCGGCAAATACGAGACCCGGATCGAGAATACGTCGTCATTCGGATTGAACAGCCCGTTGCGCTCGGCAACCGCAGGCAGTTTGTCCAGCAGGCGGATATGGGTAAGGAAGAGGCGGCTTTCGTTTGAAGCCACTATGCGGAGCAGGGCCTGATTGCGCCAGTAGTTGGCTATGGGCTGGATAAGCAGCCAAAACAGGGCAAGGCTGATTACGTTGATCAGGAAGAAGCGTCCGAAGGAAGTCTTCGGAAGCAGGCGGTCAAGGTTCATGCGCCGTGCTCCACATCAACGGAAAGCATATACCCGCCGCCGCGTACCGTCTTGATGATTTTGGACGTGCCCGTGTCCTTGAGCACCCCGCGCAGGCGGCTCACCTGTATGTCGACGCTGCGATCGAATACGTCGGCGTCGCGCCCCTGCGTCTGCCGCAGCAGGTACTCGCGGCTCAATACGGCGAACGGCTCGTCAAGGAACACGAGCAGCAGCCGATACATCGCGTCGCTGAGGGCAATCCGCTCGTCGCCCTGCGAGAGCTCGCGGGAACGGACGTTGAGGGTCCATCCGGCGAAACGGCGTATGTCGGACTGCGCCGGGGCCTGCCCTTTGTCGGAAGCACGGCGGAGGACGGTTCGGATGCGGGCGAGCAGTTCGCGGGGATCGAACGGTTTGACCACATAGTCGTCCGCGCCGAGCTCAAGCCCGACGACCCGATCCGTGGAGCTGTCCAGCGCCGTCAGGAAAATGACCGGGATCGACGACGCCCCCCGAAGGCGGCGGCACAGGCTGAGGCCGTCTTCTCCGGGCAGCATGATGTCGAGGATAATGAGATCGAAGCGGGCATGATCGAGCTTCTCGAAAAGCCCCGCGCCGTCCGCCGCGGTTTCGACGGCCATGTCGTAACGGGCAAGGTAGGCGGAGAGCAGCTCGCGGATGTCGGCATCGTCGTCAACGACGAGAAGGCGTGTTTGTTCTGGCACGGATCACCTCCCATCCCGCCGGGCCTTCCGGCCCGCCAACGGCGGCCCTGTCGCCGGATGGCCCCGTCCGGGGCGATCCGAGCATGCTCCATTTGCTGGTAAAAGAAAAGGTTCCCTTTGGGCGGAACCGGGGGCGCGGCGGCTTCCCGAAAACGGGCGCCCCGCGTCCCCCTTGAGGAGGCCCGTTACGGCCGAAGGGATGCGGGGCTTTCCCGGCGGGCGGCTTTCCCCGCCGGAAAGGGCTATCGGCAGATGCCGCACTTCATGGGATCGTGTCCGGGCTTGTCGGGATGCTTCGATACGTCGGCCCCCATGCCTTCCCAGTCGAGGATGCCGGGCCGTTTCCCGGTCTGCGGATCGGGCGCGAGCTTGTCGGTATCGCTGCTGGTATTGATGATGGAGCCGGGACGCGTGTAGGATTGGCTGTCCAGGGAGGGCATTTCAGCGAAGGAAACGGTGGAAATTCCCATTCCGAGGACGAGGGCCCCGGCGACGATCAAAGAAGTATGCTTCAACATGGTAGTTGCTCCTTTAGGGCTCGTTGCCCTGTGAAAGCGAAACTACCCGTAAAGTGTTTCATAAGGATGTGCCGAATGCAGCGGAATGTAACAAAGTGTATCGGGATTGCCGGAAAAGCCGCACCCCGTGGGGAACGGGCGGCTTCCGCCCGATGGGGCAGGCTGCCCCATCGCCTTGCCTGATCAGGCAAAAAAGCCGGCGGGGGCAAAACGCCGCCCGCCGGCCTTTTGGATGTTCCGCTATCCCATCCTGCCGATGAGGTTTTCCAGATAGCGGGATTTGAGCTGCGCCACGGCGAGCGCCCTTGGTGCGCCGGGAAGCTTCATGATCGCCCCGATGACCGCTGCCATGATCCGATGGTTGCCCATCGCGTCGTTGTCTTCGAGAAGTTCCTTGATCATCCCCCGTTCGGCGGCCATGGCGACCACGCGGTTTACGGTATTGAGGGGGGTGATGGCGCGTTCGGGCCGGGCTTCGAGCATAAGCTGGCCGAAGGCACAGGAACGCACGCACACGCCGCACCCGATGCAGCGATCGGGATCGACGAAAGCGAAGCGTTTGCCCGCCGGGCCGTCTTCCATATGGATGGCATTGACCGGACAGATTTTTTCACACTTGCCGCACCCCCGGCAACCGTTCCCGGCGCGGGCGATGAAGTTGGAATGGATGGTTCGGGCGATGGCGAAGCGCTTGACCGCCAGCAACGCCTCACAGCAGCACCCGCAGCAGTTGCAGATGAAGTTCACGCCTTCACGGGTGTTTTCGCCAAACTGGACGAGGTTGTGCCCCTGCGCCACGGCGAGCAGATCAAGGCATTCGGCGGCGTCCACCTGCCGGGCGTGGCCGTATTTGATGAGCGATCGGGCCGAGGTGTTGAATGTCATGCAGATATCCATCGGGGCGTCGCACGCCCGCCCAAGGTGCTGCATTTTATGGCGGCAGTAGCACATGCTGATGCCGATGTGCGAGGCTGTCTTGATGATGTGCGAAGCGCGCTCATAGTCGAGGACTTCCAGCTTGCCGTCCTGCGGGAGCGCGGTTTCCTGTACGAAGATGCGCCCAAGCGGGGTTCCGTTCTCGACGAACAGCGCCTTGACGAAATCCTCTTCGACGTTGAGATATTGGTAATACAGTTCCGCCAGCGCCTTCTGGTTGACGTCGCCGCGCACGCGCATCATGGAAAATTCAAAGAACCCGGCCATCGGCGGGGGCAGACAGAACATCTGCCGGCCGTTTTGCTCCATGTCGAGCAGCATGGCCCGCCCCGCGAGGTCTTCCAGCATATTCTGGGCGGTGGCCTTGTCGAGCTTCCAGATAGCGGCGGCGCGGTCTACGGTGAAGGGTTTGATGGGCAACTGCGCCACCAGCCCGGCTTCCTTTTCGGAAAAGAGGATTTTCAGGATGGCGAAGAGGCTGTCGGAAAGCGGCGCGCCCTGCGGGAACTGGTTCAGCCGATCCGCAAGGCGGTCATACAGGGAATTGGAATAATGATGGGCCATAGCGTACCTCGTGTCATGTCATGCGTAAGGACGTCCATTCCGTGTTCACGCAAAATCGATTTTGGGTCAAGAGTGCTATCCGGTGCGTTTTTCATGTTCCTTTATCAATCTTGGCGTGTTACGCAATGCTGCCTTCTTTCCGCACCGTCACCCGCGCATTGTGCCTGTTTTCCGCCGGGACGGTTTCCCGGCTTTCATCCATACGTATCGAGCCTTATGCCCACGGTTCCAGCATGTGCCCCACCTCCGTTTCCGCTTCGGCTTCATTCATATGCCGTTCATTTCTATCATACTGTCCTTGTTGGTGAAGAATATTTTGTTCAGCCCTGTTTTCCCTCTGTCCGTTTTGGGGTATACTGTTGCCCGGCGCTCTCTGTGCCATGCAACCGAACAAGGAGTTTACCGTGTTTGTAAAATGGTTTCCCGCTCTGGCCGTCCTCGGCGTCCTGTGCGCGTACCCGGCCCATGCCGCCGAACCGTTGGAAGATGCTTCGGAAGCGCTGGAGAACCTTGACGACCTGGTCAAGTCCGTGGACAGTGTCGGGCATTCGTTTGGGCGCATCGTGCAGCCGCGGCAATACGGATTCCGCTGGGACGGCGGGGGGATCGGACAGGATTCCGATTCGTCGCGTATGCCGGGGGACTCCCGTTTCCGGGATGGGCGCTGCGACGATGGGCGTGATGATTAGCACGCCCCAGCCTTTTCCGCAGCGAGGTCTTGCCCCGGCGTTTTCTGGGCTTTTGCTGCGGGGCTTTCCGTTTGGGACTGCGGGGCCCGCGGTTCCCGCTTTCTGGTCACATTCTGATGATAAGGATTTGTTTTCATGGCTATTGCTCCTCTTATGGGCGTGTGTTCGAGCGCGCTCCAGTATGATATTACCGATGACGGCCGCGTGACCGGCGTCCGTTTCGCGGGCGGCTGTCCCGGTAACCTTGAAGCCGTCTCCCGCCTTGTTGAAGGGCTTCCCGCCGAAGCCGTCATTTCCCGGCTTGAAGGCATCCGGTGCGGCAGCAAGCCCACGTCCTGCCCCGATCAGCTTGCCCGCGCCCTCAAGCGTGAGCTTGCCGCACGCGGAGCGTAACGGAACGGGACGGGACGGGAAATCGGGAAACGGGGGAGGGGGGAAGGGAACC
>ENA-UEQE01003062-UEQE01003062.1-human-gut-metagenome-genome-assembly--contig:-NODE-3062-length-11140-cov-11.018801_pt1 | contig 11140 bp, 8 predicted proteins | sample MGYA00242934_ERZ507935 | MGnify/ENA primary metagenome ERZ507935 (study PRJEB26167, sample SAMN06115423) | human gut metagenome | host: Homo sapiens | place: China:Anhui | collected 2015-03-30... | reverse complement strand
TATAGTAATTTTGTAACAAGTTATGGATGGAGCTCTTTTCAATTAGAATACAGCGCACTTTTCAATTAGTATCTACATTCGACATTCTAATGCCTAGCGATTTATACTCCAATAAAAGCCCTTTGAACACTTCGTTTCGAGTTTCATAGTCTAGCATATCTCGGTCAATGTAGATGATTAAATCCAGACTGGCTTTCTTCAACCATTTTAATATGGCAGACACTTCTTCTTTCTTATCTTTCCCATACATCGACAGCCACAGCATAATGATGTTATACCATTCTGGCTTGATACGTCCATTGGGATGTGTGGCTAGTTGCTTAGCTCTTTCTATACCATATCTGTTCAAATAATTGGCAACAAGCCATTCGCGGAATGCGTTGTGTGCAAATGAATACTGACCTCCCTCATCGCGAATAAGATCATATCGCAAACATTCTTCCACATTGTTATCATCGTTTTGCAAGCATATACGCAGTTCCTCCTTGTTCAGACTTTGGGCATTCATCAGTGATAGCCCAAGGGCTACTCTTTCCAGTAGCCGAACAGACTCTTCAAAACTATGTTGTGCAGATAGTGATACGTTCTTTTCTTTTACCTCTTTATCGTAACTGCTTTTTATAAATAGTTTGTATATATCCGCCTTGGTCTTAGGAAGTTGTTTCCCCTTTCCTTTATATGCATCAATCAATACACTCAAGAAGAAAGGATTCTTGATGAAGTCTTCCAACTGATTGGCAAAGACGCTTCTCATAAACCTATCACTATTAACCTCACGTTTGGCAGCATAGTCTCTGGCATCGTCTATACTTAACTCTTCCAGAAACAATTCTGTAAATAACTCCAATTGGCGTTCCCTGCGGAAGTTACTACGGCACGAGAGCACCATTTTCATTTCTGGGTGTTCGTAAGCATAACCTCCTATTTCCTCCAGCAAGTCTTCATATTTCTGGCCGTTTACCTCATCCAGCGCATCAATTACGAGAACTACCTCCCTGCCATCTACGTATTGTGATTCCGGCAAATCGTCTCTCTTAAGTTTCGTATTGGTTCTAACCTCAAAGCTCACGGGAAGGTAAAGACCACTTTGCTGCAATTCCCAGCATAGTTGTTTCAGTTCTGTTGTCTTACCTGTCTGAGCACTGCTATACAGAACAATCTTATTGGTAGAAGTCTCCTCTACTCCCGTAACATAGTCAGCCAATGTATGACGTTCTTTTTTCCCAAGCACGTAATATATGAAGTTGTTCTCCGATTGGTCAGACGTGCAGAAACGGCGAATATAGCCATCTACCGCTTTGTGTTTTGTCAGTCCTCTACGTATCCGTTGCCCATTCCTAGTTTCTTGATTTGTCAGGGACGCAGTCAATTTGTCTAATTTTTCATCTTTCAAAATAATTCCTTGTGTGGTAATATAATAGGATACTTCTTCATCCTTACTTAATTCCTCAATCCATAAATTAGCAAGACTACTCAGAATCACGCCCTCCTTTTCCCACTTTTCTGTCAAGTAAAGTTTCTTTACTTGTTTAAGGTCATTAAAGTGTTTTTGGGCAATGCGCTGCCTGACGGCATCGTTTGCACACCATCGTCCCAATGCTGTCTGATAGCATTGTTCAATCCTTTCATCCAACGTTGTTTTATCCTTCGTTGAAATGAATTCTCTCAAAGAAGGTAACGATCCTGCCAAATAAGAGGCTATGAAGCCCCATAATATAGAACTAATGTCCATTATTATTCCTTTCTCTAATATAAAAATGGGCGACTTTCTACTCCCCGCATCGCATTGCAGTACCATCTGCTCTTTCGGGTTTTACTTCTCTGTTCGGAATGGGAAGAGGTAGATCCACCACAGATATAATCGCCCTCGATTAATCTTAATAATACCAAGCAGCGAAGAATAGCACTAATGATATGATTGTTGCTATGTTCACCAAGGTAATCAGTAAGTAGATACCGCATACTGACAATACCGCAATAATAAAACATAAAAGCAGCAGTATTTCTACTACAATTATAACAATAACGGCAAAATTACTTCATATTTGCCGTTATTGTTTTACTTTTAGGACTAAACATCGTCAAGCGCAATATGCACAAAAACACAAGCGTTGCCTCTATCATTCCGTAATCTTGCGGTATATAGAACGCATGTGCTACGTAATTGCGAATATTGTATCCTTTAGCTGTGAACACATACTCAAAGAATTCAATATCTTCTTTTCTGAATATTTGCAGTAAACATGGTTCTCTCAGTAGATCATCAAGTAATGCCTGAGAAATACTGTTATCTCGTCCTACTTTTGTAACACAACCTCCATAATCACCAACCATATCACGCAGAATGCCTTCAAAACGTATGGAAAGAATATCCACAGGCAATCGCCAATCAGTTGGTTTTCCTTGCAAAAAACGATTATACTGTTTAATGAGTGCTTCAACTCCGTAATCAATCTGCGAAAACCATGTGGTCGTAACTACTTGACCTGATCTAGTATATTCCAGTTGAATACCAAAACAAGTGTTTTTTAGGAACCATTTCCTCAATTTACTATAGGTTAATTGTTTTATGTTGACTGCTGTAAGAATCATATTTATAACAGTATTTCTCACAATATTCATGAGCCATATACCGTATTTCTGACGCAAATCGAAATCCTTACCTGCGTCCTTGCTGTTTCCGTTGATGTCCATAATCTTATTCTCAAAGCCAAGTTTTTCTACCGTAGATTTGCTTGCAGACATTCGTAGGCGTATTTGTTCGTAAGAGGGAAACAAAAACCTAACGGGACATGAAAGATTCTCCAATAGCCAACTTAGTTTCCCTTCAAGTAGTTCCTTTTCCAAGTTGCCAAAATACTCAACAATCTTCTTATCTGTTTTCTTCTCAATTTTGAAATGCAGCATTACCATTTTTTTCTTATTTTCTCGAAATGCCAGTTCTGCCCTGTTCCTTTTTTGGGTCAACCCCGCCTTCTGATAAAACGCCATAGCTTTTTGGGAATGATCTTCGTTCATCCATGGGATGGCAATATTATTTGGTGCAGTTGCCGGATCAACTAATTGCCCCATTTCCATATCTCCCAACGCTTCATAAAAAAAGTTCATGTACGGCTTTGCCTCTCCCTGAATCTTTGATGAATAGAATAAACCTAACTCACAGCAGTTCTCACGCCAGCTATCTTTGACTAATGACAACAAATCCTTGCACAAACATACGATTTTCTTTGCATCACGACTTGGAAAGAAACCCTTTTCCTTAGCCAACCTTATGCAAACCATTTTTGTGCGGTATCCATAGTCTGATTCCAACACGCCCCAAATCAAATCGGTAGCCTCGGGTATCTTATACTTCACTCTTTTTATCAGTGACATCAGAACCTCTATAGCCTTTTCTGCTACATGCGGATAATCTTCTTTGTCTTTTGGCAATAAAGTGTTAATCACCGCTATCAAAGCATCAATAGATTGCTTAGCATAGCGGTTGTCATTCGTTAATAGTGAAATAAAGTAATTGTATCTGTATTTTAATAACTGGTTATTCGTAGCTTTAACACGTTCATCAAAATAAGATACAATAAAATTCTTATCAAAATTACAATTCTCATCCTCTATCAGCCGTTCAATTTTCCACCATGTAAGAATCTCAAGACGTGCTTTTGGCTGTTCTACCGGTAAAAATGCGTCATACGAGAATCTACTGTCAAGATGACTATCATCCTGTTTTGTTTCAAGGAATTCGTACAATTCAGCTAAAGTTGCCATAATAATTTTACATCTATCCGTTAGACCTCAGATATTACCTGGCCATTTTTTAACAAACTATTGAATATATTATTAATACATTTTTGCGGAATCTTCTCTTGCTCTAGACGTAGGTTGTGAAACTTGACATGATCGTACAGTGCGGCTTCCGCAGGGGTAAGATGGAGAGGCTTTGATACATTGCTTGGTGTGCCTTTGTCGCCTTCAAAATATGTGTCAAAGGTAGTGCGATCCATCAGAAGGCTTTGTGTCTGGGGAAAATAACTGCGGAACTGCGAAAGAATTTCGAAGCCCTGTGCATCAATGTCGCCCCAATAATATAGTGAAGCGTGCCGCATGAACGGAACAGACTTGAGGATGCCAATGGTGAATCCATGCCCCCAAATCAGCAGACTTCCTGCCAACTTGGGAAAAGTCAGGAAGTTGATTTTATTCTCCACCACAAACACCTTTTGCACAGGCAACGACAACGCACAGAACTGACTCTGAGGCATCGTAAGATCGTCTACACCAGAAAAGTATTCATTCGCAATCGATGCTTCCAGCACACGAATCCGCACCCATGACTCATCGTATCGCAATCCAAAGCGCTTCTCGAACACCTTCTCATCCGAACAAACATGCTCTACAATGACAATATCCAGCAACTCACGAAGCACTCCCTTGTTACGTTCAATAAACTTGGTATGCACCTCAATGGGCAATTCACGAATGTACAACCTAGGACAAGGGTTTGCCACAAAATAGCGCAAAACTTTCAGCAAATCAGACCAAAAGGAAGCATTTTCCACCACCTTCAGCGGATAGCGTTCCACCCATGAACGAAGCTGCGGAAACTCATCAAGCAACATTGCCACATCCTTACGAAACTGTGATACTTCACCACACTTCTGCAAGAAGCGCTCAATGTCCGATGCACTCTCGAATAACACGCGCTCAGGCAGATCCTGTTCGCCCAATGCTTTCGTTTTCACTGTTTTCCACTCAATCGTGTAACCAAAGCCCTTCACCTCTTTCGATTGCGAACGGATGTCCGTCAGTTCACGTTGATACTCGTCCATCGATGCGCTAGCCTTCTTGTCGCAAGGGATCACAATTGGCTCAAACTCAGAGCCAGCTACCACCGAACGCAAATAATCTACATACTTGCGTTCAGTCTTCTTACGTATTTCTACTGCCGTTATCATACTTCCATACTCCTTTCACGTTCTGCCTTAAACTCACTGATAGGCATATTATAGAGCACAGAACAGTTGCCCTTGCGCTCCACATAATGCACATACGAAATATCGTTCTCCACGATGTGAATATTGTCGCTCGGAGTCACCACGAGCAACTGCAGATGGAGTTGTTTGCAGAGCGAAATCAGATAGCGTGCCTTGTCCTCGTCCTGTGCGCGAAAAGCTTCATCTATTGCAATGAAGCGGAACGAAGAATCTAATCCACTCTTGGTTAATCCGAACTGGTAAGCGATAGCCGATCCCAGAATCGTGTATGTTAATTGTGCTTTCTCGCCACCAGACAGCTGCCCCATCGCCTCATAGGTGTTACGCTTCTGCCCATCGTCTTGGTAAAACTCCTCCGACTTATATGTGTACCATCCACGCACATCCATCACCGACTTTCGCCATGATTCGACCTGTAAGCGAGACATCAGCGGTTCAATATGCTGTTCGAAATGAATCTTGCTTCCATCGATTGTTGAATTCATCTCATGAATATTAGGTATTGCACTGCTCAGCAGGTTTTGAAACTCCTTCACATCCACATTCAATCGTTTGGTTGCTACCAACTGGATATAAGTCTTTGGAGCATCTTTGAAATCAATGCCTATAAGATACGAATTCAATTGGTCGATGGTCTTGGTGATAGACTGACACCAGTTTTGGAAGAATACATTGAATGCACTGACTTTGTTGATGATATTCTCCTGCAAATACTTGTTGAAGCGCGATTCAAACCCTGGTAAATCTTCGTCAAGCAATCGTTGGTAATAGGCCTGATATTCGCCCATAAACTCCACGGCTTCGGGCAAACGGCTCACATCCGAACGCCAATCGTGATACTTCATGGTAATTTCCTCTGCGGGATTCTTGAAGCGATAAATCAGGTTCTTCAAATCGCTATTCTTGCGACTCTTCGTTTCACGCTGTTTCTGCAAAGCTAAATCGATCTCATGTTGTAACGTGTCACGCTTTCCGTTCAAATCCTCCAATGCCACATTCAGTAAATCTGTGTGTTGCGACTCAAAAGTATCCGTATCAACTACGCCTATTTGAGCCAAAGCTGAATTACTTTCGTTTCTCCTTTCTTTGAGCTTATTCTCACGATTCTCCGATAATGTTTTCTTTTTGATAGCTTCATTGTTCTCATCATCAAGTAAACCGATTTCTTTTCTCACCCCCGCCAATTGCTCCTGTAAAATCTTCACCCGATTATTGGCTTCCTCCAGTTGTCGTTTCTGTTCTTGCTTTTGCTGAATGACTAGTACACACGACTGCCAGTCGATATCATCAAATTTATCGTATTTACTAAACAGCGTCAAATAGGTTTCCCGCTTCTTCTGAGCATTCTTTATGTCTTCCTCTAGCTTACGGACTTTAGCTGCTGTCATCTTTTCTTCCTGCTGCAACTGACGCACCTCTGCCTGTAACACGGCAATTTTCTCCTTGTTATCCCAGCCAAGCACATAGTGTTCCTTGCCTCGTATCTCTGGTCGGTCGTCTTTCTCATGCTTACCACCTCTCGCCTTTATCAGCCCCTCTTTTGTTACTGCTTTCTCTTGCAGATGGTTGAAGTCCGCAAGCGAATCAACACAACTATAGTTGAACTCAGCAAATAACCTGTCCTCAAGCCAATCCAAATACAAACACATTGGCTTGTATTCAAGCTTACGGAGCAACGAATCCGCTTTCAATGTCCTATCCTCAAACTCACGAATAGTCTCTGCGCCCTGGTATCGCTGATACACGATACGACCTCGCAGATTATGACCATTCACATACTCATTTACCTGCTTGTAATACTTCTCCGGCACTACCAACCGCAATGCAAAATTGTGAAGAATACGCTCAATGGAATATTCCCAATCACGCTCATCATCCTTCACACATATCAGTTCACCAATGAATGGAATCTCTTCGGTAGTTGCACCAACAGCTTCCAGTATCTCATCACGAATCTCAGCCACACGACCGGATATATTGTTCTTATGCTGCTGCAGATAGCGTATGGTGGCCATTCGTTCTTCTATGTTGCTACTGATTTCATCCTGACGGTTTTGTGCCTGACGCTTCTCTTCCATAAGTTGCCTGTCAATCGTCACTTGCAGAGCATCTTTCTCGCGTTTGGCGGTCGCACGATTAATTTCGAATACCTCTACATCAGGACTTTGTTCCATCTTCACCAGCTTTGCCAACTTATCGTATTCTTCGGCTTTGGCCTTGCGGTTATCACGTATCCTCACTCTCTGATTGATTTCCTTTTCAATTTCATGTATCTGCTGACCCACCTCGTCCTTCTCAATAGCCACCGTCAAGCGCATTTGCTCTTGTTCCAGCTCACCCTTCTGCACCTTCAACTCCTTCAACCTATCTTCCAGTTTCCTCAAGTCGCTCTTGCAGCACACCAACTCCTTGTCGCACAAATCCACCGTTCGCGCAGCAAACCAATAGGCTGCCACACTCTTCTCCTGCTCCATTTCAACTATGCGTATGTCTATCTCCTTCAGTTCCTCTGTCAATGCATTGATAGGTTCCAGTTGGGCAATCTGCTCCTTCACCTTATCGATATTAGTCTTAGCCTCCATCAGATTTTGGAAGTTGTCCTTCAGTTCCTGATACTTCTCCTCAGCCGGCAGTTCCTCGAGCATATTCGTACGAATAAAACTGTCCAGATCGTCCAACACTTTCACACCCACTATCTGATTGAAGAGTGTAAGCGCCTTGTCCGAACGCATACCGAAGAGGGTTATCATCTTTTCGCCATATGCCACCGGACCATCAAAAAACTCTATCGTGCGTTTTGTTTCATTCGTATTGTATTTTTTCGTCAGTCGCTTGCGCCAATCGCCATGCAAGTCAAACTCTGAAAAGTCACGCTCTATAGTCAACGACTCTCGGGCTACACCAAACAGTACCTTTAGTTCCTCGCCAGTGTAGTAGCGCACCTGAAACAGCGTCACCACGCGCTTGTCCACATTGCAGAACGATGCAAGCAATACCGAACGAGCCCCTTTGTCGCGCAATCTCAGCGTGGTTGTGCTCGCTGCACCCTCCTGCTGCTGATTGCCATAGTTGCCAAAGAAGTACGATTCCTCTGTACGGTTGCCCTTCTTCTCCACACCCGATGATTGATTGTAAAATCGTTGGCGCTTCAGTGGCACCATCAGCGTGAGCAGAGCATCTATCAGCGTACTCTTGCCCGAGGCGTTTGCTCCGGTCAATAGCGAGTTGTTACCATGCAAATTCATATGGTACACTTTTTTGTCAAAGGTTCCCCAATTCCACACTTCCAAATAGTCAAGCTTAAAGCCTGCCACTTCCGAACTGGTATTAAATAGGTTCATCTGCTGCATTATAGTCATTAAGTTTGTTTTTAAATTCTAATATATCGTCCAGTGTCACCTTATCCTTGATGATGCGATGTATCTTATAGCGCTTCTCACCCTCAATATGCTTTGCTTCCACCAGGAAACCAAAGCCTGCTATGCTGTCTATATAGCGGTCAAGATCTTTCTCAAACTTGGCACGATTGAATGTGGCGGGAAGAAACAATTCTGCCTCTTCCTTTATTTCAGTAGCAGTTACATACTTGTCCGAAGCCTGCGACTCTGTTGGATTGCTGTCGAAGTCTTCGAGTATCTGCCTCAACACGATGAGTATCACCGAAACCTCAAAACCATACGACCTTCTCGACACCATGTTCAATGTTTTGTCTTCGTCCAATTTCATTTGCTTGACAAAGGCAAAACCTTCATCCTTTTTCACGATGAGTTCCAGTCCCATCACACTGATATAGTCCTGAATCTCGCTTTGGTAGTCGAGTAAATCATTCCAAACTACATCGTCTTTCTCTACGATGCCTTTCAACAGTTTCACTACAGCCCTGCTGTATGGTTGTATATTTGCTGCGTTCATCTTGTTATTATAATTTCGGGAATTGATATGGTTTTATTTTCTGTAAAAATAATATGTTGCTGGCGTTCTTCGCTTACCACCGTCTTATATTCCTTCAGCACGCCAATGTATCCAAACACTTCCGACAGACCTTTCTCCACGCCTTCGTTCCGCTCTATCACCTCTGCCAGGGTCGTCTGCTGTCTGTCGTTCAACACCTCGTTGATGCGGTCTCTCAGCACCTTTCGGTCGATGTGATACGGATTGTAGAGTTTACCAATACTCTCCAAATCAGCCAGACTCAGTCCGGCTATGTCAGGCTTATCCTTATACACAGTTTCTTTTACAGGTGTGAGGGTAAGAGGGCGCTCCAGCGGCAGATTGATGTCAATGGTTTCGTATTCAAGCGAAGCATCTGGCTTTTCTTTCCGTCTGCTGGCTTCGATGAGTAGTTTCTTTATATCGTTGATTACTTGCTTTGTCGCCTCAGCATTCATATGTCCGTTCTGGCGAATGATTCGACTCAGTTTCTCGCTCATGCGGTCGTTGGTTTTCGCAACCTTCTCACCAGCGTCAAACAGATGCTTTTTCATTTCCTTGAGAAACATGTCATGTGCATCAATGCCTCTATTTTCCAGCGTTTTGTAGAGTGCACCAGTCAACTCGTCCCATTCTTTCTGCAGATCGGCCGAGAGCAGAAACTCCCAAAATGCATAGAAACTTTTGCCTTGTTGCGATTGTTTTAGTTCGCCATATGCATCAAAGATGTAGTTCAACAAAGCTTTCTTCTCTGCATTTTCTGTCTGACGTTCGTATATCTCTTTGATAATCCCCTTAAAGTTGTCATCCACCTCTTTGAAATCGCTCAGCAGTTCCTTCGCCAGTTTGTTCAAACTGTTGTATCGTGGTTCTATCTGGTAGTCCTCGTAAACCTCGACCTCTTCGCCCATCTCCAGCCGCTGAATCTGATGCTCTATCTCCATTTTTTTGGTTCGAAGCAATTCTAGTCGCTTCTCACGGTCCTCGTTCGAGTATTCCACCAATTCCTTCAGTTGGGAAAACAGTGTCTTGAACTTTGATTCAGTACCGATGTAATCTTCTTTTTTCAAGCTCACCACCCAATCTATCAATTTGCTTGTGTGTGACGAAATCTCGTATATCACCTCTCCCTCTTCGTTCTGATAATTGGTCAAGAATCCCTTGTCTGTCCAGTCTTTGATGAGCCGTTTCGCTTTCTGTTCGTTAGACTCTACTAGTCTCGTCATTTCAGAATCATCCTCCACCAACGTATTTTCCTGCTCATCCAGTCGGTTCTCCAGTAGCATGTGCAAGCGTTCCTGCATTATAGCCGCCTGTCCTTCAAACGCTTCAATGACAAAAGACAAGAAGAAATCCACACTTCTTGATTTTATGAGTCGTACGCTTGGTGACTCTCGTAATATTTGTGTTATTTCTTCTACTTGCATAAATGTTATTCGAAATTATTTTGTTTAAAATCCATCAGTGTCTTAAATATTACATTCAAACACTTTTAAGGTGTTATTTATCTTTACACACAAAACACCACCATTGAATCATTGAAGTTCTATAATTCATTTTCCCCAATCCTTGCGATCAGTTCAGCATTCAGTTTCTCATCTCGTCCCAACAATTGCCGTACAAGCTGATAAATCGTAGTGCAAGGATTTTGATTTGCATAACGTGAATCTGCATATTCTAAATGCTTCGCTTCCGCATACCGCAAGGCGGACTCCATTGAGCCGTAAGTAGTCATTATCTTATAATTGTTAGGATCTTTCTTGGCGTATCTGTACTTTTTCTTCGATTTATATTTCGGAGAAGCATTTACAGCTGTTGAAATCTTCTCTTCATAATCCTTTCGAGACACTCCTGTTATTACATTCTGAAAATGATATAGATACCACAATTCGAATGCTTCATTACTCCAGGCTACCTCAATGCTATTTTTTTGTCCCATCGCAATGGCTTCGTTGAAATCCTTTGCAGGAAATTCATCCCTATCGAAAACAGCCCAAACACGGTCATAGTGTAAGCATTCGGCCTCGTGCGTGTTTCTCTCCAAGTTATAATAAAGTCAAAAGCCAGACGAAGCATGTCTGGCTTTTGACTTTATTATAGCTTTCCTGTTTATCCTTTCCAATTAAATGGCAGTAAATCGGTGTAATCGTTTTTCTCTTCTCTTTCTTTCTCCTGTACCCTAATCAGCACGTCCTGCATCCATAGTTTTGGGTTCACCT
>ENA-UEQE01003061-UEQE01003061.1-human-gut-metagenome-genome-assembly--contig:-NODE-3061-length-11143-cov-3.588017_pt1 | contig 11143 bp, 5 predicted proteins | sample MGYA00242934_ERZ507935 | MGnify/ENA primary metagenome ERZ507935 (study PRJEB26167, sample SAMN06115423) | human gut metagenome | host: Homo sapiens | place: China:Anhui | collected 2015-03-30 | study... | reverse complement strand
ACACTCTTTTTTAAGTTATAAGGTATACAAACAGCTGTTTTAGTTTAGTCATGCAGGATAAAGATTGTTTTCAGGAATAACAGAAAATAAGCTATTTCTTATTTAAATAATATTGTATGAAGAAACTACATTTTCTATTAAGCACATTCCTTGTGTTTATATTCACGTCATGCGGAGAAGATGAACTGAAAGGTGTTGTCTTATCCGAAGATCCGGGGTACGTAAAAGAACCATTGGTAGCCATACAGGCAGAAGATGGCACAGGGAACTGGATAAATGGTCTTATTGACCAGAACAGTAGGGTCATAGCCTTAGATTTTCGCATTTTGGACGACCAAAGTGCGGTGAATGTGAAACTCAAACTGGCGGATGAATGGGCAAAGCCCATTGATCCGCTCACTACTGATGCTGTACTGGACTTGAGCAGCGGTATCACCCGTATTAAAGTGAATGATGGAGCAGATGATATCGAATATACCATTTTCAGCACTTCTACTCAGCTACTTCGAGGCGTAACGGCTACTTGTAACACAGAGCAGGTTAGTGCTAACTTTATTAATGGCATCGCTTCGTTACGTTTCAAACAAAACACTGCATTTGTAAACGTAGTGTTGATGCCGACCTTGGCAGATAACGCAGAAATCATCTCCACGGATCCCGTCAGTCAAAAGGATGAAAACGGAAACCTGATTGTTGACCTAAGTAGCACACTTACTATTACTGTAAAAGACAATACGAACAACATGACTAAAAAATATCAGTTGAGTGCTGTAAATGGAATTATTGACGCAGGGGTAAACTGGAAAAATATTACTGCTGATCTAAAAAGCCAACACAGTAGTATTTGTATTCCTGATTTCATGATTGTCTATGAAAATAAAAACTTGCATGGAAGGAGCGGTAATACGGGATGGTTGATAACTATTCCTGCCGGTAGAATAAATATGAAGGTTAGCTGGGATATGAATAAAGACAATGTAACATGGGCTGAACCCACTGCTCAACATCGTACAACAGCTATCATGAATGATAATATGGATTATTCATTGTTTGTTCCGGGATTGTCCGGGCAATTCTGGGTACCGATATTTTATAGCCTCGGGTGGAATGATAGTGGGCTGCTATCCGCACCGCGTCTCGGATATAACCTATCTACTTCTTTGAAGTATTGTCCGGGAACTCTGGGAATTACAGCTGATGGAAAAGCGGAGATTTCGTATGCAGAAGTGATAGATAATAACTTGTATAAGTTTACCAGCGGCGGAGCCGGCAAACAAGCTGCCAATGGGGTACAGTGGTCTCCAACCAGTGCTGTCAGTGGATATTCCTATCCGTTGCAAAAAGGGCAGATCATGATTGCCGGAGAAAATGCAGAACTTTACAAGACATTTGCCACTAATGAAGGAAGAAATACTTCGACCCGTAACAGAGGAATGGATGGAGCATTGTCAGGAAGTAATTCATGGGCTGCTAATCCGGTAAGCATTTGGACTTTTGATGGCAAGCCTGTAGGACGCCGGGCTGTCGGTATCACGGAAGAAGGAGACTTGGTCATTTTCATAAGTAATCGTTTTACAAATTCTTATAACTCGGTAAAAGCGGCTTGGAATGTCTTTAGTGATGGTTCCTCTTTACGAGAAGTAGCGGTGGCGTTACAGGAAGTTGGTTGTACGGATGCCATTGTGTTTGGTGAGAACTACCATAGTCCTGTTGTCATTCGGGATGATAATAGAGGGATACCTTTAGGGAAAGTTGCCGGCAGATACGATTGGGAAACGAATGGCAATGTGAAAAATGCGGATAATGAAGCTAGTTCGCAATCCTGGATAATGTTTAAATAAGAACATTGTAAGACAATGAGTTAGTAACAAAAGATATACATATAAAAACTTAAATCAATGAGTAAAATCATCAAATGCATGTTCTTCGTGCTATTAGCCGCAGTTCTTCCACTGTCGGTTCACGCACAGCAGGTGACCTTACATTTGCAGGACGTGACGGTGCGCAAAGCGTTCCGGGAGTTGGAGGTCAAAGGAAATGTATCCTTAGTATATGAGAAAAATGATGTGGACCTGACCCGTAAAGTAACCGTGAAGGTAGATAATCAACCGATAAGCAAGGCACTGGATCAGATTCTGAAAGGGCAGGAATTAATTTATAAAATAAAAGATAATCATATTATTATCACCCGGCCTGTCGTTCAGAAATCGGATAAGAAACGGCGTATCAATGGTGTCATCAGCGATGTCAATGATGAATTGTTAATTGGAGTATCGGTATCAATTCCCGGTACTAATATTGGCACGGTGAGTAATATGGAAGGGAAATTTGAATTGGAAATACCGGAGGACGCTAAGAAATTGCAAGTGTCTTATATCGGTTTTGACACGCAGGAAATTTCATTGTCGCCCGGCAAGACGACATTCAACATTGTAATGGGAGAGAATGTGAAAATGCTTTCAGAAGTAGTAGTGGTTGGTTATGGCACGCAAAAGAAGGTGAACCTGACCGGTTCGGTTGCTACGGTAAATTTGGAAAAGGAATCACTTTCCCGTCCTTTGGTCAGTGCTTCGCAGGCGTTGAGCGGTATGACAGCCGGTTTGCAGGTGATGCAAAGCTCCGGGACTCCATATAATGAAGGCTTTTCTTTCAATATCCGGGGGGTGGGTACCTTGAACAGCTCTTCACCACTCGTGTTGGTGGATGGGATGGAACAAAGCTTGAATAATGTAGATCCCAATGATATTGCTTCTATTTCTATCTTGAAAGATGCGGCTTCGTGTGCTATCTATGGTAACCGGGGGGCAAATGGGGTTATTCTGGTTACTACCAAAACCGGACAAACAGGAAAGGTCAGCGTATCTTACAATGCTACTTTTTCACTGAATCAACCTACCAAACTGATAAAAACGGTATCTAACTACGCCAAGTATATGGAATTGATGAACGAAGCTGCTACTAATATAGGAGAATCTGCTCCTTTCAGCGACATTACCATCAATCAATGGCGTGAAGCTGAAAAAGATCCGAATGGCATTTCTGCCTCCGGCTATCCTAATTATGTAGCTTATCCCAATACAGATTGGTACGATGAGATATATAGTAATGACTGGATGATGAAACATTCGCTTTCCGTCACTGGGCAGGAGGGACGTACCGGATATAATCTTTCTATATCTTATACCGACAACCCGGGATTAATCAAAGATACCGGATACCAACGCTATTTTCTGCGTGCCAATGTTTATTCGGATATTACTAAGTGGTTACGTATCGGTACTCGTGTATGGGGGTATCACACCGACCAGAAGAAAAGCGATACCGGTTCACTCACCAATATCAATACCCAAAAAATGATACCGGGCGTATATCCATATTATGACGGAAAATATGGTGCGCCGGAAGCGAACGAGGAAGATCCGCAATCTCACAATCCTCTGTGGGACATGGCGCAATCGGAAGGGCATATCAAGAACACGCAGTTCTTCACTACTTTCTATGCCAACGTGAAGTTTCTGAAACACTTCTCATACGATGTTAATCTGAACTATAAGGATTATCGTTATGAATCGATGTCCGTAAATACGGATTATGGGAAATATAGTTTTAGTACAGATCAGTGGATAGCTGCCCCCAAAGATCCTGCCGATTTGTATACCCGTATGGCGTATGTCCGTGAAAACCATTGGAAATTAACGCACTTGCTCAACTATAACCAGACTTTTTATAAGCATGATATTGGTATGTTATTGGGCTTTGAAGAAGAACGTTTTGTCAAACGGACTACCGACACTGCCAAACTTGGATTAATAGATTCGTCTGTGGGTGATCCAAGTTCTGCTACTACTCCTTCTTCCATAGGTGGTACAGGTGAGGAATTTACATCCCGTTCTTACTTCGGTCGTATTAACTATGCTTTCGACAGCCGTTATTTATTCGAGGTTAATATGCGTTATGACGGTTCCTCCCGTTTTGCTCCGGATAATCGCTGGGGACTTTTTCCATCTTTCTCTGCCGGATGGAGAATCAGTGAAGAGAAATTTATGAAAGGACTTCCTATCGACAACCTGAAATTACGTGCTTCGTGGGGTAAGTTAGGAAACAATGCGATTGGTAACTATGAATGGCAGGCTGTGTACAACTCGGCAAAGTACGCGTTTGGAGGTAGCCTTAATAATGGTTTGGCAATTACTTCTATTTCCAACAACCTGTTGGAGTGGGAAAGTACTGCCATTACGAATATTGGTATCGACTTTGCAACTTTAAGAAACCGTCTGACGTTTGAGGCTGAATTTTATAATAAAGTAACGGATGGAATCTTATATCGCCCTGATATGTATATGTCTCTCGGGACAGCCAGTGGCCCTCGTCAGAACATTGCGGAAGTGACTAACCGCGGTATTGAAATGACCCTGAATTGGCAAGACCGTATCGGTAAAGTAGAATATCGTGTATCCGGTAACTTTGCCTATAACCAGAACAAGGTCAGTAAATACAAAGGAGAGTTGCAGCGTGGCTGGGTGACAGATGAAAACGGGAACCGTGTTTATCAAACCAATATCGGTGATGTCTCTACCGGAGGATCTACCCGTGTAATAGAAGGTAAAATGATTAATGAATACTATATGTTGCAACCATATAAAGGTAATGGAAACGGCTTTAACGCAGATGGAACAGTCAATATCAACGGTGGTCCGAGAGACGGAATGATCCGTACAGTAGACGACATGAAATGGCTGAATGCTATGGTAGGGGCAGGGTATAAGTTTTATCCGCGTCAGAACGTCAGTAAGAGTGGCATTTGGTATGGTGATTACATCTATGCAGACTTAAATGGCGACGGTGTATATGGTAATGACGCTGATAATGAGTTTCAGGGATGCTCCAATGTGCCCAAGTATAACTTCGGTCTGCAGGCAAGCGCTAATTGGAAAGGCTTCGATTTCTCCATGAACTGGTCCGGTGCGGCAGGTTTCAAGATTTACTACTATCGTTTGGCATTGAACAGCAGTGCTACCATCAAAGGATATGCTATTGGGGAAGCAATAGCAAACGATCACTATTTCTTTGATCCCAAAAATCCCAATGATCCGCGCACGAACTTGAGTTCAAAGAATCCTCGTTTGACAAATAACTCCGGTAACGACCAAAGTGGTATGACACAGTCATCAGTACATTTGCAAAAAGGGGATTATATTAAACTGAAGAACCTGACTATCGGATATACATTGCCTGCTGTCCTGTCGAAAAAAGTATATGCACAGAATATCCGTTTCTTTGCTTCCGGTGAAAATTTATTTACCATTACCGGGTATGAAGGAATGGATCCGGAAATGCGTACCGCAGTGGGATATTCTACTATGAGACAATATGCATTCGGTGTAAATATCACTTTCTAAACTTACTCTAAAACGATTTTATGATGAAAAACAAAATAAAAATATTTCGGAAATTAGTAAGATGTGCATCTATTGCCTTGCTGTCTTTCTCTATGGCTGGATGCGGTGCGGACTTTTTAGATACTACTCCTACCAATAACATAAGCGGTAGTAGTATCTGGACGAAAGCAACTTTGGCCGAACAGGCTGTTATCGGCGTATATAATGTCTTTCTGGATCAATATTGTCCTAACTCCGGCATTTTGGATTCGCACCGGATTCCATGGGATGCTTATTCTTCTGTGATGGATACAGACAAGAACTGGATTAAGCGAATGCCTAATTGTACAGGAGCAGCTACTCCCTCAAGTGGCCTGTTCAGTGATATTTATAAACGTTTTTATACTTTTATCTATCGTGCTAATGATGTGATAGATAATATTGGTCAGGTTCCTGATATGTCGACCGGAGAGAAGCAACGGGCTATCGCCGAATGTAAATTCTTGCGTGCATTTGCTTATATGCGCTTGAATATCTTGTATAAAGGAGTGCCGTTATATATGAATGCAATCACGAGTCCTGAAAACGGTAACAAAGCCCGTTCTTCAGAAGCGGATGTTTGGGCGGCTATACTCCAGGATCTGACAGATTGTGTGAATGAACCCAATCTACCGGGTAAATATAATTCGGGTGACTCTAACTATGGACGGGTAACCAAAGGAGCTGCTTATGCATTACGCGGACAAGTATATATGTGGCAGAAGAATTGGGAGGCGGCGGTTGATGATTTTAATTCTGTGGCTGACTGTGGCTTCGGGTTATATACTAAGGCCGGTGCTACCAGTTATAAGCAGTTGTTGAAAATAGCAAATGAACAATGTGAAGAAATGATATTCTCTGTGCAATGCATCAAGCAATACGGCTACTCCAATACAAGGAACATCACTTACGGCAACCGTTGTACAGCAGGTTCTATGTGGAATAACTATTTGCCTAATCCGCATTTTGTAGAATCTTTTGAGACGGCGACCGGAGAAAAGTTTAATTGGGATAACTACTTGCCGGGCTATAGTGCGATGAAAGAAAAAGAACGTGTGGTGTTTTTTCTACGCGATGGACTGTCTGCGGCGGAAAAGGAACGTATGGCTGCCTATGGGGCAGATATGAACAAATATCTGGATAGTGGCAATGAAGCACGTATCAAGAAAGCTTACGAGAGCCGTGATCCACGTCTGCAAATGGCTGTCATTACCCCTTACGCACAATACAATGGTGCTTCTTCTGGAATAGCTCATACTTATACATTGCGTTGGCCTTATCGTGGCTCCGACAGTGCAGAGCCTTTTGATATCCGTACTGATACAAACGATAAGTTTTACTACCTATGGAGAAAGTTTGTACCTGAAGGTCTGGAACAGACAGAACGTGATACTTATGGATTGGATATTCCATTAATACGCTATGCGGAAGTATTGCTCCTGAAAGCAGAAGCGCTAAATGAATGGGGAAGTACCCATGAAAGCGAAGCAATTAGATGTGTTAATGAAGTAAGACGTCGTGCAGGGCATGTCGAATTGAATAATGCAACTTATCCTGCTACGAAAGTTAACGGGCAGAGTGATTTGCGTGAACGTATCCGGAATGAGTATTACTGGGAAATCGGTGGCGAAGATTCCATGTATTTCCATGAATTGCGTTGGGGAACGTGGAAAGATAAGAAGTTTGATAATAATCGTAACGGTCTGATGCAGATGTGGGGTGAAACGACTTATACCTGGTACTGGTTGGGAGATCAGTGCTGGAGCTGGCCTATTCCTGCTAAAGAAATGGAAATGAACTCGAATTTGGAACAGAATGAAGGTTGGATAAATTAATCTTAGTTTTAACTAATAAAGTATATATGAAAAAATTATCTTTTTTAATTGCAACAGCATTGTGTATCATGGCATGTTCCGGTGGCTCTGACGAACAACCGGATGGGCCGGGTAACGGTAATGGAAATGGGGGTGGGGGGAGTACCCCTAACCCTGTTTCATTCTCCAATCCTATAGTCGGCAAACAGTTGCCTGATCCGACAATAATTCATGCGGCAGACGGGAACTTTTATTTGTATGTTACCCAACAGGATAATATCTATATTCCGATTTACAAATCTACTAATATGACACAGTGGACTTATGCTGGGGCAGCCTTTCTGCAAAAACCGAACTGGCAGCCGGACACTCGCTTATGGGCTCCGGACATTAACTATATCAATGGCAAATATGTGCTCTATTATACTCTCGGGCACTGGGACTTGCCTAAGAATAGTTGTATCGGGGTGGCGGTCAGCGACTCTCCTGTAGGACCTTTTACGGATCACGGAAAACTTCTTGACTACAATTCTGGTACTATGCAGTGCATCGACCCTTGTTATTTTGAAGATAATGGTAAGAAGTATCTTTTCTGGGGAAGTTATAATAGTACTTCTAAAGGCTATGAAGGAGGTATCCGTTATGTAGAGTTAAGTGCTGACGGTCTATCCATTAAAGGGGCTGTTTCCGAAAAGATAGCGGGTCCTTCAATAGAAGGCATCATGGTTCATAAACGCGGGAATTATTATTATCTATTTGGCTCTACGGGTAGTTGTTGTGAAGAGGAAAGAAGTACGTACCGTGTAGTGGTGGGGCGTTCTAAAAATATCGAAGGTCCTTATGTGGGTAAAAACGGTACTGTGATGAAAGAAAATAGTAGTTATAATGAAGTAATTCTACAGGGTAATAACCTGTTTGCCGGAACCGGACACAATTCCGAAATTATCACGGATGACGAGGGTAATGACTGGTTCTTCTATCATGCCTGGCAGAAAGCGAAAATAGATAATGGTCGTCAATTGATGTGTGACCGCATACAATGGAGCAGTGATGGCTGGCCTTATATTACTAATGGCACACCGGCATCCGTATCTCGTGCACCTGTATTTAAAAACGAAGAAGAAAAAGAGTAATCTATGAAACTATTCAACTATTTATTGGCCGGGATATTGTGTGCTTCTGTCACTTGTCTCCCGGCGCAGCATCGGGCTGATCCCCAGAAATTGGTCAATCCGGAATCCTTTTCTATGATTTTGCTCGGTGATCCACAGGGATATACCAAGTATGATATTAACCAGCCGCTTTTTGATCTTTGTACCGCATGGATTGCGGACAATATAGAGTCGCTTAAAATTAAAGCTGTCCTTTGTACAGGCGATTTGGTGGAGCAGAATGATAATAATGTATTAAACCGTAAGATGCTGAACCAGACCAGTCGTGAAATGTGGGAGGCAGCATCGCAGGCTTTGAAAAGACTGGATAACAAAGTACCTTATATTATTGCCGCAGGCAATCATGATTATGGATACAAAGCCGCAGAAAACGGTCGTACTTATTTTCCTGATTATATTCCTTTTGAACGAAATTCTACCTGGCGGAATATCTGTGTCAGTGAATTTCCTAATCGTGAAGGCAGGGCGTCTTTAGAGAATTCGGCTTTTGAGTTTGATGAGCCGGGATGGGGAAAGATTTTGGTTATAGCAGTAGAGTTTGTGCCTCGTGATGAAGTTTTGCAATGGGCGAAAGATTTGGTAAACAAGCCGAAATACAAGAATCATAAGGTGATTTTTATCACTCATTCTTATCTTGATATAGGTAATAAGCGTGTTACGAAAGATGGGTATAAGATTTCTCCACAAAACTCGGGGCAGGCTATTTGGGAGAAACTTATTTATCCTTCTTCCAATATCCGTCTCGTACTTTGCGGACATGTGGGAAGAGGCACCGGTGAATATGAGAATAATGTGGCTTATCGGGTGGATAAGAACAGTGCCGGGAAAGATGTATCACAAATGACGTTTAATGTACAATATGTAGGAGGCGCGGTCCGGAAGGGAACGGAGGGGATGGTTGGCTTCGCATTCTGGAATTTATGCCGGATGGTAAAACGATCAAAGTACGTACTTATTCTCCCTTGTTTGGGATTTCAAAATTGACTAAGCATTTGGCGCATCGTACGGCACCGTACGATCAGTTTGATATTATATTGGAATAACTTGACCTAGTAAAAATACTCTTAATAGAAATAATGTAGATGAGAAAAATTGTATGTTCTTTAGTGATACTTATTAATAGTGTTTATCTATTTGCACAGTGGAAACCGGTTGGCGGTCGAATTATGACGGAATGGGCGGCGAAAATAGATGTTGAAAACGTGTTGCCCGAATATCCCCGCCCAATTATGGAACGTGCTGACTGGATAAATCTGAACGGATTGTGGAATTATGCTATTTCTCCGGTAGGTCAAGCTATGCCACAAAGTTATGATGGTCGGATTTTAGTTCCTTTTGCTGTAGAATCAAGCTTGTCCGGAGTGGGGAAAAGTCTTGGGGAGAAGAATGAACTTTGGTATCAGCGTCAATTCTCGGTTCCCTCCAAATGGAAAGGACATAGGATCTTATTGCATTTTGGGGCTGTTGACTGGAAAGCGGATGTTTGGGTAAATAAGGTAAAGGTGGGACAACATACAGGAGGATTTACTCCTTTTTCTTTTGATATCACGCCTGCCTTGCTGAATGGGGAAAATGAATTGATCGTGAAAGTGTGGGACCCGACTGATAAAGGTCCTCAACCTAGAGGAAAACAGGTTAGTAAGCCGGGAGGTATCTGGTATACTCCTGTCAGTGGTATTTGGCAAACAGTTTGGCTAGAACCTGTGCCAATCCGGTCGATTGGCAATATCAAAACGACTCCTGATATTGACAGGAATAAGTTGACAGTAGAGGTTATGACAGATCATCAGATGCTTTCAGATAAATTGGAGGTGAAGGTATTAGAAGGAAAGCAGTTGGTGGCTGTAGGAAGTTCCGTAAATGGTATTCCGGTTGAAATTGCTATGCCGTCTGATGTAAAGTGGTGGTCACCGGATTCTCCGTTTTTATATGATATGGAAATTTGTCTGTATTCAGAAAATAAGTTGATCGATAAGGTTAAGAGCTATACTGCCATGCGTAAATATTCAACGAAACGCGATAAAAATGGAATTGTACGTCTACAATTGAATAATAAGGACTTGTTTCAATTTGGTCTTTTAGATCAGGGCTGGTGGCCGGATGGCTTGTATACGGCACCTTCGGATGAGGCCTTAGTATATGATATTCAAAAGACAAAAGATTTTGGATATAATATGATTCGCAAACATATAAAAGTAGAACCTGCCCGTTGGTATACGCATTGTGATCGTTTAGGGGTTATTGTGTGGCAGGATATGCCTAGCGGTGATCGTAATCCGGAGTGGCAGAACCGCAAATATTTTGAAGGTACGGAAAAAAAGCGTTCGGCGGTTTCTGAGGCTTGTTACCGTAAAGAATGGAAAGAAATTATCGACTGCCTTTACTCTTATCCTTGTATTGGCACATGGGTACCTTTCAATGAGGCTTGGGGGCAGTTTAAAACCCCTGAAATAGCAGAATGGACAAAGCAATATGATCCTTCCCGTTTAGTGAATCCTGCCAGTGGAGGTAATCATTATACCTGTGGTGATATGCTCGATTTGCATAATTATCCCGGTCCGGAGATGTATTTATATGACGCACAGCGTGCAACTGTACTCGGAGAGTATGGAGGAATTGGTTTAGTGCTGAAGGAGCATCTTTGGGAGCCGAATCGTAATTGGGGGTATGTTCAGTTTAGTACTTCCAAAGAAGCTACTGATGAGTATCTGAAGTATGCTAATATGCTGAAGGATATGAT